>Ga0209510_1002442_pt1 | contig 19114 bp, 17 predicted proteins | sample BiotimSIPDNA_FD_185749 | JGI IMG/M metagenome (GOLD analysis project Ga0209510, IMG submission 185749) | Anaerobic biogas reactor microbial communites from Washington, USA - Biogas_R1 time_0 SIP DNA (SPAdes) (version 2) | ecosystem: Engineered > Bioreactor > Anaerobic > Unclassified | place... | reverse complement strand
AAGAAAGGACCACGCTCAAGGAAATCTCTGAGCTATTGGGCAAGGAAACGATTGACCTGGATAACACTTCAGAAAATAGAGGGCGAGAGAAATCACACGGGATCAGCCATCAAAGAATGGGCAAGGAATTAATGACCCAGGATGAACTGGCTGTGCTGGACAATTCCAAATGTATCCTGCAGCTGCGGGGCGAGCGTCCGTTTTTATCTGATAAGTATGACATTACGAATCATCCTAACTACAGATATCTTTCAGACGTAGATCCAAATAGAACTTTTAATATCGAGGAGGAAATGAATTCCACCCCTCGAATGGGTACTGAGAGAGTAACCAGCATTTATGAGATGGGCAACTTCGTTGAATCCTGATTTGAATTATTTGATCGAAGAAGCTATACTCTAACCATACACAAATGTAATCACTTGTGTATGGTTAGGAGACTCGGATGAATATCTATGCACTCGCAAAAAAAACAATTGCCGAAAACGGCGGTATCGCAAGAAATGTCGATTTTCATAAAAATGGGCTGAACAATTCCCAGATTACCTATCTTCGTAACAGGGGTTACCTTGACCGGGTCAGGAGAGGCTATTACCAACTAAGCTCATACGAGGATTCGTCGGAAGAAACGATTATTGCCCGGCTTTTCCCGGATGGAATAATCTGTATGGATTCGGCCCTGTTTCATTATGGATATAGTGATCGAACACCGTTGGAATGGACAATTGCTTTCCCTCGGACCATCACAAGGACACGCCTAGGGGTTAACTCTCCAAGAATAAAACCATACTTTATATCGGAAGAAATTTTTCTGCTTGGCAAAACCGAGCAAACCATCAATGATGTCAAATTGGCCATGTACGATCGAGAGCGCACAATCTGTGATTGTTTTAAGTACAAAAGAAAAATAGACAGCGAAATGTTTAACAAGGCCATTGTCGCGTATAGCAAAGATGTGAGGAAGAACATCGGGAACCTCATCGCTTATGCTAAAAAGATGCGGGTTTACAGAAAAATGTCTGAGATTATGGGGGTACTGATCAATGACTGACAGAGCTGCTTCCGTATTGGCCAGATTAAGGAACCAGGCTGCTGCTTCAAGCAAACCTTTCCAATTATGCCTTCAACTCTTTTGCCAAGAGGAATTCTTACGCAGACTAGCAGCCTCAGACTACAAAAACAACTTGGTGTTGAAAGGTGGGCACCTAATATACTGCCTAACCGAATTCAACAGTCGCCCAACCGTAGATATCGATTTCTTAGCCCAAGGTACGGCGAATACAATCGAAGCATTGGAAAAAGTCCTTATAAGCATCATCAATACTAAGACCGGGAATGATTTTGTGTCTTATGAAGTAAAACATATTGAAGAAATTTCCATTGAAAAGAGATACCCGGGTTTATCCGCAGTTTTGCAAGCGCAAATAAAGAACACAAAAACACCAGTAAAAATTGATTTTGGTTTTGGGGACGTTGTTTTTCCAAAAGAACAAGTGAGAGAGGTGCCTACACAATTGAGGGATTTTGACACCCCGAAAGTCAAGACCTATTCACTTGAGACCGTAGTTGCTGAGAAGCTTGATGCAATCTTAGACCTAATGGAATTTTCAAGTCGAATGAAAGATTACTATGACATCTATTTTCTATCAGTTGAGTTCAGCTTTGATGGAGACCGATTGCGTACAGCGCTAGTTAACACCTTCAAGAATAGGGAGCGAACTTATAAAAAGGATGACCTCCTAAAGGTCCTTGCATTTAGCCAAGACACAGAAATGGTCAGGAAATGGGATGCCTTCTTAATAAAGATGAAATTACCATTTATTCAATTTGAGTCGGCAATTGCTGGCATCGCAACGTTTCTTCAACCAGTGTGGGATTCGATGTATACCGAAAGATCAATTGGTTTAATTTGGAACCCCCGAGACAGCAAATGGATGCTCACAAAAAGCTAATTTCACACTAAAACCACTTCCGGCCTGGCAAATGAACAATTTAATAATAAATTGAATATGCCCACTTTGGGGGCTCACGAAATTAAAACAGCGCACTCCAAATTTGTCCACAAATCAGCAACATCTCTTATCTCAAAGCCCTTGATGAATGGAATTCTTAAATCACTTGGTAACTTTTCTGGCTTATACTCATAGAAAATTACCTTAGAAATATTGCTGCTATTGATACAGTTAAAAACATGGCTGTCATTGCGAAGCGATAATCCTATGATAGTCAATTCTCCTGAAAGATTCTTCAAATCATCAAAGTGGTAGTCATATCCAAAGGGTAGATCCTTCTCAATTCCAGTCTTAATAGTTTCTCGGAATTCCTCAGGGAGCTGTGAATAAAATTGTTTTTTATCTGTTCTTTTAAATTCTTCAAAAATGTGATTGAGTGTCGAGAATGCAACGGCAGTTTTATATTTTCTACTTCCAGAAAAATCAAGTAAAGCATTGCAATTGCAATGGTCAAATTTTTTTGACAGCCAGACCGTTTCACCTCTCTGTTTTCGTAGGAAGCCACGTGCTGTGTCCGGGTTCTCGCTATCTAACCTTGTTTCGAAGTCGCCATGTAAATGCCAAACAGGCTTACTAACAAGCTTGTCAAGTGTATTGTCATAATTTACAGTAAAGAATTGATCGAACGAATTCAAATATTTTCTTGTTTTCTCATTAATCATTGTCCACAATTGTTGAATCTTTCCTTTGCAATATATGGAATTTAACAAGAGGTCTCTGAGTCCCTGCTCGATACTAGAATAATGATTGAGTAAATCACTTTGTTCGCATAAAAACAGCCTTATTAAGAGAAACCAATCTTCGATTCCAATTTCATCAGGGCTATTGACTCTATTAGCATATCTTTTCTTAAAGCTGTCCAAAGATTCCGATAGGTCTTTATCTAACCTCAATTCTTGCAGGTCATCATAACCATCGTCGATTGCCTTATTAGCCAAAGTGGGCATTCCATTAACTATTGCAACCACCGTTTTCCCATCAACGAAGGGGGCTCCTCCAGGTGAGCTTGCAAATAGTTCATCAGTATCTCCTGACAAGGCATCTGCTAGCAGTCTAGCAATAATCCCTTTATTAGAGAAATCTTGTCCCCCAATTTGGATATCGAATCCATTACCGACTAGTAATGACTGCAACATTTATTTTCTCCAAGCCAAATAAGACACCGATCACAATCCATGAACAACATCCTGGTCTATAACTTTCTTTCTCTCTTTCCAATCGGGCATATGGGTACCAAGGAAATAATAAAATTTTTTACTGTGATTAGGATAAAGAAAGTGGACTAATTCGTGCAACACTACGTATTCAATGCATGCAGGTGTTGCCTTTGTTAGATATTGATTAAAAGTGATAATACCTCTATGCGGACTACAACTTCCCCACAAAGTTTTCATCCTCCTCAGTTTTACTTCCGGCTTAGCGATTTTGTATTTTTCAATAATCGGATAAAGGTTCTCTAGTTGTGAATTGATGACCCGTAAAGACTCCTTCCTCCACCATCTTTCAAATTGCGAGATCAGCAAATCCTGCCTATTGACATCAAGTGCCTTGATGTAGATCCGTTTCCCCTCTTTATACACAGCACGCTTATTGGCAGGAATGACAACAAAAATCAAATCTTCGCCTAAGAATCGGACAGAAAATCCATCTCTTATTTCTGTTGTTGCAGCATATCCTCTCGTTTTTTCAAACGCTTTGAGTTTTTTAGAAATCCACGACTTGTTCTTATCTAAGTATTTGGTAATCCACTCTTCAGAGACAACTTCAGGCACCGAAAACTTAATCGTTTTATCAGGGAAAACCTTTAGGCGGCTATTTTTTATCTTCTTCCGCTCTATCGTTATCAGAACTGATATGTCCAGCTCTGGCAAAAAAACATCTTGAGCTTCCAAGCCTAATACACCTTTTTTGCGGACATCATAATTTCATCTATTACTATGTCTATTGTGTCCAGGGACCAGTTTAGATTTTGATCCTCGATAAAGTCAAATATTAAATCATCGAGGTGTTTCTTTATGTTCCGATGGACTACTACATTGCCTCTCCAGTCTCGTTTGGCATTTTCAGCGACTATCGTTTTCACACCCAACGCCAATTGTCCCAAAGGTTCCTTTAATGCCTTATCAGGGATCGAACCGATTGCTTTTTTTACGCCGCTATTCACAGAACCGTAAAATGTTTTGGCTGGGCCATCGTCGATTATCAGTTCCGGATATTCTATAGAGTTCCGACCTTCTCTATAATCTTCTGCGATTCTTTCCATTTCCGTGAGGTACTGTTCACTGTTTCTCTCAGCAATATATTTATTAATTGTGTCATTGATTCGGTCTTTGAATGTCATATAGATGATGGGATCGTCATACATCTTTGATTCAAGAACTTCAACCTGCCTGGTTTGAATCGCATCAGCTTTTGCTTCATTCGACCCTAATTCTGCCAGCTGCTCTTCCATTTTGCTTTTGTTAAGGATATCTAATGGTTCGATAATAATTTTTGCGTCTTCTGCATTAACGTAAGCATTGAGAAGCTGCCGAATGCCGTCCTCATATTTGGAAAAATCTACGCTGTCATTAAACCGCAATGAGACACTATCTTTCAGCTTCTTGAAAAATAAGTATTCTCTTCTGTATACCTCAGCCTGTTCAAATCCAATCGCCTCATACAAGTCATAGCTGGAATACAGAAAATCAACTAACTTGGCAAAAGAGCTTAGTTTTGTATAGAAGTCCTTGCGTGTTTCATAAATACGCAATCGTTCCTGCCAAATATTCGCGCTCTCCTCGTTTCTATCTATGCCGATAAAAATCTGCCAAAGAGCTTTGTAGCTTTCTTCAAGTCTTAATCGCTGTTCAGCCACAGTAGAAATCGCTGACTCTATATCGGCACTGTCGAATCCGTCCATTCCGGACTTTTCGTCGTTGTACAGATCCAAAGCAGAATCAAGTTTGTTAAAAATGCCAATATAGTCCACGATCAAACCAAACTCTTTGTTTTCAAATACCCGATTTACTCGAGCAATCGCTTGGAGCAATGTATGATCTTTAAGGGGCTTATCGACATATAAAACAGACGCAATGGGTGCATCAAAGCCTGTAAGCAACTTGTCTTTCACAATTAATAAGTCAATTTCACCCTCCGGATCGACAAAGGAACCCGTGATTGCATCCTCATATGTCTCATAATTATTTCTATACAATGGGTCCACTTCTTTTTTGAAAAAATCGGAGATTATTTTATTCGTCTCTTTTGTATTTATTTCATCATCGCCTTCTTTTTGAGTGTTAGGCGTAATAACAACCGCAGGTTTAATCCCACCCAGGTTATTAATTAGATAAAAAATTTCTACAGCAGCTGCCCTGGACGAACATGTGAGCATAGCCTTAAAACCTTTCGGCTTGACATAATTCACAAAGTGCTCATGTAGATCAAAAGCGACCATGCTTAACCGTTGCTTTGTTTGAGAGATCGCTAGAAAGCGACTGTATTTCCGTTCCAGATCTATTCGCTCTGATTCAGACAGGCCAACTGTTATGTACTTGAGATGAGCGTTAATTTGATCACTCGTCACCTTTTGAGGCACCACTCGTCCTTCATAGACTAAGGGAACCGTAACCTTGTCATCAATGGCATCCTGCAAACTATATCTATCTATTAGTGGACCAAATTTACGATAGGTGTTTCTTGCACTTTCTATCACCACTTTCCCGCTTTGTTTCGTTTTCTTCAGGAGAGGGGTGCCTGTGAAAGCTATCTTCACTGCATTTGGTAGTACTCGGTTCATATAAGTATTCAATTTTCCATACTGAGTTCTGTGTCCTTCATCGATAAAGAGGAATAGATTAGGGCTTTCGTTACGATAATTATTTTTAATTGCAGCCTCAAATTTATTTACCAAGGCTGTCATAACGGTGTTACCCTCATCCTCAAGAAGCTCAATTAATCCCTTCCCAGTTTTAGCGCGGTGCGGACTCATTCGCGTGCTGATAAAGTTGTCCCTAATTTGCTTATCGAGGTTTATCCTGTCGGTAACCATCACAAAACGAGGGTTCTTAATTGCACTCTCTGATTGGCTGCTCTCACGCAAAATCATTTTTGTCAACATGATCATAGTCAAAGTTTTGCCTGATCCTTGAGTGTGCCACACAACACCATTCTTAGTATTAGCTTCATCTTGGAGCAAGATACGATTCATACACTTTTTTACAGCAAAGTATTGTTTATAGCGCGCGATCTTTTTGACATTGTTATCGTAGATGATGAAATTCCGAATAAGATCAAGTAGTCTTTCTGGATGTAGTAGCGATACCAAGGCACGATCTTGCTCTTTTATTTGTCCGTCAGGTGAACACTTTCTACACCACTCTTGTTGCCATTCCTTAGTGCTCTTATCCTCATGCCATGACACGAAGTAGTTAGAAGGTGTTCCACACGTACCATACATCACTTTATCCGGGTTCATTGCCAAGATTAATTGTGTATATTGGAACAGCTGAGGAATGTATTCATTGCCCCAATTGCGGATATTTTGAGTAACGCCAGCCATCACATCTACGCTGGATTTCTTAGCCTCGATTACAACAATAGGGATCCCGTTAACTAAAACGACAATATCTGGCCGGACAAATTTACCGTCCTGCCTCTCTACTTCGAATTCATCAGTAACTTGAAAGGTGTTATTTTCTGGGTGATCGAAATCGATGTAACTGATGTCGAAAGACTGTTTTGTCGTGTCAGGTAAGGATTCTTCCAGGCTCTTTCCTGAGCAAAGCAACTCATAAACTTCTTTATTTGTTGCGTAGAGACCTGCTATGATCTGAACATGCATAGCCCGGATGGCTTCAGCAATAGAACCCCCGGAAAAGAATCGCTCTTCTTTACCATACGGGTATGTCTGCTTGGTTAAGAAGTTTTCCAATTCCGCTTCAAAAAGAACTTGCCTTTTAGAACCTCGTTTTTGTTCTGCATCATTTCGTGAAACCCTGGTATGCCCCAGTTTTTCAAGCACTTTGAGAGCTCGTTCTTGCGACTCAGGCCGTTCATTAAATATAGTGTGACTAAGCATGATAACGACTCCTTATACTGAAACGCGAACGATGCCTGGTAACAAAAGTTGCATCAAGGCTTTCTTCCTTAAATGCCAATATACGATTTCTTGTTCAAGCAATGAAATCTTTCGATTAAGTGTTGAAAGTTTTTTTACGATATCAAGTTGTTCATCTTTCTTTGGCAGATAAACTATTAAACTTTTTATTAATTCTAAATTCAACCCTCCTCTGGCACCATCACCAGAAGAGAGCTTCCTAAGCTCCGTATATCTATTTTCCAAGTTCCAATACAAATATTCTGATTCATAGGTGTCGTTAGGCAGGATTGCGGCTACTGATTGATTCGTGCAAAGAGGGACATAGTTCATGGCAACGGTACCACGCGTTTTTCCTTGTCCAGCTAAGCCAACCAATACGCATTTTGGCGGCAAGAGCTTTGTGCCAGAATTTGCTAATCCGCTTTCAGTTATTCGTCCTTCAACTTCGTAAACCTGTTTTAGGTTCAACTCGCCTGAATTCATCCATCTAATATTTCCATCCCAATATTCTGGTCGTTTCGTTGACGGAGTTGCACCTGTACAGACTTCTGCTATCTCTCGTATTCGTAACTTCCGATAGTCGGTTTTTCTCTTTAACAATTTTTTCATTAACCAGATTTTGCGCTCTTGTTCTTTTTCAATTAGTAGTCTCTTCAGTGATATGATTTGGTCATTAAGATTAAGTATTTCAGCTATCTTTATCTGTTCCAAATAAGGCGGATTCAGTAAGAAACTATTAAAGAAGTCTGGCAATGATACATTCAGCAGACCGTGATTTCTCGCACCCTCCTGTGCAATATTATAAATTTCCTTGTTAAACAAACCCGATTCAAAATAGTTGACATAAAAATCGGAACAGGTGGCATCTTTAGGTCGGAAACAAATATATAAAGGAGAGACAATACCTTTTTCATATTTGTCTAGACGTTTGATTGCGCCAAAAGGATAGTCTGTAGAATAGCTCTTGTTATAAGAAAAATCACCCATTATTAGAGTTTGATAATTGCTTTTATCTTCGCTTGCATAAGAATGATTAAAAAACTCTTTCTGATCGATTAATCCTTGCTTCGCAGAAATAGTGAGGACATTCTCAAGCTTTTTAGGGTTTTTATCGGTTAGCCGGGTGAACTTTTCCTTAAAAAGGCAAAGCTGCCAACCCTCAGGGATAATATAACCATGGTCGTTCTTGTATCCCTCTGGCATTTTATTTTGTTCAATTCTTTTAAGCCTTTGCTTTATGCTCTCTTGCACAATTTCTCCCAAAAATGCACCTTCTATCGCTGTCTTTTATTACTCACTTAATGGATTATTATTCACGAAGTCTTGCCTTATTAGGGTTTACACACAATGAACCCACATTGGTGGGAAGGTCGTTTATTACTGTAAACAAAATGGGCTTCACCATCTGACTTTAATCGTGTCTATCCAAAATCAGGGATTCAATCACCCTAGCCCTAATTCTTTCAAGTATTCATTCATCTGATTTTCCGCTTCTGCTATTTTTATCTTCAATCTGGCTATATTCTCATTGACCTCTTCTATGTCTATTAATTGCTCCTCTTCAAAAGTATCAACATAACGTGGAATGTTGAGGTTATACTCGTTCTCTTTGATCTCCTCTATAGTTGCAACGTGTGCAAATTTTGGTTGGTCTTTACGAGCATAATACCCATTTACGATGTCCTTGATATGTTTTTCTGAAAGCTCATTTTGGTTAGTTGCTTTGATGTAGCGGTAGCTCCCTTCTTCATCTTTCTTACTCGCATCAATGAAAAGCAAATCGGTGTTATTCCGGTTCTTTTTGAAAACCAGGATACACGCTGGGATGCCGGTTCCATAAAAAATATTCTCTGGCAAGCCTATTACAGCATCCAATAAGTTTTCATCCACTATTCTTTTTCTAATTAATCCTTCTGAACCGCCCCGAAAGAGGACGCCATGCGGCGCGACTGCAGCGATCCTGCCGTTTATTGAAAGGCTGTGAATCATATGAAGTAGGAAAGCCCAATCCCCTTTGCTTGCAGGCGGAACCCCCCAATCAAAACGATGAAACTTATCGAGATTCGCTTCCATCTTGAATGCCTTTTTTCCTTTACCAGTCGCATCTCCGCCCGGATTAAATCCGGCAGCCCACTTATCTTTCGAAAAAGGCATGTTGGCGACAATCACGTCAAAAAGCATGAGATTCCCGTCATCGTCTTTAAACAATGGATTGGCCAGCGTATCACCCCAAGCGATTTTAGCATCCTGAATTTCGTGAATATACAAATTCATGCGTGCCATCGCAACAGACGAGCCATTGACTTCCTGCCCATAAATTTGAACAGTATTTGTCCGAGTAACTGGGTCAATCTGGTGTTTCGCAGCTTTAATCAACAATGAACCCGATCCGCAGGTGGGATCATAGACTCGGTCACCTGGTCGGGCATCCACTATCTCTGACATAATTTTGGAAACAGTCGATGGGGTGTAGAAGCTTCCTGCTTTTTTACCCGCCATGCTCGCGAATTGTCCAATCATATATTCGTATGCATCCCCGATTACGTCTGATGGGATCTGGCTCTCTGGTGTTTCTATACTTCCAGGACGCATATCGAGTGAAACAAGGTCTTCAAGAAGTGTGCGGAGCAATGTGTTCTTATGCTCACGGGATCCAAGGGCGTTTTCACTGTTGAAATCGACAGTACTAAGTACACCACCAAATTGTTGGACGTTATCGTTTTCAATTTGACGCATTGCCTGATTTATCAACTGTCCGATATTATCTGCATGACGCTGAGAATAGAGTGATTGGAAGTTGCTGTCAGATGCAACGGTAAAAGGCAGATAACGTTTTTGTCGTTCAAGACGTTCTCCTGCATAGTCTTTTCTTAACTTTTCGAGGCCTTCATTGTAGGTATCGCTTAGATACTTCAAAAACATGAGTGGCAAGATATAGTCTTTATAATTTGCGGCATCAATCGTGTCCCGCAGAGTATCTGCGCATTTCATTAAAGTGTTTTCAATATTTTGTTTAGTCGTTCCCATCCTGACTTTCTCCTATTGCCTTCTTCATCAAAGCATACTCTCTCAATGAGAATTGATTTAGAAGCTCTTTAATAAGTTTTTTATATGAATTACTCGTCTCAAAATAAGTTGCAACATCTTGCTGAACATGAAGTGGGGGTAAGGGTATATTGAGATCTGCCAATCCAGATACTTTGAGACTACCGGTTAATTGACCGCTTTCCTTAAGAGCCAATTTTCTTAGCACATCTTTGTCGGAAAGATAATGAAATAAAAAACCGGGGATTGGAGTTTGCCCTTTTATCCTCACAATTACAAATTGTGAAGGGATGACCAATCCTTGGGTCTCTTCTTCGATCAGAGTCAGGTTAAACGGAGGAAATAGTCCTACGATAATATCATTCCTTTTAGCTAAAAAGGATTCATTCAACTCCTCTTTTGCAAAATACCTTTCTAAGCAATTTTTATCAATCGTTCCGTCCAGATTGAGAGATCGTAAATTCAGACTCCGGTATTCAAACGACTTTGAATCGATTCCTTCTGCCTCCTTCCTGTTAAGAACAAGGCCGGTTTGCAGATCCGCTATTCTGGAAAGTTTTTCTTGTTTCATATTTTTCACGCAAAATGGGATCGTGAGACCCATCTCTATTGATGGGTCTCCGATTTTTCAATAATGGTCTAACTCGTGTGACACTCAGGGCAACAATGTTTGCAGCCGTTACTTTGCCAGTAATACTTTTTAGCTTCTGTTACAGCTTGTTGACATGAATAGAAATCGCCGAGAAAAAGGCGATTTTGGGGGTCAGGCAACCAGCTGCACGTTGCAGTGTGTACTTCATGGTCTCCGTTGACTTGAGCATTCTTGTTCACATAATAACGCATCGGTTTGTCCTCCTTTCTATCAGAGTGACATGTTTGCTTTGACAAACCCACGATATTATGTGATAATCCAATTACGAAATCGTTTTATCGTGGAAACCCTGATACAGTTTGTGGCTGTTATTAGGGTTTTTTCATGTCCTGATTAAATCGTAACACCATTATTTATGTATGTCAAGCATTATTACTAGTTGTATTTGTGTCATTAGGCTTTCGTGACAATTTATACTTCCTATGTGGTCTTACGTTTTTCGGGGTTAGTAATTATTCGATACTGGTCTACTTCACAGTAGATTTCAATCCAACGTTCTAAACTGATAGTAAAGCAATCTCAAAGAATTCCCAAGTCAGTTTCATCTCAATAAATCGTTGTTTGAGCTGTGTGAAAACTCTTTTAGCAAAAAAGCATTGACCTTTGTTTAAGTATTAGCGCACCTCAATTTCGAGGTGCTAATACAAGAAACGAGGTCAGTGTATGGAATTCTTCAACGAAGCGGTCAACATCCTGAAAATTTTAGTCATTGCCCTGGGAGCGGGTCTCTCGGTCTGGGGCGTCATCAACCTGTTAGAAGGCTATGGCAACGATAACCCTGGTGCCAAGAGCCAGGGCATCAAACAGCTCATGGCCGGTGGTGGCGTCGTCTTGATCGGCATCAAACTGATCCCTCTCCTGGCTGGTCTCTTCGGATAATCCAATGCAAGGTCTTTTAGACAAGATCGAGCAGGCTATCCGTGAGTTCTTTATGGGGCTGATCGAAAGCAACCTGACAACCATGTTTGTGGATGTCAACGAAAAGACAGCCACGATCGCCGAACAAATCGGTCAAACTCCGCAGGGCTGGAATGGCAACATCTTCAGCATGATCCGCTCACTCTCCGAGACGGTGATTATCCCGATTGCAGGCATGATTATCACTTTCGTACTTTGTTACGAGCTAATTACCATGATCACTGAGAAGAACAACCTGCATGATGGGGACAGCTTCAGTTTCTTCAAGTATTTTCTCAAGATGTGGGTAGCTGTCTTTCTGGTGACCCATACCTTCGATATCACCATGGCGATTTTTGATGTCGCCCAACATGTGGTGAACGCCGCTTCAGCTCTGATCCGCGGCAGCACCTATATCGATATCAGCACTGTCCTGGCAGCCATGCTTGCCGGATTGCAAAACAAAGGCATCGCGGAACTGGCGGCATTGTCCATGGAGACCTTGTTGGTGGGCAATGCCATGAAGCTGCTCTCTGTCCTGATCACGGTAATCCTTTATGGTCGCATGATCGAAATCTTTCTGACCTGCTCAGTCGCACCGATCCCCTTTGCCACGCTCACCAACCGGGAATGGGGGCAAATGGGTAATAACTACCTGCGAAACCTGGCTGCCCTGGGTTTTCAGGGTTTCTTCATGATGGTGTGTGTAGCGATCTACACCGTGCTGGTACAGAGCATCATCCTCTCCGAGAACATCCACGCCAGCATCTTTCAAATCGCTGCCTATACCCTGCTCCTCTGTTTCTCTTTATTTAAAACTGGGAGCCTGTCCAAATCAATCTTCAACGCCCATTAGGAGAAAGGAGTTCTCTCTTGGCTTACGTCAGTGTGCCCAAAGACCTCAACCGGGTCAAAACCAAATTAGCACTCAACCTCACCCGCCGACAGCTGATCTGTTTCTCAGCCGCCGGACTGACCGGTGTTCCGCTTTATCTCTTCACCCGCTCCACCCTGGGCAATGATCTGGCTGCCCTGCTGATGGTGCTGGTGATGCTGCCGCTGTTTGCCTTTGCCTTATACGAAAAGGATGGCATGCCGCTGGAGGCTTTCATCGGCAACTACATCCGTGTGCGCTACCTCTATCCCCGCGTCCGGCCTTATCAGACGGATAACTTCTACCGCCTTCTCCAGTCTGAACTCAACCTGAGAAAGGAGCTGCTTGCCCGTGCCAAGAAAAAAGCAAAGCTCAGAAGATAAACCAAAAACAATGAGGCAGCCACAGCGCAGGAAAAGGCAGCAGCCAATCCCCAAAACAGCGCAAAAAACGCTGGCCTACAAGTTGATCTATCCGGATGGGATCTGTCAGGTGAACGAACGTTTCTATTCCAAAGCGATCCAGTATCAGGACATCAACTATCAGCTCGCCCTGGAAGAAGATAAACGCGCCATCTTCGACAAATACTGCGAACTGCTCAACTACTTCGACAGCTCGATCAAGGTGCAACTCTGCTTCTATAACTATTCCGGTCGCATTGAAGACTATCAAACTTCAATCGCCATCGATGAGCAGGCGGATGCCTTCAATGCCATCCGGCGTGAATATGCCGAGATGCTCAGCTCCCAACTGGCCAAAGGCAATAACGGACTGGTCAAAAGCAAGTACCTGGTCTTCGGTATAGAAGCCGATTCCTACAAAACTGCCAAGGTGCGCCTGGAACGCATTGAATTGGACCTCTTCGGTCATTTGCGCGGGCTGGGAGCGATTGCCCAAGGTCTGAACGGAGCAGAACGCCTGCGGGTGATGCACGACCTGATGAATGAAAGTCAGGAGAAATTTCACTTCGACTGGAAACAGCTCAAAGCCAGCGGATTGGGAACCAAGGACTTCATCGCGCCCAACGGCTTTGACTTCCGCGAACGCAACAGCTTCCGCATGGGCGGAAAATACGCCCAGGTCTCCTATCTGCAAATCCTGGCACCGGAGCTCTCCGATGAGCTGCTCAAGAATTTCCTCATACTTGAGAACGATCTGGCAGTCACGCTACATATTCAAAGCATTGAACAGACTGAAGCGATCAAGCTGATCAAACGCAAGATCACTGACCTGGACAAGATGAAAATCGAAGAACAGAAGAAAGCCATCCGTTCGGGTTATGACATGGACATCCTGCCCAGCGACCTGGTCACCTACGGTGCCGAAGCCAAGACGCTCCTGGAATCCCTGCAAAGCCGCAATGAACGCCTCTTTCTGGTGACCTTCCTGCTGATGAATATGGCTAGCTCTAAAAGTAAGCTGGAGAACGACTCTTATCAGGCAGCCGGGATCGCCCAGTCTGCCAACTGCAACCTGCGTCCCCTGAACTTTCAACAGGAGCGGGGACTGGCAGCTATCCTGCCCTTAGGTATCAACCCAGTGCCGATTGAACGGGCTCTGACAACTTCCGCTACTGCCATCTTCGTACCCTTCACCACCCAGGAGCTTTTTCAACCCGCTCCGGCACTGTATTATGGCCTGAACGCGCTCTCCAACAATTTGCTGATGGCAGATCGCAGAAAGCTAAAGACACCCAATGGTCTGATTATCGGCACACCCGGCTCAGGCAAGTCCTTCGCTGCTAAACGGGAGATCACCAATGCCTTTCTGGTGACCGAGGATGAGATCATCATCACCGACCCGGAAAGCGAATACGCTCCCCTGGTCAACGCACTCCATGGTGAGGTGGTGCGTATCTCAATCAACTCCAATCAGTACATCAATCCACTTGATCTCAACCTGGACTACAGCGAAGAAGAGGATCCGGTGGCGCTCAAGATGGATTTCATCTTTTCCTTCATGGAACTGGCAGCAGGAAGGAAAAGCGGGCTCAAGCCGGAAGAAAAATCTGTGCTGGACCGCTGTGTTCAGCTGATCTATCAACCCTACCTCCAGAACCCCAGACCAGAGAACCTGCCCATCCTGGAAGACCTCTATGCACGCCTCCTGGAAATCGATGAACCCAATGCCCGTTATCTGGCAACGGTCCTCGAAATCTACGTCACTGGCTCCTACAAAGTCTTCAACCATCAGACCAACGTGGATACGGATAACCGCCTGATCTGTTTTGATATCCGCGAGCTGGGCAAACAACTCAAGAAGCTGGGCATGCTGGTGATCCAGGATCAGGTCTGGAACCGGGTCACCCGCAACCGGGCAGCCAAGAAAACCACCTGGTTCTATCAGGACGAATTTCACCTGATGCTTAAAGAAGAGCAGACGGCTGCCTATTCAGTGGAAATCTGGAAACGCTTCCGCAAATGGGGCGGGATCCCGACCGCGATCACCCAAAACGTTAAAGACCTGCTGGCTTCCCGTGAGATTGAGAACATCCTCGATAACTCCGACTTTATCTACATGCTCAACCAGGCTAGTGGCGATCAGGAGATTTTAGCCAAACATCTCAACATCTCCAAAGATCAACTGTCCTATGTGACCCACAGCGGTGAGGGGCAGGGGCTGCTCTTTTATGGCAATACCATTATCCCCTTCAGCGACCACTTCCCCAAAGACACGCAGCTCTATCAGATCATGACCACTAAACCAGGTGAGGTCTAGAAAGGAGGCGGGGATGAGCCAAAAATCAAGATTACGAAGCAAAGCGACCTATCACTACAAACCAGAAGATGTCGCGCTTAGACAAAATTCTGGACAAGCGATTGAGCCAATATCAAAACCTGTAGTCCATGAAAAGATCAGGGATACAAATACACCGTTACCAACCGCCCCAGCAGAACAGCAAACACCGGTCGTTGCGGTAGAAAAAACCGTGTCCAGAAAGCAAGCCTACCGAAAGCTCAGCAATGCCTTCGTGGTAGAGCAACCCAAAGCAGCAGCTTTACAGCAGGCAGAACAGCTCCAGGCGGCCAAACCAAAAGTCTCTGCCTTGCGCTTTGAAGGTCAATTAGATTCACCGGTTTCTGCATTGCAATTCGCTAAGTCGGAAAAAGCATCGAAAATCAAAAAGACAAAGAATCTAGCCATTGCTCCTGCCCCATGGCTCACAAGGCACTGGCAAAATGAACCACAAAAACAGGACGATCAGAATGCTGGGACAGAGGCACTTGAGGCAGGCAAACGGTCCGCCTATTCGCTGCAATCCCGTATGCGAATACCCCAGACAAAATCAAGCCTGCGTTCTGTCATGTCTCTCCGTCAGCAAGCTGAGAACTTTGCCCAAGAAAACCTCAAAAGAGGGAAAGTCAGAAATCCAGTCCTGCGTTATATCCAAAAGCAACGCATCAAACGCGAATACATCCGCAGTTATCGTGCCACGCTGCCTCCGCACGCCACAGCCACAAGTCGAAGAACCGCTCAGGGAGCCAAAAAACTCTTCAGCAAGCTGGTTCAGGTCTTCAAAAGCCGTGCGGCTTTGTATGCTTCAATAGCTCTCGTCCTCTTGCTTCTGGCCAGTTCGCTGGCTTCTTTCGCCGTTTCCGCCACAACCGTGATGGGCGGCAATATCATCGGGGGACTGGGAGAGAGCCTGCGGGGTTCCGAGGGCATGGTCGAAGTTGCCCGTTCCCAACTGGGTCAGGTAGGAGGGGAACCCTATTGGTCGTGGTATGGCTTCCCCAGCCGGGTGGAATGGTGCGCCATCTTCGTCTCCTGGGTGGCCGACCAGAACGGCTTTATTTCCGATGGCCGTTTCCCCAAATTTGCCGGATGCAGCGCAGGTGAGAGCTGGTTTCGTTCCGCCGATGCCTGGCAGGAGCGGGGCTATCAGCCCTCACCGGGGGAAGTGATTTTCTTTGACTGGAATGGGGATGGGGTTCCCGATCATGTTGGGATTGTCGAGAGCAGTGACGGCAGCATGGTCTACACCATCGAAGGCAACTGGGCGGACAGCGTGCATACCGATGCCTATCCGATCAACAGTTCCCAAATCTACGGCTACGGCACCCCTAATTACTTTGACTAAGGAGAAAACCATGAACCTCAATCAACTCAGAAAAGAAAAAGAACAAATCCAAAAGCGCATCCAGGCCTTGCAGGAAAAACTGACAGCCTTGGAAAGCAAAGAAACTGAACTGGAAAACAGCGAAATCCTCAAGACGGTGCGTGCCTTGAAGCTGAAACCCTCTCAACTGGACGAGCTGCTCGTCCGTCTCAAACGCAATCCCTTTGCCGAGATCCACAACATTCCAACTTGGGAGCCAGAAAAAGATGAAGACTAATCTAATCCGTTTTTTTATGCTTGCCCTTTGCACGCTTGGCTTGGCATTCAGCCTCAGTAGTGCTCAGGCAGCCACCTTCGATCCCCAGGAGATTACAGGGAACCAAGGCCTTCACCCCGCTCCGCCCACGGATGCCAAGGGCAGTTTGGTAGCGGAGATGCCGCGAGGGAGTGCCCTGATGAGCGAACACACGATCGTGCGCTTGCCCATGGGTGGTGGCGCAACGCCAGTGCCAACGGCTGAACCCACAGCTGAAGCAACCCCCAGACCGCGCACAGACACCGATCTTGAGCCACCCCTGGTGATCACAGCAGTTCCTCCCCAAAAGGAGTTCTATATCATCAAGACCCGCAATGAGAAGGTCTTTTATCTGATCATTGACCACACCAAGGTCAGTGACAATGTCTATTTGGTCACGGAAGTGGATGAGGCTGACCTGCTCAATTTCGTGGAAAGCACCGAGATTCCAGCCTTGCTGCCCTTCCTGCCGCAGGCGACTCCCGTGCCACCCACCCTCGTACCGGAAAACCCAAGCCCCCAGGTACCTACAACACCTGCTGTGCCATTATTGGGAAATCTTCAACCTGCCATGATCATTGTCGGGGTGGTCTTGCTCCTGATGGCTGGGGCTGCCCTCTTCTACTGGAAGGTGGTCAAGCCCAAAGACAAACTACCCGCGGAAGCCGATTTTTATGCCGATGAATACCTGGAAGACAGTTCCGGCAAAGCCAATACCTGGAAAGAAAGTGATGGAGAAGTATGAGTGTCAAAGAATTGATTTTTGATTTGATCGGGGTCGCGGTAACCAGTGAGAACCTGGCTGAGATCCGCTCTGACCCGCGTGCCTTTACCGAAACCGAAGAACAAGCCCTGGTTCTGGAAGAGCTCCTCTTCCTGCTGGAAAGGAGTGAAGAAAGTGAGGACGTCCCGTGAACCCGGCCGAAGAGAACCGTTATATCGCCGCCTACGCCCGTATTATTGGGGTGCAGGAGGCGATTGCAACCGAATACGCCCAACGCAAAGGCATTGCCGCCCTGGTGGATAATGCGTATCAGTTACTCGAAACACCAGAACAACTGGCCAAACACCAGGCGTTTCTGGACTTATACCGCATGAGCAGTTCCCTGACCCGTGAAAAGCCGATCCTCAGCTCCCCAAGCATCGCAGCAGGTTATATGCACTCGGTCATCGATCAAGTGCACGACAAGGAATCTTTAGTTGTTGCGTTCCTCAACACCAAGAACCGGGTGATCGACTATGAACAGGTTTCGATCGGCACGATTAACTCCTCGGTCATCCATCCCCGGGAAGTCTTTCGCAATGCCATCCTCAACAAAGCTGTATCAGTCCTGATCTGTCATAACCATCCCTCCGGTGACCTCAGTCCCAGTCCGGAGGACCTGGCAGTGACCAAATCGCTCAAAGAAGCCGGAGAAACCCTGGGCATTCCGGTGGTGGATCACATCATTATCACTGGTCTCAATCGCCAGGATGTCTACTCCTTCCGTGCCCAGGGCGTTCTGGAGGCGCATGGGCATTATCAGACTGAGGGTGTGTTGGCTGAAAAGAAGCCTGCTTATGAGTCCAAGGACAAAGCCCTGGATGAGATCACGGCTAAACTGGAGGAAGGCATCAAGGAAATTTTCACTAGCGGCAAGTACGCTGACTATCTCAAGGTGATGTCACGCTTCCACAGATACAGCCTGAACAACACGCTCCTGATTGCCCTCCAGAACCCGGAAGCGTCACTGGTTGCCGGGTACCACGCCTGGCAAAAACGATTCCAACGTCAGGTGCTCAAAGGCGAGAAAGCCATTCGCATCATTGCGCCTGTACAAGATAAACGCCTGGTGGAGAAAGAAAAGATCGATCCTCAGACAAAGAAGCCTGTCTTGGACAGCCTGGGCAACCCCGTTATCGAAGAAGAGGAAGTGACGGTCAAACGCTTCAGGGTGGTACCGGTCTTTGACGTCTCCCAAACCGAAGGCAAGGAGCTGCCCACTCTGGCCGAAGAGCTTCAGGGCAGCGTGCGCGATTATGATCTTATGTTTGAAGCCCTGCAAGCGGTCTCCCCTGTCCCAATTGAATTCAAGGCAATGAAAGCGGGCAAGGATGGCTATTACCACCTCAAGGACAAGAAAATCGCTATCCGCCAGGGCATGAGTGAGATACAGACCATGGCAACTGCCATTCACGAGATATCCCATGCCAAAC
>Ga0209510_1002433_pt1 | contig 19175 bp, 17 predicted proteins | sample BiotimSIPDNA_FD_185749 | JGI IMG/M metagenome (GOLD analysis project Ga0209510, IMG submission 185749) | Anaerobic biogas reactor microbial communites from Washington, USA - Biogas_R1 time_0 SIP DNA (SPAdes) (version 2) | ecosystem: Engineered > Bioreactor > Anaerobic > Unclassified | place... | reverse complement strand
CAGACGAATCCGTCACCGCATTATCAAGAACAAGAGAATCTTGTGCAACAGAACCCTCTGCTACAGCATCTTGCGCCATCGAAGGTTCAATAAAAAACAACAAAGCGAGAAGAAAACCCCAAAAGAACTTCATAATGGGAAGTATAGATTATTTTTTATGATTCTAATTCCATAATTACAAGCATTTCCGCTGACGTTACGATATTCGACCTTCAAGCATTGCATGCAGCACAAGAATCACTTATACGCCTTGCCCTTGCTTCTTTCTCTGATAGACTGAATTTCAGCATTGATTTCGTCAAGAGACATCTCCTGCAAGTTTTTGCTCTCGGCACGAAGTGCGTAAAAATTTTCAAGAGCACTTTGTCTTGTAATCGTATCTTTCGAAATGATTTCAAAAGGAATTTTTCTTTGAATCAGAACCTGGTTCAAGAATAGCCTAATGGCTGTAGTCATATCCAAGCCAATAGACTGAAAGAAATCGTCTGCTTCCTTTTTTAGATTGGAGTCAATACGAGTTTGAATAACTGTCGTTTCCATATTTGCACCTCAATACAAATATAATACAAAAGTATTTGATAAGCAATAGTTTATAGGTTTATAAGTAGTGTTGTATACCTATGATGTATAAATTCTGCCCAATTGTATTGCTTTAGATTGATCCACAGGTTTTCGTTGCAAATTCCGAAATTTTTGAGTGAAAAATTATACAGAAGTGTCAAAAAAATCACTTGACTGCAAAGGGAAAATAAAAAAAGAGCTCGCTGATTAGGCGAGCCCTTTTTCATAAGTTAGAATAAATTATTCTACAGTGATAAGAACGAGTGAACGCTTAGGAACTTTTACTCCCTTAGTCACATCAATCGCCTTAGCTTTCTTTTCAGGATCGTTTTCAAAGCCTGGTTTTAACTTTTCAGTAGAAGCATCCAAAACTTGCATTTTGGCTTTTCCCTTAAATTCAGGAATATCTAATTTAAAGTCAAAATCACTATAAGGGCTCTTATTGACTACTAATAAGGATTTCTTTTTCCCATTTTGAGTCAAATAAGTGGTGATCATAGCTTCTTTATCGCCTTCCACTGTGGTCTTTACAAGTTTACCACGAAGAGCATCGGAAGCCATCTTAAATGCCCAATAGCTTGGACGAGGACAGTTGCCGCAGCCTTCTTCATAGGAACGAGTTAAATAACCATAGTCACCGCCTTCTGGTGTTAAATCGTTATGAATATCCCAATATTGTGCGTTATCTGCACCTACTTGAGCTAACATACCGAGATAATCAGCCACAAAAAGGCCGTTCACAATAGAAAGAGTTTGTACGCCAGGGTTGAAATCCACAGAGTTCCATTCGGTCAACCAGATTTCTAGTTGTTTATCTTTATTCTTGCTGTGTTTCTTTACCACTTGGTGTAAACGTTCATAAATCTTATCTAACGTTTGAGGAGAAGATAATAGAGCAAAGTCATTTTCTTCACCAAAATGTTGTGGGTAATGGTGAACAATAATACCATCAGCCACGTCAGCCGTGTGCTTTAATACTTTTTCATTCCATTCACCTTCAAGAACACCAAGAACAGCAACTTTAATGGTTGGATCTACTTTTTTCATTGCAAGAATGAATTCGCGAGCGCGTTTACCGTAGATGTCACCACCATCTTTACCATATTTTTCATAGTAAGGATGCCAGTTTCCGTAGACTTCGTTTCCAATTTCCCAATACTTAATATTGGCTTTCTTGGTCACGTTGGTATGTTTAACCCAAGCAGCAGCTTCTTCTGCAGTACCGCTACCAAAGTTAACTGTAAACATGGCGTCAGCACCTGTTTTCTTTAACCATTCAAGGAATTCATCTGTGTCGACCATCCAGTCTTTATTATCGAGAATTTCTTTCCAATGGTCATCGTCTGCACGTAAACCACCAGGATAACGAATAATACCATGGTTAACACGTTTTACATATTCTGCGGTTTGTGTTTTTGCACCACGAGCTTCTAATAAATCGCCATCCCATAGAGCAGCATTGATACCAAAGATACCACCTGCAATTTCTGGGTTAACCACTTCATTAAAGTTACCCTTAATGGTTCCTTTTACTACAGCAGGACGTTTCACTTTAGGTAATTCGCGTTTGTTTGTTAAGCGAATGTTATCTATTTGGAAGTTACCACTGGTACCTTCACCACTTGGTTTAAAGTCAAGGCTAATTACACTTTTAAGATCAAATAAACCATTTTCTTTTGCATCGGGTGGTTGATAGTAAGGGAACTTAGAGAAGGAGCGGAATGGAACAAGAACGGTAGTTCTGCCCTTAGGAACACCTGTATTAGAAACAAATATCTCATTGCCGTCATCACTTATTTGAACAGTGATAGATTGCCATGCTTTATCTGAATAGACATCAAACATGATGCCCCAGTGCTTAGTCCAATCGCGATATTTTGCTTCACGGTTGCGTTTTTTCATATCAAGAACAACGTCAACCCAGTCAGCGAGAAGATAATGTTCAACGTTCAAGCTGTTTCCATCAAGATTTCCTTTGCCAATGGAATGCTTTAGCTGAGACTTAGGACCTGTAGAAGGTTCCCATAATTCAGTAGCAAATTTCCCTTCAAAGTCAGAAATAACTAAGTCAGGAGCGTTGGATTTGAAGGAATCCCATTTCTTATCTGGGTCAACCCAATCAATATTGGAGGTAAATGTAATTTGGTCAATATAAACAGTTACAGGAGCAGGTTTACCTGGTTCACCAGCGTTTTCACCTTTACCTACAGAGAAACGAATTTCTTGAATTTTATTCCATTTAACGTCTTTAGCTACTTCAGCTTGTTTATTAGCATCCCAAGCTTTACCTTTATCCATAAATTTCTTTAATGGAATTTTTACGAGCTGCCAATCTTTGCTGACTTTAATCCAGTCATTTAAAGCAAGCTTGGTTTGGCTCTTCACATCGTTACCTTGGTTATCCATGATACCGATATAAAGTTTTTCGCCACCATTTTTGCCCTTGATCCAGAAATACAAGCCACCATCATTACGTACTTTAGAAAGGTCAATGAACTTGCCTTCACCTAATGAGTAAGTAACACCAGACCAGTCATTATTATCAATGTACATAGCTAGTACATTTGAGTTTCCTGCTGTTTTGGAGTCAATTTCTTTTTGAGCAGTTAAACCACCATAAACATAGCTGAATCCTTTCATGCCATTGTCATAGAAGGTAGCAAGAGCTTTGGCTTTGCCATCAAGCTTTTCTGGATTTTTTGGTCCATTAACCACTTCGTTATTTTCATCCCAATAAACCACTTTTGGCTTTGGTTTTGCTTTTTTATTTCCTTTAACGATTTCGATATTGTCTACGAAAATGTCAAATGATGGGTTAGTTCCCTTATCAATGGAGAAGCGAATTTCAGCAATTTTATTCCAGTCAATACGAGCTGGTAATTCCGTCTTTTTCGTTTGATCCCAATAGAGACCACGATCAGGGAAATCCACTAATGGAATAGAAACTTTTTGCCAATCTTTTGTGATTTGAACATATTTGTTCAAAGACATTTTTACTTGTGTCTTTTTTCCATCGGATACTTCTTCATCTAGAAGACCAATGAGAAGTTGTTCGCCACCGTTTTTACCCTTGATGTAGAATTCAAGCTTTGAATCCAACATATATTTAGATAAATCGAAGACTTCGTTATACAAGCAAATAGAGGCACCAGAATAATCTTTTGGATCAAGATTAATTTGAACGGCCGCTTTTGACTTATAACCGCCTTCTTTTGTGATTGTGACACCTTTACTTTTTCCACCGTACGCGTAGTCAAAGCCGCCTTGACGATATTGCTCGTCAAAGAATTTATAAACTACGAGACGCGGCGGTCTTGGCTGAGCCATTGTTGTAGTCACAGCCATTCCGAGAAGAATGATTGAGGCTACTTTGAACATTTGCTTTATCATGCAGCGCTTCCTTGTTTGGTTTGTTGAGTTGAACACTTAAAGGTCAAAATAATATTAATGACCTCTGTTTTAAAATCAAGTAATAAAAGTTTTGTATACAAAAAAGCATTTAATCTGTTTTCATGAAGAAAAACGTATTAAAAATGCTTTTTTTCTTATTATTTCTTTTCTTTTAACATCTTTTCTACTAGTTCTACACTGAAACGATCTTGACGTTTTCCGTTGATATAGAAGTTTGGCGTGCCTTGAACCCCAATTTTAACACCTAACTGGAATTCTTCATTAATTCTTTTTTGCTTAGCGGAGTCGAGAACCATGTCTTTTTTGAATTTTTCCATATTTAATCCAACTTCTTTGGCAACTTTTTCAAAAGTTTCTTGAGTGAGTTCTCTAAAATGTGGAGCTAAAGCATAGCGGAATTCCCAGAATTTACCCTGATTTTGAGCAGCTATACTTGCTGCAGCTGCTGCTGGGGCATTGGCATGGAAACTTAAAGGGAAGTGTTTGTACACAAATTTGATGTCATTTGGGTATTTTTTCATTAAACCTTCGATCACAGGAGCTACATTACTGCAATAAGGGCATTGAAACTCAGTGAATTCAACAATAGTGAGTTTTGGATTCTTTGTGTTTCCAAAAACAGGGCTTTCGGCATCTGGAATATCCCAAATTTTATTAGCTTGTTCCATTTCAATGCGAATTTCATCAATTGAAATGCCTCTTTTTTCTAAACCATATTTTAAAACATCAAAATCAGCTTTGAGTGTAGCTAATTCTTTAGATAGACTATCTACTTGATGACTGAGTTGTTTGGTGGATCCGCTCTGAGCTGAAACTTCACTGCAGGCAGAAAGAGAAAAAACAAGAGCCGCTGAGGCGAGTATGGAGAGAGATTTCATAAGTTTCCTTTTAATTGATAAGCAAAATATATAAAACAGAAAGAAAAAAATTGAACTTCAGATCAAGGTTAGAGGTTAAAATGGAATAAAAAAAACATACGGATTTTAATAATTAATGATTTTGAAGATATTATCATTCAAAAATGGTAGTATAGCTCCTAAAAGTATTGCTACCGAAAGAATAATAATCCATACTTTTTGTCTTAAATTCACAATTAACCGATATGCTGTTGGGTCAGCAGGTTCTACCCAAGCACTCTTAATCAATTGGATATAATAGTATAGAGCTAAAACGTTATTTAATATGGCAAAAGTAATTAAGACATAATGATGGTTTTGTGCAGCACTATAAAAGAGCTGAAACTTACCTAAGAAGCCAGCAAGAGGGGGAATGCCTGCTAAACTAAATAGGGCTATGACTAGTGCAACTGCAAGAATAGGACTTTCTTTAGATAAGCCTCTTAAGGAATCAAACGTTTCAGGCCGGTTTCGTTCAATAACACCAAAGATAAAGAAAGTAAGGAAGTTCGAAAAAGCGTAAATAAACAAATAATAGACGATAGAGGAGAGAGCGAATTCGTAAGGCCCAAGTAAGGCAATTAACAAATAACCTGCTTGAGAAATAGAACTATAAGCCATAAAACGTCTTAATTTATACTGTTTTAAGGCTCCTAAATTCCCTACAAATAAGGTGGTTCCTGCTAATAAAGCTAAAAAAGGAGCCATTTGTTCTTTAACGCCGTTTAGAGGACCAAATACTAAAACCGTAACAAAAGAAATGGCAACTGCTTTAGATGTAACGGAAAGAATGGCGGTAACAGGAGTAGGTGCTCCTTCGTAGACATCTGGAGCCCAAGTATGGAAAGGAAATAAAGTGAGCTTAAATCCAATACCAGAAAGTAAGAATAGTACGGAAATCCAAAGTAAAGGAGAACTTGGATTTATTAAAACACTTGCAGCTATATCAGTGAAATGCATAGAACCAGAAAAACCATAGAGGTAACTGAATCCAAAAAGCTCAAATGCGGTGGCTACAGAACCCATTAAAATGTATTTGGTTGCGGCTTCTGATCCCTCAGAATCTTTTTTATTCCAAGCGGTTAAAGCATACATCGGAATTGTGGCTAGCTCTAATCCTATAAAGAAGGTTAACAAATCAGAAGCTGAGATGACCACGACGCCACCAAAGGTGGCCATAATAACAGTCCCCATGAATTCTGAAAGTTGATGCATTCTTGGAGTAAAATCAGAAGTATGATTAAAGTAGTCTTTGGAAAATGAGATCCCCATTAGTGCGGCGAGAACTAAAAATTCACGCATTAAAATACCGAAACGGTCTACTTTCCAATTAGAAAGAAATAATTGCGTTTCTCCGACAGTAATGCAATTTAAGAGAACAAAAATGGTAATTAAGCCTAAAAAAGCCACATACCAAGGAATAAGAGATCGTTTAGAAGAGAAAATACGGGAAACGACGATTAAAAAAGGCAGTATTAATAAAAGTAGATCTGGAATTAAAAAATGAATCATAATGGTTACCTGATCAAATGAGTGTAAATAGGTAAAATGCTTGTATCAATCCATTCAGAGATTCCATTTGGGAACAAGCCAAAGACAAACAAAGAAAGAGCTAAAATAATGATGGTTGCTTTTTCTTTGAAATTTGCATCTTGAAGAGTTTCAAATGCGGGTTGTGTTATTTTTCCATGAAGCATTCTATTTGCTGTTTGTAAAACGTAAATTGCAGTCACTGTAATGGATAAAACCGCTAAAATGGTAACGATTCTCATCATAGAGGATTCATTTTGAAAGCTACCTATAAATATAGTGGCTTCTGCAATAAAACCAGAAAGACCTGGTAATCCAAGGCATGCAAAACCAGCAATTACAAATCCAACTCCAATAAAAGGAACTTTTTTCATTAAACCACCCATTAAGGTGATATCTCGAGTGTGGGTTCTTGAATAAATCATTCCGATAGTTGCAAAGAAAAGAGCGGTTAAGAAACCATGACTAAGCATTTGAAGTACAGCACCTCTAAAGGCAAGTGGAGTCATCGCTGCAAGGCCTAAAAAGATTAGGCCTAAATGTGAAATAGAGCTATAGGCCGTAATGTACTTCAAATCTTTATGGCGTATTGCAATAAAACCAGATAAGAGTACGTTAAAAATTAACAAGTATACAATGTAGGGGAGATAAATGCGAGCGGCTTCAGGCATTAAGAATATGGCGACGCGTAAACAAGCGTAAGGCCCCATTTTCATCATGACGCCTGCGGCAAGCATTGAAACGGCGGTTGGGGCTGCCGAGTGGCCATCTGGCGACCAAAAATGAAAAGGGAATAAAGATCCAGAAACAGCAAATCCCATAAATAGAAGAGGGAAAGCCCACATTTGAAGAGACATCGGCAAAACAACATCACCAAGCTTTAACAAGTTCCAACTATCGATTCCTGATTCTACATAAATCCCAAAAAGGGCTGCAAGAACCATGGAAGAACCTAGAGCTAAAGTGAGAGTTAGTTTTTTAGCACCATAATCTTTATTTCCAGAACCAAAACCACCAATCATTAAGTACATGCATAAGGCTTCCATTTCATAAAAAATGAAAAATAAAAACAAGTCAAAGCTCATGAATACGCCATAAATGCTTGTCCCTAAAATTTGAATTAGAGCAAAAAAGATTTTGGTGTTTCCTTGAATAGACCAACTGACAAGCATTCCAGTGAATACAACAATCGCAGTTAAAAGAACCATTAAAAGAGTAAGGGCGTCGGCACCCACAAAATATTCAGCTCCTATGGTTTTCCACCATGAAAACTGAGTGACAAAGTTTAAGGAAAAAGTACTGCCAGTTGAATTGATGGCCGTATTTGCTAATAAGAATGTTTTTATCGTAAGATAAAGAGCAATTCCTAGAACAACAAAAGCGGAACCTAAATGAATTCGTTTAATCGCTTCGCTATGATGAACTCCAATTGGAATACAAATTAATGTAGTCAATAAAGGGAGAATCCAAATAGAATTAAATAATAACGTATCAATCATATTTTTACCCTATACAGGAAGATTTCCTAAAAAACGCCATAATAAAAGACCAACAATCAGTGTACCTATATAGAAAGGAGCAAAGCCCGATTGAGCTTCCCTCACTAATTCGCCAGCTTTTTTAATAATAAATACAGAACCTTTTACAGCCCCACCAACAACATAATCTTCAAAGAAACGAATGGTTGCTGCAACGCCTTTGAAAATAAATTGTCGAACAAACGCATAATAAATTTCATCAAAGTAAAACTTATGATAGATCCATTTATAAAATGTTTTGCGGTTGGTTTCATCTAAAGCTTTCTTAACATTGGCATAAGGCCTTGCATAGAAAACCCAAGCAAGAAAGATCCCTATTAGAGCAATGATCGCTGCTGCAAAAGGAACCCAATTAGCTGAATGAAGTGATTCAGAAACATTAGAAGTAGGTATATAACCAGGCGTAAAGAACTTTAAAAAGACTTTCTTAAATAGATAACCACCTAAAAACGACGGAATAGCTAAAATGACAATCGGAAGAGTCATTGAAAAGCTTTCTTTAACATGAGCGGTGTGCACGGAGCGAGCATTTCCGTGAAAAGCAAGGAAGAAGAAGCGGAACATGTAAAATGCAGTTAAGCCACTAGTTAATAAAGCGAGACCAAAAACGATAAAGTGCTTCCCTTGTAACGCGGCTATTAATATTTCATCTTTTGAGAAAAAGCCAGAAAATGGTGGAATTCCAGAAATGGCAAGGCAACCGATTAACGCCGCTGCATAAGTCCAAGGCATTTTTTTCCCTAATCCGCCCATTGAATCTAGGTCATTATGATGAACTGCATGGATTAAAGAACCTGCAATTAAGAACAACATGCATTTAAAGAAGGCGTGAGTGAAAATATGAAAAATTGAAGCGCTATAGCCGAGAGTATTGATCGCCATTTCTCCATTGATCAGAACACTTGTGGAACCTAGAGCAAACATCATGTAACCAAGCTGGCTAAGCGTGGAAAATGCGAGAATACGTTTAATATCCTTTTGTGTACAGGCGATGACTGCTGCAAATAGAGCGGTAAAAATACCGACAGTCATGATTAAAGATAGTGTGTCTGAGAATAAAGAGAAGAAGGGGAATAAACGAGCGACTAAATACACTCCAGCGACGACCATGGTGGCACTATGGATGATCGATGAAACTGGGGTAGGGCCTTCCATCGCATTAGGAAGCCAAATATGCATTGGAAACATGGCACTTTTGCCCCAACCACCAATAAAAATCAAAATAGAAGAAACAAATAAAGCTTGTGCTTTAGAAATACTAATAATTCCTAGATTGATTTCATCTAAGAAATCAGCAAGAGATAAGGTATTTAATGCAAAAAAGTCAAAGGAACCGATAATGTAACTTGCTAAAACAATACCTAATAAGAAAAAGCTATCTGCAAAGCGAGTTAAAATAAAGGCTTGTTTTGATGCAGAAACGGCACCTGGTTTTTCGTACCAAAATCCAATCAAAAGATAGCTTGAGATCCCTACTAATTCCCAAAAGAAGAACATCTGGAATAAATTCGGAGCGACCACTAAACCGAGCATTGAAAATGTAAATAAGGATAAAAAAGAAAAGAATCGTGTCGTGGAACGATCCTCTTTCATATAACCAATACTGTAGATATTTACAACAAAAGAAATAAAGGTAATGACGACTAGCATCATGGCGGAGAGAGGGTCAAGAAGTAACCCGATGCTTGCTTTCAAAGAAGAAGAAAAAACTAAAAAGTTATTTTCCCATAAAATCATTCGACCTGGGGCAATGCCACTAGCAAAATAAACATAGCTCAGGTATATGGCAATGAATGCTGCAAAACCATTCAAAATAACAGAAATAAAACCAGCTGTTTTTCTGTAGGATGATTTTAGAAACAACCCATTAATCAAGAAACTGAATAAGGGAAGTAAAAAAATAAAATAACTTAGGGTGGTTAAATTATTCATGTAAACTCCTCAATTCGTTTACGTCAAGACTATGGCGTTTACGATACATTGATACTACAATGGCAAGAGCTATAGCCATTTCACAAGCGGTGACTGCAACTACAAAAAGATTGAAAACGGCTCCTGCAGTAGAGTCCCCAGAAGAGAAATAAGCGAAAGTAATAAAATTCATATTCGCTGCATTTAACATCAATTCTATGGAAATCAACATCGCCACAAGATGACGACGACGAAGTAAACCCCATACACCAATTCCAAAAAGGATAAAAGACAATAATAGGCAATTTAATAAAGTCATTTGTTTTCCTTTGATTTACGAGCTATAGTAATAGAGCAAATTAAAGTCACTAATAAGAGAACACTAATTAATTCAAAAGCAATTACAAAACCATTCGCATCAATACCTAAGAGTCGTATAGCGATCGATTCTAAAGAAGCAAAATCAGAATTTGCTCCTGGCAATGTTCTAATTAAAGATGCATCTGGCAATAAAAAACGCCACATGACAAAGACTAAACTAAGCGATATAACAGCAGCAATAAATGATCGAGGAATTTTAATGGGGAGAGAAGTTTCTCCAAGACGACTTGTGAGTAATATCGTAAAAACAACAAAAATAACAACACCACCTGCATAAATCATCACCTGAGCAATGGCATTAAATTCAGCATGAAGCATTAAATAAAAAACAGCCGTTCCAATAAATGAGAAAATAAGAAAGATGGCACTTTGAAGAACGTTTTTTGCAGTGACAGTCAAAATGGCTGTTACAATAATTATAGTAGAAACGATATAAAAAAAGATATCTACAGTTTCTAAAGGAAACATTAGCCTCGTCCCTCCTTTTTATTTAAGGTCATTTCAAAAGAATCTACGGATTCATTTGATAATTCAAATTCTTGATTCATGCGAATAGCACCAAAAGGACATGCTTCTACACAAAGCCCACATTGAGTACAAGAACCTAGATGGTAAAGATATTTTCCTAAAACTTTTTTACCTGCAATATTTTTGGTCGAAAGTATGTTGATCGATGCATTTGGACACGCTTTTTCACAAATGCCACAAGCCGTACACAAATTTTCTCCATTTTCATCTTCAATTAATTCTAAACATCCTCTATAACGAGAATGCATTTTTAATGTCTTTTTATTTTCTGGGTATTGTTCTGTGACAATTTTATGAGGACTGAAAAAATAACGAACGGTAACAGATAACCCTTTTAAAAGACTAATGGGGCCTGTGATACAACGTTTTGCATAGCGTTTAATATATTCGGCAGTAGAAATAGGTGATACTTTTTGTTTCATAAGAATTAACCTATAATGGCAATGTATGTTGCGCCTAAAGCAAGTAATAATAAATTAGCTGGTAATAAAAACTTCCATTCAAAATCCATCAATTGGTCTACACGAGGACGAACAAAAGTCCAACGAACCACCATATAAGCAGAAATCATGAAAAATACTTTACCTGCAAACCAAATAAATCCAGGAACCTTTAACAATAAAGTATCGATACTTTCAATACCTATTAAAGGAGGGTAGAACCCACCTAAAAAGCATGTGGTTGCTAAAGAAGAAGTAGTCACTAAGTTGATATATTCAGCAAGATAGAACATGGCAAAAGCAGTACCATTATATTCTGTATGGTAGCCACCCGTTAGTTCCTGTTCTGCTTCTGCAATATCAAATGGAGCACGATTGAGTTCTGCTGTAGAAGAAATAAAAAACATGATAAAAGCGATAAAACCAAGTACAGGGATCTTAAAAATCCACCAGTCAAGAATTGTTCCAGATTGGCTTTGAGTGATGTCCATTAGATTGGCAGATCCAGAAACCATTACTACAAATAATAAAACGAGTGCAAATGAAATTTCATAACTTATCATTTGAGCACCGCTTCGAAGGGATCCAAGTAAAGAATATTTATTGTTGGAAGCCCAGCCACCGATTAGAATTCCTAAAATACCAAAGCCATTGACGGCAATAATAAAGGGGATTCCAACGGATAAGTTAGCCACTTGTAGATTATGATCAAAAGGAATCATCGTTAATGCTAGAAATGGGGCTGTCAAAGAAATCATTGGAGCTAAATAAAACAAAAATTTATCAGCACCTTTTGGGGCATAAACTTCTTTGAAAAGCAACTTCATCACATCGGCTATTGTTTGTAAGGTCCCATGAAAACCAAGACGCATAGGCCCTAATCGACATTGGATATGGGCACAAATCTTACGTTCCATATAAATCAAAATAGGAGCAGTACCAATAGCTACGGCACAAATAGCAATAATAGAGATCAGAGCATTTATTAAAAAAGAAATCTCTGGAATAGGAATTATTTCACGAATGAAATCACCCAAAGGGTGTGATATTACAGGATCAATCATCTGTCAATCTCCGGAATCACTGGATCTAACGTCGCTAAAATAGAAACGAGATCCGATATTTTATGCCCTTGCACCATTGTATTTAAGGCTGCTAAATTTGCAAAGCTTGGGCCTCTCGTATGAATTCGATAAGGCTTATCTCCAGAAACGGCGACAACATAAGTTGCATAAAGTCCTTTTGCTGTTTCTGTAGCACTATAATAAGAGCCTGGTTTTAAGCGAATAGACGCTTTTTCTTGACCTCTATATGGCCCTTCAGGGAATTGCTTTATGCATTGACGAAGAATTTTTATGGATTCATGAATTTCAGCAATTCGAACCACGTAGCGATCGTAAGTATCACCGTTGTAAGTCACGGGAACATTAAAATCTAATTGAGAATAAATTCCATACGGGTCATTTTTTCTTACGTCATAAGAAACACCAGAAGCTCTTAAAACGGGGCCAGAACAACCATAAGCAATGGCATCTTCTTTTGAAAGAATGCCGATCCCTTTTGTTCTTTCTAAGACAATGATGTTTGTAGATAAGAATCGTTCGTAATCTACCATTGTTTTTTCAAGGTGTTTTAGAAAAGAGGTTACTCTAGGAATAAAAGTATCTGGAACGTCGTGAACAGAACCACCTGGCCTAAAGAAATTGGTCGTTAAGCGAGAACCAGTGACTTCATCAAGAATATCATGAATCATTTCACGTTCTTTAAACCCAAATAAGAGAGCCGTTTGACCACCAAGGTCTCCACCAAAACAAGCATAAAAAACAAGATGAGAAGCAATGCGACCAAGTTCGGCTAGCATCACTCGAATGTATTCGCCCCTTTCAGGAACTCCGATTCCAAGACCTTTTTCTAAGGCAAGGCAAACACCCCAGTTATTTTGAATGGCTGTTAAATAATCTTGTCTGTCCGAGAGAGCTATATATTGCAAATAGCTCATGGACTCTGCTTGTTTTTCAATTCCTCGATGAATATAACCAAAGTGAGGAACGACTTCAATAATGGTTTCACCATCTAAGCGAAGAGCAAGCCTCAAAGCCCCATGTGTACTTGGGTGCTGTGGCCCCATATTGACAAAAAATTCTTCTGTATCTAAATCGATAATTTCTTCACGAAATCCAGGAGGCAATCTTCTTAAACTCATACAGGCCTCTTCATAATATGTGGATGAGTAAAATCTTTTCTTAAAGGATAGCCTTTAAAGTCATGATCTACAAAAAGGCGACGTTCATCAGGATGATTTTCGAAATGAATGCCGAACATATCAAAGACTTCTCGTTCTTTCCATTCTGCAGCAGGGTAGAGATGACTTATAGAAGGAATTTCGGCTAAAATACTAGTAGCTCGTTTTTCTTCTTCTATGGAATCATCTTTAGGTAAAGAAACTCGAACAAAAAGTTTATGCCCTTTTTCAATACTCATTAATTGTGTGATGACATCAAAATGAGACTCCCAATCGACAGCGGTAACATCTATTAAATAATTTAGATTCGTTCTTTCGTCATTTTTCAGAAAAGAAATCAATTCCACATATTTTTCTTTTGAAACAATGATATCGAGCGGCATATCGTTTGGTCTATCTGGAGAAATCTCATTAGAGTCCGAGTTATAAAGAGTAATCGATGAATCTTGTTCTAAGGCAATTGAAAATAAATCTGTAGCAGAGAGCCCGATCAATGGAGCTTCTGGACGCGGCACCTCTGGAAAAGCATCTTTTTTTACACGAACCGCTTTGTATGGGGATTTGTAATCAGGATTATTTTCCTTAAATTGACGACGCGCTTCGGCTTGCTCTTCATCTTTAATTTTTTCTAATTCAGCCCAAGCCTTTGATGCTTCAGACCAACGGTCTGCATAGGGTTGATCAATTGCTTCGCCTTCTTTCCAAGGGTTTCTAAATGATTCTCTTAGAATTTTATCTCTTAATGTTAAAAGTCCATGAAATAGTGCTTCTGGGCGTGGAGGGCAACCAGGAATAAAAACATCTACTGGAATTAAAGTATTAGCCCCACGAATAACAGAATAATTATCATACATAAATGGGCCGCCAGAAATGGTACATGCACCCATAGCAATCGCGTATTTTGGCCCCGGAATTTGTTCCCAGAGCATTTGTAGAGCAGGAGCCATTTTTGAGGTGATTGTTCCAGCGATAATGAAAAGGTCTGCTTGACGAGGGGATGCTCTAAAAACTTCTGAACCAAAACGAGCAATATCGTATCTGGCCATGGAACTTGACATCATTTCGATAGCACAACAACTTGTTCCATAAGTTAATGGCCATAAAGAATTGGCTCTAGCCCAATTCGCAACATAATCAAGCATGTTTACAAGATGCTTTCCACCAGGAATTGGATCTAATAATCCTGGAACAGCATTCATTATTCCCATTTTAAGATTCCTTTTTTCCAAGCATAAGCTAAGCCGAAAAATAAAATTGCAACAAAAATGACAAGATCAATAAAAACGATGATAGGCACTAAAAGAGTTTCACCAGCCATAATAGTTTTGAATTGAGCGAGAATAGGAAATAGAAATAGCGCTTCAATATCAAATATTAAAAAGAGAAGAGCGAATAAATAATAGCCGACCTTAAATTGAATACGAGCATTACCGTAGGTTTCCATGCCACATTCATAAGGAGCATATTTATTTTTTGAGTCTTTAGAAGCAAACCCTAGTAGCTTGCCTATAATAATAGCGGCAGCAGCAATAAATGCACCTAAAAATAAAAAAAAACCTAAAACATAATATTCAGAAATTTCCATAAAAACCCTTAATAAAAATGTTGTAATTCTTGTAATGTACCAAAAACGGCGTTCCCAATTTGAAAACGTTCTTTTAAATGGCTTGCTAAGTCTAAAAATTCTTTTACTGTCGCTTTATTTAATGCGTCAAGATTTTTTTGAAGATTACTAATAAAACCAGTGATTTGTGGGTGAATAATTTTCAGTTGCATAGAGATGTCAAGTTCTTGGAGAACATGATCTGTGTCTAATCTAGAAGCAATATAGCGAACAGTGGATAATAATTCCTGTAAAAAATAAACGAGAAAAATCTCTTCTTGTAAAATTCCCCAACGTTTATCAGTAGAAAATGAACTCATCTTTTCTGTTTTTCCGTAAAAGATGGAAGCTTGAGCATATTCTAAACAAGTGACTATAATTGTCTCATACTTTTGAATCTGTAATGACATTTGTGAATGCCATATTTCTTTTTTATCTGTCGTTTCAAGTTCAGAAAGAATAGGTTCAAGAGCTCTAAAAGCATAATAAACTTCTTCATAATAGCGATTACGCATTCGACAGTTAAAGGCCCTATTGCGAGTCGTATAATCAGATTTATACTGTATGATGCTCATGATTTAATCACCTCTCTAACTCCTGGTATTTTCCCAATGTCTCTCATTAGAGCATCTACTTGCTCTTTTCTAAATGCTTTAAACACTAAACGAATTCGCCCAGAATATTTTACTGAAGAAACACTCATTCTTTCCAAAAATGCATTGGATTTACTTAATGTTGTTAATACTTCAATAGTAATTCCTTGACGATTATCTGTATTAATTAGCAAATTTGTAGTAAAAGAATCAGATGACTCTGCGTTCCATTCGACCGCCAGAAGCTGTTCTGGAGGGACATTCTCAAGAGACTTACAGTTCGTGTTGTGAACGTTGATGCCTCTTTTAGGAACTAAGACTCCAACAATAGGTTCTCCAGGGATAGGGGAGCAGCAGGAAGCAAAATGAATCAATAAATTCGAGCCGTGGCCTATCAAAATTGGTAGCTGATCTTTAGCTTCTTTTTTGTCTTTTGGAAATAAAAAGAGTTTTAATGAATAAGGGTTTTTCTGACGAGTTGCCGATGTTTTTTCTTCAATAAAGCGTTCTAGATCTGATAGAGGCATTTCTCCTTGACCTAAACGGCTGAAAAAATCATCCATTGTAGAAACACCAAAATAGCGGCAAATTACTTCATTTGAAGGGATTTCTTGAGCCTGAATTTTAAATAATCGAAGCTCACGCTCCCAAATTTCTTTTCCTAAAGATTTGGCTTGTTGAATAATACTTGTTCTCATCCAGCGGCGGAGCTCTTGTTTAGCTTTGATTGTTTTTACAAGTTCAAGCCATTCAGGACTAGGCTCTTGTTTAGGACTTTTAAGAATATGAACCGTTTCACCATTCTGAATAATCTTATCCACTCCAACAACTTCTTCATTGATCTTAGCTCCAATACAATGCAAGCCAAGCTCTGTATGAATAGCAAAAGCAAAATCTAAAACGGAAGCCCCTTCAGGAAGTTCAATAGAATCTCCTTTAGGTGTAAAAACAGTCATTCCTTGTGGCTTTAAATCGATATGTAAAAATTCCAAAAATTCTACAGAATCTGAAATTTCAGATTGTAATTTTGCCATGCGTTCAAGCCAACCAAGTTCCTCTCCGCTTCGTTGAGTCTCTAGTTTATATGCCCAATGAGCTGCAAAACCTTTTTCAGCCGTCACATCCATATCTCTTGTACGAATTTGTACTTCGACCATTTTATTATCTGGACCGATTACCGTAGTATGAATACTTTGATATAAGTTCGGTTTTGGTGTAGCGATGTAATCTTTGAAGCGAGCTTGAAGAGGAGTCCATAAGTTATGAACGTAACCTAAAGCCAGATAGCATTCAGGAATAGATTCTACAATAATACGTATTGCAAAAATGTCAAAGATGTCGTCGATCTGACAGTCACGGTTGATCATTTTATTGTAGATACTATAAATATTTTTAGTGCGCCCTTGAATTAAACAATCAAAATCTTCAAGCGCCATTTTAATTTGAAGAGGGCCAATCACCGCCTTAATATAATTTTCACGATCTTCTTTACTTACAAGTAAGCTATCGACAATTTTCTTATATTCATCGGGATTGATATACTGGAAGGATAAATCTTCAAGTTCAGATTTAAAACGGTATAAACCAAAACGGTGGGTGAGTGGTACATAAATATCAAGCGTTTCTTGAGCGATGATTTTACGCTTTTCAGGCTTCATATAACGAAGCGTACGCATGTTATGAAGACGATCGGCGATTTTAATCATAATCACACGAGGGTCTTTTGCCATCGCAGCAATTAGCTTACGATACGTTTCCGCCTTTTGTTCTGATTTAGATTCTTTTTGAACAGCAGAAATTTTGGTGACGGCATCCACCATAAAAGCCGTATCTTTACCAAATTTGGTGGAAATCTCATCAAGAGTGTGGGGCGTGTCTTCAACCACATCATGGAGAAGGCCTGCTAAAACAGAAGAAATGTCGAGTTTTAGATCGGCTAAAATTTTTGCTACTTCGTATGGATGCTCTGTATAAGGCATGCCGCTTTTTCGATATTGGCCTTTATGTGCCTCAGCAATAAAGGTTACAGCGGTTCTAAGAAGAGTCTCATCCAATTCGGGATTCTTTTTAATAAGAACTTCAATAATATGTTCTTGATTGGATTTTAGACTAATCGTTTCCATATGTTTATAATTTATGAAAAAAAGCTTTTTTTGGCTCAAATAACCTTAAAATAAGGAAGAAAAGACAATATTATTTTTATGATAAATTTTTTCTAGTGTAGAGAAATGAGAAAAAAAAATAAAAGCAACTATTGTTGATGTTAATTTCATTTTTGGCTTTGAAAAAACATATGTTTAGTCGTTATAATCAAATGCATTGCAGTATATTCTTTAAAAAGAAAAAGCCGCTATAACATAAAATGAAATAACGGCATAAATACAAATAATTGTTGTTTATGAAAAAGAATTACATAAGGGGCGTTCTACTGTGAAGAACAGCGAGTAAAACAGACACATAATGACAAACGGCTGCAGCAAGAACAAATAAATGCCAGATCACATGATGCCATATCCATTTTTTATTCAAGTAAAATATTGTTCCAAGAGTATATATACCGCCGCCAACAAGAAGCATGACAACAACAGAAGTTGGAAGAGTCAAAAAGAAAGTCTTACCACCAACAAGAAGCATCCATCCCATGGCGATATAAATCATCGTGCTTAAGAATTTAAAACGCCCTGCAAAGAATATTTTGAAAAAAATTCCAATAAAAGATAAGCTCCATAAAATAGAAAGCAGGGTAATTCCAAATCCATTCAACATATAAATTAATAGAAATGGGGTATATGTCCCTGCGATTAAGAAATAAATAGAAATATGATCTAATACTTTTAAAACTCTTTTTGCTTCTGGATGTGTGGTCGCATGATAAAGAGTACTAAATACAAAGAGCATAATAAATGAAAAGGCATAAATCGCTGCAGCTACAATCGCTGAAGGTTTATCCACTTTAGTAGAAATCGCTGTTACCACAGGAAGGCTTGCGATTCCAATTAAAACACCAAATCCATGAGTTATAGCATTAGCCATTTCTATTGTTAAAGGATTTACTTCCTTAACATTTGCCGTAAGGGTATCCCCAGTTTTATTTTTTTTATTCATGCCCGCAAAAATACAAAGATTTATAAAAAAAAGTTAGTTAATAATTATATTTTCAATTATCTAGTTTACATAATGTTGATTATCGGAAATAAGTGGTAGGTGCAATTTACTTATTAATATAACTGCTTTTATCGCTTTACATCGATTTTTTTTAGCGAAATGAATATCGTCTTCTTGACTATTTTCTAATTCAACAGCATCATATACAGTACGTTTTGAAAACTTCCATTGTATCATCTATAGAAAGACATTTCGTTCTTAAACGTCCATTTAATCATCATACAAAAACATTTCGTTTCCAAACATCCATTTATTCATCTATATAAAAAGACATTTTGTTCACAAACTTCCATTTACTCATCCATACAAAGACATTTCGTTCTCAAACATCCATTTATTCATCTATAAAAAGACATTTCTTTTCCAAACATCCATT
>Ga0209510_1002432_pt1 | contig 19176 bp, 13 predicted proteins | sample BiotimSIPDNA_FD_185749 | JGI IMG/M metagenome (GOLD analysis project Ga0209510, IMG submission 185749) | Anaerobic biogas reactor microbial communites from Washington, USA - Biogas_R1 time_0 SIP DNA (SPAdes) (version 2) | ecosystem: Engineered > Bioreactor > Anaerobic > Unclassified | place... | reverse complement strand
ATAAAATTGCCTTGCCTGTGATGGCGAGGTACTTTTAAAGCGATCAGTTAGTAGCCGCTAACCAATTGCTTTAAAAGTACTCCTATCAATTTGTGTCTCACAAAAAAGTGAGACATATTTTAAGACCGTCGGTTAGATGTGTCTAACTAGCTTCGGCTAAGAACTGCGTGATCGAAAGGGGACAAATCTATGGGGAAATATATTGCCAAACGCATAATAGGCTTTGTGGCCGTACTGATAGGGGTAAGTATGCTGAGCTTCCTGCTGATTGCACTTTCTAATACAGACCCGGCAGAAGTCATCGCACGGCGCGGTGGCGGACAGGTATCGCAGGATATTATTGAGCAAGTTCGAAGGGAGATGGAGCTGGACGCGCCTATGCCAATTCGATATCTTAACTGGATTAAGGGTTTGTTTACAGGTGACCTCGGGGTGTCCATTTACTCATATAACCCAATTACGCATGATTTGAAAACATTTTTACCGGTTACATTCCGGCTTGTGAGTTTAGCTTTACTTTGGATACTGCTTTTGTCTGTACCTATCAGCCTGATCTGCGTTCGCTTTCATAACGGCCCATTGGACCATATTACAAGAGGTGTGACAATACTGGGAATCTGCACGCCGCCTTTTTGGTTGGGATTTCTGCTGCTTTATCTCTTTGCGGTGAGGCTCTCATGGTTTAAGGTGCTGCCGGAGCCTGGACTCAAAGGATACCTTCTGCCCTCTTTAACACTGGCGCTGCCAATGGCTTGTGCCATTATACGCCTGTTCCGTTCTGCGCTTCTTGCAGAGCTTTCTTCTGACTATGTACAGTACGCAAAAGGGCGCGGACTTTCTTCATCGCGTATTTTGACGCACCATGTGCTGAGAAATGCACTTCCTCCGATTATTACAGTATTTTGTCAATATTTCGGCTATCTCATTGCCGGAAGCGCTGTTGTTGAAAGCGTATTTTCATTGAAAGGAGTGGGCTCCTATTTGATTGGCTGCGTTTCATCTTCGGATGCAACCGCGACTGCAACCTGTATTGTGATTATCGCAGGCATCTTTGTGACTGCCAATCTTGCCGGAGATATCATTAATCGACTGCTCTGCCCATGGATGGTGCGTGAAAGTAATGACTAAAAAAATTCTGGAAAAGCCACAGGCGTTGGCTGGGTTGCTTCTCATCGCAATTGTGCTGCTTGTTGCCGTTACCGCACCGCTTTTTGCACCGAATGACCCAAATTTCGTGGATATGACAAAAAAATTTATGGATCCAACCGGCCAATACCCTTTGGGGTGCGACAGTCTTGGTCGCTGTGAATTATCCCGACTTCTTTACGGAGCGCGGTATTCCATTGGAATCAGCATGCCGATCCTTCTGCTTTTGGCGGTAATAGGCCTTGCACTGGGAACTTTCAGTGCTTGCGCCGGAGAAAAGGTGGACCGTGTTTTGACCATGCTGTGCGATACCTTCATTTCTTTTCCTTCCCTTATTATCGCAGTAGCTGTAATCGGTGTGCTAGGCAACGGTTTTAAGAGTATCACCATTGCCATTGTGATTGCTATGTGGGCGTGGTTTACCCGAGTTGTGCGGGCTTATGCTTTGGTTGAGATGGGCAAAGGATATATTTTGGCGGCACGAATTTCCGGCTGTGGAACTGCAAAGTTGATTTTAAAACATCTGATCCCAAATATTCTGCCTCAGTTTTTTGTTTATCTATCCACAGGAGTGGCTTCTTCCATTCTCATGGTTTCCGCCTTTGCTTTTCTTGGGCTGGGGTTGCCCGCCGGGACAGCTGAATGGGGTGCTATGCTCAACGACGCCCGTTCCTGCCTATACAGCCATCCCGAATTGCTGCTTTATCCCGGAGTTTGCATTTTACTGACGGCAGCAGGCTTCAATTTGTTTGGCGAAGCGCTTCGGGATATCTTGATGCCGGAGGAGGGTACGCTATAAACACGTTATTAAAAATAGAAGACTTGTGCATTACCCTTGCGAAAAGTGATTACCCCATTGTAAATGAAGTAAACTTATCACTCTCTGCCGGGGAGTCTCTTGTTTTGCTCGGGCAATCCGGCAGCGGGAAAACCATGACCTGTAAGGCTGTAATGGGGTTGTTGGATAAAACGCAGTTCCTGGTGCGTGGCAGGATATTGTACGGAACGCACGAACTGCTGACCATGAGCACAAGGGAAAAACGAATGCTTTACGGAGGGGAAATTGCGCTGATCCCTCAAAATCCAATGACTGCATTGGATCCGTCTATGAAAATAGGGAACCAGATGGCAGAGACACTTTGCCAACACTCGAGTTTCTCGAAACATAACTGTCTGCCGGTGCTAAGAGATGCGCTGCGCGCCGCAGGGTTGGAAACGGCAGATAACATACTAAACAGTTTTCCCCATACCCTTTCCGGCGGAATGCTGCAACGCGTTATCATTGCAATGGCCCTGATGACACATGCAAAGCTGATTATTGCCGACGAACCAACTACAGCGCTGGATGTTGTACACCGCAATGCAACCGTTGAAGCGCTTTCGCAAATGAGATCAAACGGTTCGGCTATTCTGATGATTACTCACGATTTTTCAGTGGCGGCTCAACTGGGAGGAAAGCTTGCGGTTATGAAAGAAGGGCAAATTCTTGAAAGCGGAAATGTTGGAGCAATACTTTCCCATCCGCAGGAGGACTATACAAAGGCACTGATTGAGGCATCTGACCTGGCTCAGTCTGTGGAGAGAGGACGGTGGTGATGAAGTGATTGAGGCGAAGCAAGTTGTTAAAACTTACCAAACAAATGGAAGCGTAACGGTGAATGCCGTCAATGGTGTAGATTTTATTTTGGAACCCGGCGAATTTTGTGTGCTTGTTGGCGAAAGCGGTTCTGGGAAAAGCACACTCTCTCAACTTCTGATGGGACTCATTCCCCCTACATCAGGGGAACTGCTGTTAGATGGAAAAAGCATTGCTTTTTCCAGAAAACACAATCACAAAGAGCTATGTACAAAGATACAGTTAGTTCTTCAAGATGGAAAAAGTGCGCTTGATCCACGCTACAGTGTTTACGACTGCATTGCAGAACCGCTGCGCAATTTAAAGCGAATCAACCGGGCTGAGGAAAAGCACCGGATACAAGATTTATTAGAAAAAATGGAGCTCCCGCAGGAGCTGTCAATGCGGAAGGCCCACGAACTCTCGGGAGGACAGCAAAAGCGTGTCTGCATCGCCCGGGCTCTGGCTGCACAGCCACAGTATATAATTTTTGATGAGGCGGTCAGCGGGCTGGATGTATTGGTGCGAAAAAATGTGCTGGACCTATTAAAAAAACTACATCGTGAGCAGAATATGGCTTTTTTATTTATTACGCACGATATGGATGTGGCATTATATATGGCAAATCGAATTCTTGTCATGAAGGATGGACTCATCGTAGAGGATGTGCGTTATACCGGATATACATCCTGCTTTCATCACCCCTATTCCCGTCTGCTTCTAAATTCCGTTCTCCCCAGGCAAGCCGCAACTTCGCAGAAAGCGGTTTGAATACTTGATATATTGCCGAAAGGCGTAATATATACCACAACACATACAGGAGGTCTTTATGAAACTAAAAAAGTGGATATCCTTTGCACTGGCGGGAGCCATGTGTCTGAGCCTTGCCGCCTGCGGCGGTAAGACAACGCAAAGCAATCTGCCGCTGGAGAGCAGCGGTAATGCCACGGTGAAGTCCGTTACGCTTACGGAAAATTGGGATTTTGCCTCTGGTTTTTATCCGGTTATCAACCACTCGAATTCAGCGAATCACGGATTCGTGTACTGGGGCCGCAATTTCTATGACACACTGGTTGCGTATGATCAGGAGCAGAAGATTCAAGGGGCCCTTGCCGAAACATGGGAAGTGAGCGAGGATGGCAAGACGTATACCTTCCATCTACGCGAGGGTGTAAAATTTTCTGATGGGACTCCGTTGACAGCAGACGCTGTAAAACAGAGCTTTTCTGCCGCCATTACAAATCTTGGCCAGGCCAACGGCTCCTTTGGTATGCTGACAAAGCTCATTGCCCAGATGCAGGCACCGGACGAAAACACTTTTGTGCTTCAGCTTACTTCGCCTTATTACGGCGCGCTAAATGATTTGACCATGTCTACCCCGTTAGGAGTCGTGAATCCCCGGGCATTTGAGGGTGGCGAAGAAAAGGCGTATGAGAACTGCAAAACCAGCACCATGGGTACCGGAGCCTACATGTACGAAGGTTTTGACGGAACGACCTATACTTTTGTTCGAAACCCGTACTACTGGGGAGAAAAGCCGGAGTTAGACCGTTTTCAAGTCAAGGTTATTGAAGATAATGACGCGAAAGTGCTTGCTTTGAGAAATGGAGAAATTGATCTCATTATCGGAGCTTCAAGGATAAGTTATGACGGATTTTCCGATTTGGCTGCAGACAGCGCATTTGGTACTGCTATAAACAAAGCCGCTACTTTGACACGGTATTTGGGCATGAATCTTGCAGCTGCTCCTTTTGACGATGAACTGGTACGCCAGGCTGTTGCCTATGCGGTAGATCAGCAGGCGCTTGAAAAATCTGTCTTTAATGGGATTGAGTCTGCGGCAGAAACATTATTCGCTCCCGAAAAGCCTTACTGCGATGTAAAACAAACTACCTACGTAACTGATGCTGAAAAAGCAAAAGCCTTGATGGAGCAGGCAGGCTGGACAGATGCAGACGGCGACGGCGTCCGTGAAAAAAACGGGAAAAAGCTGGAGATCAAGATTAGCTATACCAAAAGCTTTTCCACGATAGATGATGCGGTTCTTGGCATTGCAAGTCAACTTGAAAAAATCGGTTTTGAAGTGCAGACATCCGGCTCTGATATGATGAGCTGGTTTGGTGACATCATGGCGGGCAACTACACATTGGCGCTTTATTTTACATATGGCGGTGCTTTCGATCCCTCCACGGTCATGACAAATATGGATCCTGCTATCAGCGCTGACCCCATTGTTGTACAGTTTACGCCGATGATTCCCGGCGGTGTGGATCTGATCTCAGAACTCAACAGCACGCCGGACTTTGAACGGGTACAGGCTATTTACGCTCAGGTGTTGGCAGAGATTTCAAATCAATGCATGGCTGTTCCGATCACCTATGCCCGTGAGACGGCAATCTGGAACAATAAGTTGGTTTCGTCTTATGACTTTTGTCCTGATACACAATATGTCAATGTGGCCGGCATCCATTTAAAGTGACGTGAAAAAGAATGTGGGGAAAGTGGTGACCACCGAAAACAAAAATATTCACAGGGCCGGAGAGGATTATCTGAAAGCAATTCTGATTTTAAAAAACAGGTTGAGTGTGGTTCGCTCTGTCGATGTGGCTGATTATATGGGATTTTCTAAAGCCAGTGTCAGCTGCGCTGTAAGTACTTTGCAGAGCGGGGGCTTTCTGACGAGAGAATCAGGCGGTGAGCTTTGCTTAACTGATATGGGTGAGGAGATTGCTGAAAAGATATATGCCCGACATTGCTTCTTTAGGGAAAAGCTGATTGCTGCCGGGGTGGATCCGGAAACGGCGGATCTGGAGGCATGCCGCATGGAGCACGCAATCAGCACAGACAGCTTTGAAAAGCTAAAAAGGCACAGCGCAAACAGCCTGTAAAAGAAAAAGAGAGGCGGTGCGGTGCAAGCTGCATCGCCTCTGCATTCTTTTACAGAATTAGACCGAATTCTGAACTATATCATGTGGATGAACAAATACGAAAAACCTACAGCCAAATAAAAACAGTGGAGTTAATCCTGTTTTTATACTTGACTCTTGAGGAACAGCAAGAGCGTATGCCTCGCTTTTTACCAAGCACCGTAAATCAGACAAAACACGTCCATCAATTTGTTTCAGAGCATCCATATTGCAAAAACACCTGTAAGGAGTTTGCAGAATCTTTCTACATATCAGACTGCGCACCTGCTTTAAGGCGATCTACAGATATCCTTTGGCCACATATCAAAAAATTCAGCTTATGAACCATGCCGCACAGTTGATGAAAACGCAGCAGGAGTGCAGTTTAAGTGAAATCAGTGAGATGTGTGGATACAACAACCAAAGCAAGTTTTCCGCCGCTTTCAAAACCATCATCGGGAAAACACCTCTGTGTTACCGCAGAATACTGTTTGATGGATTGGAGCAAAACCAAGACACACCGGAGTAGAAACGCCTATTTGCCCCGTGATAAGATAAACATATAACACATGGTTCGCAGATGTGAACCTTATAATTTTAAATTTAGGTTAGAGAATTCTAACTCACAACGCAGAAAGAGGTGCATGTAAATTGAAACTTCAAAAACAAAACAGCCTCGCTGTTCTGTTTCAATACGCAGGCGGACATCATGTCCTGACCGTTTTGGGTTGTATTTTGTCCGGCGTATCAGCAGTTATAGGGTTGATGCCCTATGTGTTTGTGTGGTTGGTTGCAAGAGATGTTCTTGCTGTCTACCCGAACTTTACTGCAGCAGGGAATCTGGAAAAATGGGGCTGGCTGGCAGTATGGTTTTCCATTGCCAATCTGGGGATCTACTTTTTGGCCCTGATGCTGACCCACATTGCAGCATTTCGCACAGCCAGAAACATGAGGGTGACCGCTATGCGACATGTAGTCGGGCTGCCTCTGGGTTTTTTTACCGGGAACCAGTCCGGCAGGCTCCGCAAGCTGATCGATGACAACGCGGCTCTGACTGAGGACTTATTGGCTCATAAACTGCCAGATACGGCAGGTGCGATCGTGACTCCCATCGCCGCCACCGTGTTGCTTTTTGTATTTGATTGGCGTATGGGTGCACTGTGCCTTCTCACCATGATTCTTGCGCTTTTGTGCATGGGCATGATGATGGGCGGCAAGAATGCAAACTTCTTTCACCGCTATCAACAGGAAATTGAGAAAATGAGTGGCGAAGCGGTGGAGTATGTACGAGGAATCCCTGTAGTAAAAGTGTTCCAGCAGACGGTATACTCATTCAAGGCATTTTATGCGGCCATCATGTCCTACAGCGATTTGGCAAGTAAATACGCCATGAGCTGCCGCGTGGGACAAACCTGCTTTTTAAGCGCCATCAACGGTGCGTTTGTACTTCTGATTCCGGCTGCGCTCTATATTGCGTCCGTCAGTGACGGGTGGACCGTCATTGCAAACTTCATTTTCTATGCATTGTTTGCCCCCGCCTGCGGTTCCATGATCAATCGCATCATGTATGCCAGCCAGTCTGTGCTGGAGGCAAATGAAGCGGTGTATAAGATGAATGAAATTCTTTCGAACCAGCCGCTCGAAGAAGCGCACCGCCCAGTAAGCCCAACCGGAGCACAGATAGAATTTCACAATGTAACTTTTACTTATCCCGGCGCAGAGCGACCGGCGCTTAATGATGTCAGCTTTTTGGTGCCGGAGGGAAGCACTGTTGCTTTGGTGGGCCCTTCGGGAGGCGGAAAAACCACTGCGGCCAGCCTAATTCCAAGATTTTGGGATGTGCAGGAGGGTTTTGTAAAAATAGGCGGTGCAGATGTGCGGGAAATAGACAGCAGAACACTTATGGACCGGGTTGCGTTTGTTTTTCAGGATACTCACCTTTTCAAGCAAAGCCTGTTTGAGAATATCCGCGCAGCAAAGCCGGAGGCTACCCGTGAGCAGGTGCTGGCAGCGGCACATGCCGCACAGTGTGACGATATCATCGCAAAGATGCCGCAGGGACTTGACACGGTGGTCGGCACAAAGGGTGTTTATCTCTCCGGCGGCGAAGCGCAGCGCATTGCGTTGGCCCGAGCGATTCTGAAAGATGCACCAATCATCGTGCTGGACGAAGCAACTGCTTTTGCGGATCCAGAGAATGAGGTGCAAATCCAAGCGGCATTTGAAACACTGGTGCGAGGGAAAACTGTGTTGATGATTGCACACCGTCTTTCGACCATTCAAAATGCGGACCGTATTCTTGTACTTGCAGACGGTCAAATTGCAGAATGCGGAACTCACACCGAGCTTGTAGAGAGGCAGTGCATGTATGCAAAGATGTGGCTGGACTATCAAAAATCCGCCCAGTGGAAGGTAGGAAAGGAGGTAACGCTGTGATTGCAAAGATTCAACATGTTTTTGCTCTGAGCCGCCAGGGTGCGAAGGATTTTGTAAAAGCGGTATTGCTTACCGTTGTGTGCAACATTAGTCTGATGTTGCCTGTTATGGTGCTGATGGCGGTAATCCAATACATGCTGGAGGTCATTCCCCAAGGCGGCAACCCCATCGAAAAGCTCTGGTTCTATACCGGTATCGCACTGTTGATTTTAGTTGTTCTCTATGTGCTTCACTATTTTCAGTATGCCGCCCTTTATATCTCTGTATATAAAGAGAGTGCCAATCGAAGAATCGGCCTTGCCGAAACATTGCGCAAGCTGCCGCTTTCCTTTTTTGGTTCACGAGATTTAAGTGACCTTACCGCCACCATGATTGCGGATTGCTCCAGTCTGGATCAGATGTTTTCCCATTACATTCCGACTTTGTTTGCCGCGATTATTTCAACCACGATTGTGGGAATCAGCATGTTTTGCTTCAACTGGCGCATGGCACTGGCGGTACTCTGGGTTGTACCGGTCTCTCTTTTACTGACGGTTTGCTCGCGAAAGCTTCAAGACCGATATGGAACGAAAGGGATTCTTGCCAAACGTGCAGTGACGGATTGTATTCAGGAAGGTCTGGAAACCAATCGGGATTTAAAAGCCTGCAACCGACAGGAAGCCTATTTAGAAGAATTAGAGCAAAAAACGGCTGCCGCAGAAAAGGCAGCCATTCACGCGGAGCTTGCCGCCGGGGTATTTGTCAGCTCCGCACAGGCGTTTTTGCGCATCGGTATGGCAACAACCGTTCTGGTGGGTGTGGGGCTTTTGCTACGGGGAGAGCTTGAGCTTCTGTATTTTCTGGGGTTCTTGTTTGCAGCGGCACGAATCTATGATCCTTTGAGTCTGGTATTGATGAATATCGCGGCCACCTTTAATGCTAAGCTGCAAATTGACCGGATGCGCAGTATTCAGGAAGAGCCTGTTCAGACCGGCACAGAAAACTTCACTCCGCAAAGTTTCGATATTAGCTTTGAAAACGTCAGCTTCTCCTACAGGGACGGCGAAGGTGTGCTGTCCGGCGTGTCGTTCACGGCAAAACAAGGTGAGGTTACAGCGCTGGTTGGCCCCTCTGGTGGTGGCAAATCCACCGCAGCAAAGCTTTCAGCTCGGTTTTGGGATGTCAATGAGGGTAAAATCACGCTAGGGGGAACAGACATTTCTTCCATCGACCCAGAAACGCTGCTGCGCTATTATTCTATCGTATTTCAGGATGTGGTGCTGTTCCGCGATACCGTTATGGAAAATATTCGACTGGGCCGTAAAGGCGCTACAGACGAAGAAGTTCTGGAGGCTGCGAAGGCGGCGCAGTGTGATGAATTTATTCGCCGTCTACCGGATGGGTATCAAACCTTGATCGGTGAAAACGGATCGACTCTTTCCGGCGGCGAGCGCCAACGTATTTCTATTGCAAGAGCACTTTTAAAAGATGCTCCGGTCATTCTGTTGGATGAAGCCACAGCCAGTCTGGATGTGGAAAACGAGAGTGGAGTGCAGGAAGCCCTTTCAAGGCTTGTTCGCAACAAGACCGTACTCATTATTGCGCACCGAATGCGTACAGTGGCCAGTGCGGATAAAATTATCGTATTGGAAGATGGAAGAGTGGTTCAGCAGGGGGCTCCAGCAGCACTTATGGAGCAGGGCGGCCTTTACAAGCATATGGTCGAACTTCAAACTAAGAGTGCCTCATGGCAGTTGCAATAAAAAAGTTTTTAGTGTGAACAAGCTTCATTCTTGTAGAATGAAGCTTGTATATTTCTGGCAGCTGTCGCTCACCGCCCTTCACCTCGATCCGGCCACCCGCCCGAACGAGATGAAAGGAGCACTTTATGAGCGACAAAAAAATAATTTCAATCATTTTTCTGCAACACGGCCACCCTCCTCCGCTGAACGAGTAGGCATATATATTACCTTCAACTACTATGTTCTGTCTGCGGACGACATTGTCGTCATGCTGACGGAGAAAGCCATTCCGCTGCTCTTGGTGATCTTTATCGGACTTGCCGCCTATGCCTCCATTTTCCTCTCCATAAAATATCTCCAGCGGGAGTACCGGGTCAAGGAGGAAAACCAGAAAATGCTGGCGGAGCAGGAATAACTGCAACTTGCCGCGCGCAATATGTCCCGGAGATTGGAACTTATGGAGGAGGTATCGGCACAAAACAGCCGAGCCGCCCATGATCGCCGCCACTTCAATAATGTGCTTCTGGAGCTTTTGGAGCGGTGAGAAACCGGCGAGGCCGCCGCTTTGCTGCAAAGCCAGAATCAGGCGACGCCGATCATCAGCAGGGTCTACTGTGAACCCCCCGCCGTCAACGCCGCCGTCTGCCACTACGCTGGTCTTGCGGAGCAAGCGGGCATACGACTTGAGATTGCGCTGGATATTCCAAGCACGGTTGCCGTGGACGCTTTGGAGCTTTCCATGGTGGTTTCAAATCTGATGGGAAACCCCTGTGCCGAGGACACTGTACTTGACGAAAACGGCTATCCTCTCGCCTACGGAGATGGCCACGGTATTGGCAGCAAAAGTGTCATAGCCTTTGTAAAAAAGTATGACGGCGAGCTGATGTATAAAATCGAAAACGGCGTTTTTCGGGTTCGCCTTCTGGTGTGAGAATACGCAATTTCAGTTTGTCAAGAGCGAATTTTAAATTGAATAAGTTTTTTAAGTGCAAAAATGAGCCTTTTAAGTGTAAGGGCTCATTTTTTCTTTTTTGCGTGCTATGCTCTTCGCAGAAATTTTTAGAAAAGGCCGTGTGGATTTCTGTGCAAAGGAGTGTGATGGAGTGGAAAACCGCAGGCAAGAGGATGCGCCGCTGAACGCCCCCAATGCCGAGGGCAACGTGTGGCCCAATCAGGTTTGTCCCGCCTTTGAGCCGAGAGCCGGCGCACCGCCCGGGCTGCGGCAGTGCTGGTACTGCCGCTGCGCCGATTTTCATCTTAACAAGCCCCGTTCGCTGGATGTGGGCGTGTGCTATTGGCCGAAAAAAATACTGGATTGAAAGAGGAAAACGATATGAAAAAGAGATTATTAAGTATCCTGCTCACGGTGTGCATGGTCTTGTCTCTGCTGCCGACTATGGCACTGGGGGCGAGTACGGCGTGGGACGGCAGCTCCGACAAATCATGGTACAAAGCAGAGGGTATCAGCTTTACCCTGACCACGGCGGAACAGCTGGCTGGCCTTGCCGCACTGGTCAATGACGGCAACGATTTTGCCGGCAAAACTGTCTCCCTTGGGGCGGACATTGTTCTCAATTACAGTCTGAGCGAGAACTCCCGCCAGTGGACGCCCATCGGTGATGCTGCCGCGGGCAAAGGCTTTGCCGGCACCTTCGACGGCTGCGGTCATACCGTCAGCGGTCTGTACATCAACAACAACGCCAATAATCAGGCCCTGTTCGGCTACATCTCCGCAAGGGAGGGTTCAACCGGAGGCACGGTGCGCAATCTGGGTGTGGTGGACAGCGCCGTCTCCTGCGCAAGTCAGAGCGGCGGTGTTGTGGGATACTCCAACGCCGGTCTTGTTGCCAACTGCTATGCCAACGTAACCGTCCATACCAGTGGCAACTACGCAGGCGGCATTGTTGGCAGTGCCAACAGCACGATTACCGTAGAAAACTGCTATAATGTGGGTACCGTTACCGCAGGCGGCAGCTATGCCGGCGGAATCGCGCCGTGTCCCACCATTGGCCCCGTGCTACAATGCTACGGTCTGCAAAGCGCTGTGCCCAGTGCCAGCGGAGATAGCGGCAGCCTTTCCAACAGCCGTGGCTATCTGATTGGTTGGACGATGAGTGCCACTGTTACCGGCGATCATTTCAGTGGAGCAGACGGTACGCTCTCTGGCGGCGGAACGCTGGTGGAAAAACTCAACAGTTGGGTGGATGCTCAGGAGAGCGGCGACTATTACACCTGGCAAATTGCAGACGGCGTCAACGGCGGCTATCCAGTGCAAGATGCGCCGCTTTCCGTGGACACGTATGCGGTGACTGTTACGGCCAAGCTGGACGGCGCTGCATGGGGCGATTCCGGCAAAACCTTCACGCTGAAAAACAACGCCACCTCCAGAGTGAACACCAATCTGAACGCTGTGAAGCCCGGCGAATACAGCGTGCTGGACGGCGGCGCGGACACCGGCGTGACCGTCACGGTAACGGGTGCAGATACCTCTGTGGAAGTAAAATACTACACCGTCAGCGGCACGGTTTCGGATTACGCTGGAGGCTCTAACTCCGTTGCTGGTCTGATAGTGAAGCTCTACGCCGCTGACGATACAGACTTTGCTGCGCCCCTTGCCACCGCCACCACAGGAGAAGGCGGCAGCTATTCTCTCGTCTGGTCACTGGGCGGCTATGTGGCGCGGGTGGCAGGCGAGCAAGGTGTTTTCGGCGCAGGGCAAACCAACGTGAACATCGGGAGCGCTGTGGTTACGGGCGCGAATATTACCCTCTCCAAAATTGTCACACAGAGCATTGCCATCACCAGCACCAACCATAAGACTGCATATCGGGTGGGCGATGCGCTGGATGTGTCGAATCTCAAAATTACGGTTACCATGAGCGACGGAGCGACGAAGGATGTTGCTGTTACCGCTGACATGGTCAGCGGCTTTAATTCCTCCGTTACCACCGATAGCCTGTCTCTGACCATCACCTACGACGGCAAGACCACCAACTATACCATCTCCATCGGCAAATCGGCCTACACCGGCACACAGGCAAGCGTGCCCACCGCCGCATCAAAAACGGAGAACAGTATCACGCTGGCGGCGCAGAGCATCAGCGGGGAGACGGTGGAATACGCGAAATCCGACACCGCCGCTGTGCCGACAAACGGCTGGCAGACAAGCATTGAATTCAGCGGTCTGTCCGGCGGCACCTATTACTATTTCTTCGCCCGCGTGAAGGAAAGCGCCACCCATGGTGCGGGCACGACGGCTAACGCTCGAATACGCACAAATCAAGGCGCGTTCCCCGAAACGCTGGACATTGCAGACGGCAGCATCACAGTGGACGATGGTACGACTTCCGGCACAATTAAGGTCACCCAGGGCAGCAAAACCTACGATGATCTGCCAAAGGCTACCCAAATTTCTATCAGTGGGACAAGCGCCAACACCATCACGGTCAACACAAGCTGCAATATCACCTTTTCCGGCGTTACCATCACCCCCGCGGAAGGTGCCTGGCAAAACCCCATGAATATCACCGCCGGAACCGTCACACTGACCTTGGCAGACGGCACAGAGAATACGCTTCAGGCTCCACACACGAATGGGTTTGCCGCTGTGCGGGTTGATGCCAATGCAGCGCTGATCATCAACGGCAGCACCGGCAAGCTCATTGCCAATGGCGGAAACGGGTATGTGCAGTCGGGGAGGGCACCCCTTGGTGGCAGCGGCGCCGGCATTGGCGCTAATGGTGTTTATAATGACTGGGCTACCACACCAATCTCAAGCGGCAGTGTCATCATCAACGGCGGCATTATCACCGCCATGGGTGGAAGCGGCTCCAGCTGGGGCGGCGGCGGCGCCGGCATCGGCGGAGGCGGCGGTTCGTTAAATGATAGAGGTTATCGCGGTGGAGCCAGCGACACTGTCACCATCAACGGAGGTTTTGTCACTGCAACAGGCGGTTACAGCGAGCGTCGTGGCGGTGCCGGCATTGGCGGTGGCGGCGGCGGTGCCGTTAATACATATAGTGGTGTAAATTCCAGTGGAAGCTCCGGAAAGGTAACGATAACCGGCGGAACCGTCATTGCCACAGGCGGCACAAACAACAGTGGGATTGGCACGGAAGTAGATAGTGGCAGCATTTTGACCGTTACCGGAGGCAGCATAAAGGCCGCCATCAGCGGCGCTGCACCCACCAACGGTAAAGCGGCCGTTTATAAAACCACCTTCACCGCGCCCAGTGCTTCCGATGGCACGAAGGTCGCAGGGCTCGTCATAAGCGGTTATACCACCAATGATGTTTACACCGTAGACACCAATAAGGCATACTTCTATCTGCCCACAGGCGACGCTTCTGCAACCTATGGCGGTAAAACCTATAAAACCACCGTCAAGACTGACGGTTCGGCAGTATTTGCTGTAGACCCACAAAGCTTTACCGCCACCGCTTCCATGTCCGGCTACACCTACGGCGGCACGGTGAGCACCCCAGCCGTCACCGGCAACACCAGCGGCGGCGCGGTGACCTATTACTACAACACCGACGGCAAAAACTCCGGCGGCACAGAATGGAAGGATATTTCCGCCACCACGCTGAACGCGGGTGACTATTATATGTATGCCGTCATTGCAGCCGCCGGTGACTACACCGCCTGCACCACAGCAGCGGTGAAGTTCACCGTGGCCAAGGCGGATCAAAGCGCACCCGCTGCCCCCACCGTCAGCGGAACGCCCACCAGCGGCAGCATTACGATAAAATCTGTCAGCGGATATATATATTTTTGCAAGCTGGCAGACAGCACAGCACCCACTTCGGCGATACCCGGCTGGACAAAGGCCACGGGAGATGCGCTGACCTTCTCGTCCCTCTCCCCCAATCGGAGCTATGATATTTACACCTATATCCCCGGCGATAACAACCATAATAACTCCGCTGTCTCGGCCAAGCTGACGGCGGCAACGGCTAAAGCCAAGGTCACCGAGGTCGCCGCCCCCGCGGCGGTCAGCCTGACCAGGTATTACGCCACCGGCGCGGCGGTGCTTCCCGAACTGCCCGGCTCGGCAAAGGCCACGCTGGAGGGCGGCGGCACCCAATATCTGAATATCACATGGGCGCTGAAAAAGGACACCACCTATAACACCGCGCCCAGCGCAGCAAACACCTATACATGGAGTGTGTCCGCCCCCACAAACTATACCTTTGATACCGGCGTTGTATCCAGCGGCAGCGTCACCGTCACCAACAAGGCGGCAACGTCCGTGACCATCACGGCAACCACGGCTGCGGAAAAGCTCACACGCACCTATGCGGGCAGCACCTTTACCGTCACTGACCTGTTCAGTATTGATTCACACGCAGGCGCGGCGACCTATTCCCTGACCGCCGGCTCAGACAATGGCAGTATCACCAAGGCAGGCGTCCTCACCGTCACCAAGGCGGGCACCTTCACCGTTCAGGTGGACACCGCCGCCACCGGCAACTATGCCGTCGGCAGTGCCACCGCCGAGCTGACCATTAGCAATGGCACCGGCTCCGGCACGGTCACCATTGCCGATTGGGTCTACGGCGGTACCGCCAAAACGCCCGCGCCCGCAAGCTCCACCAACGGCACAGGCAGCGTAACATACAGCTATGAGGGCGTCAGCGGCACAAGCTACACCGCAAGCGCCACCCCGCCCACAGCGGCGGGCAGCTACAAGGTGACCGCCACCTTCGCCGCCACGGACCTGTACAACGAATGCTCGGCGACAGATACCTTTTCCATCGCCAAAGCACCCATCAGCTTTGCAGTTACCGACAACAATTATACCTACGACGCCGCTGCGCACAAGGCAACTGTGGCACAGGCGGAAAGTGAGACGCCGGTCATTGCAGAGGGCAAATACACCGTCACCTACAAACTGCCTGCCGATGGCAGCGGCACGGCGGACAAGACGGATGCCGGGGTCTATGACGTGATTGTCACCATCTCCGACGATAACTTCTGCTTTGCAGGCGAGAGCGACGCCGCCACCCGCAGCCACAAGGTCGGTACGCTGACCATTAAGCAAAATATCGTCACCGCCCTGTGGAAGAACACAACCACGGTTTACGATGGCACGGCTAAGTCTCCCATCCTTGAACTGGTGGGGCTAAAAGCCGCCGACACCGGCGTAACGGCTCGGCTCACCGAGAGCAAGACCAACGCAGATACCTACGCCGTCACGGCGGAATTGACCGGAACCAATTCCGGCAACTACACCCTGACAAATCCCAACGGTACCTTTATTATTCAGAGAGCGCCCGTCAGCTTTGCCCTGAGCGGCAACAGTGTAAAGAAAGGCGAGAGCGTGAATGTTATCGCCGCGCCGTCGGTCAATGGCATCAGCTACACGCTCACCTATTGGCAGAGCGGCAAGCAGGTAGTCGCGCCTACCGAAACGGGTAGCTACGATGTGTATGCGGAAATTACAAACCCGAACTATCGCCATGCGGGCGGTACAGACGGCGCCGCACAAAAAATCGGCGTGCTGACCATTTATGAAAGTAATACCCCCGCAACCTACACCGTCAGTTTTGATGCAAACGGCGGCACAGGCGGCACCGCTTCCATGGCCGCGGCACAAACCGGCACCGTTCGCATTCTGCCCGAGAGTGGGTTTACCAGCGCCGGCAAGGTCTTTGCCGGTTGGCAGTACGGAACCAAGACCTACCAGACCGGCGAGTGCTTCACACAGCCGTCCTCCAACGCCACCCTAAAAGCACTGTGGAACGACAAGGTTTACTCCATCGGCGGCACGGTGCAGGAGGGCTATCCGGTATCCAATGCCGCCAATGTGGTTGTCACGCTAATGCTGGGCAGCCGACAGATCGGGCAGACGGTCACCGGCGCGGACGGAACATACAGCTTTGCAGATGTTGTACCCGGCGTCTATAATCTGGTGGCAAACAAAGATGGTGTGACCCAGACCGTTATGGTCACCATCAAGGACAAAGCGGTTACAGACCAGACCATCACCATGCCCGCAGGCAAGCTGAACTCCGTGGTGGAGGTCAAGGCCGGTTCTCCCTCCATTGTGGTGGGCGATCTTGAAAAAGCCTTCACCCAGCAGGATAAGACCGACGCCGCGAGTAAGACGGTGGAACTGAAGCTCACCGCTGAGGCCAAGGCGGCCGACAGCGCAAATAACGCGCAGCAGGAAATTGAGAAAAAGGCTGGCAACGTTGACCTGTTCCTTGATTTTTCGCTTACCAAAACGGTTGACGGCACTTCAAGTTCTTTGGATAGCTCACCCGTTCTGCTCACCGCGGTCATCACGTTACCCGCCGAGCTGCAAGACAAGGATAGCTACACCGTCTACCGCTACCACGGTACGGAGGTGCAGGCTCTGACCACCACTGCCAATACCGACGGTGAAAAGATTGAGGTCAGCATGGATAAGACCACGCTCACGGTCTATACCAAGAACTTCTCAGCTTACGCCATCAAGGGCGTCAGCTATTCCGGCGGTGGCGTATCCAGTTACAAACTGACCTTTGAGGTAAATGGAGGCATCGCCATCACGGCACTCTCCAAGACCTCTGGTGCAACAGTTGATTTGTCCGCTTATACGCCCGTACGCGAGGGGTATACCTTTGCAGGCTGGTACAGCGACGCAAAATTGACCAAAGCTATCACCAGCGTAAAGCTGACGGCAAATACCACTGTCTATGCCAAGTGGACAAAAGAGGGGGCTATGCCCTTCACCGACGTTCCCGATGATGCATATTACTATGACGCGGTACTCTGGGCTTTGGACAAGGGCGTCACCTCTGGCACAACCGCAACCACGTTTAACCCAGGTGGCATCTGCACCCGTGCCCAGGCGGTAACCTTTCTGTGGCGCGCCATGGGCAGCCCGGGACCCACAAGTACGAATTGCCCATTTACGGACGTGAAAACAGGCGAATATTACTATAAGGCCGTCTTGTGGGCAACGGAAAAGGGTATCACCAAGGGTACATCTGATATCACCTTTAGCCCGAATATGACGGTTACCCGCGGCCAGGCCATGACCTTCCTGTGGCGCACGGCTGGTAATACTGTGGCGGGCGCGACGAATCCCTTTGCTGACGTGAAGGCCGACTCCTACTACGCTGACGCAGTGCTCTGGGCGGTTAAGGAGGGTATCACCTCCGGCACCGGCACCACTACCTTCAGCCCCAATGACGGCTGCAGCCGCGCACAAATCGTGACCTTCCTCTATCGCTATTTGAGCAAGTGAGCGGTCTTAAATAAACAAAGAAAAGCAGGTGGCTGGGTATTTAAACTCAGCCACCTGCTTTTTGTATTTATATTTTCAGCAGCCGCTCATATTCCGTCTGTGGAAGCTCGGCCTTCTCCGCCTGCTCGCGCAGCTCCACCGCATACCGTGACCACTGCTCAAATTGAGCAGTGTGGGATAGAATTACATATGCGTCATACACAGGGACAGTTCCCTCGAGGAAAACACTCCGGCAAGCTCTGACAATACGCACTATTAACAAGGGTAAAGATTGCTGCAATTTGCAGGTTTTAACTTCGGTTTATTCGCAGTCTCTCTCATACGGCACCTTGAAGTAGTCCAGATATTTCTTGAACTTATCCTGCGCCGCAAGGCAGGTATTTCGCAGGTATCCCGGCTCAGACTTCCATTCATGCAGCCCTCGATAATAGAACATTTTCAGCTCCTCATCAATGATAAAAGGCACGATATTGTATTTCAGGCATTCCTTGAACAGAATCAATCTGCCGACACGCCCGTTGCCATCCTGAAATGGATGGATCGATTCAAATTCATAATGAAACGCAATCAGATCTTCCAGCGTTTTACCGTTGCTTTCACGATACCTTTTTAGAAGCGCAGCAAGTCGTTCCGAGACTTCTTCCGGTGCCGAGGTATCTTTTCCGCCCACTTCGTTGGGCAGCTTTTTATACTCGCCAACCGCTAACCAATTCTTTCTGGAATCGCTGGTACCGCTTTTTAAAGTACGGTGAAGTTGTTTGATGAAGGCTTGGCTAAGTGGCTGTGAGGCCTGCTCAATGACCATATCGATACACTTAAAGTGGTTGGCCGTTTCTATAATGTCATCCACATTCACAGCATCATCACTCACGCCAATGGTGTTGGTTTCATAAATGTAGCGTGTCTGATCATGAGTAAGGCGGCTGCCTTCGATGTGGTTGGAATTGTAGGTCAGCTCAATCTGAATTTTATGGTAAATTCCACCGCTGACTTTTGCTGTTTCTTCAAGCCTCAGACATTCCAACAGTGTCTTGGGCGCATCGTCATGCCGGTTGCTGCGCACAGGGCGCTGCGCATTTTCGGGAATATTCCAGGTCTTTCCCGTCAGAAATGCTT
>Ga0209510_1002430_pt1 | contig 19190 bp, 16 predicted proteins | sample BiotimSIPDNA_FD_185749 | JGI IMG/M metagenome (GOLD analysis project Ga0209510, IMG submission 185749) | Anaerobic biogas reactor microbial communites from Washington, USA - Biogas_R1 time_0 SIP DNA (SPAdes) (version 2) | ecosystem: Engineered > Bioreactor > Anaerobic > Unclassified | place... | reverse complement strand
CCATTGCCGTGCCCCCGCCTATGAGTGCTATTGGCTTGTGGCCTGCTCTTTGCATATGGGCCATAACCATCATCTGCAGGAAGTGTCCCACGTGAAGGCTGTCTGCAGTCGGGTCAAAACCAATATAGAAGGTTACCTTATTATTCTCAAGAAGATTCTTTATTTCATCCTCATGGGTAAGCTGGGCGATAAAGCCCCTTTCTTTAAGTGTGTTAAAAACGTTGTTTGACATTGTTTTTACCTCATGTTTTTTTGAGTATTTTATCATACCAATAGCTGCAATTCAAGGCGTAGTGAGTGCGAAGCGAGATATTCAGAGCCCGGCCGAAAAAATATTAAGCTGGAGTGGCTTTATATCACAATGGAATGACTTGATAGTAAAATTGCCATGAAAAAGGGACTTGATGACAAGTCCCTATAAAAAAACTACTTAATGAGTTTGATTAAGGTTATATCGCAATAGCCTTACATGAAAAATCTAGTATCAGGCGGCATTGATCCTTCCTGTTCTTTCTCTGTAAACCATGATGCTGAATACTATCATAAGGAATGTCTGGGCTGTCGGAACGACACTTATAAGGATAGGCCCAAGCAGTGGTATTGCGCCAAGGAAGCCGATAATTGCGGATATGATTGATGCTGCAATGGCTACAATTACGGTGATACCAAGTATTGTCCAGAAAAAACCTTTTACAACTTCGATAGACTTCTTTGCTGCTGCAACTACATCAAGACCGTCAATTACCATGGCGGAGAACCACAAGCTAAGCAGCACTGATAAAACGATAAAGACTACAACTAGTGCAAGAATAATAATGCCCAGAAGTAATATGCCGAGGCCACCGATAACGGTGGTGAGCCAGGAGAACAACAGAAGCAGTAATAGAGTCGGGATGCCGCATACAAGATATACGACTATCAAGCCCACAAAATAAATTATGTATTTTACGAAATTATTGCTTATAGATGCGCCAATATCGTTTAGCGTTGCATTTCCTGTTTCAAGGCTTTTGTTTACCAGTCCATATGTCGCTGGCATATAAATAAAGGGAATAATAAATGCTACAGTGCCGCCACCAATGATACTGGTCAAAAGAGCTGGTATTGCAGCAAACAGCGAACTAGGGTCAGTATTGCCTGCAAGTAGCCCAGTAATGGCTGTCAGGTTTGCGGCCGAGCCCACTCCTCCTATTAGAGAAGCCAAAGCCGTAAGGATAAAAAGTGGGAGTATAAGCATCCAGTTCTTTATTGAGAATTTCACCGCATTTACTAAATAATTCATATAACACCTCCATGATAATCTTATATATAACTATTCTATACAGCAAAAAAAATTCCTTCAATCAAGTAGAAAATATAGTAAATTTATTTATAAATACTGGTTCGAGTAAATTCGCTGCCAGAAATCCGCATGGAGGGGCTTTTGCAGGCTAGTACATATTGGTCGGTTGCCCTTGCCTCGAGGCTGAGCATTTCAGGAACATTGGCAAGTGCAGAATTCTTGAAGTCGGCGGTTTTTGTTATCACTGGCAGCTTTGTTTCCCCCTTTATAGCTGACAGCAGACTCCTGCCGGTATTGTTGAAGCCCAGGATACGAATGTATGCCGGTCCGCCTGCGCCATTAAAAGCCTCAAAGCTATCATTTGTCAATCCTATCAGCAGGCTGAAAAGAATTCTTTGTATTCTTGTGATGGGATAGCGCCTGGTGCAGATTTGATCTAGCAATTCATCATAGGTGCCGGCCTTTTCGGCAGCAACCCTTATCCTGTTTTCAAGACCCTCTTCCATGTATGGTAGGGCGCTTATCTCGTCAACAGACATGCTTCTTAATTTTGAGAGTATGGTGGAAGCAAAATCCGATGGGAAAACTGGACCTCTGCCAAGCTCCATTTCGTGCTCAATAATATCTAAGCAGGAGAGGGGCATGGATGGAGTGAGCAGCTCCTTTGCAGTGTTCCAGTCAGTAGTGGCCAACAGCTCTCTTATGGAGGTAGCACTGCTGATTTCGCCAGTCAATTCCGCTGACCTGTAGTCATTTCCAATGCGGCTGATGGTTTGCGGAGTAATTATGCTGTCAAGGCGCATGAGTGCCTTAAGATATTCAACAGCTAAGATGTTGTTTGGACTGCTCAAAGCATCTGAGAGCGAATCCTTTTCCTGCCTGGCTTTTAGGTAGGCTGACAGCGCTTTTTGTCTTGCGGCGGGGAATGAGTTCCCAGCACAGAGGTACTCCTTGAGGGCAGCCTTATAGTCCTGTGGCTCCTCCAAAATAATTGATGCTATTTGTTTTAGACTTTCAAGCTGACCGCTTTCACTTCCAAAGCTTAACACACTTACGGCTCCGAGACTGTCAAGCAGCTTGACGGCGCCGTAGGCGAAGTATTCTGCACTACCCATGGCGTATGGTGCAGGTAGTTCAATGACAAGATCTACACCGCACAGCAGAGCCATTTGCGTCCTTGCCCACTTATCAAACACAGCGGGTTCGCCGCGCTGAGTAAAATTACCGCTCATCACTGCAACCACGCAATCGGCACCGATTAGGGTCTTAGATGTTCGCAGATGATAAAGATGACCGTTGTGAAAGGGGTTATATTCAGCTACAATGCCGAGCACCTTCATGAATTTCTCCTTTATGTAAATAATCCGACGGGCTACCTTGTTATTATACCCGAGCAGGTCACCTGAAACAAGGAATTTGGGTGATGCTGCCGGTACTCAGCATAGTAAAGAAAAAACTCTTGGTGTATAATTGAAATACCACCAATGTATTTTTGATGTTTGCTAGTATAAATGATTTACTTTACATACGAAGGGGAATTTAATGGATAAAATCGCCATAGTCGTTATAAGCGGCGCAACACGCGAATTTGATAAACAATATCACTACAAAGTACCTGAAGAAATGGAAGCAGACCTTTTGCCCGGGATGAGAGTTATTGTACCCTTTGGGAAGGGTGACAAGCCCAAGGAGGGCTATATATTCGGGTTTGCCGATGATACCAAGTATAAAGAGCTGAAAAGCATAAAAAGAACTCTAGATGCTAAGCCTGTTTTGACACAGGGGCTTATTAAGCTTGCCTGTTGGATGAAGCAGCGATATTTTTGCACCTATGGGGCAGCAGTCAAATGCATGCTACCGGCAGGCATTGATGTGAAGAGTCTGACGGTTGTTCAGCTTCTTATTGATGGAGGTAGGTCACAACAGGCTGGCTGTCATCAGGGAGTTGCGCCCATGGGAGAAAGGTCGCAGGAAGTGCTGGTACATGAAGGATTAACCCCGAGCCAGAAGGCTATTGTATCAACACTGGGGGAGAATGATGGACAACTGGAGGAAGGCGAATTAAAGGCGCTTTGTGGTGTAAAAAGCAGGTTTGGCTGGCACCTTAAGACACTTGAGGAGAAGGGAATCCTTTGCATAAAAGAGCAATATTCAATGGCTGTGCGGCAAAAGAAAATCCGTGTGGCTACTCTTGTGATGGATCCGGACCAAGTGAGGGAGGACATTGACAACGGTGTTATCAAAAGGATTCAGCAGATTAGAGTTCTTGAAATATTGTTGGATAACGAATATGTTGCTGTTGCCGATTTGATGCGGTTTGCGTCGGTGTCATCATCAGTGGCGGATACACTGTGTAAATACGGGTATATAGCTTACAGAGAATTGGAAGTAAAAAGGGATCCCTTCAGGCATAAAGAGGTTGAGCCAACAAAGCCAATGGAGCCTACGCGCGAGCAGAGAGAGGCAATTGAGCAGGCACTGACCAGATTAAATGAGCGCAGCTTTAGTGAAATGCTCCTGCACGGGGTTACGGGCAGCGGCAAGACCGAGGTGTATATGCAGTTGATTGAGCATGTACTGGACCAGGGCAGACAGGCAATTGTTCTGGTGCCCGAAATCTCTCTTACGCCGCAGATGGTTGGCCGTTTTAGGGGGCGCTTCGGAGACCTTGTAGCTGTGCAGCATAGTAGGCTATCTTTGGGAGAAAGATATGATCAGTGGCGTTTGATAAGAAATGGTGAAGTAAGGGTAGTCGTTGGTGCCAGATCCGCAATATTTGCGCCCATTGAGGAGCTTGGGATAGTTATTATTGATGAGGAACACGAAAACACCTACAAGTCCGAGACGACACCTAAATATAGTGCCAGTCAGGTTGCGGTCAGACGATGTATGCATGACGGAGCTCTGCTCATATACGGCTCAGCAACGCCTTCGGTGGAAACATACCAAAGGGCTCTGGATGGAGAGATAGCCCTTGTGGTAATGAAGGAACGCACGAATGCCATGGATATGCCTGCGACTCATGTGGTGGACATGAGAAAGGAGCTGGAGATGGGCAACAGGACCATGTTCAGCAGCGCTCTTTCGGCAGAGATTAAGAGGAATATAGCAGAAGGCCGCCAGACAATCCTCTTTTTGAATAAAAGGGGCTATGCATCCTTCGTTTTGTGCAGGAGCTGTGGGATAAGGCTAAAATGCAGGCATTGCAACATTACAATGACCTACCACGCCAATGATGATCGCCTGATTTGTCATTACTGTGGCTATACTGTAAAGATGCCATCGGCATGTCCAAAATGTGGCAGCGGCTCTATCCGTCAGTTTGGTACTGGAACTCAGAAGGTGGAGGAGGATTTGAAGAAGTATTTTCCGGGATGCTCCGTGATAAGAATGGATATGGATACAACAACGGGAAAGAATTCGCATGAGGATATTTTGGATGCCTTCCGTGAGAATAACATAAATATTTTGGTTGGCACCCAGATGATAGCAAAGGGGCATGATTTTCCGAACGTGACCCTTGTTGGTGTGCTGGCGGCTGACAGCATGCTGGGGATTGACGACTACAGGGCATCGGAAAGGACCTTCCAGCTTCTTACCCAGGTTGCCGGCAGGGCAGGCAGGGGAATATTTCCCGGGCGTGTTATTATTCAGGCATACAGCACCGATGATTACAGTATATTGGCTTCATGCAACCACGATTACGAGTCGTTTTTTAAGCAGGAAGTACAGGTGCGGCGGACTCTGAAATATCCTCCCTTCACCAATATTGGTTGCCTTGTAATCAGCTCGATAAGCGACAAGCTGGCCTTTTCGAAAGCCAAAGCGGTGGCGGATTTTCTTGCCAGGTTTATTAAAGTCGATGCAGGTGATGAGCTTCTGCCGGGGCCTGCGCGGGCTCCTATTACCAGACTTCGCAACCGTTACAGATGGAGGATTATTATTAAGTGCAGCTCGATACAAAGGCTGACTAAGATGCTTGCTGCAGCGTCAGATGAATTTAATAAAATGAAAGGAGACGCTTCTGTCAAAGGACTGGGCCGAGAAAGGTCCCAGAATTTTAACGGATCCGGCGGCAGGATAAGTGTTGATCTGAATATGGACATAAATCCTGTAAGCATGCTGTAGCCGGTTTCGGTCGTTGCAAGAATGAGACTTAGTTTGGTATAATGTCAGGGGACGCTTCTGTCAAGGTACCGGTCCGAGAAACGTCCCCAATTGAAGTCAGGGGACGCTTCTGTCAAGGTACCGGCCCGAGAAACGTCCCCAGCGTTTCCCAATGTTCCCGAAGGAGTTGAATTGTATGGCTATTAGAAATATCAGGAAAGACGGAGATGAAATACTGAGAAAAAGATCGAGGGAAGTGGATCAAATTACTCCAAAAATTCGTATGCTTTTAAAGGATATGGTGGATACTCTGTATAAAGCTGACGGGGCAGGACTTGCAGCACCACAGGTAGGGGTATTAAAGAGAATTATTCTGGTTGATGTGGGAACAGGACTATATCAATTGATCAATCCTGTTTTGAAGAGCCAGTCCGGGGAGCAGTGTGTTAACGAAGGGTGCCTGAGTGTTCCCGGCATATGGGGAGAGGTCAAGCGCCCTGCGCAAGTTGTTGTCGAGGCTTTAGATCCCGATGGTGAGAAGATAGTGGTTGAGGGGGAAGGGCTCTTAGCCCAGGCGCTCTGCCACGAGATAGACCATCTGGATGGAATATTGTTCAAGGATAAGGTGATACGTTTCCTTGATCAGGATGAAATAAATGGGGCAAGGTAAGGATAAAATGAGGATTATTTTCATGGGTACGCCGGACTTCGCAGTGCCATGTCTGGATGCCCTCGTTCAAAAGGGATATGATGTTGCGGCTGTTGTAACACAGCCAGACAAGCCATTTGGAAGAAATCAAAGCAGGCTCAAGGCTTCAGCTGTGAAGGAAGCCAGTGTGAGGCATGGAATCAAAACTATACTGCAGCCTACCAGAGTTAAAACTCCCGAGTTTATTGGGGCTATAAGTGAGTTGGAGCCTGATTTAATCGTAACTGTGGCCTATGGCAAAATTCTGCCCAAGAGCGTACTTGATGTGCCCAAATATGGATGTATCAATGTGCACGCCTCCCTGCTGCCCAGATACAGAGGGGCGGCTCCTATACAGTGGGCCTTGATTAACGGTGATGACATTACCGGTATTACAACAATGTTTATGGATGAGGGTATGGATACGGGCGATATCCTGCTACAAAAAGAGATTGCTATTGATGGGGACATTAACAGTCAGGAGCTTTTTGAAAGGCTCAGGGAGCTTGGTGCTGTGACCTTGATTGAAACGCTCGAGGCTATGGAAAGCGGGAGACTGGAAAGAAGGCCTCAGGATAATTCCAAAGCTGTTTATGTGCCGATGATGACCAAGGAAATGGGTTTGATTGATTGGAGCAAAAGCGCTCTTGAGATACATAACCTGGTCAGAGGTACGAATCCATGGCCTGGAGCCTATACCTTTTATAAGGGCACAAGGATGAGGGTTTGGAAGACAACGCTTTTGGATTGCTGTCCGCCCGGTTCCCGTGAGAAAGCCATGGAGAATGACCTAAAGCAGATGGCTGTTTCACACAGGCATGGTGAAATACTGAAAATATTTAAACAAAGCTTAGTGATTGCGACTGGAGATGGCTGCCTTTTGATTAATGAGCTGCAGCTTGATAACTGCAAGAGACTGAATGTTTGTGATTGCGGTCACAATATGGATGAGGGTGAAAGGCTTGAATAAGAGGCTACGCAGCTTCACCGGCTATGCACTTTTACTCATTGCTGTGGTTGGCATACTAGCCGGGTTGTTTACCTATAGTTATAATTTTTCCTCTATTGATCTATATAACAGTATTTTATCCGTGCTGATAATTCTTTCGATTGTTATTATGATTGCGGTGCTTGTGTCGATGACTGCGGTTTTAATTACTGTAAGAAAACGAAGGATACATCCATTTCTACTAATTCCAGTGAAGATTGGTATGAAGCTGGTTATGCCCTTCGCACTTTTTGTTACAGGCCTTTTCAAAAAAGATAAGGACTTGATTAGGAGCCTTTTCATTGACATCAACAACCTTTTTGTAAAGTCCGGAAACATACAAAAAACACCAGATAAGATAATGCTTCTGCTGCCACATTGCCTGCAGAATTCCGAATGCAATCTTAAGATAACCGGAGACATAGCAAATTGCAGGAAATGCGGTAAATGCACTATCGGGGCAATAAGGGAGCTGTCAGAGGAAAAGGGAGTGAGGGCGATTGTAGTGACGGGCGGCACGGCGGCACGCAATGCAATTGTCAAGGAGAAGCCGGAGCTGGTGCTTTCAGTGGCCTGTGAGAGGGATCTTGCCATCGGAATTTCAGATGTGACTAGTGTTCCTGTGATAGGCGTTTTGAATCAAAGGCCAAATGGACCCTGCGTGAACACAACGGTTGATGTGGAGCGGCTAAGGGAGAAGCTTGATGATATTATTGAAGCATGAAAGGTTGTGAAGAAGCTGGATCACGCTCGAGAAGCTGCGTTGAAGGTATTGATGGAGATAAATGAAAAGGGAGCCTACTCCAATATTGCGCTGAATAAATACTTTGCAGCGGAGGAGCTACGTGATATAGATCGGTCATTCGTAACGGAAATGGTTTATGGGACGGTCAAGTGGAAGCTTACCTTGGACAGGGTAATCGCTTGCTACTCTAACATAAAGATGGAGAAGCTTTCACCGTGGATACTAAATATTCTTAGGCTTGGGGCCTATCAGATACTTCATATGACAAGAGTTCCCCAGTCTGCCGCCTGTAATGAAAGTGTCAAGCTGGCTGGCAGGTATGGGCATAAAGCATCAGCCGGTTTTGTAAATGCAGTGCTGCGCAGCATTGCAAGAAAAGGGCCTGAAATAGCTATTCCTTCGAGGGAGCAGGATTTTCCTGGATACTTGTCTGTAAGCTATTCCTATCCCAAATGGCTGGTTGAGAAATACATAGAGATTTTTGACGCAGAATTCACACAGAGTTTGCTTGAGGCCGGCAATGCTACACCTGAGCTAACTGTTCGGGCAAATACATTGAGGGTTACCCCGGAAGAGCTGGTGGCGGCATTGGAGAAAGAGGGCTGTCATGCGGTTGCAGCGAAATATGTGAGGGATGCTGTCGTACTAAAAAGCTCCGTCAATGTTACCAAGCTACAGGCCTTTCAAAACGGACTGTTTCAGGTGCAGGATGAAAGCTCCATGTTGCCGGCGATAGTTTTGGCACCTAGGCCGGGTGAAACAGTTCTTGATGCGTGCAGCGCGCCGGGAGGGAAAGCGACACACATGGCTCAGCTTATGGGAAACAACGGAACTATTATAGCCGGTGATGTGCATGAGCACAAATTAAAGCTTATTGATGATGCTGCACAAAGATTGGGTATTCAAATTATTAGAAGCGTACTGAACGATGCCTCCGTGCCGAATCAGGAGCACGAGAAGGCCTTTGACAGGGTTTTACTGGATGCTCCCTGCACCGGCCTTGGAATTGTCCGCAGAAAGCCCGATATCAAATGGGCGAGACAGACAAAGGATATAGAGGAGATTACGGCGCTGCAAAAGAAGCTCCTGAAAAGTGTTTCTCGTGCGGTAAAGCCCGGGGGAGTGCTTGTATATAGCACCTGCACCATATTGCCCGAAGAAAACGAGGATATCATCAAATTCTTCCTTGAGAGCAATAGCGACTTCGTGGAGGATGATATCAAGCCCTTTTTGCCGCCTGCTTTAGTGGAGCATGCCAGAGGCTGCTCTTTGCAGCTTTATCCAAACAGAGACGGCATAGATGGTTTCTTTATGGCAAGAATTAAGAGAGAAGGATAGGATTATACATGGAAGCAAAGTATCTACCGGACATGGACATAAAGGAGCTTGAACAGATGCTGCAGGATATGGGTCAGCAGAAATTCAGGGCAAAGCAGATATTCAGCTGGGTTGCAAAAGGTGCGACTGATTTTGATGAAATGACTGATTTGTCAAAGCAGCTGAGAGATGAAATGAAACTTTTTGCACGGGTTTCAGGTCTAAATATAAGAAAAAAGCTTGTGTCTTCTATTGATGATACAAGCAAATACCTGTTTGAACTGCATGACAACAACATTATCGAGAGTGTTCTAATGAAGTACGCCCATGGATATACCGCCTGCATCTCATCTCAGATTGGCTGCAAGATGGGCTGCAGCTTTTGTGCATCGACCATAGAGGGCTTCAGGAGAAATCTTTCAGCAGGCGAAATGCTTGAGCAGATACTGGCAATACAGCGTGATAGTGGGGTAAAGATTGGGAATGTGGTTATAATGGGTATTGGAGAGCCCTTTGACAATTATGATAATGTAATAAAGTTTCTTCAGCTGGCTCATGCCCCGGAAGGCCTGAATATCGGCTACAGGCATATGACTGTTTCTACCTGTGGCCTCGTACCCAATATACTCAGGTTTTCCCAGGAGAATATGCAGGTGAATCTTGCTCTTTCTCTGCATGCACCCAACGACCGTCTGAGGGCGCAGATTATGCCGATTGCGAGGAGGTATGCTATTGACAAAATCATTGAAGCATGTAAGATATATACTGAGAAAACCAAAAGAAGAATAACGTTTGAGTATGCATTAATAGAAGATGTCAACGATTCGGCAGAAAATGCCGCCGAGCTGGCTAAACTGCTTAGAGGAATGCTGTGCCATGTGAACCTGATCCCGGTCAATGCCGTTGCAGGTAACGATTATCGCCAAAGTAGCGGTCGGCACATAGATGAATTCGCCGGATTACTTAAAAGAAGGGGAATTGAGACTACAATCAGACGTGAGCTTGGTGCGGATATCAATGCAGCATGCGGACAGCTTAGGAGAAGTGAATTAAAAGAGGATTCCCTATAAAATGTTGAGGTGTTTAGCGTGAGATTTGCCGCCGGAACCGACAGAGGACTAATAAGAGAGAGTAACGAAGATAATTACAGAATTATACCGAGATCTAGCAAGAATCCCTGTGTCTGTGTTATTGCTGACGGTATGGGTGGGCACAACTGTGGAGAGGTTGCCAGCAGGATGGCGGTTGATTTTATCGGCAATTGTGTTGAACAGGACAGCAAGAGTTTATTTTTATGCGATGACATGGACAACGAGATTAGGAAGCTGGTAGAGAACGCCAATAAAGCTGTATTTGAAACATCGCTTCAGAATCCGGATGCAAGCGGCATGGGGACGACCCTGACCATGGTAGTCATAGTCGGAGAAAGATTAACGGTAGCCCATGTTGGTGACAGCAGGCTTTACCTTATACGTGACGAAATGATCCGGCAGATTACCGAAGACCACACATACATATGTGAATTGATAAAAAATGGTACTCTTACAAGGGAGGAAGCGGAGTTCCATCCCCGCAAGCATGTTATTACAAGGGCTATAGGCTCTTCTCCCGATTTGGAGATTGACATGCTGAACCTTGAAATCCAGGAGGAAGATATTCTATTGCTTTGCACAGATGGCCTCACAAATATGATTTGTGATGACGAAATATATAGGATAGCGAAGGCCAATGAACCTGAAGCGGCCTGCAAGGGACTTATCGAGGCGGCTAAGAGCAAGGGTGGAGAAGACAACATTACAGTAATTGTTATTAAATGTGAGTGAAGGTGCGTTTATGGAAGGTAAAATACTAGGAAATAGATATCAATTAGTTGAAAGAATCGGCGGAGGCGGCATGGCGATCGTTTATAAAGCAAAATGCCTTTTGTTGAACCGTTATGTCGCCGTTAAGATACTCCGCAGTGAATTTACTGATGATGAGGAGTTTGTCAAGCGCTTCCGTATAGAAGCACAGGCGGCTGCAAGCCTTAATCATCCGAATATCGTGTCCATCTATGACGTGGGCAAGCAGGATGATGCTCAATATATTGTTATGGAGTTTATAGATGGCATTACATTGAAGGACTACATAAACCAAAATGGTGCCTTGCCCTGGAAGGAAGCTGTCAGCATAGCTATACAAATATGCTCGGCACTGGAGCAGGCCCATAAAAATCACATCGTTCATAGAGATATAAAGCCCCATAACATTATGCTTACCAGTGAGGGGATAGCGAAGGTTACTGATTTCGGTATTGCCAGAGCTGTTACCTCTGCAACTATTACTATGGTCGGAAGCACTATTGGTTCTGTCCATTATTTCTCGCCTGAACAGGCCAGGGGTGGCTATACTGATGAAAAATCAGACTTGTATTCGCTGGGTGTCACCTTATATGAAATGGTGACAGGCCAGGTGCCTTTTGATGGAGAGTCTCCGGTGGCAGTTGCCTTGAAGCATATTCAGGAGAAGGCGGAGCGCCCTGCAGACCTTAATCCGACAGTTCCAAAAGGGGTTAATGATCTAATTTTAAAGGCGATGAAGAAGAATCAAAATTTGCGCTATCAAAGTGCCAGTGAAATGTTAAATGATCTTCACAGGACACTGAGTGAGCCCAATGCAAGAATTGTCGGAAGCAATATTTCCGAAGACCTTCCTACCAAGAAGATGCAGGCTGTTGGTACAGATATTGAACCCATATATGAAAACGAAGATGAGGACATGAAGGATGATTCACCAAGTGGTGTCATAAGGACAAAAATAGGCAATGCAACTGTAATCAATGATGAAAACGGCAGCTATGCCGTGTTTGAAACAAACACAAGTGAAGGCGAGGATACAATGGCAACGAAAAAGAAGGATCGACTTAGCATGTGGCTTGGCATTGCCGCTGGTTTAATAATAGCCGGGATAATATTCTATATCGGCTTGAAGCTGGTGCTTCCGCTCATAACGCCGGATGTTTCGGAGGTCTATGTGGTCGAGGATTTTACAGGAAAGAATTTTAATGATGTGTTGCAGGAATTGAGTAAATACAATATAACTGCTGTGGATAATGAAAGAGTAAATAGCGACGATATTGATCAGGATGTTATAATTTCACAGGATGTAGCCGTGGGAAATACCCTGAAACCGAACAGTTCAATCAAGTTTAGGGTGAGCAATGGTCCTAAGCTGGTGCAGATTCCGGACATATCAGGCCAGGAGTCAAGAGTTGGTGAACAGATTCTCAGGGAGAATGATTTGATTCCCACACAGATTTTAGAAAATGACGAAACAGTAGCAACAGGTCTGGTTATCAGGACAGAGCCGGCCGCATTTGAGGAGGTAGACCCCTATGCTAATGTTACGGTTTATGTGAGCCTTGGGCCGAAGCTGGAGCAGGTCACTGTTCCGAATCTTGTTGGACGTACGCTGTCACAGGCAGAGAAGCTTATCCTTGAAAGCAAGCTGAAGATTGGTAAGACTATACCGGAGGATGTTGTCAATGAGGTTGCCTTGATCACTAAGCAATATCCGCTGGCGGGAAGCACGGCTGATGAGGATACTCCTGTGGAGCTTGATTTTACTCCGATTGAGGAGGAACCCATTGCTGAAGATCCTGGCACTTCTATGCCGGGGCAGCCCGCGAATGGCACTCCTGATACACCCGATACACCGGGGATAACTGTTCCGGGTGATACAGATGAGCCGCCAGTGAAGAGCGAGAGGAAAACAAAGAACATTATCATATCATTAGATCCCAGCAAGTCCTATGGCGATAATGTAATGGTTTATGTGGAGTCGACACCATCGGATACAAATCAGCGTATTGTTGAGCTAAATCAGTCGATACCGGTTACTCAGTTCCCCTTTAGTGTTCCTGTTACGCTTGCAGAGCAGGGAACTACACACGTGATTGTTAAGCTTGATGGATGGTTGGCTTTAGAAGATGATCGTTAGAGGTTAGGAAGTAGAAGTAGCAGTAAATAGGGGAGGTTAGTTTATTTGCCGGCAGGCACGATTATCAGGGGAATAGGTGGATTTTACTATGTGGCATCTGAGGATGGCAGTATAGTGGAATGTAAGGCAAGGGGAATATTCCGAAAGGACATGATTACTCCACTGACAGGGGATCGGGTAATATTTTCAATGATAGACCCTGTTCGTAAAAAGGGCAGTATAGATAAGATTGAGGAAAGAAGCACTGTTCTTGTAAGGCCGGCAGTAGCTAATGTTAATCAGATTGTTACTGTAATTGCCGCGAAATCGCCCGAACCTGATTTGATGCTGGTGGACAAGCTGCTTGTTACTGCACAGGAGAAAGGAATCAGGACTATTGTTTGCATTAACAAGACTGATCTGGATGAGAAGGACAATATAGCGCAATTGCGAAGAGCCTATGCTATCGCAGGGTATGATGTTATAGAGACAAATAAGCAGGAGACAGACGGCTTCAATGAGCTAAAGTCGCTACTGAAGGGACATGTTACTGTGCTTGCAGGCCAGTCGGGAGTGGGCAAATCGACGCTTCTTAACAGAATTATGGACACACTGGTAATGAAGACAGGTGAATTGAGCGACAGGTTGAACAGGGGAAAGCATACTACCAGGAGTGTAGAGCTGCTTAGACTTGAGGAAGGCGGCTTTGTGGTGGATACGCCGGGCTTCAGCTCCTTTGAGCTTTCAGGGATAACACATCCGGAGTTAAAGTATTTTTATCCGGAATTTGCAGAATATATTCACGATTGCAGGTTTAAAGGCTGTAGCCATATTAACGAGCCGGACTGTGGTGTAAAAAGAGCGGTAGAAGACAGACAGATAGATGGCGGTAGATATGATAGATATGTTGAACTCCATGCCTTATTAAAGCTGGAGGAAGAGTCGAAATATAAGTAGTAGTTTAAAGTAGGCAGCGGGCAGACGGGAGGATGATGAAATGGTTAGAATTGCACCATCTTTATTAGCATCGGACTTTTCAAAGCTTGGGGAGGAAATTGACAGGGTCGAGAAGGCAGGTGCTGACATGATACATATAGATGTCATGGATGGGCACTTTGTTCCTAACATTACTATAGGGCCGCCTGTGGTAAAAAGCCTCAGGAAGGTTACCAAGCTGCCCTTTGACGTACATTTGATGATAGAAAATCCGGAATTATATATTGATAGCTTTATTGGTGCGGGAGCCGACATTATTTCAGTACATATTGAAAATAACTATCATTTGCACAGGACCTTACAGCATATCAGGGAAAAGGGCGCTAAGCCATCTGTTGTCCTGAATCCTGCAACTCCTCTTAGCACACTGGATATGGTGCTGGCCGATGTGGATATGGTGCTGCTGATGACAGTTAACCCGGGGCTTGGCGGTCAGAAATACATTGAGAGCATGACTGAAAAGGTTCGGGAATTAAGGTTAATGGCGGACCGCCGGGGAATCAAGCTGGATATAGAGGTGGATGGAGGAATAGGTCCGGACAATATATTCACAGTGACTCAGGCCGGGGCAAATGTTGTTGTTGCCGGCTCTTCAGTATTTAATTATCAGGATGCCGGAGAGAATATTCGCTTACTTAAGCAAAGAGCCTGCGGGGGCTATATATGACGGGCCTTATCTTTTGCGGAGCCCCAATCAAGGATTATAAATTCATAGATGAATACTTGGCTGAGGCTCAGCTAATTATTTCTGCGGACAGCGGAGCACGCCATTGCAGGAGGATGGATATCACTCCTGATTTTTTAATTGGGGATTTTGATTCCATAAATGATGCTGATTATTTGTCTTTGGTTGAAGCAGGTGTACAAGTCAAACAGTATCCTGCGAAAAAGGACATGACGGACAGCGAGATTGCTGTTCAGGTTGCCCTTGAAAAGGGATGTGATAGAATAGTCCTCTTGGGTGCCATTGGCTCCAGATTGGATCATACCGCAGCCAACTTATCATTGTTGAAGAAGCTGGCTGATTTGAGGGTTGAGGGCATTATTGTCGATGAAAATAATGAAGCCAGAATAATAAGAAGTAATATTGAGCTAAGGAGCAGGAAGGATACCTTTGTAACGCTTCTTCCCTTTGCTGGAGATGCTGTTGGTGTAACGACAGGCGGGTTACAGTATCCCCTGAAGGATGCTGTATTGGAGGTGGGCTCCTCCTGGGGAGTGAGTAACCAATTCGCGCAGGATATTGCCCATGTGGAGGTAAAGGAAGGCTATCTGCTGGTTATTATGTCGAGGGACTAGTTCAAAGCCTACTCTAGGAAAAGTCTCCTTAATTATTTCGAGCGGTTTACTTATATTCTGCCAATAATGCTTCAAAGGCCTTCTGGGAGTTAATAATAGTCTTTTCATTCACGCAGTAGGCAAGCCTGAAATGACCCTTGAAGCCATATCCGGTCCCGGGCACGATGACCAGATTGTACCTTAGGGCAGCCTTACAAAAGGCGACATCATCGTCAATGGGAGATTTAGGGAAGAGATAGAATGCGCCTTCCGGCTTCAGACATTCTAAACCGGCCTCTGTGATAATCTCATAAAGCATGTCACGCCTTTTTCTGTAAGCATCAACATCTACAGTGGCATCCAATGACTCAGGTAAAATTCTTTGGAAGAGTGCCGGTGCATTGACAAAGCCAAGTGTTCTGGTGGCGAAGATAAGCCCATCTACCAGTGATGTAGTATCGCCCATCAGAGGGTTGACCGCGATGAAGCCGATTCTTTCTCCCGGCAGTGACAGGGATTTGCTGAAGGAATTTACAATTATGGAATTCTTGAATATCGAGAATACTGAGGGCACCTCTACGCCGTCATATACAATCTTCACATAAGGTTCGTCTGATATTACGCAAATCTTTGTTCCGAATTCCTTCTCTCTTTCATTAATTTTTTCAGCAAGCTTTTCAAGGGTCTGGCGGCTGTACACAACGCCCGAAGGATTATTAGGAGTATTGATTATGATACCCTTTGTCCTTGGTGTTATTGCCTCATAGATGCGCTGAGGATCTGGCTGAAAGGTTTCCGGGTCGGTATTGACAATCACTGGCTTGCCCCCATGATTATCTGTATAAAACAAATATTCTGAAAAATAGGGAGCCAGTACGATAACTTCCTCGTCTGGATCGAGAAGCGTTTTAAGCACTACGTTTAGAGCTCCTCCTGCGCCGCATTCCATTACAATGTGCTTTGCTTCCAGCGGAACGCCGACGGTTTTGCGGAGATTAGCAGCCAATGCTGCTCTTACTTCAGGATATCCTGCATTGCTCATGTATCCGTGCATTTTGGGGATGTCCGAGTTTATGGCTTTTTTTAAGGCTTCCTTGACAACCTGAGGCGGTTCGATATCCGGATTGCCTAGAGAAAAGTCGTATACATTTGCGTCTCCAAATTCTTGGCGAAGCTTAGCTCCTGCCTCAAACATAGCCCGAGTCCATGAGGATTTGGTGAGATTATCTAGAATTTTTTTCGAAACCATTGCGACCACTCCTGTAAGGTTTTTTGTATTTTATATATGATATACCAATGAGGGAAAAATATCAAACGGGGTGAATCTACCGTCGGCGCTATTTAACCTAAACTTAAACTTAAACTTAAATCTGGACCTAATTCCAAACCTAAACCTAAACCTAAACCTATACCGATACCGATACTTATGCCTATGCCTATGCCTGCACCGGCACCTATACCTACACCGGCACCTATACCTACATCTGCAACTACGCCTGCACCGGCACCTATACCTACATCTGCAACTACGCATGCACCGGCACCTATACCTACATCTGCAACTACGCATGCACCGGCACCTATACCTACATCTGCACCTACGCCTGCACCTATACCCATACCTACGCCGGCACCTACGCCTGCATCTGCACCTACGCCTGCAACTACCCCTGCACCGGCACCTATACCTACATCTGCACCTACGCCGGCAACTACACTTACACCTATGCCATCAACTTATCTACTAAGGCTTTATCGGGTGTGACTACAGCCGTTTTGTAGTTGACATATATCACCATGCCCGGCTTTGCGCCTGAAGGCTTGCTGACGTTTTTTACGCTTGTGTAATCCACCTGCACGTTGGAAGACATCCTGGCTTTACTGTGCCAAGCGGCAAGAATAGCTGCTTCCTTCAATGTCCTTTCAGGGATTTCACGGCCCTGCTTTTTAATTATCACATGGGATCCCGGTATAGTTTTTGTATGGAGCCAAATATCATTCGACTGAGCGAATTTTAGAGTAAGGTAATCGTTTTGCTTATTATTTTTACCCACAAAAATGTCGAAGCCGTCAGAGGAAGTGAAATTTAGAGGATTTGACATTTGCGTCTGTTTTTTTTGCAGGTGCCTTTTTTTCAATTTCATATATCCCTGCTCTGAAAGCTCCTGCCTGACCTCATCCATCTCATGCATTGCGCTGCAGTTATCCAGAAGCTGGAGTACGCTTTCAAGGTATTCCAGCTCTTTTTGAGAATCTTTCAGCTGGCGGCTGGTATGCAAAAAGGCGTTTTTGGCCTTGGCATATTTCTTGTAATAGCGCTGGGCGTTTTCTTGTGGAAGCAGGTTAGGATTTAGAGCAATATCAATGTATTCATCACCGGTTTCAGAGTAGTAGTTGAGTAGTGAAACGCTTTGGGTGTTTTTCGGTATTGCATATATATTAGCTGTTATCAGCTCGCCGTAAAGCTTCAGTTTCTCTCTATCCGCCACCTCACGGAGCGTTTCTTCCTGAATTGCCAGCTTTTTATTGCAGCGTTCAATGGAAGTGTTCAACACCTTATAAAGATCCGATTTCTTCTGGCGCAGGCGTTCCGCATTGTCACGCGAGGAGTAGAAGGTATCCAGCACCTGACTGATTGAGTCTAAAGACAGGCGATATTTGTACTGGCTTATGTTGAGGCAATGAAAATCGAGCGGTTTTTGATGCTGCTCGTCGTCGAACTGGATACAAGGGTCGTATTTGCTTTCTTTTATCTCGTTCAAAACAGAATCCAGCGCCTCTTTTAGGGACATGCGTGCATCCTCGGACAAGGAAGCTGTACCCGTCCTGTTTTCAATGCCCGCCCTAAAGCAGACCTCACGGCATAGGAGAGGACTAAAGCCCTTTATTTGATCCAATAAAAATTTGTCGACAGTCTTATTTGAGGCATCAAGTTCTTGCAGCAAGGCTGATGTATCCACTATTGCGGGTGAAAGCTTATCCTGAGCAGGGGGGAGCATATATGGCCTTGCAGGCATGACTTCCCTGACACTGCTTATGTCCGAGTCTACATGCTTGATGGAATCAAGTATTTTATTATCGCTATTGAGCAGGATGATGTTACTATATCGCCCCATAATCTCAATAACAAGCTTCTTTTCGGAGATATCGCCAAGCTCGTTAGTAGCCTCAATTACTACTCCGATGATTCTTTCATAATCATTGAATTCAAAGGAAAGAATCCTTCCGCCGTTGAGGTGCTTACGCAATAGCATACAAAAAACGGGAGGAGATGAGGGGTTCTCCTTAACGACCTCTGTTATATGAATTCTTGGATAGTTAGGACTGGCACTCATTACCAGTCTAAGACTTTTATTCCATGCTCTGACCAGCAGGACAATTTCATCGGCCTCAGGTTGGAATATTTTTTCCACCCGGCCACCGACAAGCTCACTGGTCAGCTCATCTACAATACTTTTCGTTACAATACCATCAAAAGGCAATGGAAACACTCCTCTATGCTAAAACTCTCACGTTGAATCAAATCAAATATGGATTTCAGTATATCATTTTCAATAAATGCAGGCAAACATTATTACTTTGCTATTGTGTTTTTGCGAGTAGGGTAGCAGTAGAGTAGGGTGGCAGTAGAGCAGAGTAGAGCAGAGTAAAGCAGAGTAAAGCAGAGTAGAGCAGAGTAGAGCAGAGTGGAGCAGAGCAGGGTAGAGCAGAGCAGAGTAGAGTAGAGTAGAGTGTCACGTCGGTCTTGAATTCATGGGTGTTGACAAATCGTATTAGGACTGGTTGACAGGAAAAAGGCGACGTCGGCGCTCAATTTTACTATTAATGTGTC
>Ga0209510_1002429_pt1 | contig 19192 bp, 8 predicted proteins | sample BiotimSIPDNA_FD_185749 | JGI IMG/M metagenome (GOLD analysis project Ga0209510, IMG submission 185749) | Anaerobic biogas reactor microbial communites from Washington, USA - Biogas_R1 time_0 SIP DNA (SPAdes) (version 2) | ecosystem: Engineered > Bioreactor > Anaerobic > Unclassified | place... | reverse complement strand
TTAAGAAAAAATAGAAAAAAGGCTTCTTACTTTGGTGCAATGATTGACCCTAAAGGGTTCCATCGAAGCCAAATTAAGTTTTACGTCATTTTATTACCTATTTTAATAATTATGATGTTGCCAATTATCTATATTATTTCAACTGCCTTTAAACCAATTAATGAATTATATGCATATCCTCCAAAATTTTTCACAAGACAACCAACACTTCAAAATTTTATTTCTCTAAATGAAGCAACCAGTCAAACTGGGATTGCCTTAGGAAGATATATTTTCAATAGTATTTTGGTAACTGTGATTGTGATTATCTTAAGTTTATTGATGTCAGCGCTAGCTGCGTTTGCCTTCTCATACTTAGAGTTTAGGGGCAAAAAATTCTTATTTGCTGCTAACCAATTTGCAATTATGTTTATTGCTGTAGCGGTAGCAGTTCCTAGATTTATGGTTATTAGTGGATTAGGAATAACTAATACTTATCTTGCTCATATTATTCCACTACTAGCGATGCCAGTTGGAGTTTTCCTCTTAAAGCAATTTATTGATCAAATACCGCGGGAATTAAATGAAGCGGCGATTATTGACGGAGCTAATAAATGGCAAATTTTTACCAGAATTACTTTGCCAAATATTAAACCAGCATTATCAACAATTGCCATTCTAACTTTCCAACAAGTTTGGAATAACACCGAAACTTCAAATTTATATATTGTTGATGAGCCAATCAAGACTCTACCTTATTATTTAGGATCACTGACTTTTGGAACATCATCGATTGCGACTCAAGGGATTTCAGCGGCAGCATCATTAATCGTTTTCTTACCTAACTTGATTTTGTTTATCATTTTACAAAAACAAGTAATGAATACAATGGCGCACTCAGGTATCAAATAATGAAAAAGCGTAGAATATTTACATTTATAATCTTATTTATCACCTTAGGTCTATTTGGAACTTTATTAACTAGTGTGGAGGTAAATGCGTCAGCTCCATTTAAGACAAGAACCTTAAATAGATATGGTGATATGGTTGATACGCAAGATGCGTATGAACCAATCTTAAGTAAAAAGATTATTGAAATTGAAGGTGTAAATGAATCAGTAAATAAACCGCAAGATTTATTTATTGATAAAGATGATATCATGTATCTTGCCGATACTGATAATAAACGAATTATTATCATGGACACGAACTTTAATCACCTGACAACATTTGGAGTTGGTATTCTAGATCAACCACTTGGAATCTTTGTTAGAGATGACAAGATTTATGTTGCTGATTATGGTGTAGAAGAAGATCGTGAAAGTGGTAGAATTGTCGTATTTACCTTTAATCAAGCTACATACAAAGTCGATGAAATCAACTATAAAGTCTTTAAGACTCCGCAAAGTCCATTACTTAAAGTTGATAACTTTGTCTATCGTCCGCAAAAAATTGCAGTTGATCAAAATCACACGATGTATGTTGTTTCTAAAGGATCAAGTAACGGAATATTATTAATTAACAATAATAACCGTTTCTTAAATTTCTTTGCCCCAAACCCGACAACTGGAACTTTTTGGGATTCAGTTAAATCGTTTGTGTATGGTGGTAAGGAAAATGTAATTTTAACGAAGAAAATTCCACCAGCACCAACTAACGTGATGTTAGATGATTCTGGTTATATTTACACAGTAACTTCAACCGTAGTTCAAAATAATTTAGGTGATACGATTAAAAAAGTTAATATTGGTGGTCTCAATTTCTATCCAGAAGATATGAACGTATCAGCTAGTTTTATTGATTCATGGTCAAGTGATTTTAAAACGGTTTATGCCCTAACTAGTAATGGATTTATCTATGAATATGATATTGAAGGTAATTTACTGTTTAGATTTGGCGGTAATATTGCTCAAGATGAGCAATTGGGATTATTTAAAGGTGCTTCTAGTATTGCGGTTGATAGTAAAGGCAACTTATATATTGTTGATCCGCTTTCCAATGCAATTCAAGTCTTTAAAAAGACATTATTTACCGAAAAAGTACATAATGCTTTATCACTATATATGTCAGGTAAATACATCGAAAGTGAAGAGATTTGGGAAGATGTATTAAGATATAATTCAATGTTTGACTTAGCGCACAAAGGAATTGGAATGGCTCACTATTTAAATGGAAATTATCGTGAAGCGATGGATAAGTTTGAAACAGCCTATGCTAAAGAAGAATATTCTGAAGCATTTTGGGAAGTAAGAAATATCTTCTTAATGAAACATTTAGCGAAGATCTTTGTTGCCTTAATCTCACTTGGAGTAGTTATCGTTGTTATTAGACAACTTAACAAGCGTTACTTTTTCTTAGAACCAGTAGTTGAGTTTAAAGATAAAGTAATGGCGAAAAAGCCAGTAAAAGATGCTTTAATTTTCTTTAGATTTATTAAGCGTCCGTATGATACCATCTACGACATCAGAGTTGATAAGAGTATTAAAGTTTATAACGGATTTATTATGTTGGGGGCAATAATCCTCGTTCACATTTTAAATATTACACTAACTGGATTCTTATTTAACTCAGTCATCTTAGAACATACATTTTTATTAAGAGAAGTAATGAAGATTGTCTTCCCAATTGGACTATTCATTATTGCCAACTACTTAGTATCATCACTCATGAGTGGTGAGGGAACATTAAGATGTATCTTTATGAATACGATGGGAGCCTTAATTCCAGTCGTAGTCATGTTACCGTTTATCGTTTTAATCTCAAACGTATTAACTTATAATGAAGGATTCATTTACTGGTTTGCGATGGGAGTTATGATTGCTTGGACGGCAATCTTGTTAGTCGCAACAATTAAAGAAACTCATAACTTTAGTGGAAAACAAACATTCTTAAACTTATTAATTACTATAATTATGATGTTAATTATCGTGATAGTAATTATTCTAGTTTATTCAATTGTTGCCCAGTTATATGGATTTATTTCAGACATTATTAAGGAGGTAATATTCTAATGAAAAAGAAAATAATTACATTAGTAATAATTTCATTCCTTCTCGTATTTAGTTTAGGATTAGTATTAAAAGCTAGCAACAAATTAAAACAAACATCACTACACGCACAATCAACCTACACCATTGATACTGATACTAACTTCTTTACTCAAGTTGATAACGAAACTCCGGTAGCAATAGTTGATAAAACACCGTTACTTCAAGAAAGAGGATATCGGTTAATTGCTTCAAACGACAAAATAGATATGTATCTTCAAGACCGCACGATTGGAATTGCAATTATTGATAAAGATACCGGATATACTTGGTTTTCCAAATATGAAGACTATTTAGAGCATAATTTTACTGATAGAATTACCGCTAAAATTGAATCAGGTGTTACTATTCAATATTATGATACTTCAATTAAAGTCTTATCACCTGCTGTTACTTACTTTACAGCACCAAAAAGAGCTGGTGAAAAAGATAATACAGTTAAGTATACAAATATCAAGGAAAATGGCCATGTAGTCGGATTTAAAGCGGAAGTCAAATTTGTAAACTTAGGAATTACATTTGATGTAAATGTTAAATTAAACGGAAAAACTTTAGTGGTTGATGTCCCAGCTGAAAGTATTAAAGAAGTTGAAGTTGGTAAATTATCACCGAAGTTATATTTACTTAAATCAATTACAATTTTCCCTTATTTTGGCTCACAAAATTATAAAATTAATGGATACTCATTTATACCTGATGGTAGCGGTGCGTTAATTAGATATACCGATGAAGCATCATCAACTGGATTTTTAAAACGAGTATATGGTCCAGATTATGGAATTCAATCACGAACCACTTCAAATGAACATATTAAAGAAACAGGTAATATTACCTTACCAATTTTCGGAGTTAACCATGGTTACCAGCAAGCAGCCTTTTTAACTGAAATTACTAAAGGAGCTGGTTCAGCTGAAATTGAAAGTAATCCATATATGTATGATAACTTACCAATCAATACGACTTTCTTCAGATTTCATACGAGAGATAATTATATTGTTGAACTATCAAATGGATCAACGATGAGTTTAATTAACCGTGATGTTTATCCTGGTGACTATGAATTTAAATATACCTTCCTAAGTAATGGGGATGCTAACTATATAGGTATGGCTAATACTTACCGAAAATCACTAGGTTTAACACCAAATGAAAATAATGGCGATATTCCAATGCAACTAGAAATTTTAGGTGTTGATTATAAACGGGGATTATTTGGTAAAGACTATGTTAAGATGACTTCATTTAGTGAAGCATTAGATATAGTTAAAGATTTAAAAAATTCAAATGTTAAAAACATAAATTTAACTTACTTAGGATGGAATGATGGTGGCTATTTTAATAACGGAGCTAACAGCGGTAAGGTTCATCGTTCACTAGGCGGAAATAAAGGATTAACTAATCTTTCGTCTTACTTAAATGACAATAATATGTCAATTGATTTAACGATTAACCCAACGATATCAGATACTTATGGATTTGGTAATCCATCAATTAAAAAAATCAATTTAGCAAGTTTTGATCTAAGATTAACGTCATCACTTGAAAAAATTGTGTATTATAATACTCCGGATCGATTATCTAGAAGTATTAATCGTAATAATTCTCGATATGACAATCTTGGAATAGATTCATTAAATGTAGATTTACTATCAAATTCATATTCGTATCGTTATGGAAGTGATGCTATCTTTAGAACGGAAATGATTGAAAAAGTGTGTGCTGAATTAGATAAGATTACCCGGATGAAAATATCAACATCAAATCCAAACGCTTATTTATTTAAGTATTTAAAAAATTACTACAATGCTAACTTTGAATCAAGTAAATATTTATATGAAACTGATTCAGTTCCATTTATTTCCATTTTATTAAGTGGATATGTTGATTTATATTCACCAAAAATTAACTATGTTAGTGATTATGAATTGATGTATTTAAGAATGATTGAATATAATTTATATCCATCATTTATTATTACAAAAGAAGAAGCTTATGATTTAAGATTTACTAACTTTGAGTATTTAAACTCAACGCAATATGAACTTTGGAACGAATTAATTAAAGAAACATATAACTACGTTAACGTTCCATTATCAAAAGTGTACGGAGCTCACATTGTAAATCATAAATATGTCGCAAGAGGTGTAGCTGAAGTCACATATAGTAATAATTATAAAGTATACGTTAACTATAACACAGCTGATTATACTAAAGGAACACTAACCGTTCCCGCTTATAGTTACAAGGTAGTAGGAGGGGTATAAGATGAAAGAGCGAAGCAAATTATCTACCTTTTTCTACTATAAAATAAGACCATTTTTAACAAAGGTAAAAAAGTTTATCTTTAAATATACTGGAATTAGCTTTATTAGTAAAAAGTTTAGACAACTACCTAAAAAGACAAGAAGAGCAATTACTGGTTATATCTTTATCTTGCCGTTTATAATTGGGTTTTTCCTCTTTGGATTAAGACCAATTTACAATTCAATTAAAATGGCATTATCTGATTTTGCCGGATCGAAAATTATTGATGGCTCAACTAAATTTATCATTGAAGGATTTGGCTTTTCACAATTTAAACAAATATTTACAGAAAACCCAAATCATGTTGAAGCAATTTTAGGAGTCTTAGGAGATTTAATGATTGTCGTACCACTAGTTTTGGTATTCTCACTAATTTTAGCGCTACTAGTTAATAAGAAATTAAAAGGAATAAAAATCTTTCGAACAATCTTCTTTATTCCGGTAATTCTCTTATCTGGTAATTTAATTAGATATTTCCAAAATTATAACTTATTAGATTTACCAGGATTAAGAGGCGGAGCGATGCAAGAGATGGTCCAACTTTACATTCCGGGTAATTTCTCTAATATTATTGTCTCTGCATTTGATAAGGTAGTCTTGATTTTATGGCTAGGAGGAGTTCAAACTTTGATTTTCCTAGCAGGGTTGCAAAAAACCGATAAATTAGTTTATGAAGCGGCTGCGATAGACGGAGCAACTGGTTGGGAAATGTTTTGGAAAATTACTTTTCCATCACTAATTCCACTAATGATGATTAACATTGTTTATACAACGGTAATCTATGCTAGTTTAGGAAATCCGTTAATTAGTGCTATCTCTCAAGCTACAGTTGGTGCTGAGTATGGCCGTGATTACGCGTCCGCACTCGCATGGATTTTGTTTGCGATTGAAATATTAGTAATCGGCATTTATTTGTTAGTTTTATACTTTGCTAACAAACGTTATGAGTAGGTGAGTATTATGCAATTAACTAAAAGACAAGTGCGTAGAAGAAAAATTAAAAAATTCTTTTTTGGTTCAGTTAACTCAAGCGGTTTTCTTTCAAAGTTATTTTTGTATATTATTTTAATTGGAATAAGTTTCATTTTCTTATATCCAGTTTTAAAAATGACAGTTACTAGTTTTATGTCACTTGAAGATTTAATCGACCCAACGGTCAATTGGGTTCCATCTGTCATGATGCTAGAAAATTATACGAAAGCGGCTCAAGTATTAAACTTTAAAAATTCACTATGGGATTCAATTTTAGTAAGTTTAGTTCCGACAATTTTTTCAGTTTTATCGTCAGCTTTAATTGGTTATGGATTTTCACAATATGAATTTCCGGGAAAGAAAATATGGTTTGCCGCTGTGGTTTTAGTATTCCTAGTACCAACAATCCTTTTAAATATTCCGACTTATGTTTTATACAATAGTCTGGGAATTTTAAAATCGTTAAAAGCATATATGTATCCAGCGATGTTGGGCTTTGGATTACGACAACCGGTATTTATCTTTATTTTCTATCAATTTTTTAACGGCATTCCTCATGAACTTTCTGAAGCAGCGGAAGTTGATGGGGCTAATGCATTTCAAACATTTGTTAAGATTGCCGTTCCACTAGCAATACCAGCATTTATTATTACAACACTATATTCATTTGTTTGGTATTGGAATGAAACGAACTTAGCAATTAGTTATTTTCAAGGGGAATATACAACCCTTCAAATTGCCGTGTCACAATTTGAAAATATGTATCGGGAATTATTTCCAGGTGGTAATGTTGGTATGGATAGCGCTAGTCAAGCATTTAATGAAGGGGTTTTATTTGCTGGAACGATGTTATCGATACTACCTTTATTGGTACTTTACGCATTTACTCAAAAATGGTTCGTGGAAAGTGCCGACCGAGCCGGTATTGCCGGAAACTAATCATAAAAGAAATGAAAAAGGAGGATTTTATGAAAATTTTCAAAAGAATTTTATTGTCTTTTGCCTTAGTGGCAGCTTTGATGTTTGCTGTTGCGTGTGAAGAAAAACCAGTTAAGACTAATAACAATCCAGTCATTCATGGCGCAAAAGATCAAACTATCGAAAAGGGTACACGATTTATACCTCTAGATGGTATAACTGCTACCGATGAAGAAGATGGGATACTAACTGATAGTATCGTTTATACAGGTAATGTTAACGTTAACCGTGTGGGCGAATACACCGTTACTTACACTGTTTATGACAGTGATGGTAATAAAGCAGAAGTGACCATCACAGTTACTGTAGTACTAACAGACAACGAAGCCCCTATGCTTACAGGAGTAGCTGATAAGCAAATTCTCGTTGGTGAAGCTTTTGATCCAAGGGCTGGTGTAGCTGCTACAGATGCAATTGATGGCAATGTTGATTTTACTGTTGAAGGTGAAGTCAATATTTGGAAAGTTGGCGAATATGTTTTAACATATAAAGCTGAAGATGAAGCCGGTAACAAAGCATCATCTGAAAGAACAATTACTGTGTCATTAGGAAATTTTGAATTCTATGATAACGTAATAGCGCCAGAAGTAGCTTATGAAAATGGTGTATTAACAGCAACTGTCTCAAGCGGACCAATTGATACATCACTTGCTCCGTTTGGATTAGCCGAGTTAAAGTTTAAAGCATCAAATGCAGCGGCTGCTGATTTATCATTTACGCTTACTAATGCTACTTCACAAAATAAGGTTTCATTAACAACAACTGAAAAAGAGTACACAGTATATTTTAGATTAAATCAAGAAATTACTGATGGCCAGCTAAAACTAACTGGACCGGCATCAGCTGTTGTGACGAATGTTACATTAAGATTTGGTGTAGCAGTTGATAGTGAAGCCCCAGTAATTACCGTACCGGAAGATTATGCAGTATTTTTACCAGGAAGTATTACTGATCCAGCAGTCTTAAAACCATTTATTATTAAAGGCGTTACTGCCCAAGATAATGTTGATGGTAATGTTACATCTAAATTAGATGTTGATTTTGGTAATTTAGTCTTAGGTGAACTTGATACTTTAGAAGAAATTACTATCTTTGCAGTAGATAATGCTGGTAACCGCGCTGAGGCTAAAGTTAATGTTCAATTTTTAACAACTTATGCAACTGATATTATTAAAGATCCTGGATTTGATACTGGTTCAGCTGAAGCTGATAATTGGATTTTAAACGGCGGAGCTGGTGAAAAGAGACTAGAGTTTGTTGATGGTGTGATGATTCACGAAGTTAAAGGTCAAGCTGACGCTGGTTGGGATTCAGCATCATCTCCAGCATTAAGATACGAACAAGGTGTATTTAGAACTGGCAACTGGTATATGTTAAAATTTGATGCTAAAGCAACTGTTGCAAGAAATATGACAGTAAGAATCGGTCTTGATACGACTGAAGCTTTAGGTTGGATTGAAAACTTTAAGGGAGCTCATAACTATCCAATTGACTTAACAACAGAAATAAAGACTTATCACGTTATTTTCTTTGTTCACTCTGAAATGTCACAAGGTGGTTATGGAACTGTTAAAGTTGAGTTAAAATTAGGAACCTTCTATTGGGATAAATCAAAAGAATTAAATAACCCAGTTACATTTGATAACTTCCAATTCTACTTAATGTCTAATGTTGATAATCCACCTGAGTTAACTGTTGACTCATCACTTCCAACCAAGTTTGGTAAAGGCGCAACCGTTGATTTTAAACTATATGTTTCGGCATATGACTTAGAAGATGCTAAACATATTACGATTACTGATGCAATGATTGATTTATCAGATGTTAATATGAATGCTGCCGGAGTCTATACTGTTGTTTATACAGTAGCAGACTCACAAGGAAATGAAGCAACACTTGAACTTGAAATTGAAGTTTTAGCAACGGCTGATACTGAGGCTCCAGTGATTGCTGAAGTAGCTGGACTAGTTAAAACTGTTGATCAATTTAGTGATCCAATTGTTTTAAGAGACTGTGTTATCGTTACTGATAATGTTGATACTGCTGAAGAGCTAATTGTTACTATTACTGGTTCAGTTGATGTTAATAAAGCTGGAACATATGATGTTGTTTATAAAGCCAGAGACTTATCAGGAAATCAAGCTGAACACACAATTACCTTTACAGTATTAGATAAAGAAGCTCCTAAATTTGCTAGTGATTTAGTAGAAGATGGCATCTTAAAAGTTAAACAAGGTAAAGAATTAGATTTAACTAAAGTCTTTAGAGTTAATGATAATGTTGACGGACCGATTGCTTTAACAATGGATAATATTACTGGCGCTGATGCCTTTATGGTAGGTGGTAAAGCCGAAGTATTAGGTGAATTTGAAGTTACTTATAAAGTTCAAGATGCTGCTGGAAACGAAGCAACAGTCGTAATTACTGTCGTTGTCGAAGAAGCGTTTGAATTAGTTGAAGGTAATGTCTTAGTTGATGGTTTAGGTCAACCAGGATTTACTAATGGTAACTCTTCAGCCTTAACTGTAACTGAAGAAGCTGATGGATCATTAAAATTAGAAGTAGTCGATATCGGTGGTTGGACTAGTTTTGCTCACTTAAAATTAGATGTTACTGGCGCAAGTGCTATCAATAACTACTATTTAGTTAGAATGAAATTAAAAGCTAGCAAAGTTAGAGAAGTTCAAGTTAAAGTTGGTAAGTCTTTAGATGAAGATCCTTGGTATAATTTCTTTGAAATCGTTGAAGGAAGAGAAACTTTCTCAATTACTGAAGAATACATGGTTTATGAAATGATTTATAAAGCTAACCAAGAAAATGTAACCCAAGCATACTTAGAATTTAGATTTGGAAGTGGCTTAGCTAACGCAGCTAACGGAGATATCATTTATGTTGAACAATTTGAAGTTATCGAATTAGTTAAAGAACAATTAGTTGAAGGACATGTAATGTTAGATGTTCTTTGGGATCAAATGTTTGCTAATGGAAATAGCGGATCATCAACCATTGCTTATGCTGATGGAATGGCAACATTTACTGTTAGCGATATCGGCGGCTGGGCATCATATGCACATGCTAAAGTTAACATTGGATCTTTAGAACAAGGTAAAAATTATAAAGTTATTGTCGAACTGAAAGGTAGTTCAGAACGTAAAGTATTAATTAACATGGGTTGTCAATTAAACCAAGATCCATGGTATGAATACTACACTAGTAAGGGTGCTTTAGAATTTACAATTGGAACTGAATTTGCGATTCATGAAATTGAGTTTGTTGTCGATAAAGATACGACAGCTAACAGATATCTAGAATTCAGATATGGTAAGTTATCTGGAGCCGCTAATGGTGATGTCATTACCGTTAAACAATTTAAGATTGTTGAAATGGTTAGCTCAAATGAACCACCAGTAACTGAAGCTAAAGTTAGTTTTGTTGCTCCTGAGAATGGTGAATTTACTGTTGTTTCAGTTGACTATGATGGCGGCAGCATGACACCAAGCCCAGTTTCAGATGGTGGTATGGTACCAATTGGTCATTATATCGTTGTTACTCCAACTCCAGCAGAAGGTTATGTATTAAAATCAGTTAAAATTAATGGAAAAGTTGTTCCACAAACTATGGGCTTTTATGCTTTCAAAGTTATTAATGGAAAAGACTTAAGTGTTGCTGTTGATTTCGCTTTAGAATCAGCCAATCCAAATATCATTGATATTACTGGTAATACCAAAGATGGTTATGCTGATTATACATTCTCTAGCGACTTTATGACAGTTACAGTTCCTACTGCCGCTGGTAAATGGGGTAGATTTGACTTTGATCGCATCACAAGACCAGCTAATCGTGCTAGAGTAACTATTCTTGGCGGCGAAGGTTTAAAACTACAAGTTAAATTAGATTCAAATAACCCTAACAATACCTATGATAGTAAACCAGGAAATAAACAAACGAAAGAATTATTAGCGGGTGAAGTTGTATTTGAATGGGATTTAGATGCACTAGAAATCGATTCTAATATTTTAGAGAAATTAGTGTTCTGGGTTTATGAAAACGGAGCAACTTCAGGTGAATTTAAATTAGTTTCACTTGAACTATACTACGTTAATCCAAATGAAATTGAAATTACTGGTAACTCTCAAGGTGGATCTGATTTTACGTTCTCAGCTGACTTTATGACTGTAACAGTTAAGGCCGCTACAGGTAGTCAATGGGGTAGATTTAACTTCGCAAGAATCACAAGACCAGCTAATCATGCTAAAGTTACTATTTCTGGTGGCGATGGCCTAAAATTAATGGTTAAATTAGACTCTAACGATCCTAATAATACTTATGATAGTAAAGTCGGTAACAAACAAACTAAAAACTTAGCTACTGGTGAAACTGTATTTGAATGGGATTTAGAAGCTTTAGGAATGGATGCTAGTATTTTTGATAAATTAGTATTCTGGGTTTACAACAATGGATCTTCAACTGGTGAATTTACGTTAGTTTCACTAGAACTATACTATTTTAATCCAAACGATATTGAAATTACTGGAACTTCACAAGGTGGATCAACCTTTGCGTTCTCAGAAGATTTCAAGACTGTAACAGTTAAGGCTGTCGGTGATCAGTGGGGTAGATTCAACTTCGCAAGAATCACAAGACCAGCTAATCGAGCTAGAGTTACTATTCTTAGTGGTGATGGTTTAAGTTTATTACTAAAATTAGACTCAAATGACCCTAATAATACATATGACGGAAAGGCAGGAAACAAAACTAGCAAAGGGTTAACTGGTGGCGTAACCGTATATGAATGGGATTTAGAAACTTTAGGAATGGACGCTAGCATTTTAGACAAATTGGTTTTCTGGGCTTACAACAACGGCTCTTCAACTGGTGAATTTAGATTAGTTTCACTTGAACTATATTATGAAGAACCACCAGTAGCACCATATGTAGCTGAGATACATACTAATAATGTAGGAAATGCAATTTATACATGGGAAGCAAATAAAAAGACAGTCAATTGTAGCGCAGTACCAGCTTCAATGAGCCAATGGGCTAACGGATTATTTGACTCTCCAACAACAGCATATAATACCGCTAGAGTTACACTAACTGGAACTGAAGGATTATCAGTAGCAATTAAAATTGATACTCAAGATCCAACAAATAATATGTATCATGGTGTTATAGGAAACTTACAATATAAGAAACTTACAGCTGATTCAATCGTTATTGAATGGAATTTAACTGCATTAGGAATGGACGCGTTAAAGATTCAAAAAGTAGTTTTATGGTTCTATGATGAATCAGGAACTGTTACAACTGCCAGTGTAACTATTGAAAGTATTGAGTTTTTAAACGTGTAATTTAAAAATACAAATTAATAGTTTGAGTTTTAGGCTCTAGCAACCGAGCTAGAGCCTAAGCTCATTTTAACTATGTTGAAATGGAGGTAAATGATGAAAAGGAATTTACTATTTATGATGATAATATTAGTTTTGTCATTATTAGTCTCATGTCAAAAAGATGAAAAAATATTTGAAATTATTTCACCTACTAATGATGAAACTAATGTTTCACTTACTCCAACAATTAAATGGATGAAAGATGAAAAAGCTGAGAAATATATCGTTTTACTTTATGAACAACCATCTAACAAAGTAGTATTTAGCGAAACTACTAATGAGCTATCAATAACAATTCCGATTTTAACTCCTAATCAAAGGTATAAGATTTTGGTAAAAGCAATCAAAGATGATTATGAGAAAAGAGCGGAATCATATTTTACAACGATGGATGTAATTGCAGAAAAGATTGACGATTTTGAAGGCGATACATTTGATGAAACATGGTTTTTAGCAAATGCTGAAAGTGATGTTTCTATTAATCTTGCGCCAAATAAAGATGATATTAATGCCTTAAATATTCGTTCAGAAAGAGTTTTTCAGGCAAACCGCAACTATGATGTAACAAAAGAAATCATCGGGAAGTTGTCAAATTGGAGTAATTCACAATCATTACATTTAAAATTACAATCAGATGCATCAACCAACATTTTAACAGTTATTTTAGAAGATAATAATGGTAATCTTGCAAGTATTTCAATCGAATTGCAAAATGAACATTCAGGTGATTTATATTTAAAATTTAGTGATTTTCAAAACATTAATAATTTAAATTTAGCAAATATAGTAAGACTTACATTTAATATAAAAGGAAGCGAAGCTAATAACATATTTATAAGTAATATATGTTTAAGTGATGATATGGAAACTAACAAATTAGATTTTGAAATCAATACTGATATAAAAGCAACATATGATGATTTTTCAACATATAATTCAACTTTCGAATTGCGAAGTAATTGGGTTGAGGGAAATCCCAATTTAATTACTGAATATGGTCAAAATGTTTTAGTCATTCCAAAGAGCACAGTAAAAACTATGTCTACTCATAAGTTTGATTTAAGTCAGTTTAACACGATTAAAGTTACTTATTGGACAATAGAAGCTTATGATTTAGGGGTTTATATGTATATCTCTGGGGCTGATCAAATTGAGTATTACACTGAAGTAAGACTTGAAGCGAGCAGTTCACAATTTTATTCTGAATTTATGTTAAGAATTCCATCAGGGGCTCACGCGGAACTTCAAAATCTTCAATTTAAAGATGTTGCTGTTGAAACTAAAATTTCTAAAATTGAATTTTTATATGATAATAGTGCTCCTGATTTACAATTTAAACAAAAAAGTGACACCATTATTATTAATCCAGTAACTGGTGCTGAGTATACAATCGACGGTGGAGTTACGTGGAGTACTTCTAATATTTTTAGAAACTTAGAACCGAATGTAACATATCAATTAGGAATTCGTTATAAAAAAACATCAAATTTTGAGGCTTCAGAAGGGACTTTTAAAGATGTAGCATTAAGTAAAATTAATTTAGATGAAATTTTTCAATCTAATATGATTTTACAAAGAAATAAAGATGTAAAAATTACCGGTAACGCGGAACCAAACTCAATTTTAACACTTAAGTTTGGTGATCAAACACATGAAACAATAACCAACGCGACAGGTAGGTTTGAATTTATTTTATCGCCAATGCCAGCATCTAAACGAGGTCAAGAACTAGTTATTAGTGATTCAAATTCGTCAATTAGCATTGAAAATGTATTAATTGGTGAAGTTTGGTTAATTTCTGGGCAAAGTAATAGTCAAATAAAATTAGGAGCACTTACTGATAATTATGACCAAGAATTAAGTGTAGCTAATAGCGGGATGATTAGAATGTTTAAACAAGACCAAGTCCAATCGAATGAAGAAAGAGATTTCTTTGTTAATGGCAATTGGGTTGTATCAAATAACACCGAAGCATTAGGGTTTTCAGGATTAGGTTATTTATTTGCTGCTAGGTTATATCAAGCGTTAGGAGCAAATGTTCCAATTGGAATTGTTTATGCTGCTGAAGGCTCAACCAATATTCAAAATTGGATTAGTAATGACTCTTATCCAAGAGAATTAAATGAAATATATTCAAATGTTAATTATAATGCGATGATTGCGCCAATGATAAATTTAACGATTAACGGAGTAATTTGGTATCAAGGAGAAAATAATGCCAATCGGGCAAAAGAATATCCAAGTTTATTAAAGTTATTAATTGAAGATTGGCGGATGAAATTTGATAATCCCGATTTATATTTTCAAGTCATTCAACTTCCGATGTATGATGATAAAGAATGGCATATGAACTGGGCATATATCAGAGAGGCTCAAATGTTAGGCTCAGATATGATTGATAATTGTGATCTGATTGTAACAATGGATGATGGTGATTTAAATGATATTCACCCAACCAGGAAAAAATATATTGCCGAGCGCTGTGTCATGTTTACGATGTATCGTAAATTTGGCGGATCTAAAGTGGAATTTCCAAGACCGACATTAATTGAAGTTGTCGGAAATTCAATTGAAATTACTGTAGGAAACGCAACTACTTTAACTTCAATTAACGGAACATTAGTTACTTTTGAACTTGCTGGAGGAGATTTAAATTTCGTTCCTGCTCAAGCTAGTATTAGTGGGAATAAAATTATCGTAAAAAAAGACGGGCTTTCAAATCCAGTCTATGTTAGATATAATTTTTCAACTATTGGTGGAGATATCATTTACGGAGATAATAACTTACCACTAATTCCTTTTAGAACAGATGATGATTCGGTATTTTTAATTGATAACTTTAATCAATATGATACAACAAGCAGATTAAAATTGGTTTGAAAAGAGGATAATTCAAATATTGAATTAATAGTTGATGGTAACAATAAATATATGAAAGTTACTTATAATGGCAACAACGCTCAAGCCATTTACCACAAAGATACGACCACCAATGCTTATGAAGGGTTTGAAATTAGATTTAAATTAGAAAATTCAACTAAATTTAACTTAACTTTAAACACTTTCAAAGGTTATCCAAGTGTTAGTGTCAATGGAACAAACGAGTGGCAAACAGTTGTTGTTAAGTTTTCTGAATTTTCAGGATATGAAGGTAGATATTACTATATAATGATTAAACCAGAAAATGGTGGTAGTGTCATTATTGATAAAATTAGTTTAGTAAAAGCAAAATAGGGGGAATATAAACATGGGATACTTAGAAAAAGTTAATTTATGGAAGAGTTATAAAGATTTAGACTTAGAATTAAAAGAAGAATTGGAACGATTAAATGAAAAAGAATTAGAAGAAGCTTTTGCCTTAGATCTATCATTTGGGACTGGCGGCTTAAGAGGTGTTTTAGGCGTTGGAACTAATCGGATGAATATTTATATTGTCAGAAAAGCGACACTAGGTTTTGGCAGATTCTTATTGAGAAAAGAAAAAGCCAAAGATAGAGGTGTAGCGATTGCTCATGATAATCGTAAATATTCAAAAGAGTTTGCCAAAGAATCAGCCAAAGTTTTAACAAGTCTAGGTTTTAACGTTTATTTATTTGAAGATTTAAGACCGACACCAGAGTTATCTTTTGCCGTAAGGTATTTTAATTGTGTCGGTGGAATTATGATTACGGCAAGTCATAATCCAAAAGAATATAATGGTTATAAAGTTTATGATGAAAATGGGTGTCAATTACTACCAGAAGACGCCGATGAAGTAATTCAAGAAATTAATCAAATTGATGATTATTTTAATATTGAAGTTGGTAAAAATCACGACCAGATTAAAGAGATAGGACGTGAAGTAGATAGAGCTTATCTTAATGAAATTAAAAAGATTTTACTAAGACCAAATCTTGATAAAAATTTCAAAATTGTTTATACGCCACTGCATGGAACAGGTCAAGTGTTCGTTATTGATTTACTCAAGAAACTTGGTTACAATGCGATTCCTGTTGAAAGCCAAATGACTTGTGATCCAAACTTTTCTAATGTTAAATCATCAAATCCTGAGGATAAAATTGCTTACGAAAAAGGAATTGAATTAGCTAAAGAAGTTAATGCTGAAGTTGTCTTTGCAACTGATCCAGATGCTGATAGGTTAGGAATTGCGGTAAGACATAAAGAAGAATATGTATTCTTGACGGGTAACCAAATTGGGGCGTTATTATTAAATTATATTTTAATGACTAGAAAAGAATTGGGAATCCTTCCTAAAAATGGATATGTATTTACAACAAACGTGTCTTCATCACTTGCGGTATTAATCGCTAAAAAGTATGAAATGAATGTGGGAATAACATTAACTGGGTTTAAGTTCATCGGTGATGAAGCTAAAAAGATTGAAGATAAAGGCGAATTTGTCTTTGGGTATGAAGAATCATATGGTTATTTGATTTCTGATGTTGTAAGAGATAAAGATGCAATTCAATCACTCATTATGTTAGCTGAAGTAATAGCTTATTATCGAGAAAGGGGATTAACTTTAGTTGATGCTTTAGATAAAATCTTTAAAGAGTATGGTTATTACTTAGAAGATATTACTAATATTATTTTAAAAGGTTTAGCTGGAAGCGAGGAAATTTTAAAAATCATGAATTATTTTCGTAATAATCCAATTAAACTAGACAATTTTAAAATTTTAGCTAAAGAAGATTATAAGTTGAGCATTAAAAATGATTATGTTACTTTAGAAAAATCAATTATCAATTTACCAAAGAGTAATGTAATTAAATATCTTTTAAATGATAATATGTGGTTTGTTTTAAGGCCAAGTGGAACTGAACCTAAATTAAAAATATATTATGGTGTTGTTGGTAAATCATTAAAAGATAGTCAAGATAAATTAAATCTTTTAACCAAAGAAGTTTTAAATATAGTTAATAATATAAAATGATGAGGTGATGAAGATGAAAAAAATTATAAATGCGCTTCTAATTATATTTTCAGTGTTTCTCTTAGCATCTTGCACTGAACCAATAGAAGCACCTCAAGATTTAAAAGTGGAAAATGATTTGATCGCTTTTACGGAAATTGAAGATGCCATATATAAAGCAGTATTTATTAGTACAGCTGATAATAAAGTCCATAACCGAGTTGTAAGTAATGGCACTAATATATATACGTTATCTTTAGCCGAAGGTGAATATCAACTTTATATAGAAATTACTATAGGAAAACAAGTAGTAAATACAAATCAGATAACAATAGTCATTAGAGATATTAATGCGGTTAACGAATTAAAGGGAGAAACTATGCTAGACTCAACACAAATCAAATTTATTGGAAGAACCTTATATGATCAAGTAGATGAAGTTAATATGATGCATCATAGTGGTAGTGGTTTTGAAGTTAAAATCATTGGAACTAGTTTGTCAGCTGATCTTATTGGGACTAATACCACCCAACAAGCTAAAAAGCCTTTTTTAGCAGTTGTCGCGGATGAAAATCATGATGATGTTAGAGTTTTATCACTTGATGAAAAACATAATAATAAATTAGTTTTAGTTGAAGGGTTAAAATATGGTGAGCATACAATTAGAGTAATTAAAAGAAGTGAAGCTTTAGACTCATTTTTTGGGGTTAAAGCGGTTTATACTGATGGTAAGTTTTTAGATGTTGAATATAAAGATAGATTTATTGAAATATTAGGTGATTCAACAACAGCAGGTTATGGTAATGAAACTAAACAAATTTTTATTAATGGTATTCCAGTCAAAGATGAGTGGGGATATAATAAATACGAAGATAAAACTAGTGGTAATTCAAACGCTTTAAAAACATTTGGTTACTTAACAGCTCAAGCCGTTAATGCAGATTATAGTATTTTTAGTGCTAGTGGTTGGGGATTAACCGGAAGTATTTGGACTAATCCGCAAACTGTTAATTTATTTGATGCTTACCGAAAAGTTTATACAACAACCAATAATAGTTTCGTTAATGTTTATTCGGATGAAGATTATAATTTTGCAACGGCTAGAAAAGCTGATGCGGTAATTATAAGTGTAGGAACTAACGATTTATACTATATTGAAGCAATGCAAGGAGATCAAATAAAGTTCCAAGAACGTAAACAAGCATTTATTGATAAGTATAAAGAATTAGTTGATTTTATTATGTATTTGTACGGCGCTGATACACAAATATTTATGGTTTACGGCGCGATGGTTGAATCTAGAATGTATCACACCGTTGAAGCAGCGTACGCTAATTTAAGTGGTTATACTAATGTTCATCTTGTAAAGCTACAAGGAGATAATGGCGCAGTAGACCATCATCCAAGTGTTTCATCAAATGAAGAGATGGCTCAAGTTTTAATTGCTAAAGTTAAAGAAGTTATGAACTGGTAATTTAGATAAAGGAGATAACTATTAATAAGTCAAGTAATAAATAACTCCATTATAAAAGAACCGAAAAATTCAGCTAATAGTTTAAATATGTTTATTGAAAATAGAATAGCTACTTTCTATTATCTAATAATATTTT
>Ga0209510_1002426_pt1 | contig 19220 bp, 17 predicted proteins | sample BiotimSIPDNA_FD_185749 | JGI IMG/M metagenome (GOLD analysis project Ga0209510, IMG submission 185749) | Anaerobic biogas reactor microbial communites from Washington, USA - Biogas_R1 time_0 SIP DNA (SPAdes) (version 2) | ecosystem: Engineered > Bioreactor > Anaerobic > Unclassified | place... | reverse complement strand
TCAGGGAGCGGACAAAGCGCACGGAATCCGGGCGCCGGTGGTCGGTGTATTCCCCGTCTGTGCGGTAAGTGGTGACCTCCAGGGCCTGGCCGTCAATCAGCAGGGTGAGGGTGCCGTGGGCCAGGCCGGTGGGGATGGTTTTGTAGTCGGAGAAAATGGCCTGCATCTCCTGGGGCAGGGCGGAGGTGGCGATGTCGACATCCCCTGCGGGGCGGCCCAGGTAGGCGTCCCGCACGCAGCCGCCCACCAAATAGGCCTCATGGCCCGCCCGGGCCAGGGCCGACAGGACCTTGAGGACGGCATCGGGGAGGTTGATGTGCATGACACCCTCCGGAAAACAGTGGTGATTTCATTGTATGAAAGGGGCATTTGCTTGTCAATGAAGGCGCCAGGTGGTATGATTTATCAAATGAGAGAAAGCGATTTGGGCGTGGCTGCCGTGGCAGCTGCGCGGGAAATCCTGGCTGGCGTTACGCCGCTTTTGCGTGACTGCGGGCGCCTGTGTGCCGCCGCCTGCTGCACCCCGGATGAAGGGGGGCGCGGGGGCATGCTGCTCTTCCCCGGGGAGGCTGCCCTGTACCGGCAGCTGCCCGATGGGTTTCAGCTGCAGGCAGATGATGCCCTGGTGGCGGCGGGGCAGCTGTTAACCTGTGAAGGCCTGTGTGACCGGCGGGACCGGCCCCTGGCCTGCCGCATCTTCCCCCTGATGTTTGTGTCCGGTGGCGGCCGGGGGGACGTGGTGATGGACCCCCGGGCCTATGCCCTCTGCCCCCTGGCGCCTTCCGGGGTGGATGGGCTGGCCCCGGCTTTTGTGGCAGCGGCCCGGGATGCAGCCCAGCTTTTGATGCAGGACCCGGCCTGCGCGGCCTTCATCCGGGCAACGGAAGCACATGTACAGGAAATGACCAGGGCACCCTGGGACGATGGAGGGACGGCATGATCTGGCACCGCTCGCACTGTGTGCGGGAAATCAACGACCAGCAGCAGGAAGGCGGCCTGCTGATCTGTCAGGACGCCCTGGACACGGACCTGTCCGCCTTTGTGGGCCAGGCCCAGATGATCTACCTGGACCCGCCGGGCACCACGGGCAACCGCTTTGACTGCAAGCTGCGGGTGGGGAAGAAGGGCTGGGAAAGCAGCCGCCAGGCCGTGCAGCTGTATGCCTACAGCGACGACCCCAGCCCCCGGGACGAGGGCCACCTCAGCCGGCTGCGCAAGCTGCTGCTGCTGTCCAACCAGCTGTTGAACGAAACCGGCTCCCTGTTTTTGCACGTGGACGTGGACAACCTGGCCCGGGCCCGGCTGATGATGGACGAGGTCTTTGGCGAGAAGCAGTTCCGCAACCAGATCATCTGGAGCTACCAGACCGGCGGCCGCAGCAAGCGCTATTTCAGCCGCAAGCACGACGCCATCCTGTTTTATGCCAAAAGCGACCGGCATTATTTTGACATCACACAGGTGCCGGTGGCCAAAAGGGGCAGCCGGGACAACCACTTGAAGCGCCATGTGGACGAGCACGGCCGCAGCTACCGCTCCATCCAGTCCGGGGGCAAGAAATACATCTACTATGATGACGAGCCCGTCTATCCGGATGATGTCTGGGCGGATGTGAGCCAGATGCAGCAGAAGGACCCCCAGCGCACCGGCTACCCGGGGCAGAAGCCCCAGGCCCTGCTGGACCGGATGCTGCTGTCCACCACCAAGCCGGGGGACCTGGTGATGGACCTGTGCTGCGGCTCGGGCACCACCCTGGCCTCCGCCGCCGCCCACGGCCGGCATTTTGTGGGGATTGACAAATCCCGGGTGGCCTTTGCAGTCTGCCGCAAGCGCCTGGCCCCCTACCGCCTGGTGTGCCAGGCGCCGCTGTCGGAGTCCGGGGCCATGCTGGACGCCGCCGCCGTCCCGGGCATCGGCTTTTACACCGTGTCCATCAACGCCTACACGGTGCCGGAGGAGGAGCTGCAGGGCCTGACGCGCCAGCCCCGGGACCTGCACCTGGAGGGCCTGGACCTGATCGACCAGTGGCACGCCGGCCTCATCAACAAGGGGGTCTTCACGGCCTATGCCAGCGCCCTGCGCAGCAAGCAGACGCCGGAACTGGACACCAGCCTGGAGGTGCCCCTGCTGCGGGGCACGGTGGCCATCCTGCTCATAGACGTGCTGGGCCGCCGCAGCCTGTGGACCGGGTCCCCGGCGCTGTAATCCGGCGGTTAAACATCGTTGCCCTGACGCGCCGGCATCCACCGGAAACCATGTAAAAAGAAGGAATGCGATTCAAAACATGCAAATTTAGCCGGGCAAACGCTGAAAAAGTGGGGGCGCGGCCCTAAATGCGGAATTATTTAAAGAAAATGTGGCATTTGTTACCATTCTGTGTTATAGTATTCAAAATTGAAGGCAAGTGTGTTACAGAACCTTGCCGCAGTTTCAGGATTTCACCAGCTAAGGAGTGTACCGATGGCTTCCATTGAGGATATCGGCATTGATCTGGGCTCGTCCAATGTGATCATCGCGGAGCGGGGCAAGGGGGTTGTGTTCAACGAGCCTGCCGTGCTGGCGGTGAACCACGCCACCCGCCACATCATCAGCATGGGCCAGGAGGCCTACCAGATGCTGGGCCGGGAGCCCAGCGGCATCACCATGATGCGGCCGCTGCAGAAGGGCACCATCCAGGACTTTGACCTGCTCTCTGTGATGCTGAACCACTTTGTGATGCAGGTGGTGGGGAAGACGCTGTTCAACCGGCCCCGGGCCCTGATGAGCATCTCCGCCACCAGCAACGAGATTGAGAAGCGCCAGCTGATTCTCAGGATGCTGGAGGCCGGCGCCCGGCGCACCCAGCTGATTGAGCGGCCCCTGGCCGCGGCCCTGGGGGCCAACATCTTGATCAACGAGGTGACGGGCCGCATGGTGGTGGACATCGGCGGCGCCACCACGGACATCGCGGTGATTTCAAGCGGTGAAATCATGGCACGGAGCATCCTGGACACCGGGGGCGATGCCTTCACCGACGCCCTGATCCGCTACATCCGCTTAAAGCACAACCTGCTGATCGGCTGGCGGACGGCGGAGGACCTAAAAAGCGCCATCGGCACCGTGGACGTGCAGGAGCCCAACGACCTGACCCTGCCCACCGCGGGGCGCAACCTGGTCTCCGGCCTGCCCCGGCAGGCGGACATCACCAGTCTGGAGTGCGCCGAGGCGGCGGAGGAGCCGCTGCACGCCCTGATTGAGGGCCTGCACAGCGTGATTGAGCACATCCCGGCGGAACTGGCCAACGACGTGTTTGAGGACGGCATCCTCCTAACCGGAGGCGGCGCCCAGATGCGCTCCCTGCGTGAAGTGATCGAGCGGGAGATGCAGATCCCGGTGTATGTGGCCGAGCACCCCCAGGAGTGCATCGCCCTGGGCTGTGCCAAGGTGCTGGAGCGGCCGGGGGAATATGCGAGAATCTTAGGTGATGGACGCAGAAGATAAGCCTGCATTCTCAAAGAAGCCCATGTAATGATTCAACTAATATAGAATATTGAAGTCTTTTGAAAGGGTCCGGGAAGACTTTTCTTCAGAAAAGTTTTCCCGGGTCTTTTTCGTATCCCTTTTGTACCCGCCTCTTTTGCGTTCTCAAGGCCCTTCATGCTACACTGGGCCCAAGTGAAATAGACCCAGGAAGGAGGCTGCGATGCGTTTGTTCCGGCTGGTGCGGCAGGGGATGCGTGGGCGCAAGGGGGACACCCGGCTGCTGCGGGGCGTCCTGACCCTGAGTTTTCTGTTTATCACCTTGGCCTCGGTGGTGCTGGCCTCCATTGATTTGTCCCGGGTGCAGATGCGGGTGCAGCGTCACGGGCGCTTTCAGGCGGCGGCCTTCGGGGTGGTGGAACAGGACAGGGAGGCCCTGGCCGGGATTGCGGAGGAGACGGCGGCCAGCCTGGTGCTGGGGGAGACCCAGACCCTGGGCCTCATGGGCACCCTGGACAAAGATTTTGCGGCCATGGGCAGTTTGGAGCTGGTGGAGGGCCGGCTGCCGGCAGGGCCCCGGGACATCCTGCTGACCCGCAGCGCCCTGGAAAGGCTGCCGGGAGCAGTCCGGGTGGGGGATCAGATCCGCGTGGTGCTGGAACTGACCCATGTGGGGGACAGGGCTTGGATGGATTATGCGACGGTGGTCGGTGCCCGTGAGGGCTTCTGGGCGGACTTTGAAACGCGGCTGACAGCGGAGGACCTGGCCTGGTTTGAGGCCTGGTACCAGGAGGTGGGCTACGGGGACTGGTTCGGGCCGATGGAGGATTGGGACCGGGAAACCTACTTGAAATTGCTGCAGCAGTTTGCCACCCTGCGGCAGCACAACCTGCTGTTTGTCAAGGACCTGGGGGCCAACCGGCGGGAGCCCTTTCATGCGGAGGACATCACCCTGTCCCTGCACTACAAAAGCGTGGCCTATGAGCTGGCGGGCCAGCGCTGGGGGGCCAGGCAGGGAGAGCGCATGGATGATGGCGGGGTGTACGAGCGGCTGCTGGTGATTAGGGAGTATGAGATTGTGGGCCTGGCAGCTTCCTATACCGACCAGTGGGCGGCGGGGGAGAACCCGCTGCCGGAGGCCTTTGTGTCCCCGGAAGGGGGCCGGGAGCTGGTGGCGGCGGTTAAGAAGGTGGAGGCAGCCCACCCGGACATGCCGGTGTATCAGCCGGGCAGCCTGGTGTTGCTGTATGAGGGCGGGCTGTCTGCCCGGGAGATGTTTGACCGGGCGCTGCTGTTGCGGGGGGATGGCCGCCAGCCCGGCTACCGGATTGACGAATACAGCCAGGGCAGCCAGGGCACCAGCAGCACGGGCCGGTTTACGGCCCTGGAGGAAGGAACCGGGGCGGAGCGGTCCTTGATGTTCCATGTGACGTCGGGGCTGATGGAGATCTATACCGACGCGGGCACCTACCAGGCACCGGCGCACCTGCTGACCAGCGGCAGGCTGCGCCTGCCGGGGCTGCTCCCCCTGCCCCTGGAGGCGCTGAGCCCGGAGGAGGCCCGGAGCACACCCGGCCTGCCCCTGCAGATGAACCGCTTTACCTATCCGGAGGAGGAAGACGCGGGGGGCGCCTTGCAGCGGCTGATGCCTGCGCTGCTGTCGGTGTTGACCCTGGCGGCGGTGTTGCAGATCTTTTTGACCCAGATGAGGAGAAGGTCCAGAAGGCTGGCGCTAATGAAGGCCTTGGGGATGGACCAGGAGCAGCTGGCGAAGATGCTGCTGATGGAGGCGGCGCTGCTGCTGGCCTTTGCCCTGCCCCTGGGGGCGGCGCTGGGGCTTATGTTGTCCCTGGGCGCGGTGCAGGGCTTGAACCTGCTGCAGGGCCCGGGGAGCGTGGTTTTGCATGTGCCGGCGTGGCCGGTGCTGCGGGGCTTGCTGCTGGGGGCCGTGGCCCTGTTTGCCGGGGTGCTGCTGCCCCTGTACCAGGCGATGCGGATCCCCATGTCCGGGGCCTTTGAGCAGCCGGCCAAGGCGCCGCCCCGGCTGAAGGCAGGGCGGACACCCAGGCGGCTGCAATACCGGCACATGCTGGTGCGCAATGCCAGGGCCAACCCGGGGCGCAGCCTGCTGGGCCTGGCCCTGGGGGTGCTGATTTTGCTGGCGCCCCTCATGGCGCTGTTCCTGGGGTTCCATGCCTTTTCGGACTACCGGGCAGAGGTGGTGGACAAGGGCCGGCCGGACTATGTGCTCAGCGCGCCCTACGGGATGAACCCCCGGGTGGTGCAGGAGCACCTGGACAGCCTGGGCCAGGAGGTGGACAGCCTGGAAGCGGTGCTGCCCTGGCTGCGGGGCCAGCATGTGGGGCTGCAGGTGAACCGCCTGGTGGCAGGCGCCAGCCCCATCTTGAGCCGCCTATACCAGCAGCCGGGGGAGGCCTTTGGCCCGCCTCCCCGGGGCAGCGCCCTGCCCGGGGCACAGGAGCAGGAGCAGCCGCTTGCACCAGGGGAAAAGCCGGAATTGCCGCTGCTCTATTTCACCACCCTGTGGGCCCTGGACAGGGACAGCCCGGCCCTTTCTGACCTTGTGGCCCAGCTGGATGCGGGCGGGTTTGATGCGGAGGCTTTTGCAAAGGGCGAGGAGCTCTTGGTCATCATCCCCCGCTACCATGCGGGAGACAAAGGGCTGGTGCTGAGCACCCGCCCCCAGGACGCGGGGCACTACCTGGAGGATGGGGGCATCGCCCCGGGGGATGAACTGACTTTTTATACCCAGAAGGTGGAGATTGTGATGGACAACAAGCAGTCTTCCCTGGTGGTGTCCAAAGCCAGGGTGGGGGGCATCATCCGGGATGTGGCGCTGCCTTTCACCTGGCCGCTGTCGGACGAAACGGGCAGCCACATCCTGGTGGGCAGCCCCCGGCTGCTGACGAAGGTGTACCCCCAGGCCAGCAGCCGGATGACGGCCCAGCAGGCCCGGTGGTTCCGGCTGTCGGTGGCCACCTTCTATCCCTACAACTACGGGATGACCTTCTTCTTCGCAAAGGCGGGCCCCGGGGCGGACCGGGAAAGCGGGGACGTGGCCATGCTGAATTATGCGCGGGACAAGGGGCTGGATTTGAAGAACTACCGCACCGCCAACCAGGCGCTGCACACCCAGGCTGTGAACAGCGCCATGCTGATTGCCCTGCTGGGCAGCGCCGTCTTCCTGATTGCCCTGGTGATCCTGGCTTCCTCCCTGGCCTCCGGCGTGCGCCAGGAGCGCAAGCGCTTCGGCATCCTGCAGTCCATGGGGCTGACCAGGGGCCGGCTGATGGGGGGTCAGGCGCTGTACGGCCTGATGGCGGGGCTGGTGTGCACCCTCGCGGCCAATCTGCTTTTGCTGGGGCTGGTGGCGGTGGTGACGGCCCTGGGACTGCCCGAAGGGGTGGGTCTGGTGAGCGAACTGACCCACAGCACCCTCCGGGGCTACCCATTTCTGGCCCACGGGCTGATTTGCCTGGTCTTTGTGTTGGTCAGCGCCCTGATGCACGCCTGGCCGCTTCGGAGCATCGCCCGGCAGACCGCCATCAGCAACATTCTTGATTAAGGAGTCAGACATGAGCGTAATTTTGCAAACCGTGAACCTGGCCAAGACTTACAACCCCGGCACCCCCGCGCAGGTCAAGGCGCTCAAGCCCACCAACCTGGAAATAAAGCAGGGCTTGTTCACCGCCATCATCGGGCGCAGCGGCTCGGGCAAGTCCACCCTGTTGCACCTGCTGGGCGCCTTGGACCGGCCCAGCGAGGGTAACATCATTTTGGGCGGCCAGGATGTGTTTTCCTTCAACGACCGGGACCTGGCAAAGATGCGCAGGCAGAAGGTGGGCTTTGTGTTTCAGGCGTATAACCTTTTGCTGGAGTACACCGCGCGGGAAAACATCCTCCTGCCCCTGCACCTGGATGGCCGCGACGCACCCAAAGAACGCTTTGACCAGATCATCGACTTGCTGGGCATCGCCGATCGCCTGGATCACCACCCCAACCAGCTCTCCGGCGGGGAGCAGCAGCGCGTGGCCATCGCCCGCGCCCTGTGCACCGCGCCTGATATTTTGCTGGCGGATGAACCCACCGGCAACCTGGACAGCAAGACGGGCGACCAGGTAATGCGCCTGCTGCGCGATTCTACCAAGGCGCTGGGGCAGACCCTGATCATCGTCACCCATGACCCGGGCATCGCGGCCTTGAGTGATGTGCTGATTACCCTGGACAGCGGAACGGTAGTCAGTGTGGAGGAGAGGACAGCGCTTCTTTAATTATTTGATTGAATTGGACAAATTGTTTGATTGAATTAGACGTAATTTGTTGACATCTTTTTATATTTATGTTATTATTACCTCGGTTGTATTTATTTCATACAGGATTTCATATAGGAGGAGTTCATATAGGAGTTTATATAGGAGGAAAATAAAATGAAGAAAAAACTCTTTGTCATCACTTTGCTGGTAATGTTTTTACTATCAATCTCTGTTTGCGCCTTTGCTGATCAAAGAACGGATAATTATCCAAAAACAGTTTATGTGAACGTTTTAAATCTTACAACAGGTGTGACGAGATCTGAAGGAATCGTCGCCGGAAGTCTCCTTATCACTACACTTTGCCACTATGGCGGACCTGGGAACCTGTATCCTTTAGACCTAGGTTTACAAGGTATTAATTCCAGTAGGAACAGTTATGTTTGTTCGAATATCACTCGTGGTTACGATGCAACCTTTTCAACTTCTATTACAGAATCTGAAATAATTACAGGCCAAGCTTATCCTGTGAAACACAAATATACCTATACAGTCACTTTGGGTTTTTCCCATGCCGCGAATGCATCCAAACTAAACGATCAAGTGAACTTCGCTCAATACAATTACGGCCCCACGAACGCAAAACAAACAAATCTAACCCATGGCAACTATTCGTTTTGGAGTAAAAAGTAGCAGTAGTTCAATGCAGTTTACAAACAGAATGCATGTTAGATTTGCACAATATTGTGATTTTATGTATTTTTATCTGGAGTCGTTAGGAGGTTGATGCATGAGCCGCTGTTTGCGTGGCATCATTTTACTCTGTGCACTGGGCTTGCTTTTGTTTTCGGTGCCAACATATGCTCAAACATCTCAAGTCGTGATCGCTGTCATCCATCCTGGTGATGCGATGAATCCAGTGATAGAAGAAGTATATTATAAAGCCAACCCAAATTCAGAAATTGTCTATGCGCTCTACGCTGAAGATCAGTTAAAAACGGCGCTTCTCTCGGGAAAGATCGACTTTGACCTGCTCATTCAACCAATTGAGCAAGTTCATTCATATGGTAAAGATGGGTATTTAGAAAATTTATATTCAGTGATGGGATTTGCTCACTGGCCAGACGATTTTCTGGATATACAACACCAGATAGAGCTTGAAGGTTCACTGTATGGCCTGCCCGCAGCTGTTTATCAAACCGTATGGTCTTGGAATGATGCGCTTGCACAGGCGACCGGGATTAAAAAACCCTCATTACCATGGACGTGGGATGATTATAAAGCCTTGTCTGAACTATTGCCGGTGGACATCAATATGGATGGAACGAAAGATGCATATCTGATGTATGGCCAAAAAACTCAAGATGCCGCTTTATCCAATGTGCAACTGGATAATTTGTATACATACTTCCGTTCTTACCCAGGCGATTTTTCATCAGAGCGTTTTAGAAATCAATTAGACATTTTTGCAGGAATTGTGAATACTCCTTCGTTATTGCCTATAGACACGGCTTCCCCACCTCTGTTCAATGATGCCCCGGCGGTGCTCATTACCTATTCCGGAGCCATTTCGCCTTTGCTAATGATGGATGGTCGATATAGTGCAGGTTCTTTTTTGCCGCCACCCGTGTTTGAAGCGGATGATGTATTTTATTTGGGCAGCGCAAGTGTTTGTGCCATGATGAAAAACGCACCGCATCGGGACGAAGCCCTTGCATTTCTAACTGCCATGCTTTCCCCCGAAGCGAAGAGCACTGCATACATTGGAAAGAATATGGTCGATTTAGTTTATAAACAAATGCCAAATTTGCTCTGGTCAGATGATTATAGCATCTATCAACCATCTTTTGCCGAGAAAAGCAACAACCGCTATATCGTCCCGAAGGGACGCGCCTTCAACGCTCGAAATTTTCCGTATACACAGGAACAATTTGATAGTGCGCAGGACTTTCGCAGCCTGTTGAAGGTGTCTTCATTATCAGTGGGAAGGCCCTTTTACGATGCCGTAGTCAAACGCCTTGTGCCGTGGATAAATGGCGCAATTACCTTGGATGCAACTGTTCGGGGATTTGAGGAAGTTTATTCCATGATCGTTACTGAGTAAGTTTTGTTATGCATATGAAAAACGATTTTTTAGAACCGAGTGTTTTGCATCAAGGTCAACAAGTCACAATAAGAAAAAAGAAAAGACGCTATTTTTCGAACAACTGCGCGGACAGGTGGTTATATCCCAAGAGGGATCTCCTTTACTTGGTTCCACAGTTGTCCGGGTTCTTGTTATTCTATGTGTATGCTTTCATTGTTGCATTGCGCTATTCCATGCTTGATAACAATGCGCGAATGGCATTTGTAGGAATCAAGCATTATATGGATGTGATAAACAATCCTTATTACCAGCTTGCTTTGATGAATACAATCAAGTTCAGTTTTTTATCCGTATTAATATCATTGGTAATTGGATATGTACTGGCGCTTTTAGTATTTTGGCATTCAGCTTTCAGATGGGTGACAAATCTTGGGATGCTTGCATTCTTTTTGCCTTCATCGGCATTGATGATGATTTGGCGGATCCTCATGAGTCAGCATGGCACAATCGCTAATGCCCTGTATGTGCTGTTGCCCAACGTATTTTCTTTGAACATGTGGCCGGAGTTTTCGCTCTATGCCTTTTTTATATGGCGATACTTGGGCGTCAGCATTCTAATCTATTTAAGTGGATTATTTCGCATTGAATACCATATTATTGAGGCTGCCAGACTTGAAGGAGCAGGCAGCTGGCTGATATCTCGAAGCATACTATTACCACTCTTGACACGTACAAGTATGTTTAATTTGGTATTTATGACAGTTTTTTCATTGCGGATGTTCCGTGAGGTCTATTTACTCTATGGTGCATATCCTCCGCAAAACCTCTATTTTGTTCAACATTATTTAAGCAATCACTTTGCACGATTAAATTATCAACGATTATCTGCTGCTGCGGTTCTTTTAGCGGCCTTCTTGTCAATGCTTTTTATGCTGATAATTCACGCCTTTCAGAAGCGAGAACAGCTATGAGATGGATGAAGCATGCTTTCATAAAAATTCTATTTGGATTCTACGCAGCCTTTATCCTCCTTCCAGTCGTTTTTATGTTTATGAACTCTTTGATGCCAAGTTGGATCATGACACCTGCCTATGTCAATGGGCAGACAACAAGGCTTGCTTTCATTCCAATGCCAATAACCCTATCCCAGTATAAGGAAGCCCTTTTGCTGGATAGCCAACTATTAGATGCATTTTGGAATGACTTGACATGGTCAATTGTAAGCGCATCCTGCCAGGCTTTGTTCGCTTTGGCAGCAGGCTATGTGTTAGCGAAAGTATGTTTCATTGGAAGAAGGTTAATTCTGGTACTGTTTATTTTTACCATGCTAATGCCACTCCAGGTTTTGATTGTGCCACAGTATGTCATTGCACAACAATTCAACATTATTAACACACGATGGTCTCTTTATTTACCAATTGTATTCGCGCCGTTTGGCAGTTTTCTTATGTGCCAGATGATAGCCCAACTACCTGAAGAAATGATTGAATACGCACGTTTGGAGGGAGCGGGGACAAGCACAATATTATACCAAATTGTTATGCCCTATGCTTTGCCAGGATTATGGCTTGTGTTCGTGTTTACGTTTGCTGAAGCATGGAACATGATTGAGCAACCACTCATTTTATTACGAGATTCAATTCAATACCCACTTTCGCTTTTGATACATATCCAAGGGCAGTTTTTACCACAGTATGTGCTGGTTGCAGCCCTCATCATGATGGCCCCAATCCTGTCTTTTCTGCTGTTTATGCGCAAGGGTGAATTAGGAGGATTAATCAACCTGTGAAAAAGGAAATGCAGAACGATGCGCGCAAGTACGGTGTTAAACGCTGGGTTGCACTCATGCCACTTATATTGATAGCAGTTGTGACTTTGATTGGGAAAACGTATCGTTTCCATGCCTTGCCCAAAGTTAATGCAACTACACTGACCAGTGGCTCTTTCCCGGTGATGCTATCACTGGAGCAAGCACGGGTTATTTCGCAAGAGGTGATACCCATCATTATACCAGATGCGATAGATGGTAAACTATCACCCACTTCTATATTTGTTAAAGAAGGTGCGATGGTTGTAAAAGGGCAGCCGTTACTAGCCTATCATCAGCAACAAGTGGATCAGTTATTGGTAGAAACAAAACTTTTGGTTATTGAAGCAAAGGAAGCAGTATATCAGTTTAAAATTGGGTTTGAGGACGCTACTGATCAGGCAAGCAAAGCCCTTGATGAAGCAACAAAAGAACTTGAAAGAGCAACAAGACAAAAGGATGATAAAAAAATATCAAGATTGCAAAAGGAATTTGGACAACGGCAACATGAGCTTGACATTTTAACGCAATATGGCTATTTCATGAACACAACTCTGCCGGCTTTGCAATGGCATTTAGATGTTGTGTTGCTGGCGCAGAAAGAACTTGATCAGATTGTTGCGAATAACTATCAAATAACTGCTCCAATCGATGGATATGTGATGCAAAGGGATGATATATCCATCGGGTCTGGGCTGAGAACTGGAGCAGCAACCTTTCTGATTTTACCCAATCATGCTAAGTATGAAATTGAATTACCATTACCTGATCATCAAAAGATACTAGTCCCTTCATCCAATGCCCAACTTACGCTGTTTAATGAAGCGAATGCAAACGAAAAAACAACAGCAACTTTTATTGGGCAAAATGGGTCCAACTTGATCATGCGCCCTGATGGGGAAGGCTATATAGATTTTGCGAAACTGAAAGCATATAGTCTGCAGCTCAGCTCTCCTTTTTACCAGTTTATGGCACCTCAAGAAATCGTTGATGAAAATGGAATGGTTTATATGCTACATCCAACATCAGAGGAATACATCTATACCGTATCAAAGTTTCGTGTACAGAAAGAAAAGGGAAACGAGAGATACATCGTTTTATTAGGTGCTTTTCCCACTGATTCTATGTTTATTCTGTATCCAGATAACAACATTACAAGTGGAACGCAAGTGTTCTTGCAACCAGATTGACTTGCCTGAATGATAACCCATGTCGTGGTGCTTGCGTTTTTCTTTGCGCCTCTGCTATACTGGCAAGCAATTGAACAGGCATTCCCGGGGATCAGGCGCCAAAGTAGCGAGCGCGGGCAGTGAAAGCGCGCACAGGCAGTCCGTCCCGCCCCGGTCGCCGCGGCCAATCCCCGCCGTATCCCGCGTTAAGGGCTCAAGCGGGCGCGAGAGCGCCAAGCAAGGTGGTACCGCGAAGGCAGCATGTCTCCGTCCTGGCAGCAGGGCGGTTTTATTTTGAAGGAGGATTTATGGCAAAGCAATCAAAGCAGGAATTTGTGCAGCACATCACCCCAAGGGAGGAGAACTTCTCCCAGTGGTATACCGACGTCGTCAAAATGGGCGACCTGATGGACTATACGCCGGTGCGGGGCTGCATGGCGTTGAAGCCCTATGGCAACCGGATCTGGGAATTGATCCGGGAGGAGCTGGACAGGCGGTTTAAGGAAACGGGGCATGAGAACGTGTCTATGCCCATGCTGATACCGGAGAGCCTGCTGCTGAAGGAGGCGGAGCACGTGGAGGGCTTTGCACCGGAGGTGGCCTGGGTGACCCAGGGCGGGAACGAGGTGCTGCAGGAGCGGCTGGCCATAAGGCCCACCAGCGAAACGATGTTTTGCACCATGTTTGCCCAGTGGGTGCAGTCCTGGCGGGATCTGCCGATGAAGTACAACCAGTGGTGCTCCGTGATGCGCTGGGAGAAGACCACAAGGCCATTCCTCAGGACGGCGGAGTTTTGGTGGCAGGAGGGGCACACGGTGCACGCCACGGCGGAGGAGGCCCAGGAGGAGACCCTCTTGATGCTGGAGGTGTACCGGGAGTTTTTGGAGAACGTGCTGGCCATCCCGGTGTTCACGGGGCAGAAGAGCGAGAAGGAGAAGTTTGCCGGCGCCCGCGCCACCTACTCGGTGGAGGCCATGATGCAGGACGGCAAGGCCCTGCAGGCAGGCACCACCCACAACTTCGGCACCAATTTCAGCGTGCCCTTTGAAATCCGCTTCCAGAACAAGGAAGGGCAGCTGGAGTATGTGCACGAAACCAGCTGGGGGGTGTCCACCCGGCTGATCGGCGCCCTGATCATGGCCCACGGGGATGAGCGCGGCTTGAAGCTGCCCCCCAAGGTGGCGCCCTTCCAGGTGGTGCTGCTGCCCATCGCGGCTCACAAGGGCGGGGTGATGGAGAAGTGCGAAGAGGTGTACGAGGAGCTGAAGGCAGCTGGCCTGCGGGTGAAGCTGGACGACCGGGACCATGTCTCCCCGGGCTGGAAGTTCAACGAGTGGGAGCTGAAGGGCGTGCCCCTGCGGCTGGAGATCGGCCCCCGGGATATTGACAACGGCGTTGCTTCCTATATGAGGCGCGACAATTTTGAAAAAGGCACCCTGCCCCTGGACAGCCTGGCAGAGGGCGTGAAGGCGCTGCTTGAGGAGATCCACCTGGGGATGTACCGGATTGCGGACGACTTCCGCCTGTCCCGGACCAAGGATGTCTTCACCATGGAAGAGCTGGGGGAGCAGGTGCAGGTGGGCTATGCCCGGAGCATGTGGTGCGGCAGGCGGGAATGCGAGGACAACATCAAGGACGCATTCTCCGCCACCAGCCGGAACATGCCCTTTGACCAGACGCCCATTGCCGAAACCTGTGTGTGCTGCGGCGAAAAAGGCGAGAAAAAGGTGATGTACTGGGCGAAGGCCTACTGATGCAGCCGGAACACCTGACCTGGTCCACCCGTGTGCAGGGCACCCAGACCCTGTACCGTTCCCGCAGGCTGCGCTTTGATGACAGGTTTTGTGGGCTGTACCGGCCGCTGCTGGACCTGGACCCGGAGCGAAGGCTGAGCATCCTGGAGGTGGGCTGCGGGCCCGGTGCCCTGGCGGGGGCCTTGCGCCGCTGGTACCCGATGGCCGCCATCACCGGGCTGGACCGGGACAGCGCCTTCATCCGCTTTGCCGGGGCGCAGGAGCCAGGCATTACCTTTGTGGAAGGGGATGCCACGGCGCTGCCTTTCCCGGATGCCAGCTTTGACGTGTGCATCTCCTACACGGTGAGCGAGCACATCCCGGCAGCGGACTTCTTCGGCGAACAGCGGCGGGTGCTGGCCCCCGGCGGCGTCTGCCTGGTGCTGTCCGCCTGCAAGGGCATTGTGCACCAGGCCGCCTGCCTTCGCTATACAGCGGCGGAGGAGCGCTTCTGGGAACAGGTGCGGCAGGCGGACGACACCCTGGACCGGTACGCCATCGGCAAATACCGTCTGAACGAGCAGGAGCTGCCCCTGGCCATGGCGCAGCACGGCTTTGAGGGGATCGCCACGGGCTTTGTCGCCCTGGACCTGACCCCGGACCACCCCGGGCACCCGCCTGAGATGGCCCTGGAGATGATCAATGCGGCCAGGCAGACGGAGCTGGATGCCCTCGCTGCGGTGGTGCACAGCCAGGAGGGGCGTTTCGCACCAGAGGAGCTGGCGGAGGTGGCCCGCCTCATCAACCGGCGCTATGACCGGCGCCTCGCCCTGTATGAGCAGGGCGAGAAGCAATGGGACACCACGGTGGCCCTGGTGATGGTGGTGCGGGGGGTTCATACTGAGCTCACTCATTAACCCTTCCATGAGCCGGCCCTGCGTCAGGCTTCACTTCACTGCATTTGCTGCCGAGCAAGCCCACCAGCGCAATGCGTTCCGGAATCCTTCCTTTGACTTGGCGGGGACAAAAAATTGCTCGGCCCATGAGTGCGTTCATTTTTTCGTTCAGTATAAGGCGGGACGCGTTTGATAAAGAACCTTATAAGGCGTACTTATACAAACATAAAAAAGGACTACCCTGCCGTTCTAGACCGGGGCCGTCTCATGCAACTCACCCGGCGGTCAAGGTAATCCCTCAATCAAAGAATAAACTTTGAATATAGAAGTGTCAACGATTACCCAGAGATTGGATGATCATCAAAAAAACGTACCCCCACACCACAACATGTAGATTCCGGGAGGGCTGTCACCCACAAGCCCTCCTTTTTTGCCCCGTGATGATGGCAAAGGCCGGAAACTGATACACCCGGATGACTGGACAGGACGCCTGGAGAAAAAGGACGGTTTGATGATGGTTTGCCGGGAAAAAAGAAAACCGCTTTGCAGAAAATTGTCAATTTTCCCGTAAAAAATGCTTGCCTTTTTTCCGGTGCATGCGTATAATAGCAACGCTGTCTGTTTTTTGGGATGAAGCGATAGGTTGCCGCCCCGGCCTTGGGCGGGTCATTATCGCAGACCATGCCCGGCAATCGGGCGACGGACTCACAGGCCGGCGGCCGCCGGCAGCGGGACACACCGCAATGAGGACGAACTAAGAGGAGGAAAATGAATGGCCAGCCAGAAAATCCGCATCAAGCTCAAGGCGTATGAGCACCACCTGATCGATCAGTCCGCCGAGCGCATCGTGGACACCGCGAAGCGCACCGGCGCCAGGGTATCCGGCCCCGTGCCCCTGCCCACCGATAAGGAGATCATCACCATCCTGCGCGCTCCCCACAAGTACAAGGACAGCCGCGAGCAGTTCGAGCGCAGGACCCACAAGCGTTTAATCGACATTCACAACCCCACTTCCCGCACGGTGGACGCCATGATGAAGCTTGATCTTCCCGCCGGCGTCGAGATCGAAATCAAACTCTAAGGCAGGAGGCAAGCACGATGAAGAAAGCAATTTTGGGCAGAAAACTGGGCATGACCCAGCAGTTCCTGCCGGATGGCCGCCTGGTGCCCGTGACGGTGGTCCAGGCCGGCCCCTGCACCGTGGTGCAGAAGAAGACCATGGAAAAAGACGGCTACGAGGCCCTGCAGCTCAGCTTTGAGGAGCTGCCCGAGAAGCGGGCGGAGAAGCTGGTGAACAAGCCCCAGACCGGGCATTTCAAGAAGGCGGGCGTGGCCCCGGCCCGCTTCCTGCGGGAGTTCCGCCTGGACGACATCTCCGGCTACGAGGTGGGGCAGACCCTGTCCTGCAGCCAGTTTGAAGCGGGCGAATTGGTGGACGTCACCGGCACCTCCAAGGGCCACGGCTTCACCGGCGTCATCTACCGCTGGAACCAGGGCACCGGCCCGAAGACCCACGGCTCCAAGTATCACCGCGGCCCCGGCGCCATGGCCGCCAACACCGACCCGGGCAAGGTCTTCAAGGGCCGCCACATGTCCGGCCACTACGGGGCAGAGCGGGTGACGGTGCAGAACCTGGAGATCATCGGCGTGGATGCCGAGCGCAACCTGCTTCTGATCAAGGGTGCAGTCCCCGGCCCCAAAAAAGGCCTGCTGATCCTGCGCGACGCGCTGAAGGCCTAAGGTAGGAGGAGAAGACACATGCCAACAATTCCCGTTTTGAACATGCAAGGCAAGCAGGCCGGCGAACTCACCCTGAATGAGGACGTTTTCGGCATCACCCCCAACGTGGCTGCCATGCACCTGGTGGTCCGCTCCATCCTGGCCGCCAAGCGCCAGGGCACCCAGAGCACCCTGACCCGGGCCATGGTCCGGGGCGGCGGCCGGAAGATCTACCGCCAGAAGGGCACCGGGCGTGCCCGCCACCACAGCAACCGCGCGCCCCAGTTCCGCACCGGCGGCGTGGTGTTTGCCCCCCAGCCCCGGGACTATGTGGTGAAGGTGCCCCGGAAGGTGCGCCGCCTGGCCATGAAGTCCGCCCTGTCTGCCAAGCTGGCCGCCGGCAACCTGATCGTGCTGGACAGCATCAGCCTGCCGGAAGCCAAGACCCGCCACATGGCGAAGCTGCTGACCGACCTGGGCATCGAGAAATCCTGCCTCCTGGTCATGCCCGAGCGGGACGAGACCGTGTACCGGGCCGGCCGCAACCTGAAGGCCCTGTCCGACAGCAGCGCCAGCAACATCAACGTCTATGACATCCTTCGCGCGGACAAGCTGCTCCTCACCAAGGACGCCGTCATGGCCATCCAGGAGGTCTATGCATCATGAAAACACCCCATGACATCATCCGCCGCCCGGTGCTGACCGAAAAAGGCTACCTGGGCATCGCGGACAAGAAGTACGTCTTTGAAGTGGACGTGAACGCCAACAAGGTGGAGATCAAAAACGCCCTGGAAGCCGTGTTCAAGGACATCAAGGTGAAGTCCGTCAACACCCTGCGCCAGCAGGGCAAGATCAAGCGCCAGGGCCGCACCCAGGGCCGGCGTCCCGAGGTCAAGAAGGCCTATGTCACCCTGACGGAAGATTCCAAGCCCATCGAGTTCTTCGAAGGCATGGTCTAAGGAGGAAGAAACACTATGGCCATTCGCGTCTACAAACCCACCTCGCCCGCGCGCCGCTTCATGTCGGTGAACGCGTTTGAGGAAATCACCAAGAAGAAACCGGAGAAGGCGCTTCTTTCCTCCAAGAAGAAGCATGCCGGCCGCAACATGCACGGCAAGATCACCGTGCGCCACCGGGGCGGCGGTGCCAAGAAGAAGTACCGCATCATCGACTTCAAGCGCAACAAGCTGCAGGTGCCTGCAAAGGTTGCCGCCATCGAGTACGATCCCAACCGCTCCGCCTTCATCGCCCTGCTCCACTACCTGGACGGCGAGAAGCGCTACATCCTGGCCCCCGTTGGCCTGAAGGTGGGGGACACCGTGGTGGCCGGCGAAGGCGCCGACATCAAGCCCGGCAACGCCATGCCTCTGTCCGCCATCCCCACCGGCACCCTGATCCACAACCTGGAGCTGCGCCCCGGCGCAGGCGGGCAGCTGGTCCGCTCTGCCGGCGTGTATGCCCAGCTGATGGCCAAGGAAGGCGGCTACGCCCAGGTGCGGCTGCCCTCCGGTGAAATCCGCAGGCTGCCCCTGAACGCCCAGGCCACCATCGGCACCGTGGGCAACACCGACCACGAGAACATCCGCATTGGCAAGGCCGGCCGCAAGCGCCACATGGGCTTCCGCCCCTCCGTCCGCGGCGTGGTCATGAACCCCAACGACCATCCCCACGGCGGCGGCGAAGGCAAGTCCCCCATCGGCATGCCTGCTCCCGTGACTCCCTGGGGCAAGCCCGCGCTTGGTCTGAAGACCCGCAACCCGAGGAAGTACTCCAACCGTCTGATCGTCAAGCGCATCAACGAGAAATAAGCCCCACAGGATGAAAGGAGGCCACCGTACAGCATGAGCCGTTCACTGAAAAAAGGACCTTTTGTAGAGCAGAAGCTCCTGAAACGCGTTGAAGATCTCAACAAATCCGGAAAGAAATCCGTTTTGAAGACCTGGTCCCGCGCCAGCACCATCTTCCCCGAGTTTGTCGGCCACACCATCGCCGTCCATGACGGCCGCAAGCATGTGCCGGTCTACATCACCGAGGACATGGTCGGCCACAAGCTCGGCGAATTCGCCCCCACCCGCACCTTCCG
>Ga0209510_1002419_pt1 | contig 19240 bp, 18 predicted proteins | sample BiotimSIPDNA_FD_185749 | JGI IMG/M metagenome (GOLD analysis project Ga0209510, IMG submission 185749) | Anaerobic biogas reactor microbial communites from Washington, USA - Biogas_R1 time_0 SIP DNA (SPAdes) (version 2) | ecosystem: Engineered > Bioreactor > Anaerobic > Unclassified | place... | reverse complement strand
CCCAGCCTGCTGAAGCTCTTGATCCCTCCCCCGTAGGCAAAGGCCAGGATGAGCACCGCCATGAAAACGGCGGATACCCAGGCGGGGAAGGGAAAGACGGAGCCCAGAAGCGCCGTTCCCGCAAGGAACTGGGCAATGAGGGCGATGAACGATCCCAGGGCGGTGGCCACGGCGGAAAGGACCGCCGATCCCTGCCCGAAATGGCGGCCGAGGAACTGGGGAAGGGTGATAAGCTCCGTCGCTCTCAGGGGCTTGACGAACCACAGTCCCATTATGAGGCAGCCGATGCCGCCCCCCAGGGTGAACCACCAGGCGGACAGGCCGTAATGGTACGCCATCTGTACCGTCCCGACGGTGGAAGAGCCTCCGACAAGGCTGCCGAGGATGATGCCCGAAACGCCTCCGGCGGTCGCTTTTCTGCTGGCTACGGAATACTCTGACGAAGAGCTCACCTTTCCGGAGGAAAAAATGCCGAAAAAGAAAAAAGCCGCCAGAATGCCGAGGGCTGACGCGATGAACATGAAGACACCTCATTATTTTTGTGCATGGCGGTCATTTCCGCCTGCCGTAAATTTGTTCGATTTCCTTTATCCTGGCTTCCGTCAGGTGCCGGGGCGAACCCATGGTTTCGGCTATCCAGGTCATTTTCGCGGCGGTCTCGAGGAGTTCCAGCCTGTCGAAGGCTTCGAAAAGGGTCCGCCCAACGGTGAGAACGCCGTGGTTTTCCATGACCACCGCATTGCCCTTTCCCGCAGCTTCCCCGACGATCCGGGCGAGGTCCGCCGTCCCCATGAGGGCGTAGGGGGCCCTCACCGGTGTCCCCAGGACGTGCCACGCCTCGGCGGTGAGCCGGGTATCGATGTCCCTCTCGAGGGCGGCAAAGGCGGAGGCCGTCACAGGGTGAGCATGGACGATGCCGTTCACGTCCGGGCGGTTCCGGTACACTTCAAGATGCATTTCCGTCTCGATGCTGAGCTTCAGCCCGGGAAGGAGGCTCTCCCCTTCCGGGGTCACTGCCCCGATCTGGCCGGCGGCGATTTCGCCCTTGTCCGTCCCGGATGAGGTTATGAGAATCACGCCGCCGCAGCGGAGGCTCACGTTTCCGCCGGAGCAGGTGGTCAGTCCCTGGCGGTACAGCCTCCTCATGATGAAGGCGACCTGTTCCCTTTCCGCTTCCCAGCCGATTGACATGAGCAATCATCTCCCTGATCGGTCGTCATACTGTATACTACCACAAAGAAGGGGGGAAGAGCAGATGGAGGAAGAAAGAGAGAGAACCGTGGCCGTAATCTACAGGGATTCCTGGTTCCTGGCCGTGCACAAGCCGGCGGGCATGCTGGTCCGCCGTTCACGCCTCGACAGCAGGGAGACCCGGTTCGCCCTCCAGGAGGCCAGGCCCCCTGCCGGCCATTTCCTCCGTTTTTCCGTCCCGGATACGGTAAATCCTCCGAAAGGTCGGGATGATCTTCTCGTCGTGGGTCACCACGATGATCGCCGTCTCGTACTGCTTCGCCATGGCGTTCAGTATGGTGATCACCGACAGGGCCCGTTCGCTGTCCAGGGGCGCCGTGGGCTCGTCGGCCAGGATCACCGGCGGCCTGTTCGCCAGGGCCCGGGCTATGGCCACCCGCTGCTGCTCTCCCCCCGAGAGCCGGGAGGGCATGGCGGAAGCCCTGTGCCCCACGTCCAGGGCTTCCAGGAGTTCTTTGGCCCGTTTCCTTGACTCCCCGTCGGAACGGCCCGCGAGCATGGGGAGCAGGGCCACGTTGTCCGTCACGTCAAGGAAGGGAATGAGGTAGGGGGCCTGGAAAATGAACCCGATCCTGTCCCTCCGGAGGGCCCTGAGGTCCTTTATTTTCCACTTCCCGTCATAAATGACATCGTCTCCGAGGGTCATCCGGCCGGCGGTGGGCTCGATCACGGCCCCGAGGCACTTGAGCAGAGTGCTCTTTCCTGATCCCGAGGGACCGATGAGGCCCACCACCTCTCCGGGAGACACCGCCATGTCGACGCCCTTCAGGGCGTCCACCGCCGTCTCCCCCGATCCGTACCGCTTGCGCAGGCCTTCGATGGTGATTCCTCGCTTCAACCGCTCCGCCATGTCAGCCTCCGATGGCCTCGGCAGGGTCCACCCTGAGCGCTGCCCGGATGGCCAGAAAGCTCGCCAGGACGCACATGACGATCACCGCCGCGAACCCCGTCACCGCGTCCCGGGCCTCCAGCAGGACGAACTTGGGGAAAAAGGGGGCCCAGAAGGTGGCCGAAATCTTCCCGATCATGAATCCGAGGACGCCGAGCCCTACCGCCTGCTGCAGGATCATGGCCACGATGGTCCGGTTTTTCGTCCCGATGAGCTTCAGCACTGCGATCTCCCGGATCTTTCCGAGGGTGAGGGTGTAGATGATGAACGCCACGATGGCGGCGCTCACGACGGCAAGAATCACGAGGAACATGCCGATCTGCCTCGACGACGTGGCGATGAGCTTGCCGAGAAGGATCTCCTCCATCTGTTCTCTCGTGTATACCTCCAGGCGAAGCCACCGGCGGATGTGGGCCGCCGTCTCCTCCGGGTCCGCTCCGGGCAGGAGGCGGACGAGAACGGCGTTCACGTTGAGATTGGCGCTCTGGGAGGCGATGACGCTCTCCAGGAGTCCCGGCACCCCAGGCCTGTTCAGCGACGGGTTGGACGCCGTACGGCGCCGCTGCTGCAGGATGGAGTCGTTGTCCTTCAGGAACTGGGCCTCCTGGGCGTCCTTCAGCGGAATGAAGATCATGGGGTCCCCTCCGGAGGAGACCATGCGGCGGGTAAGGCCCACCACCGTATAGGTGTTCCTCCTGATACGGATTTCGTCACCGGTGCGAAACCCCGTGGCCGCATCGGCCACGGCTTCATAATGGCTGCGGGCGATATGCCGTCCGGCCGTCAGGTAGCCCGGCTGTCCCGGAGAACCGGGCATGCCGGGGTCCACCCCCACCACCATGGCCCGGACATCCTCCGTGCCCCTCCGGACCTGGGTGGTAAGGTAGGTTACGTTTGCCGCCGCCTCCACGCCCGGCATTCCGGCAACGCTCCTCCAGGCGTCGTCGTAGATGCTGGACGATTCAGCGTAGGGGCCCAGGGTCTCCTGCTGGACGACCCAGAGGTCGGCGCCGCTGTTGTCGAGGAGCACCCTTGCATCGTCCACCATGCCCCGGTAGACGCCCCCCATGGTGAGGGTCACGCCGATGAGAAGCCCGAGCCCCAGACCGGTGAGGGTAAACTTTCCCCACCCGTGGAGAATGTCCCGGCCCGCGAGGCTGATCATGGCTTCATCCCCTCCAGGGTTTCGAGGACCTTCACCCTGTTCTTCGGCGTCAGGGCCCTGGCGCTGTACACGACCACCCGTTCGCCTCCTTCGAGGCCTTCCAGTATCTGCACCGTTCCAGCCAGGTCGCGCCGACCGGTCGTAACAGGCCGGAAAACGATGGCCCCGTTAATGATGATCCACACGCCCCTCCTCCCTGCGTATCGCTGCAGCGCCCCGTCAGGGACGACCGGCGTTTCGGGAAGGGGCGGAAGTTTCACGGTCACCTCGGCAAGTTCTCCGAGTGGAGGAAGAGGATCCGGCATTTCACTGAAGACCGCTTTTGCGATCAGCTCCTCGGTAACGGGGTCCGCCACGGGCTCCACCCGCAGAATGGCTCCTCCGCTCACCCGACCGTTCCCGGACCGGAGCACGATGTCCGCCGGAAGACCGGCCCGAAGCCCCGAGGCGGTGGCCTGGTCGAAGCGGACCGAAACCCGGATGCTTCCCGTATCGATTATTTCCACCACGGCCTGCCCCGCCACCGCGGTCGTTCCGGGTTCGGATGCCCTGGCCGACACCAGCCCGGCGGCAGGAGCCAGGAGATCGAGATTTTCCTTCTGGGACGCGAGGGCCGCAAGGTCGGCCTTCGCCCGCTCCAGCTCCGCACGGGAGGCCTGGAGGTCAGCATTGGCCGACGTCCATGCAGCAGCAGTCACCAGGCGCTCCTGGCGCTTCGCCTCGGCGGCGTCCACGCTCACCGCCCCCGATTTCAGCAGGTTATCGTACCGCTTCGACTGGGCCTGGGCGTACTCTTTCCTGGCTCCGGTCTCCGACGTCCTGGCGGAAGCGGCCCGAACAGAAGCCTCGAGCCTGGCAATAGAAGCCTCCTGGGCGGCCCTCCGCTGGTCCAGGTCCACCGGGTCCATGACGGCGACCTTCTGCCCGGCCTCAACCCTGTCGCCCACCTCGACGAACACCTCCCGGACCCGTCCCGGGGATGTGGGACCCACTCGGAAGACCGCTCCCGATTCCACCACCCCGATGCCGTAGAGCGCCGGGGCAACGGACCGTTTTTCTACGGCCGCAGCGGTCACGGGCACGGGCGCCAGGGGCCCCGACCGCATCATCACGAACAGGAAAAGAGCCGCCAGGCCGAGGAGTGCCCCAAGAAGCAGAACTGTCCGCCAGACTCTTCTCACGAAGCATCCCCCGCTTCGACGCCCCGACGGAAGAGGGCGAAAGCCGCCGGGGCCTTTTCCGATATGGTCTCCCGGGATCCGGAGAGGAATGACTGGAGCACCAGCCCCTGGATGATGCCCACGAAGAGACTGGCGACCGCTCCGGGATCGAAGGCCGGTGAAAGCTGTCCTGATGCCTGGCCTTCCCGGAGAATGGCCCGGAGGCGTGTCCCATACCCTTCCATAAGTTTCCTCGCCCGCTCCCGGGCCGGGCTGTCTCCGGGGCGCTGCAGTTCGCTGAAGAAAATCCCCGGCACGCCGGGGTATTCGGAGATGAAGCCGATATGGGCGAAGAAAACAGCCTCCAGAGCATCCAGGGATGTCGGTGCGTCCATTGCGGCCGCTTCCAGCCTCGAGGCCAGGTTCCGGGCCGCCCATGCCATGACGGCTTCCCAGATGGCATCCTTGTTGGGAAAATGGCGGAAGAGGGCGCCCTGGGTCAGCCCCATGCGCTCGGCGATGGCAGCGGTGGTGATCTCCGAGGGATTTCCCTCCGAAGCGAGGGTGAGGACGGTTTCCACGATCACGGCCCGCCGCTCTTCCGCGGGAAGGTATTTTCCGTTTGTTGCCATGAGGCTGCACCTTCTTCTTTTCTAAAGATAGTAATCAATTACTATCTTACACATCCCACACCTCTCTGTCAAGGGCAGCGGACACGAGACGAAAATACCGGGCATTTCGTGAAACCATGATGGACGGCACTGCGTCACGGGGATCCGGCACGGTGCCCCCAAGAAAAAGGCCGCCCCTGAAAGGGCGGCCTCGGCACGTTTTGTTATGGAAGAGCACTGAACGGTCACTTGATGGCGTACTTTTTCATGATGGCATCATAGGCGCCATCGGCCTTCATTTCGTCGAGAACTTTCTGCATGGCCGCAATCAGCGCATCGTCCGTATCCTTGTTGAAGGCGAAGTAAAGGTCGCTTTCGCTCAGGGTCCAGACGCTTTCAAAATCGTCGGGGTTGAATCCGAATCCCTTTGTCTGCCATTTGGCGACGCTCTCTTCAAAGGCCCAGATATCGATGCGCCCCTCGCTGATCTTCTTGATGTTCTGCTCGTTGGTAGGGACCCGCTCGATGTGCTTTATTCCCGCCTGCTGGGCAAGGGTGTCCCCGATATCCTCACGGATAACGCCTGCTTTCAGGTTCACAAGGTCGTTGACGGATGCTATTTTCAAGCCCTTGCTCTTGAGGGCCATTACGCCGATCTTGGTCGGGGCCACCGGACCGACCCACTTGAACATCGGTTTGCGCTCGTCCGACATGGTCATGAGGAAAAGGCAGGTGTTGGGCTTTTCCTGGACTTCTTTATACCCCCGGGCCCACGGAAGCACCTGGATGTCCTTCACCGTTTTCGAGGCGCCCATTCTCTCGAAAATGCCCGCCATAACTTCAACGGAGGCTCCTGTCGCCACCCCGTCCGGACCCGCCATGTTGAACGGGGGGTACTCCTCGGTCATGTACACGATATCATCGGCCGTAACAGCCCAGGCGCCTGCGGAAACCAGGCAGAATACCAGCACCAGCATTGCCTTCAAGCACTTCATCATCTCGTCCTCCTTTTTTTGTGGCCAGACTGTTCACCCTGCATTGCACACCAAAAAACGGGAACACTATTTTGAGTAAAAAAACATCTTTTTCTATAAATTATACTCTATCCCGATCAGAAATATATCAAACCTTAGAAAGAAGTCAAGGTGATTCTTCCCCGCGAGGTTTCAGGAATTTCCCGGGATACGTTCAACGCGGCATTTCAATGAATCCGGCAGTGTTCATGCATCATTGCCGGCAGAGTATCTTGCATTTAACCGGTTTTCGAGCTATCCTACATTAAGGAATAGTTCACAATTTCATCAGATTTTCCAAAATAAAATCGGTCCGGCAAATCCGCTTTCTTTCGTGGAAACTTTTTTTCATCACATATCGCTCTTATGTAAAGTTGTTCAGTGTCGACGGACATCATCCGCGTTATCATATCTTTGAGGGGGTATTGCACGTGTCAAAAAGCATCGTTGCAAAACTCGGATTGCTGGTAGCGGTCAGCATGATCCTTCTGGCGGGCTCTCTGGCGTTTATGGCCCAGAGAGGAGTGAACCAGATGTCTTCCTCGGTCGAGCGGGTCGCAGAAAAGATGCTCAACGAGGACATCCAGAACAAGAACGCCAACGATGAACGAAGCGCCCAGGCCTACGGAGAAGCCATGTCCGGTTACCTGGCGGTCATCTCCGCCACTCCCTTGTGGGATTTCAACGAAGAATCGCTGAAGGACTACGCGAAAGACATGCTCAACGTGCCGAATGTGGCATACGCCGTCATCTACGCCAAGGACGGTTCGAAAATGGCCGGGGAAAAGAAGGAGGGAGCGGCCTTCCGGCCCTTCACTGCCGAAATCCTGCGGGAAGGGAACAAGATAGGGTCGGTCGAAATCGGACTCGACACCGGATATCTCACAGAACTCACACGGGCCAGCGAAAAGACCAGGGATCAGCTCATCGCCTCTTTCTCAGCCCAGGCAGCCGAGGCGGAGGCAGCCGTTACACGGAGGATTCTCTTCTTCGCGCTTGGGATCGTGACGGCGGTGCTGATCCTCAACGTTATCGGGCTTCTTCGTGTCGTCGCCCCCCTGCGCCGCATGACCGACGTGGTCCGTGACCTCGGCGAGGGGGAGGGGGATCTCACGGTCTCCATCGCCGTCAGGACGGAGGATGAAGTGGGGCGCCTGGGCTCTTCCATGAACCAGTTCATCGAAAAGCTCTCCCGCCTTGTTGTCGACGTGATCGGCATATCAAGGCGCCTCGGCGACGAATCTCGCAGGCTTTCCGCCCTCTCCGGGAAATCCATGGAATCCATCGAGCTGGTCAACGACGCGGTGGGGGAAATAGTCTCGCTCTCCGAGTCCAACGCAGCCGCGGTCGAACAGACGAACGCAGGAGTCGCGGAGATGTCGGCGACATCCGTCTCAGTCGCAAAGGCGGCGGGGCAGTGCGTGGAATCCTCGGCGAAGACGACCGGGTTTACGAAAGACGTCGCCCGAAAGCTGGAGGAGGTTGTCTCGGATATCGAGGCAGTCAGCACCCGTTCGCAGGAAAATCGGGCGAAGATGTCCGCCCTGGCCGAGGCGGTCGATTCGATCGCGGGTTTCGTCGGCGCCATAACGGGATTTGCCGACCAGACGAACCTGCTCGCGCTGAACGCCGCCATCGAGGCGGCGAGGGCCGGGGAGGCGGGACGGGGCTTCGCGGTCGTGGCAGACGAGGTCCGGAAGCTCGCGGAAGAATCCAACCGCGCTGCGAGCGAAATTTCCAATCTTATGAGCTCGCTCTCCGGATACGCTGGAGAGTCCATCAAGGCCACTGAAGAGGAAGAGGAAACGCTGCGCACCGTGGTCGAAAAGGCGGGGATCCTCCAGCAGACCCTGAAGGCAAGCATGGATGAACTCTCCTCCATGGACGCGGAGCTGAAAAAGGTTTCGGAACTGGCCCGCGACCAGTCCCATTCGAATATCGAAATGGCAGGTGCCGTTGACAACATCGCCCAGGGAACGTCCAATATCGTCGAACGGCTCGAAGGGATCAGGAATTCCGCCCAGGCCGCCCATGAAGCGTTCGAATCGGTCACGGAACAATCGCAGACGCTCCTCGAAGGCATGGAGGAGATGGAGCGCCAGCTCGGCCAGTTTAAGGTATAACCGCTCCCCCCGTCCACGGATGGCGTTCCTGCTGATCCTCACCAAAGGGAATCCGGGGAGAGTTTTTTTCCGGAATGAATGACCACACCGGAGGTACCGCGGCAGCCGCGCGGTACCTCCGGTTTTTTGAAGGCTTCCATCCGATGTCACGGGCGGCGTTCCCGCTCCCTCGTATTCTAAAGACACCCCCAATCAGCCGGAGACAGGAATTCCTGTCCCCCTCCCTTCTGAAACATGCAGAAAAAGAAACTTAATTTTCTTGCTTGACGAAAACAGAACACCAGTTTACAATCCCCCCATTGCTAAATTTTATTTTGGAGGGATCTGTTATGTCAACTAAAGTTCAATGTGTTGTCTGCGAAGGAGATGTCATGCTGCCCGCCGAGATCATGGAAGGCGAGCTTCTTACGTGCCCCGACTGCGGGACGGAGCTCGAGGTCGTTTCCCTGAACCCGATCACCGTTGCCGAGGCCCCCGAGGTCCAGGAGGACTGGGGAGAGTAGATGGCACACTTCTTCATCTTCTACACCCGCCTCCGCACCGAGGAGAAACTGCTGTTCAAAGCCGCCGAAGAACGGGGCATACCCTTCTCGGCGGTGAACGCCAGCGACGGAATGTGGCCGGATCTCCCCGGGGATACGGGCGACGTCGCGCTCTGCCGGTGCGTGAGCCAGACCCAGAACTCGGCCCTTGCGGTGCTCCTCGAGTCACGGGGGGTGCTGACGATAAATTCTTCCGAGGTCATGGGCCTCTGCGCAGACAAGATCGTCACCGCAGCCAGGCTCTCCGCCGCAGGAATACCGCAGCCGGAATACGCGGTCGCCTTCTCTCCCGAGGGAGCGGCCGAGGGAGCGAAGCGCCTCGGCTACCCGCTGGTGATCAAGCCGGCGACGGGAAGCTGGGGGAGGCTCCTGGCGAAGATCAACGACCGGGACGCCCTTGAGGCGGTCGCCGAGCACAAGGCCCACATGGGCGCCGCCCATTCCGTCCTCTTTATGCAGCAGTACGTCGAGAAGAAGGGCTTTGACCTCCGGGCGACCCTTCTCGGGGGAGAGGTGCTCACGGTCATCAAGCGGTGCAGCGATCACTGGATCACGAACACGGCGCGCGGCGCGACTCCCGGCAAATACCCCCTTTCGCCCGAGATCAGGGAGCTTCTTGGAAGGGTGCAGAACGCCATCGGCGGCGAGGTCCTCGCGGTCGACCTCTTCGAGAAACCGGAAGGCGGCTGGATGGTGAACGAAGTAAACGGCCAGCCGGAGTTCCGCAGCTCCGACGGCGAGCTCACGGGCGTCGATATCGCGGGGCGGCTCGTGGAACATGCCTGGTCCCTCGCGGCCGGCGGGACAAAATGATGAGTTCCGTGGTCCGGGCAGTCGTCTGGGGAGCCAACGGCATGGCGGGAGGAGAGGTCCTGAGGATCCTCGCAGGGCATCCCTCCATACACGTGGAAGCGGCAGTTTCCCGGAGCCGTTCCGGCCAGCCGGTCTGGCATACCCACCCCCATCTCCGGGGGAATTTTCCGGAACTTTCTTTCTGCAGCCCCGAGGAGGGAAAGGCGACGGGCGCGGACATCGCCTTCCTGGCCCTCCCCCACGGAACTTCCGCCCCCCTGATCCGGGAATGCCTCGACAGGGGGATGAAGGTGGCCGACCTTTCCGGGGACGTCCGCCTCAGGAACCCGGCGGATTTCGAAAAATGGTACGGTTCGGCTCCCCTCTTTCCCGAGCTGCTGGATATGGCGGTCTACGGCCTTCCGGAACTGTACCGGGAGAAGCTGAAGGGAGCGGACCTGGCCAGCGGCGTGGGGTGCAACGCCTCCTGCTCCATCCTCGGCCTGTACCCCCTGGCCCGGGCCGGCCTGATCGGCGACGTGAGGATCGAGGTCCGGGTGGGATCCTCAGAGGCGGGGGCGACGCCCACCACGGGAAGCCACCATCCCTTCCGGAGCCGGGCCCTGAGGGTGTACGAGCCCTTCCGCCACAGGCATCTCGCCGAGATCCTCCAGGAGCTGAACCTCTCCGAAGAAAAAGTGACCCTGACCATGACGGCGGTGGAGATGATACGGGGCGTCCAGATGATCGCCTACGTGAATCTCTCCCGCGGGGTGAAGGAAGCGGAACTGTGGAAGGCCTACAGGAGCGCCTATTCGGGAGAGCCCTTCGTCTCCCTCTGCCCCGCGAGACCGTCCCATCTCCGCCTGCCCGAACCGAAGCTCGTCACGGGCAGCAACCAGGCTCTCACCGGCTTCACCCTCCACGAGGACGGCACGAGGCTCCTGGTGGTGACCGCCATCGACAACCTTATGAAAGGGGCCGCGGGAAGCGCGGTCCAGTCCGCGAACCTTCTGCTGGGACTGGACGAGACTGCCGGCCTCGGAATGCTGCCGGTCTACCCGGCATAACGACTGCGGGAGGAATGACCATGAATCGCCGGATACAGCGGGGCGTCGTCAAGATCGGGGGGGCCAGGGGAAATGCCTTCGGTTCACTCCTCGAAGAGATAAAGGAACGGATGGAGCGGGGCGAACAGTGGATCCTCGCCCACGGGGCCAGCTCCATGATGGAGGACCTTTCCCGGGCCGCCGGGACGGAACCCCTCTACGTCACAAGCCCCGGAGGCTTCAGAAGCCGTTTCGTGAGCGAAGGGGAGCTGGCCCTTTTCGAGGCCGCCTGCTGCCGGTTTTCCGTCCAGCTTGCGGGGACCCTGGGGAAAATGGGGATCCATGCCGTTCCCCTCTACCCGCCCGCTTCGAAGGGAGCGGCGGCGAAACGGAAGGACGCCCTCCGCTCGGTGGAGGACGGCAAGGTCCGCATCCTGCGGGGAAACTACAGCGGCTCCATCGTGTCCTTTGACCCCGGGGACATCCATGCCGTATGGGAAATGGGGGGGCTGCCCGTCCTCCCTCCCCTCGCGGCGGACGAGGCGCTCTCCGGAGGTATCCTGAACGTGGACGGCGACCGCCTCGCCGCAGCCGCAGCAGCAGCCGTGGGAGCTGATGTCCTGGCCATCCTGAGCAACGTGCCGGGACTGCTCCGGGATCCGGGGGACCCGGCGTCGAAAATCGACGAGGGGAGCCTGGACGGATGGGACGACCTGGAACATTGCGCCAGAGGGAACATGAAGCGGAAGCTGCTGGCCGCCAGGGAAGCCCTTGAAGGAGGCGCCGGGGCCGTCGTGATAGCCGACAGCCGGGCGCCGTTCCCCGTGGAATCAGGCTTGTCCGGAGGAGGAACCCTGCTGTGTCGGGGATCTATGGCAGCCGCGGGCTGACGGTGGTCTCCGGGGCGGGGGCAACCGTCCGGGACGACAAGGGCAGGGAATACCTGGACTTCTACTGCGGGAGCGGCGCGGCCCTCTTCGGGCACTGCCACCCGGTGCTCGTGGAGGCCCTGCGGAAAGCGGCGGAATCCCCCTGGACGGTGGGGCCCGGAATGGGCTCCCCGGCCAGGGACGCCTTCCGGCAGCGCATTTCGGAGGAACTGCCGGGTCATGCCGTCTTCTTCTGCAACAGCGGCACCGAATCGGTGGAGGCGGCCCTCAAGCTGGCCCTTTCCCTCCGTCCGGACAGAAAGAAAGTGCTTGCCCTGCGCCGGGCCTTCCACGGGCGGACGCTGGGTGCCCTTTCCCTCACCTTCAATCCCCAGTACCGGAAGGACTGGGCCCGGGTCCTCGCCCCGGTGACCCACGTGAAGCCCGAGGAGCTTCCCGGCTCGGTGGACGGGGAGACAGCCGCGGTCTTCGTGGAGCCCGTCCAGGGAGAGGGAGGGGTATACCCCCTTTCCGGTGAACTGGGGGCAGAAATCACGGAGGCTTGCCGGGCAAACGGAGCCCTGCTCGTCTGCGACGAAATCCAGAGCGGGTGGGGACGGTGCGGAAATCTCACCGCCTCTCCCGGCGCGGGCCTCGATCCCGACGTTCTCTGCTTCGCCAAGGGAGTCGCGGGGGGCCTTCCGGCGGGACTGACCCTGTGGAAACGGGAACTGGGCGATTTTCCGCCTTCAGGACACGGTTCCACCTACGGGGGCGGACCCCTCGCCGCGGCGCTTGCGGACGCTTCGCTGAAGCTGCTGAAGGACGAAGGGTATCCCGCGAAGGCGGAAACCCTGGGAACCTATTTCCGGAAGCTCCTTTCTGAGATCGGCTCCCCCCTCATCGCCGAGGTCAGGGGACGGGGACTCCTCAACGGCGTGGAACTCCGGGGAAAGGCCGTTCCCGTGGTGAAGCGCCTGCAGGAAAAAGGGCTCCTGGCTCTTCCGGCCGGGCCGTCGGTGGTCCGGTTCCTTGCCCCCTTCACCGCGGAAAAGGAAGATTTCGACCGGGCTGCGGCCCTCTTTGCCGAAACCCTGGAGGAGGGTGCGGAATGAACGCCCCGGGGGCCATACTCTCCCGGCTGGTGTCCATTCCGAGCACCAGCGGCCGTGAGGAGGCGGCCTGCGCCTACCTCGCGGGCGTTCTGCCCTCCCTCGGGTGGGAGCGGATCGAGACGGACGGCGCGGGGAACGTGGTGGCCCGGCGGGGCAGGGGCAGGAAGGAGCTGGTGCTCCTGGGACACATCGACACCGTGCCCGGAGGCCCGGAACACCGTCTTGAAGGAGACATTCTCTGGGGGCGTGGTACGGTGGACGCCAAGGGCCCCCTGTGCGCCTTCGCCGCCGCGGGCGGGCGGGTTTCCCTCCCCGGGGACTGGTCTGTCACCCTCGTGGCCGCCACCGGCGAGGAGGCCGACTCCCGGGGCGCCCTTCACCGGATTCCCAGGCATCGTCCCGCCGCCTGCATCATCGGGGAACCCTCGGGGACGGACGGAGTGACCATCGGCTACCGGGGCAGCCTCCGGGCGGTGCTCGCCGCCTCCGACGGAGGAGCCCACAGGAGCGGCGACGCCGGCCCAATCACCGGAGTCCTGCGGTGCGCCGCCGACATCCTGGACCTGGTGGACAGTCTGGACGACCCGGCGCTGCCGGTCATCAGGCGCCCCTCCGGCGCAGTGGTCTCCATGGAGGGGCGGGAAAACGGGGTGCGGTCGGGGACGGCGGAGCTCGACATCCGCCTTCCCGAGGGCAGCAGCCCGGAGGAGTGGATGGAGTTCCTCCGGGGGAGCGCCGCAAATCGGGGCGTGTCCATTTCGTTCCGGGGCGTGACGCCCCCCCACGTGGAGGACAAGAACAACCCCGTGGCCCGGGCGCTCCGCCTGGCCATCCGGAAAAACGGGAACACTCCCCGGGTCCTGGCCAAGGGGGGCACAGCAGACTTCAACCTTGCGTCGGCGTGGAACTGCCCTATGGCGGCCTACGGCCCCGGCGACAGCAGGCTGGACCACACCTCGGAGGAGCGGATCTCCCTCGCTGATTTCCATGCATCCCTGGAAATCCTTGACGGAGCCCTTCCGCTCATTCTGGCGGGATAAGAAAAAACGGGAGAGGCTTTCCCCTGCCCGCTTCTCCTCCCCCATCGCCGGGGTCCCTTTCCTTCTCGGACGTGGAACGCCGCGGCAGCCCCTGATTCGGGACATGCCCCCCTACTGCCGGAGGGGCATGACGTCGCGGGGCCGGACGGTGACCCAGAGATCGTCGCCTTCCCGGATATCCCGGACGGCATCCTTCGGCAGCTCGATCCTGATGATCGAGTTCGGCCGGCAGGATCCGTTCGTCCCCGGATTGACCGTCAGGATGCTTTCAAACACGTCCTCCGCCTTCCGCTGTACCTTGCAGGGAAAGGCGTTTTCACCCGGTCCTTCGCCGATCTTCAGATAGTGGGCGCGCACGCCGATGTACCGGGAGTCCTCAGGGACGTCGGCCGCGCAGGTGAGCTCCACCCCCCAGTCCAGGGCGGAAACGGTCCGCGGGGAGAGACGCTCGATACGGGAGTAGTTCTTGCACCCCGAAAGCAGGGCCGCCGGGAGAGTGCCGGGCTTCTCGAAGAGATCGGCAACGTCGCACACGGGCTCGGACTTCCCCTGGTGCATGACGGAAACCTTCCGGCAGATCCGGTAGACCTCGCTCCGGTTGTGGGAGACATAGAGCGTTGTCCCCTCGAACTGCTCCAGCAGCCGGACGAGTTCCGTCTCGAGCTGCCACCGGAGGTAGCTGTCCAGGGCCGAGAGAGGTTCGTCGAGCATTACAAGGGAAGGATCGCTTGCCAGAATGCGTGCCAGGGCAACCCGCTGCTGCTGCCCCCCCGAGAGCTGGGAAGGATAGTGGGATTCCAGCCCCTGAAGGTAGAACTTTTCCAGCAGCATGGAAAGCTTTTCCCGGCGGTGATCCCGCCGCTCTTTTTTCAGCACCGAGAGGATGTTCCCCGCCACGGTCATATTGGGGAACAGGGCATAGTTCTGGAACAGAAGGCCGACCCCCCGTTCCTGGGGCGAGAGGTTGATCCCCTCGCGGGAATCGAAGAGGACCCGGCCGTCCAGGACGATCCGTCCCTCGTCCGGTTTCAGCACCCCCGCGACGCACTTGAGGGTCAGGCTCTTGCCGCATCCGGAGGATCCGAGCAGGGCAAGGACCTCGTTGCCGGCTTCGAAGCCCGCGTCCAGGAGGAAATCGCCCATCCTCTTCCGGATATCCACCGAGATGGTCATGGCCTTACCCCCTCCTCTTCATCGGACAGAACATCCTTCGCCGCCCTCAAGGGCTGCCTGTAGCGGTTCTCCAGCAAGTTCACCGCTATGAGCACCGCCGCCGAGATGATCAGGTTGACGGCCACCCACTTGTAGGCCAGGGCGTCGTTCCCCTCCCGCCAGAACTGGTAGACAGACGTGGAGATCGTGGCCGTTCGGCCCGGGATATAGCCCGTCACCATGGTGGTCGCGCCGTACTCGCCGAGAGCCCGGGCGAAGGCGAGGACCGTCCCGGCCAGGATCCCCTGCCTGCAGTTCGGCATCATGACCCGCCAGAAAAGGAAGGTGTTGGAGAGCCCCAGCGTCTGTCCCGAATACAGCAGCGTTTTGTCGAAGGCCTCGAAAGCCCCCCGGGCCGTTCGGTACATCAGCGGGAAGGTCACGATCGTCGTGGCGAAGATGGCGGAGTACCAGACCATCACCAGCTTGGCCCCGAAAAGGTCAAGCACCCGGGATCCCACCGGTCCCAGGGGACCGATCATCTTGAGCAGAAAGAAGCCTACCACCGTGGGAGGCAATACCATGGGCAGCGTCAGTACGCAGTCCAGAACGCCTTTCACGATCCTGGGAGTCCTGGCGATATAGTAGGCGGCGGCGATCCCGGTGAAGAAAGTGATGACCGTCGAGATCGCCGCCACACGCAGGGAGTTGTAGAGGGGGAAAAGATCCATGCCGTGATGCCGCCCCCGTCACGGGATGGCGGAAGTTCAGGCTATTTGCCGGGCTTCGAGAAACCGTAGCTCTCGAAGATGGCGGCGCACTCCGGACTCCGGAGGAACGACGCGAAAGCGGCGGCTGCCACGGGTTTCCGGGTGGCCCGCATCACGGCTGCCGGGTAAACGATAGGCCTGTGGGAACCTTCCGGAGCATGGGCCACGACCTCGACCCTGCCCTCCGCCGACGCGGCGTCAGTTCCGTAAACAACGCCGCAGTCCACCGCAGCCGCGGCCACCTGGGAGAGGACCTCCTTCACGTTGCTGCCGTAGGTGATGCGGTTCATCTCCTTCAGTTGGTCCCAGAGCCCGAGGTTTTTGTAGACCTCCTCGGAGTACTGTCCCACGGGGACGTCGGAGTTGCCCAGGGCCACGAGGGAAACCTTGTCCGTCGCAACGTCCTTGAAATCGGAGATGCCCTTCGTGTTCCGCCCCTTGGGGACGATGAGGACCACCTTGTTGGACACGATGTTGAACCGCGTCCCCTGCTTTACGAAGTCCAGCCCGGCCTTGTTCACCTTGGGGCCGGCCGAAATGTCCAGCTCGTTCATCTGCTTCTGGCCGGCGGAGATGAAGAGGTCGCATTCGGCCCCCTGCTCGATCTGCGTCTTCAGCGTTCCGCTGGAGTCGAAATTGCAGACGATGGTCACCTCGGGGACGAGTTTCCCATACTCTTCGGCGACCCTGGTCATGGATTCGGTCAGAGATGCCGCCGCAAAGACCGACAACTCCGTCGCCCCTTCCGAAACAGGGCAGAAAACGAGGGAACCGAGGATAAAAAAGAGCACAAGGGAACGAAGAACACCTGCAGAACGTTTCATGAACAATCCTCTCCTTCGGGAACAGAGTGCTGATGGCTGCATCCGGACAAGCACCTCCATGACTCAGCCTCATATACCGCCGATTATAGAGGGAGGGGATGTAATTTGCAACCGAGTTGCATTTTTCCTGACGGGAATTGAGCGGTGGAACCAGGTCCCCGGGCAGAAAAAAACGGGACGCTCCGGAGGAGCGCCCCGTTCGGCCGTTGACCTGCGGAAAGGCTAAAAACCGTATACGGCCGCCATCTTCGGCTCGGGATTTCCCGGCTCGGTGTTTGTTGCAAAATAGAAAGGGACAAAGTTGCAAAGTAAAATTCCCCACTATTGCATCGGGGAAATCCCCGGAATTGCAAAAGGGCCATTGAAAGCAGGAACCCATGCCCTGTACCCTTTGAGTGTTATCCAGACACTTCAGGGGGAGGGAACGGAGGATGCTCACAATGACCCGGATCAATGATATCAGAAAAGCCTATTTCGAGAATGGCTTCACCATCAGCGCCATCGCGGCAAGGTTCGGCATCGACCGGAAGACCGCGAGGAAGTACATCGAGAAAGAGGACTTCAACGAACCGCCTCCGGCCCAGCCGGCAGCAAGCCGGTGGCCCAAGCTCGAGCCCTGGCGGAAGCAGATCGACGAATGGCTCGAAGGCGACGTGAAGGCAAGGAGGAAACAGCGCCACACGGCCAAGCGCGTATACGACCGTCTGTGTGCGGAGGTGAAGGACTTCGGATGTTCCTACCGCACCGTGGCCTCCTACGTGAAGGAGAAGAAGCACCAGATCTACTCGGGCATCCGCGCCGCATTGCCTTTGGAGCACAAGGCGGGAGAAGCCCAAGTGGACTTCGGCAGCGCCGACTTTTACGAAAACGGAAGACTCTGTTCGGGGAAGTACCTCAACGTCTCCTTCCCCTACAGCAACGCCGGCTACCTCCAGCTCTTCAGGGGAGAGAACCGGGAATGCCTCTTCGAGGGCCTGAAGGCAGTCTTCGAACATATTGGAGGAGTCCCGTCGCGGTTGTGGTTCGACAACATGTCCACCGTTGTGGGCCAGGTACTCAAGGAAGGAAAGCGGGACCTGTGCGAGCCCTTCCTCCGTTTCAAGGAACACCACGGGTTCGAGGCGGCCTTCTGCAACGTGAACGCCGGGCACGAAAAGGGGAATGTGGAAAACAAGGTCGGCTACCACAGGCGCAACCTCCTTGTCCCCGTCCCCCGGTTCGAGGATCTCGAGCAGTACAACAGTGAACTCCTCCGCCTCTCGGAGGAGGACCATTGCCGGGAACACTACAGAAGAAACAGCACCATTGCGGCTTTGCACCGGCAGGACAAAGAAAACCTTCACCCCCTGCCGTCGGCGGAGTTCGACTGCGCAGGCTACGAAACGGTGAAGACGGACACCTGGGGCAAGTTCCGGCTCGGCGGAGTCCATACCTACTCCACCGCCCCCAAACACGCCGGAGGAAGGGTTCTCGTGAGGATAACCGCGGAGCACGTCGTCCCGCTGGACGAGAACCACCGCCCCGTAACGGTGCACCGAAGGCTCTACGGCCCCGGGAAGCAGGAGGCCATGGACTGGCTGCCCTACCTCACCCAGCTCTCCCGCAGCCCCGGCGCCCTGAAGTACTCCGGAATCTGGACCATGCTGCCGGAGGAGCTGCACACCTTTCTGGACGGCAAGGAGAAGAGCGGGCAGAGGGATGTCCTGAGAACCCTCGCCCTTCTCAGCGAACGGGACGGGTTTGAAAGAGCCGTGAAAAGCGTGGCGGAGGCAGTGCGACGGGGAGTGGAAGACCTTGACAGCCTGGTGGTCCTTCATGACCACCTTCACAGGGAACACCCCGCCGACCGGATGCAGCTTGACGAAACGAAGCAGCCGGGAATCCCGAGGCTTCCCGAAGTGAACTTCACGCTCTCAGCCTATGCAGGCCTTCTTCCCGGAGGAGGAAGACTGCCGTGCTGAAGGACGAACTGCTCGCATGCTGCAAAAGACTCCGGCTGAGCCGGAACCTGGCGGACAACAGCGAACTTGTGGAGGCGGACAGCAGGGAGGAATACCTCCTCACTCTCCTGAAACTTGAAATCGGGCACAGGGAAAAGGGCAGGCGGGACCGCCTCATCAAGGCGGCCGGGTTCACCAGCTGGAAGACCTTTGACGGCTTTCGCTTCGACGACGTCAAGCTCCCGTCGGGAGTCACTCCCGACTACCTGGCCAAAGCCCGCTTCGTGGAGGAGACAAAGAACCTCATCCTGTACGGCAACGTGGGGACCGGAAAGACCCACCTAGCCACGGCCATAGGGATCGAGGCGTGCAGACTCGGACTGAGTACCGGTTTTTTCCGGACGGCCACCCTGGTCAACCGCCTCTCCGAAGCCAGAAAGACGGGAAAACTAGTTAAGCTTCTGGCGGCACTCGGCAAACTTGACCTGCTGATCTGCGACGAATGGGGGTATGTCCCGCTGGACAGGGAGGCGGCCCAGCTTCTCTTCCAGGTAATCTCGGACAGCTACGAACGAAGGAGCGTGATAATCACGACGAACCTTGAATTCAGCCGATGGGTGGGGATCTTCTACGACGAGCAGATGACGGCGGCGATAATAGACCGCCTGGTGCATCACAGTTACCTGCTGCTTTTTGATGGCCCGAGCAACCGGGTAAGAGATTCCCTGATGCGCAGGGAGGTGTGAAAAATTCCCCACCCCCCTGCTGGGGAAAAATCTTTGCAACTTTGAGGATTTCCCTCTTGCAAAATACACCGGCTCGGTTACGTCGAGGATGGGCAGGACCGCAAGCAAAACAATGTAATTACGTAAGTTGCTCGCACAATGGAAGTATTTCTTCCAACTTGGCAACAATGCGCTTTTGCTCGGCAAGGG
>Ga0209510_1002409_pt1 | contig 19295 bp, 13 predicted proteins | sample BiotimSIPDNA_FD_185749 | JGI IMG/M metagenome (GOLD analysis project Ga0209510, IMG submission 185749) | Anaerobic biogas reactor microbial communites from Washington, USA - Biogas_R1 time_0 SIP DNA (SPAdes) (version 2) | ecosystem: Engineered > Bioreactor > Anaerobic > Unclassified | place... | reverse complement strand
GGCCGCTGAGCAACCACGTGATCCTGCAACAGGTCGATCGCGACATCGGCTCGGCCTCGTCGTTCCTCGTGTTCTACCAGTTCATGGTCGGCGCCGTCTGCATGCGGATCGTCACGATGGATTGGGCCTATCCGATTCCTGTGTTCGGTCTATTGGCCCTGCTGCTTCCGGCCTCCGTGTTGGTGATCTGGCCGAGCCTGCTGCGGATGCTGAGCATGCCCGCTCCGACAGCCGTTGCTTCGTGATACGGCGAGGTGTTCTGTCGGGTGCCCGCAGGAGCGCACAGTCGTCAGTTGTCCAGGATCACCGGTTCCCCGCCCGGGGCGCTCAGGCCTCGTCGCTGAAGGAGCGAGCCCTCCAGCCGATAGAGAGACACCAAAGCCTTGAAGTAGTTGGCAATGGCCCGAATCTCCGCGATCTGGCTGGCGACGAGGTCACGCTGAACCTGGGCCACGAGCAGCGACGTCGATTTGCCGACCCGGAACTTCTCCGTTTCGACCCGGAGCGCCTCCTCCTGAAATTCGCGGGTCGCGCCGGTGGCGGCGATCTGCTCTCGTGTGCTGGTCACGACGACATACGCCGAGCGGACATCGACCTGAACGAGTTGGATCAGGTTCTCCAGAGCCTTGATCGACTGCTGTCTGGAAACCACGGCGCGCGTATGGCGGGCTCTGGCGGCACGGTTGCCCGCGGGCAGCTCAAACACCAGTCCAGCCTCCAGATCGTAACTGTTGCCGTCCAGCTCGTTGACGGCATCGGAAAATGTTCTCGCGTATCCCGACTTTCCGTAGTTGATGAAGGCGTCCAGCCTCGGCAGCAGTCCGTTGCGCGTCCTGACGATCTGGAGTTCACCCCGCCGGATCAGCAGACGGGCCTGGTTCACATCGGGACGCATCTTCAGGGCTACTTGGACGTGCTGATCGACGGGGTCGAGCGGTGTGTCCGACAGGGCCGTCCTGTACTCCAGTTGGATCTCCATGTCCCAATCGATCGGGTCCGATGGATTCAACAGACGAATCAGTTTCAGACGCTCCCTCGCGAGGTTGCTCCGTGCGGTGATCAGATTCTCTCGTCGCAACGCCACCTCCGCCTGAGCGGCGGCCAACTCTGTCTCGGCCAGCGTGCCGATATGGATCCGTTCCTCCACCTCGGTCATCTGTTGCTCGGCCAGTTGCAGAGAATCGGTATAGATCGCAATCTGACGTTGGGCCAGGGCGTAGTCATAGAAGCTGCCTTCCACCTGCTCGACCAACGCCTCCATGAATCCTCGCAGTTCGTACTCGGAGATCTGAATGTCGATTCCCGCCTGGTGGACGGCCGCGAGGTTCACGCGAACGTCCCGTCCTCGCAAGAGGGCTTGCGTGACCGAGACGCCCAGGCGGTTGGAGACGAATGTGTCGCTGTAGAGCGACGAATCGGTGTAGTTGGTCGAGGCATCCAGCCCGACGGTGGTACCCGTTGAAAACAGCTTGTCCACGGCGATCAGGCCGGTGGCGGTGTCGGCAATCTGGCTCTCAGTGCCGGAGCCTGCGCGCGAGAGCCGGTCGGCGACGGCCCGTCTCTGGGACCCTTGACCGCTCACGACCGGGTCGAAGACGGCGCGCTGCTCGTCCTCGAAGGTCCGGCTGATTTCCGGCGTCATTCGCTGAACGATCAACGATTTGTTGTTCTCCATGGCCAGCAGAATGGCCCGCTCGACATCGATCCTCAGCGGCTCGACCTGTGGCGGTTCCGAGGCCACTTGTAGGGGCGAATCATGATTCGCCCCTACGGTCGCGCTGACCGCGGCAGAATCCGCGGAAGAAACAACAAAAAGCAGAAGGCAAACATCAAAACAGCGGAACTTCCTCATTCTTGCATCTTGCGATTTGATCTTTGCTTTCATAGTCGTCATTCGGATTTCGGATATCGGATTTCGGATTTGGCGCGCCACAGGTTTCTCCTGGTACGGGCGAATGATTATTCGCCCCTACGAGCCTCCGCCCGCCAGGCGTGGCGTTCGAAGAGCGAATAAACGACCGGCACGAAAACGAGCGTGATCAGCGTCGAGCTGAGCAGCCCTCCGATGACCGCCCGGGCCATCGGAGCCTGCGCCTCGCCGCCTTCGCCCAAGCCCAGCGCCAGCGGCACCAGGCCGATGATCGTGGTGGTCGCCGTCATGAGAATCGGCCGCAGACGGCGACGGCCGGCCTCCTCGATCGCCTCGCGGATGGGCATGCCGTCACGGCGACGCAAGAGGTTCGTGTGATCGACCAGCAGGATCGCGTTGTTGACCACGATGCCGCCGAGCATGATGCACCCGATGAACGATTGGATGTTGAACGTCGTGCCGGTGAAGAACAGCATCAGGATGACGCCGATGGCGGCCAGCGGCACCGAGAACATCACGACGAACGGGTCGCGCAGCGACTCATACTGGCAGGCCATCACCATGTAGACGAGCACCAGGGCCAGGATGCAACTGAACAGCAGTTCACGGAAAGACTCCTGCTGTTCTTCGTAATCACCGCCATAGCCGATAGTGAAGCCCGAGGGCACGGGAACCGAACGGAGCCGGTCCTGGACGTCGCCGATCACGGAGCCCATGTCTCTGCCGCTGACTTCGCCGGTCACGGTGATGATCCGCTCCTGGTCCTTTCGTTCGATGAGCACGGGCCCTTTTCGCGGCACGGTGTCCACCACGTTCCGCAGGACGACCGGGTCGCCGTCGCTGTTGGTCAGCGTCAGGTCGAGGATGTCCCGCAGATCGGATTTTTCCGCGTTGCGGAGCTTGACCAGAATCGTGAACTCATCGCCCGCCTGGCGATAGTAGCCGGCCTCGGTGCCGGAGAGGATCGTCTGGAGGGCGTTGGCGATCCGCGAGACGGTCAGATGCATGTCGGCCGCCTTCTGGCGATCGATGATGATCTGCTCCTCAGGACCGCCGGGATCGCGGCTGATCTGCGTGTCGGCGATGCCCGGGACGGTGGTGACGATCTCCTGGACCCGCTGGGCCATGAGATCGGCCGTCTGGAAATCGTGGCCGCGGATCTCAACGACGACCTTGTTGGCCTCGGTGGTGCCCATTCGCATGACGAACAGCCCTTGCCCGGCCCGGGTGCGGACCGTGGCGCCGGGAATGCCGCTGAGCTTGGTGCGGAGGTCGTCGGCGATCTCCTGGCTGGACCGCGTGCGCTCGGCCTGAGACACCAGCGCGATGCGGATGTCGCCGGTGTGGCCGCCGCCGCCGTACCAGCGAGCGCCTCCCACGTTCGCCACGACGTTGCGCATCTCGGGCACGTTCTCGGCGATGATCTTCTCGATGATCAGGAACTGGCGGTCCAGCAGGTCCAGGCGCGTGCCCACTTCCATCTCCACCTCCACGCGAACCTCGCCTTCGTCGGTGCTCGGCATCAGTTCGGCGCCAAGGTAACGTGCCAGAAATGCGGTTGCGGCGAGTACCGCCACCGCGCTGATCACGACCAGTGCCCGGTGCTTCAGGGCACTATGCAGGAGATTCCGGTAGCTGTTCTCCATGCCGGTGAGGAGCCGCCCGCTGGCCTCGTACAACCGACGGTTCAGCGTCTGTCGACTCGTGGCCGTCGAGGGCCTGGAGCGGAGGATTTTCGTGCAGAGCATCGGCACCACGGTCAGCGCTACCGCCAGAGAGCACATCAGGGAGAACGCGATGACGATCGAGAGCTGTTTGAACATCACGCCGGACATGCCGCGCATGAATACCAGGGGCAGGAACACCACGACGGTGGTCAGCGTGCTGGCGATTACGGCCGCTGCGACTTCCTTGGCGCCGTTCACCGCGGCCCGTTCGATCGGCTCGCCATTCTCGTGAATCCGGAAGATATTCTCGAGCACGACGATGGCGTTGTCCACCAGCATGCCGATTCCCAGCGCCAATCCGCCCAGCGTCATGATGTTCAGCGTCAGCTTGTTGAAATACAGCAGGGCAAAGGTCGCAATGATGGAAATGGGAATCCCGGTGGCGATGATGGCGGTGCTGCGAATGTTGCGGAGGAACAGCAGCAGAATGACAACGGCCAACAGGCTTCCGTATAGAGCGGATGTTCCTACGTTGCGGATCGAGTTCTTGATATACTGAGAGGTATCGATGATCGGAACGATCCGGATCTGGGGAATGTCCCGGTTGATGCGCTCGAGCTCGGCCAAGGCGCCGCGGGCCACGTCGACGGTATTCTTGCCCGACTGCTTGCTCACGGCCATGCGGATTCCCGGCTCGCCGTTCACGCGCACGATTCGGGTGATCCTCTGCCAGGAGTCCTCAACCAAGGCGATCTCTTTCAGTTGGACGGGGGCCCCCTGGCGTACCGCGATGACCGTGTCCTGCAATTGGCGCAGATCGGTATATTGGCCGGGCGTGCGGATGGTGATTTCGTAGTTGCCCTTCTCAATCGTCCCGGCCGGAATGTTGACATTGCTCTCGTGGATCTGCGAGATAATCTGGTCCAATGGGATAGCCAGCGCATTGATCTTGGCTGGATCGAGGCTGACATGAATCTCACGCTCGAGCCCGCCCCAGATGTCGACCGCCGCCACACCGGGCACCCGCTCCAGACGGTACTTCACCTGGTCCTCGAGGATCAGACGGGTCTGGACCGGGTCGAGACGGCTGGAGGCGCCGAGGATCAGGATCGGAAACGTCGCGAGGTCGAACTTCCGCAGGCTCGGTCGGTCCGCTTCTTCAGGCAGCCGCCGAATCACACGGTCGAGACGGTCGCGAATATCGTTGGCGGCCGTATCGAGGTCGGTTCCCCACGTGAACGTCACACGCACGTTGCCTCGACCCTCGACGGATGTGGACGTGAGCTCTTCAACGCCGGGCACGGCGCTCATCGCCTGCTCGATGGGGCGCGTGATCAGCTCCTCGATTTCCTCGGGGGCGGCGTTCTCGTAGTCGCACGAGATGCTGATCGTCGGGTACGAGATGTCCGGCATCAGGTCAATGGGAAGGCGCAGCAGCGAAACGCCGCCCAAGATGACCACAATCAAGACGACCATAATCGTGAAGATGGGCCGATGGACAGAGAATTGCGCTATGTTCATTGCCCGCCTCCCTGTCGGACGGAGCCTGAGCCATCAGTAGAGCCCGAAGGGGTAGACTCCTGTTCCGTGCCGGCGGTCCTGTGCTGCGGCAGCGTGACGCGCGACCCATCTTCGAGCAGGTGATTGCCGAGCGTGACGACGGAGCCGGAAATCTCCGGTTCGACGACCTCTACGACATCTCTGTTAACGATCCCGATTGTGACAGGCACGAAGCGCACCTGGAAGGCCGGGCCCTGAGACGTTCGCTCCGGCGCCGGAGGGCTCGGTGCCGCCGGCGCGGTCTCTTCCACGAGGAAGACGCCTTCCTGCTCCGACCGTCTGACGAGGGCGCTGAACGGAACGAGCGTGGCATTCTGATGCGTGGCGAACTCGACCTGCGCCCGGATGAACATGCCGGGTTTGAGCAAGTAACCCGGGTTGGGGACCTCAATCTCGACGCGGGCCTGGCGGCTGGCCTCTCGGATCAGCGGAGCGATTCGCTGGATATGGCCGGCAAATGTCTGGCCGGGAAATGCATCCGTCGTGATCATCACCTGTTGGCCGATCTGAATCTTCGGATAATCCCTCTCGATCACGAAGACGACTGCCACCAGCGGGTTGTTCTCGAGAATGGACACGATCGGCTGGTTGATCTGGACCAGGGCGCCCTCATCTACGAACCGTTCACCGACCACGCGATTCGGATCGCCCGCCTCCCAGAAGGCGCGAACTTGCGTGTACGACAGTTGCAGTTTCGCCGCCTCCAGGGCGGCCTCTTTCTGGGCCACTTGGGCCAATGTGACCTTCATTTGCGTCTGGCTTGCATTGAACTGGGCGGCGGCGGCATCCATCTCCGCGACCGAAGCGATTTGCTTCTCCCGCAGGGCAGTGACCCGTTCGTATTCGCGCTTGGCCAAATCAAGCGCGCTAGCCCCGTTTTCCGCATTGGCCTTAGCGACCTGGAGTTCGGCCTGCGCTTGTTCGACCTGCCGTATGAACTGCTCGTCGTCGAGGACCGCGATCACCTCGTTGCGGGTGACAGGATCGCCGATATCCACGAAGAGCTTGCGTAGCCAGCCAGTGGCCTTCGACGCGACTACGAACAGTGACCTTGGCACCAGCGACCCGCTGAAGACGCCGATGTCCCGAATCATGCCCTCGCGCACCGGCTGCACTTCCACAGCAACAGCGACAGAACGATTCGGTTTCTCCGTGTCCCCCGACGCCACAATGCGTCGATGCGCCTCCCATCCGACCGCAACGATTCCGGTGACGATAACTGCAATCAGTATCAGTTTCTTCATTCACGCGTTCCTATGTTCTGTTGGAGGACACTCGGTTCGATTCTCGTTTTCGGTCTGGGGCGGCGGTCGCGTCGAACCGTTCGCCGCCGCCGGCCTCGATAGCTTCACGTATCGTCGTGATTCCTGCCAGCGAAAAACGCGCAATATGGTCGGTCAGCGTCTTGACCAACTGATCGGTCGGGGCATCAAACCTCACATGAGGCGGAATCTTGCCGCTGAACAAGCGGATCCCGATCGCGAGGCACTGGTGGACTACGCTCATGCCGCACAGATGGATCTCTTCGTCGGAGGCCTCCGGTCCGAGCATCTCCTTCATCAGTCGGCGCATGCGTTCCTGCATCGGCCGAAGGGCATCGTCTTTGACGCGTTCGATGACCTCGGTCGGGTTCATCATCTCGCGCAACAGCAGCCTGCCCGCGTGTCCGATCCGCCCGCGATCGACCAATTTGCCGACCAGCGAATGGATGGTGCCGCGCAGACGGTCTTCGGGTGGCGCATCGGGGTCGAGTCCGCCCTCCGGAGGATAGGCCGCATTGGCCTCATCGAAGGCCTTGCGCCAGACCTGGGTGTAGAGTTCTTCCTTGGACCCGAAATAATAGTTGATCGCCGCGATGTTGCTCTTGGCCCGCGAACAGATGTCCTCGACGGTCGCCTCGTGATAGCCCTTCTCGGCAAAGACCTCCTGGGCCACGGCGAGAATCCGGGTGCGCGTTTCGATTCCATCTCTTCGTCTGGCCACGCCAGCACCTTTCGCTGATGGGTCTGCCTGTTGTTGTCAGGTCGGACCGCATGAACAATCGTTTCAAAAGACCATTTGAACTAGGCGGCCTCGCTAAGTCAAACGCCTTCTTGAAAACGCGACAAGAATTGCCCCCTCGTCCCATGTCAAACGAGCACTGTCCTATTAATGCAGGCCGCATCAGGACGAATCGCCGCCCTTCGCCGCCCTCATTCGGCACGGAATTTGAAGGTCGTGGTGGTTCTGTACTCCTGGCCCGGCCGGAGCACGGTGGATGGGAAGTGCGACTTGTTGGGTGAGTCGGGGAAATGCTGCGTCTCCAGGCAGAAGCTGTGGTGCGAGCCGTAGGTCTTGCCGCCTTTGCCTGTGATGTTGTTCATGCCGTTAGCAGTGTAGAGCTGCACTCCCGGTTCGGTGGTGTAGACCTCCATGACCCGGCCGCTGAGAGGCTCGCAGACGCGGGCGGCCAGGACCGAGGAGCCGTATGAGCCTTTGAGCACATAGTTGTGGTCGTATCCCCGCGTCTCGGTCAACTCGTCAATTCGCTCCCCGATCCGGCGGGGTTCGGTGAAGTCCAGGGGTGTGCCTTTGACGCTGCGGATCTCGCCCGTGGGAATCAGCCCTTCGCCGGCCGGCGTGTACCACGGGGCGGCGATCATCAGTTCATGGCCCAAGATATCCCCGCTGCCGGCCCCGGCCAGATTGAAGTAGCTGTGGTTCGTGAGGTTGACTATGGTCGGCTTGTCGGTGGTGGCGGCGTACACGATCTTGAGTTCATTCTTGTCGGTCAGCGCATACGTGACGGTGCATTGCAGATTGCCTGGAAAGCCCTCCTCGCCGTCGGGGCTGAAGTGAGTCAGGCGGACGCCGATCTCCGTACCGTCGCGGTAGCTTGAGCCCTTCCAGACGACCCTGTCGAACCGCTTGTCGCCCCCGCCGTGGATGTGGTTCTTACCGGCGTTGGCTGTGATGCGGCGTTCAACGCCGTCCAGCATGAACCGCGCGCCGGCGATGCGATTGGCATAGCGCCCGACAACGGCCCCGAAGAGCGGGTTTCTCTTGATGTAGGAATCGAGGTTATCGAAGCCGAGCACGACGTCGGCCGATTCGCCGTTGCGGTCGGGTACGTCGAGCGAAACGAGAATGGCCCCATAGGTGATGACCTTCGCCCGCAGTCCGTGCGCGTTGGTGAGCGTGAAGAGCATGACATCCTGTCCATCCGGTGTGGTGCCGAACGGGGTCTCGGAGAGGCTTGTAATGGCCGGCTGGTCGGCCCGTGCCGGCAGGCTGGATGCAAGGATGGCTGCGATCAGGAGCAACGGGGCAAATGAGCGTCTGACGGTCATGATCTGTCTCTCCTACACCTGGAGCCTGCTGACACGCTACCGATTGGCCACGGGACGACGATGGGATTGTAGGCACAGCAAGCCCGCCCGGTCAAGACGATGGTCCGGCGCCACTCGATCTGCCGGGACGACTCGGTCGTCGGTATCCCGGCCTGCTGCGGGCGACGAACCGGTTCCGACCGTCGCGTCACGTTTCCTTTGCTGCCTCGGCAGATTTCTGCTTGACAATAGTTCGTCTACGAACTATCCTTCCGCCATATAATGTTCAGGCGACGAACAGGACGGTTATGGCTGATGTCAACGGTATCGCAGGGCAAATAGGCAGGATCAGAGAGAAGGCCAATGCTCTGGTTGAAGACGAGCTGAAGAGCCGGAATATCAAGGGGATTGTCCCCGCGCACGGACCGGTGCTAGCCTTTCTCTTGCAGCAGAAGCAACCGGTTGCCATCAAAGCGGTGGTCGAACACGTGCGGCGGGTCAAGTCCACTGTGACTGTGACGATCAGCACCCTCGAACGACATGGGTATGTGCGCAAGTCCCCCAGCGAAACGGATGCTCGCGTCACGTACGTGGAACTGACCGCCAAAGGAAGCGGCCTCCAGAAGGACTTTGAGGAGATTTCCCAGATGCTGCGGATCAGGCTCTACGGCAACATGTGCCCAAAGGATCGCGAGCGCCTGGTCAAACAATTGGACGAGATTGAGGAGAATTTGAGCGGATAGTCTTTTTGTGTCGATAGTTCGTGGGCGAACCATATCCCAGCAAGAAAGAGCGTAGCCCTGCCAGGCGCATCGAAGCAAGAAATGGGCGTAACCGTGATCTGAACAGGAGGCAAACATGAAGAAGACAGGAACACACTACAAGACATCGTCGATCGGGGACATCCAAACGCTCGGACGAGTAACCCTCAAGGGCGAACTGGCGCTGACCGGGTCGGAGATATCCATCAATGAGTTACCGCCGGGAGTCAGCGTGCCGTTCGTCCATAGTCACAAGCGGAACGAAGAGGTCTATATCATCCTAAAAGGGAAGGGTCAGCTCTACGTCGATGGCGACGAATTCGAAGTCGAGGAAGGCAGCGTCATTCGTGTCGACCCCGCCGGCACCAGGTGCCTGAGAGCCGACGGCCAGACTCCGCTTCGGTATGTCTGCATTCAAACCGAGGCAAACAGCCTGGTGCAATTCACGCAGGACGACGGAGTCATGTCGGAACGCAGACCAAGTTGGCTGAAATAGGCTGACGCCTCATTGGCGTCCCGGAACTCGGCCGGAATCCGTAAAAACGCCGGAGCGTTGAAAAGGACAGCTTCGCAGGGGGGCAATCATCCTCCATCGCATCCTATTGCTGGCTCCCGGGTGATCGTGCTACTATGATGTCGAATGCGGTCTCCCCCTGATGGGAGACCTTGCCGGGGCAGAAGAATCGCGATGTCGGATGAGTCCAGAAATGACGTTACGCGCATCCTGCACGCCGTAGAGCGCGGGGAGGCCAGGGCGTTGGATGAACTGCTGCCCCTGGTCTACGACGAACTCCGCCTGCTGGCATCCCAGAAACTGTCGCACGAATCCCCCGGGCAGACGCTCCAGGCGACGGCGCTGGTTCATGAGGCATATCTGCGTCTCGTGGGTTCAGACTGTGGCGGCTGGCAAAACCGCACCTACTTCTTTGGTGCGGCAGCAGAGGCCATGCGTCGCATCCTGGTTGAACACGCTCGAAAGAAGAGGAGCAAGAAACGGGGTGGAGATCGCCATCGCGTCGATTTCGCCAGTGCGGATGTGATGGCGGACAAGTCCCCGGATGACCTTATTGCCATGGACGAAGCCCTCGCCAGGTTCTCGCAGATCGACCCGATCAAGGCGGAACTGGTCAAATTGCGTTTTTTCGCCGGTCTGAGCTTCGAGCAGGCCGCGGAACTCCTGGATATCTCCCCTGCGACAGCGAGACGGCACTGGAACTACGCGCGGGCCTGGCTGTACGGCAGAATCTGCTCGGCGGATTGACCCCGCACATTTTCTTCACTTTTCCCGTAGAATCGTGATCGAACGCGCGGGCAATCTGCGCAGGTGCTGTAGAAGGTGCAAAATGCAGGATCTTGGCTGCTGTAGGAACAGGTGAGAATCTTTCGTGATGGCGCCAGAACAGAACCCAGAAGAACTATTCCATCGAGCCTTGGAGTTGAAGGACCCCGAGAAGCGGGCTGCCTATTTGGATGAAGCCTGCGCCGGAGACGAGGAACTGCGGGCACAAGTCGAGGCCTTGCTCAGGTGGGACAGCGAAGCCGGGGGGTTCATGAACCTGCCGGACAGAGACCCCAACGCCACCCGAGATGCGACCGCTATCCCGGACATGACAGGTACGGAGATTGGCCGCTATAAGCTCCTGGAGAAGATCGGGGAAGGAGGTATGGCGACCGTCTACATGGCCGAACAGCGACACCCTATCTGCCGCCGTGTTGCCCTGAAAATCATCAAACTGGGGATGGATACCAAGCAGGTCATCGCCCGCTTTGAGGCGGAACGCCAGGCCCTGGCCATGATGGACCACCCCAATATAGCCACGGTGTTAGATGCGGGGGCAACCGAAGCGGGACGCCCTTACTTTGTGATGGAGCTTGTCCGGGGGCTGCCGATCACCAAGTTCTGCGATGCGAACAACTTGACCACGCGGGAACGTCTGGAGTTGTTCGTGTCCGTCTGCCATGCCGTCCAGCATGCCCATCAGCGAGGGATCATTCACCGGGATATCAAGCCCTCCAACGTGTTGGTCACGTTGCACGATGGCAAGCCGGTCCCCAAGGTGATTGACTTCGGGATTGCCAAGGCCCTGAATCAGCGACTGACGGAGAAGACCATCTTCACTCGCTACTCTCAGATGATCGGCACGCCGCAGTACATGAGCCCGGAGCAGGCCGAAATGAGCGGGCTGGATGTAGACACGAGAACCGACGTCTTCTCGCTGGGCGTGCTTCTCTACGAGCTACTCACGGGTAGAACGCCATTCGATTCGGAGTACCTGCTGAGCAAGGGCTATGGAGAGATGCAGCGGATCATACGGGAGGAGGAGCCGATACGCCCGTCGACCAAGATCACCACACTGGGGGAAGCGCTCACCGATGTCGCCAAACACCGCAGGGTGGCGCCGGAAGCTCTGGGAAGACTGATGCGAGGCGATCTGGACTGGATCGTGATGAAGACGCTGGAGAAGGACAGGACGCGTCGCTACGAGACCGTGCACTCCCTGGCCGAAGATGTCGAGCGGCACCTGCGCAACGAGCCGATCACGGCATCCTCGCCCGGCACGATCTACCGGCTGCAGAAGTTCCTGCGGAGAAATCGCACGAAGGTCGTAACGTGGTCGGCCGTCGCGGTGATTGTCGTCGGGCTGCTGTTTGTCCCGGGCGCTTACATGCGCTTCAGGACCGAGCGAAGGCGGAGCGACGACCTCCGCAGGATTGCACTGGTTGAGGATCTGGTCACCAGCGGCGACTATGAGCGGGCGCTGGCGGAAGTCGAACCCCTCCTTTCCAGCCGGTTCGTTGGCCCGGAAGCCGGGCTTCTGAACGCACGCGTACTGCTGGAACTGCAAAGTCCCGACGCCGGCGTCGAACAGTTGCACAAGCTGCTGAATGAACGATCCGAAATCGCCGCCAATGCCCATTATCTCCTCGCGCGGATCTACCTGGAGTCCGCCGCGCGCGATCCTCACCTGAAGGACAAGGCGGAGATTCACCTCCAGCATGGGGAACAACTGCTGCCGAGAACGGCCCAGGCCTATTTGCTGCGTGCCGTCGTGGCACAGACGGTCGAGGGGACTCTCCGATGGCTGGAAGAGGCCCTGCAACTGGATCCGGCGAACTACGATGCCCGACGGGCTCGCGCGCTGACTTGTTTGGCGCTCGGTGAATACCGCGAGATGGAAACAGAAGCGTCCGTCATGATCGGCAGCCAGCCGAAGAATCCGGCGGGTTATTCGCTGCGCGCCATCGCACGGCGCGAACTGTCGTTGGCGCAAAATGACGGCGAATTGCTCAGCAAGGCTGTTGCGGACCACAACCGCGCGATCGGTCTGACGCCGCCGCACGACAGCCGCTTGGCGGATCTCCGCGACCAGCGTCACCGGACTCTCATGCGGATGGGGAAACACGATGAAGCTCTTGCCGACGTTCAGACCTGTCTGGAGCTGCAGCCCCGTGACCCGGCATATCATTTTGACTTGTTCTGTGTGTTGCTGGCGCGGGGTCAATACGAGAAGGCGCAGGCCGAATATGACAATATCCTCAAATCCGGCCTGATGAACCCGATGCATTTTGACAGTCTGGCTGCGAAGTACGTTTCCGACAGCCTGTGGTCGAGAGGGTCGTGGTATCCTCAGGACAGACCGCCGGTGGGGAAGGCCTTCGAGGGCATGTACGCGGCGGCCAGGCAATACCATCAGCTTGCCGAGCGGGCCAGGCGCGTGGTGCCTGAAGGTTTCCATCCGAGCTTCTCGCCGGACGGCGCCCAGTTGGCTTACAGCCGAGGCGTGCTGGGCGCCAGCGGCATTGAGATTCTTCATCTCGGCACGGGCACGACCCGGCTGTTGACCGTGCCCGGCAAAGACCCGGCGTGGGCGCCCGACGGGCAGTATGTTCTTTATGTTCGTGACCGGCAGTTCCTGTCCATGCAGGACCTGACGTCTCCGGGTGGGGAGAAACCTCAGACGTGGGAACCGGAAGAGGTCTGGATCATCAGAGCCGACGGCACCGAGCGCCCGCGATTTCTGGCCAGGGGGGGCTGGCCGAACTGGTCCGGCGATTCCAAGCGGCTCTACTACCACAGCCGTCTGGACAAGATGGTGTATTCCATGTCGACGGATCCGAACAACCTGAATCCGAAAGAAGTGTTCGCATGTGAAACCCAGTTTCCCGTCGTTTCACCTGACGAGAGATTTATCGCATTCATCGAAAAGAAAACCGGTGCACTCAAGATCGTGGACCTGACCGATGGGTCGGAGGCAGCATCCTGGTCGGGGCTTGGCAGGAACGCGCTGTCGTTCATCTCCTGGTCGGCGGATGGCAAGCGACTGGCCATCGGATGCTATTGGCAGGGAGGGCTCTGGATCTACGATATGGACACAAAAGAGGCAACCAGGATCGTCGACGGTTCCTTTGCCTGGTGTGCTTGGTCGGCTCCCGATATGAGTCGCATGGTCATCGAGCGTGGGTTTGGGTCGTGGCATCACGAGATTTGGATCGCCGATGTGGTTAAAGAGGGCGTCCCGATGAAAGGATCGCAGAAATGAAGACGAGAACGACTCTTGTGGCAGTAGTCCTGATGGTAGCCGCCGGCAGCAGTCTGGCCGCCGATTGGCCGCAATATCTTGGGCCGGCCAGAAATTCAACGTCCCCGGAAAAGGGGCTGCTGCGCTCCTGGCCCGAGAAGGGGCCGGAGGTTCTGTGGACTGTCGCTGTTGGTATAGGTTATGGCGGACCTGTTGTCAAAGACGGCAAGGTCTATCTGCTCGACAGGGATGATAAGGTGGGTGACAACCTTCGCTGTCTGGACCTGACCAATGGCAACGAACTCTGGAATTTCGCCTATGACGCTCCCGGACGGGTCATGTTCCCCGGTTCGCGCAGTGTGCCGATCGTGGACGGCCATCATGTCTATTCGTGCGGTCCCTATGGCGATCTCTACTGCATGGACACGAACACACACAAGCCCGTCTGGAATAAGAACGTGTGGAAGGACTTCGGCGGCGACAGAATTCCGATATGGGCCATCACTCAGTGCCCTCTTATTTACGGCGACTTGCTTGTTCTCGCATCCCAAGCCCCCGATGCCGGTGTGGTGGCTTATGACAAACTCACGGGTGATGTGAGATGGAAAACACCCAATCTCGGCAATGAATCATATGCCAGTCCTTCCGTGGTGAAGATAGACGGAGAAGACCATGTTGTGATGGTCATTTCATCGACGAATCCCATTGGACATCGCGAATTGCCGCAAACTCTGGGTAATGTTGTCGGGATCGAGCCGCTTACGGGAAAGATCCTCTGGGAGTATGACAAGTGGCGATGTCACATCTCGGTGCCGAGTGCTGTTGACGCCGGCGAGAACAGAGTGCTGGTCGTCGGTGGATATGAACTCGGCGCCACAATGATCAAGGTCGAAAAGAAGACCGACGGCAGCTACGGCACGACCGAACTGTTCACCACCGAAGAATTTGGCGATCAGACAAAGCCGCCGATACTGCATAACGGTCACTTTTATGCCCAGTATGGAACCAACAGCCGGCGGGACGGCCTGCTGTGCATGAGCATGGACGGGCAGATCAAGTGGAGCACGAGACGTTCACCTGATTTCAATAAGGGCAGTATGATTCTTGTCGACGGCCTGATTCTGGCTACGGACGGCAGGAAGACCTTGTACCTGATAGAGCCGGATCCCTCCGGATTCAAGGCACTGGCATCCGCGGAGATGCTTGGAGATGGAGGAACAGGATCAGGAAACGATCCTCTGGCCTCGAGAGTTGGAGGTTCCACTCAGAACTGGGCACCGTTGGCGCTTTCGGACGGCAAGCTCCTTATCCGAGACCAGACGAGAATGAAGTGTGTTCAAGTCGCTCAGTAATTCCCAAGAATGTCATATCAATCAGCTACAGGAGCAGATCATGAAGGTTAGAGTGACTGTGATAGCAATGATCCTGATCGCACTCGCCGGCAACAGTCCGGCGGCAGACTGGCCGCAATGGCAGGGTCCCAATCGAGATGGCAAGTCTGCGGATACGGGCCTTCTCAAGCAGTGGCCTGAAAATGGTCCCCCACTTGCCTGGAGGATCGACAAACTCGGCGGGGGTGACAGCGGTCCGGCCATTGCCGCCGGGCGGATCTTCCTCATGAGCAATCGCGGCGAAGAGGAGGTCGTCTGGGCCCTGTCCGAGAAGGACGGCAGTGAAGTCTGGGTGACGCCCCTGGGGCCGGCCTTTCAGCAGCGGGCTTCGCAGGGGAAAGAGGGACCAGGATGTACGCCGACGGTCGACGGCGAACGCCTCTATGTCGAGGGGTTGGGGGGGATTGTGGCTTGTCTGCAGGTCCAGGACGGCAAGATCGTCTGGCAGCGCAGCCTGACGGAGGATTTCGGCGGGCGCGTACCCATGTGGAGCTACCGCGAATCGCCGCTCGTGGACGGTGATAAAGTCATCGTCACGCCCGGCGGGGCTGATGCGCTCCTGGTGGCTCTGAACAAGCTGACCGGCGAGACGATCTGGAAGGCCAAGCTGCCCGACAGCCCGGCAAGCGATTCCGGAGCACCGGGTGGCTCTGGCGGCGGTCGTGGCGGTCCCGGCGGTCGTCGAGGCGGTTTCGGTGGCGGTGCTGGAGCCGCCTACGCCTCGGTTATAGCGATTGACTTCGAAGGACAACGCCAGTATGTGCAGCTCACCGCCAATACACTCGTCGGTATCGCGGCGTCAGACGGTAAGTTCCTCTGGCGTTATGACAAGCCGGCCAACCGCATGGGTATTAACTGCACGACAGCAATATTCCATGATGGCATGGTGTTTGCCTCCTCAGCCTATGGCGCAGGCGGCGGGTTGGTCAAGCTGAGCAAGGATGCGGATGGTGCCGTCAGGGCCGAGGAAGTCTACGCCAGCACCGACATGCAAAACCATCACGGCGGCATGATCCTTCTCGATGGTTATCTCTACGGTGCCAGCGGTGGCAATGAGGGCGGCGCCCTCGTCTGTCTCGACTTCAAGACAGGCAAAGTCATGTGGGACCAGCAGGCCACCGCCGGTCGTCGCGCGAAGGGTTCGTTGGCGTTGGCCGACGGCATGCTCTACTATCGCATGGAGGACGGCGCCATGTGCCTGATCGAACCGAACCCGAAGCAATACACCGAACGCAGCCGCTTCCAACAGCCCGACCGCACCCGCCTGTTAGCCTGGTCTCACCCGGTCGTTGCCAACGGCAGACTTTATATCCGCGATCAGGATGTCTTGTTCTGCTACGACGTCAAGGCGAAGTGAAACTCCATTGGTCAGTTGCCATGGTCATGCAAAGCTTGAATTTGCCTCCATTAGGTCTTGCCGGCGCGGCCATATTTCCGATCTGCATGATCGGAAACGCCGCGTCGGCCTACTTCTTGAGCGTGTTGTGAGAATGGGCATGAGGCTGTTTGCCGGCCACCAAGAGTGGTATACTCTCCGGGAAGAAAGGAGGCAACATATGAAGGGAATGACGGTTGTTGTGGTGGTCACAGGGGTCTTGATTCTGGCCGTGGTGGCTCAGGGAGGGGATTGCCCGCGATTTCGTGGGCCGGCAGGGGATGGGGTATTTCCGGAGACGGGCCTCCTGAAGCAGTGGCCGGAGGGCGGGCCGAAACTTGCCTGGTCCGCTGACGGGCTGGGCCCAGGCTACTCTTCGGCGGTCGTTGTCGACGGGACGGTCTACGTGACCGGCATGGACGACCAGAACCAAGGGGTGCTGTTTGCCTTCGAGGAGGACGGCTCTAAGAAGTGGAAGGTGGCCTATGGCCCGGAATTTGTCAAGGAGGGCCCCGCTCCGACGGGAACGCGCGGCACCCCGACGGTGGACGGCGGCCGCGTCTTCGTGATGACCGGCTTCACCCGGCTGGTTATTCTCGACGCAAGCAACGGACAGGCGCTCAAGACCGTCGATCTGCTGGAACGATTCGGCGCCGAGAAGGCGAGGTTTGGCTTTGCCGAGTGCGTGCTGGTCGATGGACGCAAGGTCATCTGCACGCCGGGTGGTCCCGATGCCTCTCTTGTGGCTCTGGACCGGGAGACGGGCGAGACGATCTGGCAAACTAAGGGGCTCGGTCAGCCGTCGGGTTACTGCTCGGCCAGGCTGGTTGACCACGACGGTCGCAAGCTGGTGCTGACGATGCTGGCGAACGGCGTGGTCGCTGTCGATGCCGGCTCGGGCGAGGTCGTCTGGCAGCGCGAATACCCGCACCGCGCCGGGGTTCAGCCCAATCCGCCGCTCTACGCCGATGGAATGGTCTACGTCGCATCGGGGATGGGCACGGGTGGCGCGATGCTGCCGTTGGCCCGGATGGACGCGGCCGCCAAGTGGACGGACAGGACGCTGGATTGCCAGATGCAGGGGACCGTCCTGCTCGATGGCTGTATTTACGGGACGGCCCAGAGTGGCAACCGGGGCCTCGTCTGTCTGGACTGGAAGACGGGCCAGGTGAAATGGAACGCTCCGGCCACTGAAATGGGTGTGGTCGTGGCCGCCGACGGTATGCTCTACGTTTATACCCAGGAAGGGACGATGATTCTGGTGCCGCCGAGCCCAGAGGGATACAAGCCGGCGGGGCAGTTCACGATCTCGGGCGGAACCAACGAGCACTGGGCCCATCCGACTATCGCCAACGGCAGGTTGTACGTCCGCCATGGCGATGCGTTGCTGGTTCATGATATCCGCTCCGGATCGTAGCGCAAGCGGGCGGGCCCGTGCGTCATGCCCGGAGGGCTTGCGGGGGTCTTCGCGACAGATCCGGGCAGGAATGAACCCTTGGAGCCGGCATGGGGTATAATCGGGCGGGTAGGATGGGCTTTAGCCCATGCGGCCAATACAGCATGGGCTAAAGCCCATCCCACATGGAACCCGGCAGGGCATTTGACGGTAAGGTAGGGCAGAGATCCAATGACAGCAGGGCAGACTGAGAAACGGCGGCACGTGGTGTTCTGTAGCTGCGTCCATTACGAGACCATCCCGCAAGCCGTGAAGGAGCGGGTCTTCGCATCTCTGCGCGATGCGGGTATCGCCGTGGAGGCTGTGGCCGATCTGTGCGGTATGGCGGCCAAGCGGCATCCGAGACTGCGGCACTGGGCCCAGGCCGATCCGCTGTCGATCGTCGCGTGCTTTCCGCGGGCAGTCCGGTGGCTGTTCGAAGCCGCCGGCACGCCGTTGGGCCTCGGGCGAACGCGCCTGTTCAACATGCGGACCCAGTCGGCCGAGGAGATCGCTCGGGAATTGATGAAGGATGCTGGATCCGGGATGATTGAAGAGAAGTCGGTCCCCTCCGCCTCCAATCATCAATCATCAATCGAAAATCATCAGTCGGATTGGGTGCCGTGGTTCCCTGTGATCGACTACGACCGATGCGTCAACTGCAAGCAGTGCATGAACTTCTGCCTGTTTGGCGTATACGGGCTGTCCGATGAAGGCCGCGTGGAGGTGCAGAACCCGGCCGGCTGCAAGACGAACTGCCCGGCCTGCGCGCGGATGTGTCCGGCCTCTGCAATCATCTTCCCCAAGTATGCGGATTCCCCGATCAACGGCGATGACGCCGCGCCGCCGGCCGAGGTGCGAGAGAAACCGGCCCCGGACCTGCGCCGCCTGCTGCGAGGGGATGTTTACGACAAGATTCGCCGACGCGAGCCGGGACGGAAGCGATTCTCGACCGATGCGCGGGACTCCCTGCCGGCCGGACCGTGTCCCACGATCGACGCCCTGCGGCGCGACCTTGATATTCCCGACGATGTCCTGGCATCGTTGTCCGGCGCGGAATTACAGCGCATCCGGGCCCAGGCGCGCACACCGAAAGAGGGAGACGGCGACAAGAAAGAGAGCCGCAATGCCTGAATCGCGACTCAGACCGGCTGTCGTCCTCGTCGCGGACCGGACACTCAGCGCCGATTATCGCATCCTCTTCGACGGCATGTTCGCCACGATGCAGATGACCCAGGTGCCGGAAGCGTTCATGCGTCACTTCCTCGCACCGCCCGTGCGGACCGATGCCGACGGACGCGCCCGCACCGTTCCGCTGGGACTGCGGCGCGTCGAATCGGCCCTGCTGAAATACACCTCGCTGGAGCGAGACGATGTGGTCTGCACGACGCCCGAGCGACTGGCGGAC
>Ga0209510_1002400_pt1 | contig 19329 bp, 14 predicted proteins | sample BiotimSIPDNA_FD_185749 | JGI IMG/M metagenome (GOLD analysis project Ga0209510, IMG submission 185749) | Anaerobic biogas reactor microbial communites from Washington, USA - Biogas_R1 time_0 SIP DNA (SPAdes) (version 2) | ecosystem: Engineered > Bioreactor > Anaerobic > Unclassified | place... | reverse complement strand
GATGATCGACGCCTGGGACTTCGGCGCCACGCCCTGGGACAATTGCAGCTACTCGCTTCACCTGCCGTTCGGGACATATGCCCTGACGTCGTCGAGCGAGCCGGGACTGGCGATTGCCTCGGAGCGGAACCCTTGGATGAAGAGTCCAGTCGGCGAGCCCGGCGCCTTCGCCCAATTCACCCCCGATGTCCGCCCGTTCACGGGAACGACGGAAACGGCGCTCAAGGGCAACGCCCTCTCGCATCAGGGCGAAGGCCAGAACGTGCTGTTCCTCGACAGCCACGTCGAGTTCGCCCGACGGGCCTTCTGCTCGCTCGAAGATGACAACATCTTCACGAAGTCACGCAACACCGCCACGGGCGATGCCCTGGGCACGGCGGCCGCCTATTCGGCCAACTACGCGCCCGCGAATCGCAAGGACAGCTTGCTCGTCCACGACCCCGAAACGTGGGGCCAGAGGCCGACCAAGTAGCACAGCCAGGACACAGTTGCGTCAGGGTGCCTTTTCTTCCATGACAGGCGGCCTCGCGCTGCGGAGCGCGGGGCCGCCCTTGCGGCACGACGTCGGCGTTGAATCGTGTGGAGGATTTGTATCGGGTCGGGATTTCTGGTAGAGTATCGGCTTTGGATCTATCAGGAGTACCGACATTGGGCAAGACACTGACCTATAAGATATTCGAATCGCACCTGATCGAGGGGTCCGCCGCAGGCGGAGCTCCGGGCGAGCCGATTGCGATTCGGATCGACCAGACGCTGACGCAGGACGCGACCGGCACGACGGCCTTTCTGCTGTTCGAGGCGATGGGCGTGCCGCGCGTGCAAACGGACCTGTCCGTCAGTTACATCGACCACAACATGGCCGGGTTCGGCCCGGAGAACCACAACGACCACCTGTATCTCCAGACCGTCGCGGCCAAGAGCGGCGTTTACCATTCGCGGGCCGGCAACGGGATCTGCCACCAGGTACACCTGGAGCGGTTCGGCAAGCCCGGCGCGACGCTGCTGGGCAGCGATTCGCACACCCCGACCGGCGGCGGGATCGGCATGGTCGCGATCGGGGCCGGCGGACTCGACGTCGCGGTCGCCATGGCGGGCGGGCCATTCTATCTGGCGTGTCCGAAGGTCCTCGGCGTCAAGCTGACGGGCCGGCTGAACGACTGGGTCGCCGCCAAAGACGTCATCCTCAAGCTGCTGAGCATTCTCTCGACGAAGGGCAACGTCGGCTGGGTGGTCGAGTACTTCGGCCCGGGCGCCGAGACGCTCAGCGTGCCCCAGCGATCGACGATCACGAATATGGGCGCCGAGCTGGGCGTCACAACCAGCCTGTTCGGAAGCGACGAGCAGACACGGGCCTTCCTGGCCGCCCAGAAACGCGAGCAGGACTACCGACCCTTGCAGGCCGATGCGGACGCCGAGTACGACCGGATCATCGAGATCGACCTTTCGAAGCTCGAACCGCTGGCGGCCTGTCCGTCGTCGCCCGACAACGTCAAGGCCGTTCGCGAGATCGCCGGGACCAAGGTGGGCCAGGTCGCGATCGGCAGTTGCACCAATTCGAGCTACACCGATCTGATGATGGTCGCCGGGGTCCTCAAGGGCCGCCTGACTGACCCGATGGTCGAGCTTGGCATCTCGCCGGGCAGCCGGGAAGTGCTGGAGATGCTGGCCCGCAACGGGGCGCTCGCCGATCTGATCGCCGCGGGGGCGAGGATTCTCGAATCGGGCTGCGGGCCGTGCATCGGCCAGGGCTTCTCGCCGGCCGACGACGTGGTGAGCCTGCGGACGTTCAACCGCAATTTCGCCGGGCGGACCGGGAGCAAAGGCGACCGGGCCTATCTCGTCAGTCCCGAGACGGCGGTCGCGGCCGCTCTGACGGGCGAGATCACCGATCCGCGAGACCTCTCCGAACGGATGGGCATTGCGTTTCCCAGAATCGAGATGCCGTCGCAGTTCCACATCGACGACAGCATGATCGAGCCGCCGCTGGATGAGGCAAAGGCCAAACAGGCCGAGGTCGTTCGGGGCCGCACGATCGTGGTGCCCGAGACGCCGCCGCCGCTTCGCAAGAGCCTCGACGGACAGGTCCTGCTCAAGTGCGGCGACAAGATCACGACCGACCACATCATGCCGGCCGGGACGTTCCTGAAGCTGCGCTCGAACGTGCCCGAGTATGCCAAGGTGGTCTTCAACTGCTTCAACGAGCCGGGCTCGCCGACGTTTGCCGAGCGGGCCCTGGCGCTGAAGGCCAAGGGCGTTGGCGGGATCATCGTCGCCGGCGAAAGCTATGGCCAAGGCTCGTCGCGCGAGCACGCGGCGCTGTGCCCGATGTACCTGGGCGTCCGCGCAGTGATCGCCAAGACCATCGAGCGGATCCATCGGGCGAATCTGATCAACTTCTGCATCGTGCCGATCCGCTTCGCCGATCCGGCCGATTACGACGAGATTGAACCGGGCGACGAACTGACGATCGACGATTTGATCGGGGCGGTCAAGAATGCCGAGACCGTCACGATCGTGCGCAAACGCGACGATGTTGAATTCACCGGCCTGCTGGAGTTGTCGAGCCGCGACCGCGAGGTCCTTCTGGCCGCTGGTCTGCTGAGCTACACGCGAGAGAAGGCCCATGCGTGAGAGAACGGTCAGCGTTTTCGGCACGGCGCGGGCCCGCGCGGGCGAGCCGATCTTCGCTCTCGCCGAGCATCTGGGCCGGGAATTGGCGCGGGCGGGATTTACCGTGGCCAACGGTGGCTATGGCGGGACGATGTTGGCGGCAGCCAAAGGGGCCCACGACGCCGGCGGGAAGGTGATCGGCGTGACTTGTTCAGCGTTCAGGAACAGCGTCGCCAACGAGTTCGTCACGGAAGAGGTGACGACCGCCTCGCTGGACGAACGGCTCGAGAAGCTCATCCGCCTGGGTCAGGCGTACGTCGTTCTGCCGGGCGGGACCGGGACGCTGCTGGAGCTGGCCGAGGTCTGGGAACTGAAGAACAAGAAGTTCTTCGACCGGGCCAAGCCGATCATGCTGTTGGGCGATTTCTGGAGGCCCTTGGTCGATCTGGTCTGCCGCGACGACCCTCGCAGCGCCGAGCACGTAGTCTTTGCTGAGGAACCGGCCGACGCCGTCGGTCGGATCATGGAGGTTCTTGGCAAATAGTCCGAGGATATGAAGATGAGAATGAGACGGACGAAATTCGCAACGATCGTTCTGTGCGTGGTGCTGTCGACAACGGTCCTTGCAGGTGAAGCGCCGCCCTCAACGAGCCCGGTCATACCCGATGGGACGGTGATCCAGGCCGTCGACGGGGCACTGGTTCGCAACGACAGCAACGATCTCTGGCTCTTCCAGTTCGCACGCGATGTCGATGGTGTCGGCGGCGCGCTGCCGGCCGGCTCTTCGCTCGAAGTGCTGCCCTCGTCGATTCTCGACGGCATGGTCGCCGACGCCAACGATCGTCTGCTGCCTCGCTACCGGCTCAGCGCCGTGGTGACGCGATACAGGGGCGCCAACTATCTGTTTCCCACCTACTACCTGCCTCTGAGCAAGCTCAAGGACGCCGATGGATCCGAGACGCTGGAGGAGCCTGCGGACGGTATCCAGACGGTGTCCGACGGCGCGATGGAGATTCCCGACGAGGTGCTCGAGAGGATGAGGACGCGGCGGCAGGCGCGCGGCCCCCAACGCCGGGAAGCCGACAAGGCCCCCGCGGAAACCGGACACAGGGCGCGGACGCACGTGCTGGTCGACCGGGTCGGGTTCATCGAGTTCAACGAGGGCTACCCGACGTTCGTCCCGGACGGCCTCGGCAGGAACGTCTCGCAGACCCGTTACGAACTGCTGCCGTGCAGCATGTTGGAGCAGGCCGAACGGCGGCTTGCCGCGTTTCCCCAGCCAATCCGCTTCAACGTCGCCGGACTGGTCACGGAGTGCCAGGGCAAGAAGTACCTGCTGCTGCAACGGGCGATCCGTGTCTACAACTATGGCAACTTCGGTGGATAGAATCCAATGAGCGAAGGGTTGGAAGAACTGCTGATTTTGGGATCGGACCCGCAGGCAAAGGGCAACATCGCGAAGCTGCGGCTCGATATGCTCGCCGCCGCACGATCGGCCAGCGAGGACGATGCACAGAACCGAACGGTGGTCGAGGTGTTGCGCGGCATCCGCCAACGAGGCGATGAGGCGGTGGCCGCGTATACGGGGAAGTTCGACCGGGTCAGCCTGCGGCCCGACGAATTCCGCATCAGCGGCGACGAGCTGGCCCGGGCCCATGCCTCGATGGACGCCAAGCTTCTTGCGACGCTGCGTGAGGCCATTGAGAACGTCCGCGCCTACCAGGCGAAGATCTTCCTCGGTCACAACTCGTCCTTCTCTGACGGGACAGGCATCCGTTATACCCCGATCCGTCGGGCCGGCGTTTGCGTTCCGGGCGCCTCGGCGCCATTGCCCTCGACGGTCATCATGACGGTGGTTCCCGCCCAGGTGGCGGGCGTCAAGGAGATCGCGGTGGTCTCGCCGCCCCGCTGCGAGGGGAGCATTCACCCGGTGATCCTTGCGGTCTGTCACGAACTGGGTGTCGGCGAGGTCTACCGCATCGGTGGCGTGCAGGCAGTCGGCGCGCTGGCCTATGGAACACAGAGCGTTCGCAAGGTGGACATCATTGTCGGGCCGGGCAACTCGTGGGTGCAGGCGGCCAAGAAGCACGTGGCGGGCGACTACGTGGCGATCGATTCGATCGCCGGCCCGAGTGAGGTCTTCATCGTCGCAAGCGACGAGGCCGATCCCGCGTGGGTTGCGGCCGATATGCTCAGCCAGGCCGAGCACGCCGCCGACAGCAGCGCTATCGTCGCGACCGATTCCGAACCGTTGGCCCGCGCCATTCTCCAGCAGCTTGCCTCGCAGCTTGCGGAACTGCCGCGCGCCGATGATGCGCGGGCGTCGCTGAAGCGTTTCAGCCGGGTCATTGTGGTGGCCGATATGGATGCCGCTGTGGAACTGGCCGACGAATTCGCCTCCGAGCACCTGGAAATCCAGTGCGGCTCGCGCAGCAGACAGATCGCCGACCGAATCAACAATGCCGGGGCCATTTTTATCGGTCCACACACACCCGTTGCGGTCGGCGATTATTGGGCCGGACCGAGCCACACCCTGCCCACCGGGACGCGGGCCAGGTTCTCCAGCGCCCTGACCAGCAACCATTTTCTCAAGTCCATCAGCCTCATCGAATACCGCGCTGAAAAACTGGCCGCCTGCGCCGACGACATCATCCGCCTCGCCCAGGTCGAAGGCCTCGACGCCCACGCCCGCAGCGTTGCGATCCGCCGCTCGTAGTGTGCCCCTGAGGGCACGGAGGGTAGGAACGCCTGCCAGCGTCACTACGAACGAGGTTCTGTGACTCATAGCCCCCAGTCGAGCTTGTCGGCGTTACGCCAGTAGAAGCGACCCAATACATGCGCCAGTACGAAGGCCACGTAGACTGACGTCGCCAGACCGACGGCCTCGAGCCAAAAGGGCCGCATCTCCTCTTCTTCCATCCCGACCTGCGAGCCAAGCCATAACAAGGCCCCCATAGCCGCCAGGACAATCAGCAGGACGATGTACGAAAAAAGCGTACGGAAGATTGAGCCGAGCAGGAACAGAGGGTTCAGCGCACTGAGCGAATCGTTGACCACCATCGCCAGCAGGCCGATGGGGAAGAACACGAGGGTATAGGCGGCAAGACCCCAGAAAATGGCGTCGCGCCCGGGAGCGAACATCGTGCAGAGAACGAACGGGACGAAGTAGATGATGCAGACCGCCAGCAGGTAGGAGACGCGCGACCACATCTCGCTTTGTCCTGCTCCGACAAACTCCGGGGCGCGCGTGCCGCCGCGGGCACTGTCGTGGATACATTCCGCGAGATACCAGGCGGCACAGAGGCCGAAGATGAAAGAGACCGCGACAAGTACACAGCCCGCCCGTCCGACCAGCGGAACGAAACGACGGACCAACTCCGACAACAGGTGGGCGCCGACAAAAAGGACAAGCACAGTCACGCCGGGACCGCTGGTCGGGTACAGCAGAACATCGACTGGCCAGGCGAAACGGCGCTCGCCCGTAAGCGAATCGCCCCGTCGGACACCGAGGGAGGTCAGAAGCCGCTCCTCTTCGCGTTGCCGCTCGGCGACTCGCTCCCGCAGTTCCCGCTCATCGGGCAGGTTCAGCATCGCTCCATCCAGCGGCTTGGCGGGCGTGATGAGCGTCAACTCGTCGTCTTCGATCTCCACAACGGGTTCCGGCGTGGACGCCTGCGGGATCGTGACCTCCGCCTTGCACCGCGGACACCGACTGACCCGCCCCGCGCGGTCCTCCCGGACGACAAGTCTCTGCGAACAATTCGAACAGCGAAACTCCAGCATAAGACCCTCAACGTCCGATCGGCGAACGACGTCCAGCCGCACACGACGCACCGACCACGAGGTTCTATGCGCCGAGCTTTGCCTTGACCAGAGTGCTGGCCTGGGCGAGGGCGTCGTCGAGTTTGGCGGGGTCCTTGCCGCCGGCCTGGGCCATCTGGGGTCGGCCGCCGCCGCCACCACCGACGATCGGGGCGATCTCCTTGATGACATCGCCGGCCCTGAGACCCTTCTTGACCAAGTCATCGGTCACGCCGGCCAGCAGCACGACCTTGCCGTCGTCCTCGAAGCCCAGCACGATGGCGGCCGAGCCGGCCTTCTTCTTGAGCATGTCCACGGCCTCACGGGCCCGCTCCATGGATGTAGACGCCAGACGGCCGACAATAATCGATGAATCTCCCGCTTTCACGCAGGCGTCGAGCAAATCGCGGGCCTCGGCCAGCGTATCGGGGCCGGTGGCCTTGGAGGCGGTCTTGAGCTCCCGGCTCAGCTTCTTGTTGTCTTCGAGAAGCTGCGTGACGCGGTCGACGAGCTTGTCGGCCGGGATCTGGAGCAGAGCGGCGAGGCGATCGACAATCTCGCCAGCCTGTTCGAGATAGCCCATCAGGGCCGCACCGGTCATCGCGGTGATGCGTCGAACGCCGGCGGAGATGCTCTCTTCTTTGAGGATCTTGAACCCGCCGATCGAGCCGAGCTGATCGACGTGGGTGCCGCCGCAGAACTCCCGGCTGAACGCCCTGTCGAGCTCGGTCTCGTTGCCGGCGCCGACGGCCACGACGCGAACCTCGTCACCGTACTTCTCGCCAAACAAGGCCATCGCGCCGAGTTCCTGCGCATCGTCCTTGGCCATCACCTTCCAGGTCACGGGCAGATCGGAGGCGATCTTCTCGCGGACGAGGCTCTCCACCTTGGCCAGTTCGTCTTTCGTCGGCGCCTTGGGATAGGTGAAGTCGAAGCGAAGGTAATCGGGCCCGACGTAGCTGCCCTGCTGCGTGACGGATTTGCCGAGCACCTGCTGCAATGCCCACTGGAGCAGGTGCGTAGCGGTGTGGTTCTTGCGCGTCGCGTTGCGGTCCTTGCTGACCGCGGCGGTCACGGCTTGCCCGGCGGTAAGGACGCCGGCACCGAGCTTGCCCCGATGGATGACGCAGTTGGCGACCTTCGTCGTATTCTCGACAACGAAGCGGCCGCCCTCGGCCGCGATGACGCCGCAGTCACCCACCTGGCCGCCGGACTCGGCGTAGAAACACGTCTTGTCGAGAATCAGACCGACTTCAACGCCCGCCGGCACCTGGCCCTGTTTCTGGAAACCGTCCGGATCGATCCAGCCGAGGAGCGTGCTTTCGCAGCGATCGGTGTCGTACTTCGGCTGATCGTCGGTCGTCGGCAGTTCGCTGTCGGTGAGGTTGGCCAGCAAAGCGTCGCTCTTCTTGGCGGCGCGGGCCCGCTGGCGCTGCTCGTCCATCAATTGGGCGAAGCGGCCGGTGTCCACGGCCAGGCCGCGCTCCTGCGCCATCAACTGCGTCAGGTCGAGCGGAAAACCGTACGTGTCGTAGAGCTGGAAGGCATCGTCGCCGGGGATCGTCTTGTCGGGCGTCGTGGCGGCGCGTTCGGCGGCGCCTCGGAAGATGTCCAGACCCCGGTCGAGCGTGCGACCGAAGCTTGCCTCTTCGGCCTCAACGACCGTCGTAACGTGCTGGGCGCGTTCGGCGATTTCCGGGAAGGCCTCGCCCAGCATATCGACCACGACGGGGACCAGTTTGTGCAGGAAGGGCTCGTGCAAGTCGAGCTCCCGGCCGAAGCGGGAGGCCCGGCGAAGGATGCGACGGATGACGTAACCGCGTCCGTCGTTCGAAGGGGTGGCGCCGTCGGTGATGGCGAACACGAGCGTGCGAATGTGGTCGGCGATCACGCGGAACGCGTTGTCCGTCTTGTTGCCCAGTTGCGCCGTATACGTGTGGCCGCACAGCTCGCTCGTGCGCTCGATGATCGGCATGAACAGATCGGTGTCGTAGTTGCTTCGCTTGTTCTGCAGGACGGCGACAACGCGTTCGAGCCCGGCGCCGGTGTCCACGCCGTGGGCAGCGAGCGGCACAAGATTGCCCGAAGGCTGACGGTTGTACTGAATGAAGACCAGGTTCCACAGCTCGATGAAGCGAGCGCAATCGCCGTTGACCCCGCACGTGTGGCCGGGCACGCCCTTCATGTTGCACGCTTCGGGCCCGAGGTCGATGTGGATCTCACTGCACGGGCCGCACGGGCCGGTGTCACCCATCTCCCAGAAGTTCTCTTTCTTGCCGAACCCCAGCACGCGCTCCGGCGGAATCGGCGTGACTTTCGTCCAGAGTCCGGCGGCCTCTTCGTCCTTCGGCAAGCCGTCCTTCTCGTCACCCGCAAAGACCGACGCCCAGAGCTGATCGGGATTGATCTGCCAGACCTTGGTCAGAAGCTCCCACGCCCATTCGATCGCCTCGGCTTTGAAGTAGTCGCCGAACGACCAGTTGCCGAGCATCTCGAAGAACGTGTGGTGATACGTGTCCTTGCCGACTTCTTCCAGATCGTTGTGCTTGCCGCTGACGCGCAGGCACTTCTGGCTGTTGGCGGCTCGCGGCCATTGCGGCGCCGTCAGGCCCACGAAGATGTCCTTGAACTGGTTCATTCCCGCGTTCGTGAACAGCAGCGTCTCGTCGCCGTGCGGCACGATCGGGGAGCTGGGAACGAAGGTATGGCCTCTTTCGAGGAAGAAGTCGATGAAGCTCTTTCGGATTTCACGGGCGGTCAACACGTTGTTCGCACCTCTTGTCAGGTTGTTTCTAACGGTTCAATCCGTGGTCAACGCCAAGTCATCCCTGCTCGACAAACGCTGTTCGCTACTGTTCAATCACGACCGGCTGCACCCAGGCCGCCTCCCGCTCGCCGGGCACGTGAGACTTCTCATTGGCCCGCGAGGAAATCACCTTGGCGCGGACGTAGATCTCATCGCCTTGGAACTCGTATGAGGCCGTGGTTCCCTGGACTTGGGCCAACACGGCACCGACGTCCTTGCTGTAACGGCGCGTCGTTCGAATCTCTTTGCCCTCGGCATCCGTCACCACCCGGCTCGTCGGGTCGTACCCGCGTCGCGTGCCGATGAACTGCGTGGTGTAGCTGACGCCCGGCTCGGGGTCTACGTGAACGGTCAGGGTCTTTCTCTGGAACGCCACGTCCTTGAGCGATACGCCGGTTGAGCTGTAGAAATCGCCCGCGTCCATAGCGCGGATAATCGACTCCGGCGTCAGATGCGCCGCCCGCACGACGATCCAGGCCTGGCCCGGATTGGCGGCGCGGGCGTCGAACTTGTGATAGTTGTGCACATCGTCGGTCGCCACGCCGTACACGACGCCTGCGCCCTGCTCGGCCAGCCGTCGAGTCAGCATGATGTCCCATATCCGCTCCGTGCTGGCCCGAAGCTCATCGCCTTCGTTGTTCACATAGCCATGGGCGTTGTAGACCTCAAAGAACCGAAAGCCTTTGAGCCCCACCATGTCCTCGGCGGTCAGGGCCCACTGGAAATTCGGGTGGTTCACGTGGACCAGCATGGTCTGGTCCGTCTTCTTCTGCTGGGCCAGGACGGCATCGATATTGTTCTGCAGGATCTCGGCCATCGTCGAACCGCCCTGTGGCGGAATCAATTCGATCAGGTTGATCGCATTGAGATGGGGCTTGTCGGTGATCTCCTCGGACTGGATCAGGAGGAAACGTCCGGCTTGCTCGAAGAGGCCACGGACTTCCGACAACGGCTTGAGCCGGACTTCGGTTTGGCCCTTCTCGTTCGTTCGCGTCTCGACCCATTCGTCTGCGAACCGGGCGACGTACTTATCGAAGGCGGCCCGCCGGGCGTCCGTGACCGGCACCCAGCGGTGACCCTGCGACAGGATGTTGTGATCCGACAGCGCCAGGAAGTGATAGCCGTGTTCTTTGTACCACTGCACCACCAGTTCGGGGAAATCATCTCCGTCGCTCCAGAACGTGTGGCTGTGCAGATTGCCCTTCCACCAGCGCGGTCCGGCCTGTTCGCCGGCAAACGCAGCCTGGCCTGCGACCATGAAGATCAGCAGGAGCGACCAGAGAACGATTCTCTTCGATAGTCTGCCTGTGGTTGTCACCGTCTATTCCTCCGATTCTGCGTCCTTCGTCTTACCCTTCTCGGGCTCGATCAGCCCCTTGGCCATCAGAACCTTGTTCTTGATCTCACTTCTCAGATCGGGGTTCTCAATGAGGTAGGTCTTGGCGTTCTCCCGCCCCTGCCCGAGGCGAAGATCGCCGAAGTTGATCCACGCGCCGCTCTTCTGCACGATGTCGGACGCCAGGGCCATATCGAGCAGATCGCCTTCGTAGCTGATCCCGCTGTCGAACATGATGTCGAATTCGGTGTCGCGGAAGGGCGGGGCGATCTTGTTCTTGACGATTCGCGCCCGGACGCGCGATCCGATGGCGCCCTTGGCGTCCTTGAGCGTGGTGATCCGCCGCAGATCGATGCGGACGGAACTGTAGAACTTCAGGGCCTTTCCGCCGGGCGTCGTCTCGGGGTTGCCGAACATCACGCCGATCTTCATGCGGATCTGGTTGATGAAAATCAGGGCCGTCCGGCTCTTGTTGATGATGGCGGTGAGCTTCCGCATCGCCTGGCTCATCAGGCGGGCCTGGAGGCCGACGTGCGTGTCACCCATCTCACCTTCGATCTCGGCCTTTGGGGTCAGCGCAGCCACGGAGTCCACGATGATGATGTCCACGGAATTCGAGGCGATCAGCATCTGGGCAATGTCGAGGGCCTGTTCACCCGTGTCGGGCTGGCTGACGAGCAGGCTGCTGACATCGACGCCCAGCCGCTTGGCCCAGGTCGTGTCGAGGGCGTGTTCGGCGTCGATGAATGCGGCCACTCCCCCGGCCTTCTGCGCCTCGGCGATGGCGTGCAGCGCCAGCGTCGTCTTGCCCGAGGACTCGGGTCCGAACAGTTCCGTGATCCGGCCTCGCGGCAGCCCGGCCCCCCCCAGCGCGATATCCAGCGACAGCGACCCGGTGCCGATGCCCTCGATTCGGGCGTACGAGTGCTCGTCCATCTGCATGATCGAGCCTTGTCCGTACTGCTTCTCGATCTGCGCAATCACGCGATGCAGGGCTGCATCCTTCCCGCTGGCCTCCGCTACCGGTGTTGCCTTCTTCGCTCTTGCCATCTGCTTGGTCTCCAACAAATCGTCTCGCGTATCGGTTCTGTACCTGCTATCGCAGTCTATACCTGCCCAGACACGTGTAAAGCGGTCCTTCCGGCCTCAATTCGCTCTGATACACACACACCGAATCGCAGCGCATCGCGCCGAGATCGTAATCCTTGTATTGCTCGGCCATTCTGGCCAGCTCCACGCCGGCCTTGGTATTGCGTATGCGGCACAGCGTCAGATGCCCGGAGAACTTGCGGGCCTCTTTGGGCCAGCCACCCAAGGCCAGTTCGTCCTCAAGGTCCTGCTGAAGTGCGAGCAGCTCGGGGCAGTCCAGCCCCGCACCGACCCACAGCACCCGAGCGCTGTGGCCGCCGAAGCACCCAACCTCGTTGACGCTCAGGTCGAACGCCTTATGGCCGGCCACCACAGTCTTGACGGCCTCGCAGACGTTGACGACCTCGCGATCCCGAACCTCGCCCAGGAACTTGAGCGTCAGGTGCATCGCCTCCGGCCGGACCCATTTGACGTCGCTCTTGCGAATGTCCGCGCCGGCGGCGATCTCCTGCTGCAAGTCGCCCAAGGCCGTCCGGATGTCTTCGTCAATATCGATGGCGATGAAGCACCGCATCGTTGGCATTTGCCTTCTCAGAAACTCGTGAATCGCCGCAGCTCTTCCAGCCTGGCGTCGATCTCGCTGCGACTGGTTCCGGTCAGCCCGCTCAGGGAGAAATCCGCGATTGTGAACGAGGCGACCACCGTCCCATACGCCAGCGCCGACTTCAGGGCCTCGAAGTCCGTTCGGCCCTGTTGGGCAACATGGCCGAGAAAGCCGCCGGCAAAACTGTCGCCGGCACCCGTCGGGTCCACCACCTCGACGGCCGGATACGCCGGCAGCAGGAACGTCTGCCCGTCGGCGCTGCACATCAGCGAGCCCGACTCGCCCTTTTTGACGATGACCACTTTCATGCCCATCGCCAACACATCGGCGGCGGCCTTGACGAGATTGGACCGGCCGGAAAGCTGTCTGGCCTCGTCGTCGTTGATAATCAGGCAGTCGATCCGCTTGAGAAGCTTCTTGAGATCGTTTAAGTGACCCTCGATCCAGAGGTTCATCGTGTCGGCTGCGACGAACGCGGGCTGAGCGATCTGGTCGAGCAGTTCGAGCTGAAGCGCCGGCGCCGTGTTCGCCAGAAAGACAAACCGGCTGTCCTTGAATTTGTCCGGCAGCTTCGGCGGGGCCTCCTGCAAGACGTTGAGCTCGACGTAGTCCGTCGTTCGATCGTTCATGTTCTCCTGGTACGTTCCGTGCCAGACGAACGTCTTGCTGCCGGGCCGGACCTCCAGACCCCGCAGATCCACGTCGCGGCCTTTGAAAGCCTCCGCCAGATCGAACGGACAGTCGTCGCCGACCACACCCACGAACCGCACGGGCGCAAAGAAGCTGGCCGCCATGCTGAAATAGATCGACGAACCGCCGAGGCATCGCTCGCTGACCCCGTGTGGCGTCTTGACCGTGTCGATCCCAATGGAACCGGTAACCAATAGTGACATCGCAGACGTTACTCCGATTGGACCTGACTACGGAATCTCTCCTGGGCGGCGTCGATGCGGGCCAAGGTGCGTTCCTTGCCGAGCAGATTGACCGAGTCGAAAATCGACAGGCTGATCGTGGTCCCGCACAGCGCGACGCGCAGCGGTTGGGCCACCTTGCCCAGGCCGACCTGTTTCTCTTCGGCCAGGCCGCGCAGCATCTCTTCGAGGGCCTGCTCGGTGTACTCGTCCATCGTCGCCAGACGGTCGCGTACGACTTGCAGCACATCCAGAGCGCCGGCTTTGAGCAGAACCTTCTTGACGGCCTTTTCGTCGAACTCAATCTTGTCATCTTCGAAGAAGAGGAACCGGCTCTTGTTGTCGATGTCTTCGAGCGTCCGCGCGCCTTCGCAAAGCCGGATGATCCGCAGCAGTGTCTGGTCGTCGGCCCTCAGCAGGGGCGACTCGACCTCGGTCAGATAGGCTTTGAGATGCCCCAGGACCTTCTCGCCCGGCAGCATACGAAGGTGCTCGGTGTTGAAGGCGACGAGCTTCTGGCGGTCGAACAGACTGTTGCTCTTGGTCAGTCTCGACAGGTCGAACGACTCGATCAACTCCTCGACCCTCATGACCTCCCGCTGGTCGCCGGGGTTCCAGCCCAGCAGCGCGAGGAAATTGACGAGCGTCTCGGGCAGATAGCCGCTCTTGCAGAAATCGACGATATTGATCTCGGGCAGATGGACGCCGATGTGCTTGGCGATGGCATCGATCGCCGGCATGTCGGGCACACTGTCACCGGCCAGAAACGCCTGGACCTCCTCTTCGCCGATTCCACCGACCTCGGCCAGCTTGGCTGTGTCAAGGTTCGCCAGGGCCTGGATCGCTGTGCGAAGCGCCTTGGGTCGTTCGCGTTTGGAGAGCTTGCCTCCGCTGTCGCTGACGGTCACGGACATGTGAGCGTATTTGGGCAGCGGCGCATCGGGGAACATCGCCTGCCAAAGGGCCTGCTGGCCCGGCGTGTTCATCAGGTGCTCCTGGCCCCGAATGATGTGGGTTACGTCCATCAGGCGGTCGTCCACCACGCAGGCAAAGTTGTAGGTGGGGAAGCCATCGCTCTTGAGGATGATGAAATCGGCCAGCTCGGCCGGGTTGAAGCTGATTTCGCCGCGAATGATATCGTTGACCACGATCGGGCTGTCCTGCGGGATCGCGAACCGCACGGTGACCGGCCGGCCTTCGGCCCTGGCCTTTTCTGCGTCCTCTTCGCAAGGGGTCTGTTCAGGCCGGCGGAAGATGAAGCCCGTCTTCCGGGTTTCCGCCTCTTTTCGCATTGCATCGAGGTCTTCGGACGTATCGAAGCAGTAATACGCCTTACCCTCATCGAGAAGCTTTCGAATATGCTTGTCGTAGAGGTCTCGCCGTTCGGATTGGCAGTAGGGCCCGTTCGGCCCGCCCACGTCCGGGCCCTCGTCCCAGTCAATGCCCAGCCAGCGCAGGTCGGTCATCACCTGCCTGGCAGCCGTCGGGGTGTTGCGTTTCTGGTCCGTGTCCTCGATTCGCAGAATAAACCGACCACCCGTCCGCCGGGCCCATAGCCAGTTGAACAGCGCAGTCCGCCCCCCTCCCACGTGCAGATAGCCCGTCGGGGATGGGGCAAAACGTGTTACCACTTGTTCAGACACCTCTTGAGACTCCTCGATAGCTGCAAAAGCATGGAAGCTCGAAGCTTACGCCGGATTGGCCCCGTTGTCAAGCGTCATAAAGCCGCTTTGAACCCGGACAGAGGGGGCATGAGGGCCTGACGTTGGGTCGAGTGAATGCTGCGTCGAATGAGTCGCACACGGACCCGATGGCATCGCCGCAATCAGTTGCTCTTGAGAAACAGATAGTAGAGTCGGCCTTCCTGGTAGGTCTGGCCGGCCAGATGGCCCGCCTGGTCCCCTTGCCCCATGTAGATGTCGCAGCGGCCGGGGGCACGGATCGCCCCACCGGTGTCCTGGTCGAGCACAAAGCCATCATATGGCCGTTTGACGAAACCGACATGGCCCATCTGCGGCACCATCGTCGAGATGAACGCCAAAGCGGCGCGGGGGAAGATCGACTTGTCGGTGGCAATGGTGCGCATGGGGGTAACCGGCTCGTTGAGGCTTCCGTGCGGAGTCTCCTCGGCGATCCGGAAGAACACATAGCGAGGATTTCGCTGTGTATAACGACCAACCTGATCGGGATGCTGTTGGAAGTAGTCAATCATGCTCGCCAGACTCATCCGGTCGCTGAGGATCTTCCCATCGGCCACTAACGCTTGAGCCACACTGACGTATTCATGGCCGTTGTTCGCAGCATAGCCGACGGTGATGATCTGTCCGTCGGGCATGCGCAACTTGGCCGACCCCTGAACGTGTGCGATGTATACTTCGAACGGGTCGGCCAACCAGACCAGTTCCAGACCTTCAAGCGTCCCCGATCTTTCGAGCGTGGCTCGATCGGGATAGGCCCGTATCAGCCCGGCCGGATCGCGCCGGCCCAGCGTCTGTCCATCCGGCCCTTTCACCAGATCGTCGGGCATCCCGTACAGGGCGTACGCAAATCGCTCGGTCCGTTCGAAGGAAGCTTCGAAAATCGGCGTGTAATACCCGGTGAACAACACGGTCCCTCGGTCATCACAGCCAACGGACATGTACACGTCGAAATGGGCGCGAATGACACCGTTGAGCTCATCCGCCCGAATGCCGGAATCCACGAAAGTCAGGAAGGTCTCCAGCGTCTTGACCACCCGGTCGTGGTTGACATCGGCATAGGGATAGAACTGTCGGCTCGATGCCTTTCCCAGATAGTTCAGACTTCTCTCAATAGCCGTTCTCAGTGTGTCGAGGTTCTCCCAGGCTTCGCTGAAATCGGGCAGCTCGTTCGGATCCTTGACCTTGCGCAGCGCAAGCTCGCCCGGCGGAAGCGGTCGGTCATATTGAATGTGCGTCTCGAGCACCTTCGTGCGACAGCCGAGACCGCCGATCAGCAGCAGCAACAGCCCGAAACAAACCTCTTGCCTCATGGTCACCCCTTCGATCCATCCAACGCGCGCCAAGCCGACACGATCCGGCCGACGCCCCATTAGGCAACCTGGGCACAAAAATGTAAAGAAGAGTTTGCCTCACAGCGCATCCGAAGGCACCGTTCGAGTCGCGGTCTTCGGCCTCGAATGGACGTCTGCCGTCCTTCCCGTGATGCGCCGCCGGCAATCAGACGCAACTCGACAGCGGGCAGACACCGCCCTGCGGCTGCTACGGACGCCTCAAAACCCCGACCAGAGCGAGGCACCGAACACGAGCAGCGCCGTCATCGCGGCCGTCCACATGGGCACATGCCGGCTCAGCAGCACGAAGACACCGATCGTGATGGAGAACGTCACGACAGCCGCAACGGCTTCATAGAATCTCTTGCGAACGAAAAACATCCTTGCTCCCCATGCATGGAGCCGGGGTGCGCGCAGCAACGCACGAACGAATTCCGCACCGCTAACAGGAACACTCAACAAGCACCCCTCTCCAGCCATCCTTCGACGCGTTCAGACCTCTGTCTCGAAAGAAGTTCGAAGCGTGCAGCGATCCATCTGAATTGCCCTCCTTGGCAGCACGTTGTATACCCCAAGAGACCCAGTTTGTCAATTGTGGCATATACGTATTTTGCACAAGCAGTCTTGGCTTCTTAGGCAAAATGAAGGACGACCAAGATGGCCGCAGACAACGATATGGGAGGGCCTATTCCTGCGTCTGATGACCTGTCGGGGCACCACTGGGCTTGTCGGCATACCACGCAATACCCTGGTATGTGCACAAATCCGGGTAATCCTTGATGTACGCATCCTTCTCGCTCTGGTCGATAGTGTAGAAATGGGTGCTCAGCAGATCGGACCAGAACCGGTACACCGGAATCGCTCCCTCCGGCTGGCCGCCTTCGGGGTAGGCATAGAACGCCACACCCTCATACGTCCAGACGTCAGGCTGCTCGTCGATCAGACGGTCTCTCTCCTCCTTGCTGATGGTGTAGAAATGAGGCGTCAGTGTCTGGGAAGTGAAGTGATAGACAGGGCGGGCCGATTTGCTGTTGGTTCCGGCCCCCGTGTAGAACTCCAACCCCTCAAAGCGTCCGGCGGTTCCGCCCTTGCTCGGCTTCGGGGCTGCGGATTCGTCCGCCTCCGCGGCGACCCCGGCGCTGACATCGCTGCCCGAATCGTCGCGCGCCGTCTCCGTGGGTTCGACGGCATTCGCATCGGTCGGCGGGACCATGGCGCGTACAGTAAGAGCCGGCACGTTGGGTTCGACAGATTCAACGGCATTGGCATCCGCCGGCATCGATGGTACGGACTCGGCCACGTCGACGAGGTTGGGTTCAACCGTATTGGCGTCGGTCACAGCCACAGCATTGGGATCGACGACAATCGTATCGAGCGAGTTGGCGTCGGCCGGTTCGGCCCACTCGATCTCTGTCGGCACGATCTCCAGAGTATCCGGCACAGTTTCGATGACCGCCGTGTTGGCGTCGGCCGGCTCGTCAACGCCGAAGTCAATCGGCGTGAAAATATCCAGGTCAGCCGGCTCGGCCACCTCCATCGTCGGGCGATCGGTCTCAATGCCCAGAGAGCGAAAACCACCGGCGGCAATCGCGACCATATAGGCGGCTGTAGGGACATCACACTGGCTGTAGTCTCCGTGCCCCCAGGCGACGACCGAGCCGTCCGACCGCAGGGCCAGACTGTGGAGGGCGCCGGCAGCAATAGCCACGAAGCCGCTCCCTTCCGGCACGTTGCACTGCCCGTCATCGCTTCGGCCCCAAGCCACCAACGAGCCGTCCGACCGCAAGGCCAGACTGTGCAAAGCCCCGGCCGCAATGGCCGTGAAGTCATTCCCCTCAGGAACGTCGCACTGCCCGTCGCCATCGCCTCCCCAGGCAACGACAGAACCGTCCCACCTCAGGGCCAGGCTGTGGTACAGGCCCGCACAGACCGCCGCGAAGTCGCGGCCCGAAGGGACGTCGCACTGGCCGAATTCGTTCCATCCCCAGCCGACCAAAGAGCCGTCAGATCGGATAGCCAGACTGTGCCAGTGACCGGCGGCCAGCGCGCAGAACTCGCCCGCGGCAGGAGCATTGCGCTGCCCCCTTGCGTTGTCTCCCCACACGCTGATCGAGCCGTCGGACCGCAGTGCCAGACTGTGATAGAAGCCGGCTGCAATCGCGACGATGTCCCGCTCGTCTGGCACATCGCACTGGCCGCTGCCATTCTCGCCCCATGCCACGACCAGTCCATCCGCGTCCAACGCCATGGAATGGTATGCCCCTGCGGCCACAGCCACATAGCGGCTGTCCGCTGTGAACATCGGCGGGGGACCGGAATCCTGACCCCAGAAGAGAAGAGAACCGCTCTCGGTTTGACCCAGAGCCCCTGGCGAACCGGCCAGGCAACAGGCCACGACAATCCAGATATGGCACACGATGCGAGACATCCTTGTTGTCTCCTCCCCGTGCAAAAGCAAGGTCGGATTCGACCCGAATTCGTTCACTGCTCCTGCAGTCCGATGACCGAGACTCACGGCGCGCCCTTGAGAAGCCGAGAACGCGACACCGGATCAATACGAAGGATGGGACGGAGAATTACCCCGCGTGGACGGGCAGCACCCGATCTCGTTCATCACCCTTCGTTCGAACCGGGAAACTCGGTTCGCTCCTGCCAACCATCCAGGAGTACGACCGCATTGTATCGCGCCGCCACGATAACTCAAGCGAGAAGATGGCGCAATCTGGCTTCTCTTGCCCGGGTCCCCCGTCGGCGATGGGTAGACAAGATGGGAGGTCCGGACCTGCACCTTTCGGCCACAGGCCCGGATCATTGGCGTCAATGGGGCGTTTTTGCCAAACCCGAAAGTCTGGAACGCACGACTGCGACTCTACTGGGCCGGAGTCGGCCTACCATATGAAATATCATCGATATAGATGACACCGATGCCGCCGGCGGCCGGATTGGTCGAGTTGCCGACACCGATGACCATCGTGTCCACCCGGCTGGGGTTCACGCCGGCGAAGTCGCTCAGTGGGATCTGCCATTCGTTCCAGCCGGAACGACCCACGATGTTCGCGTTCGGATGCGTCACCGTCGCCGTTTGGCCGTTGGCGTCTTTCAGAGACACGTACAGCGGCGCAAGCGCGTTGCCGGTCGGCT
>Ga0209510_1002396_pt1 | contig 19352 bp, 18 predicted proteins | sample BiotimSIPDNA_FD_185749 | JGI IMG/M metagenome (GOLD analysis project Ga0209510, IMG submission 185749) | Anaerobic biogas reactor microbial communites from Washington, USA - Biogas_R1 time_0 SIP DNA (SPAdes) (version 2) | ecosystem: Engineered > Bioreactor > Anaerobic > Unclassified | place... | reverse complement strand
TTTTCTTTTTAGGTATTGCATCAATATTTTCAAAGATCGTTATTCTATTCACTAAGCGCCTTGCCATCTGCAAAGCGGGTGCAAAAATACGCATTATTCTATCCCCTCCAAATATTTCCTGACTAAAATTTCAAGAAATTTTTGTAGGTTTTACTTTTCTTCCTCTTTCTTAGATAGTTCCTCTCTGTAGGCTGCTACAGTCTCAGCAGTGATAATTTCCTTTTCCTTGAGAAGCTTGTACCAAACAAACACCTTCTTGATGTCAGATGCATATACTCTGTCCTCATCAAAGTTGGGAACAGCTTCCTTGAAGGCAGCCTTCAAAGTCTTAGGATCTGACTTGGGATCAATATCCATCCCCTTGTCAAAGATCTCAGCAAATACCAAACCCAGCAGAATATCACCATCAGTGGTATACATTGAAATATCTTCAAGCGCACTGATCTTGGAAGCTCCGAATGCGGGCAATCTCTTGCCGTCTACCAGAGACTCTACAATAACGCTGTTCTTAGCCTGGGAAACAAGCTTGAAAAGTCCGGAATATCCGGAAATAGCCAAAATATCCTTCAACATCTTTCTAAAAATTTTTGTGCAAAAATACTATAATACATCAAACTGCAAAAGCTCCTGCTGCCTTTTGCTTAAGCTCACGATATACCTCCAGCACCTGAGGCACTACAAGCTGCCTTTCATCGGCATGTATCACATAGGTGCTGGCAGCTATCTTTAGTTCATCGTCCCATTGATTTCTCACACGCGCCAGGATGGCCTCTTCTGTCAGCCCGTCCCTCTTCATTACTCTCGCCTTGCGTAGTTCAAGCGGAGCCGTTACTGTTATAACTTCGTTCAAGAACCTGTCTCCTCCGCTTTCAAAAAGGATGGCACTTTCCTTTATAACCAGGTCTCCCTCCTGCTTCTCACACCAGTCAAGAAAATGAAGGTACACCAGGGGGTGTACCTGACTCTCCAGTTGCTTGAGCAAGTCTTGATCGTTGAAGACGATTCCGGCTACATATTGGCGGTCTAATTTTCCATCCACATAGGCCCGTTCACCAAACAAACTCTGATATACTTCTATTACATTGGGATCAGAGTCTATAAGCTTCCTGGTCTCAATATCTGCATCATAGACGGGAACACCAAGGCTTCTGAAAACCTTTGCAACGGTGCTCTTGCCGCTGCCTATGCCTCCTGTCAGACCAACCTTGTACATATATTTGGATCTTACCTGCGTTCTAGTACATATTCGACAAAGAGCGGGTCATAATTATAGGTCACTATACCCTTGGGTGTCCTGCTGATTCTTACCCTGAGACGCTTGGGACGCTCAAGCTGCAATACCTCTGTGGCATCTACAATAGCTGAGAAATCACCGGATGATATCTTGTCAAACTTGCTGAGTCCGGCTCTGAAAGTTAGCTGGACGGAGGTCGGGAATGTTTTAAGTAAAAGGGAGTCGGGCAATCCTTCGACGCTGACGGGAACTGAAATGGTTTTTTCACTGAAGCGTTCAACCTTGATGTCGACTACTACCTTACGATGGCTCATATCTATGTTGCTGAGCCTTTCAAGCTCGACTTCCTTCTCAAAGTCACCTGCAAGCTTTTCAGCAATGAGGGGTTTTATATATATAGCAGAAATAGTATCAATAGCACTCAATGGGCCACTTACTGTAACCGAATCGGGCCTAAAACCAATATCGTCGGCCAGGATAAACTGTTGCTCAAAGGCAAGTTCGCCTTTGAAGCCTACGGGCACTTTGCGTGTAGCAAACTGATCAACATGCAGAAAGATAGTATCAGGTTGGAGATCGACAAGGTCCATACCAAGCAACAAGCGGCTACGTATCTCTCCCATCTCAGTACGGGAAAGCAAAAATGCCATACTCTTGCCTTCCTTCTGGGTAAGTCTCATATTGGATACATCCAGTTCCAGAGGAACAAAACGGCTGCTGAGCTTTTGGCGTAGTATGTTGAAACCTGTGGCCTTGACCTTAGCCTCAACCTTCTGGCTGCTTCCGTCGAGTATCACGAGGTTGTCAGGCACATTGACAAAACTGACAGGACAACTCAGGCTGGTAACATATTCACCACGAAGGGCGTTGATAAACCAAAACAGGGTCGATAGACACAAAAAACCCAGAAATATGTAAAAGTCCCGGTTGCCTAAAAGTTTCTTTATCCGTTCTACTAAACCGCTGAATCGTATCTTATCAAAGTATTTCATAAACAAAAAAGCCAATGTTACACAAATGTAAGCATTGGCTTTTAAATATTGAGCTAAAAAAGATTATTTGCGAGGAGCAGCATCAGTCATATCCATGATGATGGCAGCTTTATCAATCTTTATTTCTACGCCGTTGGCAATTTCAACAATCATGTGGTTGTCCTTCACCTCCACTACTTTTCCATAGATTCCACCAGTGGTAATTACCTTATCACCCTTCTTAAGTGATTCACGATACTTACGCAATTCCTTTTGACGCTTCATCTGTGGTCTGATCATAAAGAAGTAGAAAATCACGATGATAGCAACAAAGGGTAATAGGGTTGAAACCATGCTTGGTTGTTGGGGTGCTGCTGCTTGTAATAAGATACTATACATACTCTGTCTTAATTGAATTAATAATGTCTAAAAGTAATACTCCGAATCGGTATTCGCAAATCTAAGATTTTTTTATGCTCTCAAACTCGTCCATCGGGATTTTTCCCTCCTTGGCCAGGTGCTCGACTATCTTGTCGAGTATTCCGTTGATAAAGAGCCCGCTCTTGGGAGTACTATAGTGTTTGGCAAGTTCAATATATTCATTAAGAGTAACCTTAAGCGGAATATTAAATGATTCCATGACCTCGGTAAGTGCGACCTGCATTATAACTATGTCCATAAATGCAACGCGTTCGAGGTCCCAGTTGCGTGAAAACTTGTTGATCAGTTCGGTATGCTCCTTTCGACGCTCAATAGTCTTGCGGAAAAGGTTACTGACAAAGTCCCTGTCCTCTTCGTCCTTGAACTCATCCAGTAAAACCTGCTCATACCCTTTGTTTTCCTCAAAACTCTTTAGAGTTTTGATAACCATACTCACGATAAACTCAGACTCGTCATTCCAGTATATGCTCATTTCTTCAAGAGCAGAATAAAGAGGTTCATACTGGGCAATAACCTTCTCGACCAACTTAACAATAAATCTTTTCTGATAATCATAATCAAATTGATCTGATTCCATATAATCCCTGTAAAGCTCGGACTCGACTACCTTATTATACAGGGTATTGATGATAGCTTCGTTATCACCCCATGTAAGGCCCTTCTCCTTACTATAGTCCTGGAGTTGTTGGGAATGAATTAGTTGATCAAGTACTTTATTGTCTATAAAGCGAGTGTTGGGATTTAGATCTTCTGGCAAAGGCATTTTCTTTTGCTTGCCGATTTGGATCTTATTTACCGCAATGGTGTGGATATCGGTCAGAAGTAATAAGATCAGATGGTATAACTCGTAAGACTTTGATATGCTATGGAAAAGCTCCTTTTCCATTTCACGTATCGTAGTATCCCCTCTTTGGTTAAAGCCATATACCATCTGCATCACCTTAACCCTTAACAATCTTCTACTTAGCATTACAAAAAGAACTTTTGTTTTAAATTCGCAGCAAAAATAACTCAAATTTTCTATTGAGAACTATTTTGGCACCAAAACTAACAATTGAAAGCAAATCATTTTCCAATCAAATGAGAAATGATAATATTGCGGTTAAATAATTGAAACATTAAAAAAATTTTGTAAATAAACTTTCAGTAATTCAAAAAATAATTACCACATTTGAGTTTTGGAATTCAATAGTGCTTTTTTTAAAAACAAAACAGTTCGAGATGGAAGGATTTGATAAAAATGCCGAATTTGAAAGGAATGACAGAGACGAGATCTTTTCAAAAGCTGTAAGGGCCGGTAAGAGGACTTATTTCTTTGATGTGAAAGCAACCAGGAAGAATGACCTATACCTTACCATAACTGAAAGCAAAAAGAGATTCGAGGATGATGGCCGGTTTCTGTTCGAAAAGCACAAAATATTTTTGTACAAGGAAGACTTTGACAAGTTTGCAGAGGGGTTGAATGAGGCTGTCAATTTTATTAAGAATGCTCAGGCTGAGTATGCAGAAAACAGAGTTGAAGATGAAGATGAAAGCTTTGAATCTGTAGTAACCAACGAACTGAGCAACCTGGACTTTGAGGATCTTAGCGAATAACATCCGATAGATCAATTGTGAGAGAAGATGAGGCTGTCACGCGACAGCCTCATTGAGACTTAGGAGTCGTACTTCTCCATTTTGTCGGAAATAGTTACATTACCTTCTGCCCTACTTTGTATTTTAATGTAACACATAAGGCTGTCTGCGCCAGCCTTATAGCATGCGTCTTGCACTTTTTCAACAAGTCTCATCACCTCTTCATAAGGACCCTCAATCACTGTCTCAAAGGGAGTTACCCTATAATTGAGTCCTGAAGCCGCAATCTCTGCGATTGCTTCATCCACTATTGCATATGGATGTTTGTCCTTGGCCGTTGGCAGTACCTGAACGGCAATGTTTACAATCTTGTCTTTCATCTTACATAGATATTAGTTGGAAAAAAACCCCATAAATGGGGATTGACCGATATTGTTGCAAAAGATATTTTTGCCGCTTATAATCTGGAAAGGGGCCTGACAAATATAGCAATTGCAGGCCAAAATTGAGGTATTGATGACATTAGCTGAGTTACAAAACGGTCAGGAAGCGGTTATTACAAAGGTAAAGGGCCATGGGGCCTTCCGGAGACGAATAATTGAAATGGGCTTTTTGAGAGGCAAGAAGGTCAGTGTAATCAAAAATGCTCCGCTCAATGACCCTATAGAATATCAAATATTAAACTACCTGGTATCGCTGCGTCGTGCAGAAGCTGCCCTAGTTGAAGTTGTTCCTGTCGAGGAATACGAGGAAATCAACGGCAGGCAGTTTTATGGCACCGAGCCCAATGGCAATGGACCTGAAAAGCCTGTTAACAACAAAGGCAAGACCATTGAAATAGCCCTGGTGGGTAACCCCAACTGCGGCAAGACCAGCATATTCAACTTTGCCAGTGGATCAAACGAGAAAGTGGGCAACTACAGCGGTGTGACCGTTGATATCAAAAAAAGTACCTTTTCGTACAAGGGCTACAGGTTTAACCTCTACGACCTGCCCGGCACTTACTCGCTTTCGGCATACAGTCCCGAGGAAATATACGTGCGTGAACATATCCGCCTGCAAATGCCGGATATCGTTATCAATGTGGTGGATGCTACCAATATGGAGCGCAACCTCTACCTGACAACCCAGCTAATGCACCTGGATGTGAAGGTTGTGATGGCTCTCAATATGTATGACGAGTTCCAGCAACGAGGTGACCAACTTGATTACCGCCACCTGAGCAAGATGCTCGGCATGCCGATTATCCCCACCGTAGGATCTAAAGGCAAGGGGCTTACGGCTCTGTTTGACAAGGTAATCAGTGTCTTTGAGGACAGGGCTCACGACTACCGCTCAGTTCGCGTCAACTTCGGCCAATTTCTCGAAGACAGCATCGGCAAGGTTGACGACTGCATCAAGCAGAATAATGATCTGTCTGTTGAGATACCCCCACGTTATCTAGCTATCAAACTGCTGGAGCACGACAAGGAATATATCAAGCTGCTTAAAAAGGCAGGTTTTACTGAAATACTGGATCTGGCTGAAAAAGAAAGAGACAGGATTGAGGACGAGACACGCGAGGACGCTGAAACCGTCTTTACTGACGCGCGCTACGGCTTTATTGCCGGAGCGCTGAGGGAGACATATAAGGAGAATCCTGTCATCCGACGCAAGGTCACAGACGCCATAGACAGCGTACTGACACACAAACTTTTCGGTTTCCCCTTCTTTTTCCTGTTCATGTGGGTTATGTTCCAGACTACCTTTAGCCTTGGAGCCTATCCCATGACCTGGATAGAAAACGGAGTGGCACTTTTGTCCGGGTATCTTGACAAGGTAATGGTTGAAGGGTCTTTTAAAGATTTGCTGATAGACGGTGTTGTGGGAGGTGTAGGTGGTGTGATAGTGTTCCTGCCCAATATCCTGATTCTGTTCTTCTTTATCTCCTTTATGGAGGATACTGGCTATATGGCCAGAGCTGCCTTTATAATGGACAAGGTGATGCACAAGATAGGGCTACATGGCAAGTCCTTTATACCGCTGGTGATGGGCTTTGGCTGCAATGTGCCTGCAATAATGGCTACAAGGACTATAGAGGACAGGAACAACCGACTGTTGACAATATTGATCAACCCCTTTATGTCGTGTAGCGCACGACTGCCGGTATATATACTGTTTATTGCAGCATTCTTTCCGGAGTATCCGGGAACCTTGTTGTTTATCCTCTACGGCACAGGAATCCTCATGGCTGTGCTCATAGCAAAGTTGTTCAAGCGCTTTATTTTTACAAGAACTGACCAGCCCTTTGTAATGGAGTTGCCACCATACAGAATGCCAACCATGAAGGCTGTCGTGCGCAATATGTGGTATAAGGGACAGCAGTACCTACGCAAGATGGGGGGTGTCATAATGATCGCTTCTATTATTATCTGGTTCCTCGGTTATTACCCAAGGGAAAGCAGCAACTCTCAGGCAATGGCAACAGAGATCGAGAATATCAATAATCACTATGAATCACGGGTTGCTGACGCTTCAGAGGAGGATCATGCAGGTATCCTGGCAGTTAAGTACAACGAGATAAGTAAACTTGAGGAAAAAATTCACAGAGAGCAGCAGGAAGAAAGTTATATAGGCCGATTGGGTCATGCAATTGAACCATTGATTGAGCCTCTTGGTTTTGATTGGAAGATGGGTGTGAGTCTGCTCACCGGAGTTGCCGCCAAGGAGGTGGTTGTAAGCACCATGGCTGTGTTGTACCAGTCGCCCGATCAGGGTGAGGCAGACAACAGTCTGCTGATAAATAATATAAGGAATGAAAAGACTGCTGACGGACAGCCGGTATTTACTCCATTAAAGGCCTTGTCCTTTATGATGTTTATTCTGGTGTATTTCCCGTGTATTGCAGTAATAGCAGCGATTAGGAAGGAAGCAGGAGCCTGGAAGTGGGCGCTCTTTACGATATTTTACACAACGGCTCTGGCGTGGCTTGTGGCATTTGGCGTATATCAAGTCGGAAGCTTGTTGGGGTTTTAATAAAAAATGGAGGTATTATGTTACAGGACATCCTTACATATATTACAGTAGCTGCAGCAATAGCCTATGCTTTGTTCCAGCTTATACGTTCCATCCAGAGCAGCAAACCTGGATGTGGTACTGGTTGCAGCAGTTGCTGCAGTCCTTCTGATTTCAAAGCTTCAGCACTAAAGAAGAAGAAGGTCACAGTGTAAAGAGAATGCAAACAAAAAGCCCCTAAGTCTTATCAACCTAGGGGCTTTTTTGTGCCCAGAACAGGACTCGAACCTGCACATCCTTACGGACACTAGTCCCTGAAACTAGCGCGTCTACCAATTCCGCCATCTGGGCGTTTCAATTTTGACGCTGCAAATATAAAAATTTGAACTTTCCAGACAATAACAAACTCCGGAAATTTTCAACCACAGCGCCAAAATTTACACATCCTTCAGGTAATGAGGAACTAATTTTTGAGGTTCCTCTCCAGGAAATCAAACTTCATTTGGTAAAGGTGTAACCTTGTATTTCCGCCCCTTATAAAGTGATTCCTGTTGGGATAGATAAACAGGTCAAACTGCTTTCCGGCCTGTACCAGTTTGTCAACAAACTCGTAGGTATGTTGAATATGGACATTGTCATCGACAGTGCCGTGAACCAGCAACAGACGTCCATGCAGGTTTTCAGCCATCTCTATCGGAGAGAATGCATAACCTGACGGATTCTCGGCTGGCTTACGCATAAAGCGCTCGGTGTAGGCAGTGTCATAAAACTTGTGATTCAACGGAGGTGCTATTGCAATTCCTGCCTTAAACAAATCACTGCGACTTAAGCATAGGGTACTGATAAAACCTCCATAGCTCCATCCCCAGATTGCAATATTATTGGCATCCACATAGCTTTGTTGACTCAGGTATCGGGCAGTTGAGATCTGATCATCGCTCTCCAGTCGTCCCAGTTTCATATAAGTCTGCTTTGAAAACTCCTCACCTCTGGCAGCAGTACCGCGTCCATCAACACAAACAACCAGATAGTTTTTCATTGCAAGGTAGTATTCCCAACCCATCTCCCACATGTCAAGTACCTCCTGAGAATCCGGACCACCATACTGTACCATCAGTACAGGGTATTTGCGGTTTTGATCAAAGTCAAGAGGTTTTATCATCCAACCATTCAGTTCAACACCATCCTCAGTCCTGAATGTAAAGAACTCCTTATTTGGCAGCTTGTATGATGCAAGTTTTGCCTTCAGGTAGTTGTTGTCATTAATCACATACTGCAGTTTACCTTTCTTGTCCAGGACCTGATAAACCGGCACCTGAGAAGCTGAGCTGAACTCATGAACATAGTATGAGAAATCGCTGCTGAAAGTTGCTTTGTTGGTACCCTCCTTAGCAGCAACAGGAGTCATCTTAGTGCCATCGAAGTTTACCGAATAAACCTCACGACGCAGTGGTGACTTGGCTGCAGCCTGGAAGTAAAACAACCTGGATGCTGCATCATAGCCGTAATAATCCGTCACATCCCAGTTTCCCTTTGTAAGTTGCCTTACCTTGCGACCGTCCAATGAGTACAGGTGCAGGTGGAAGTAACCGTCAAGCTGTGCCTTGTAAACGAAGTGTTTACCATCGGGCAGGAAGTAAATACCTTTAATGCAATCCTCACTGACATAGCGACTATTGCGGTCGGTCATTATACTGCGGGTAAGACCAGATGATGAGTTTGCCAATAGCAGGTCGAGTTGATCCTGTCTGCGATTGAGCATTACAATAGCCAGTTGGCCGGGCTCATTGGTCCACTGAATCCGAGGGATATAGATATCATCTCCCTTGATATCCATCTTCTTGGTGGTACGATTCTGAATATTGAAAACATGCACCGAGACGACCGAATTGGCTGTCCCAGCCTTAGGATATTTATAGGTGTATTCACCGGGATACAGTTCGTATTCCTTGTACTCAGGATAAGAACCCTTGTAATATTGCAGAGTCCACTGCTTTACCTGAGACTCATCAAATTTGATATAGGCCAGTTCCTGGCTATCAGCCGACCAGTCAAAGGCACGTGTAAAAGCAAATTCCTCCTCATATACCCAGTCGGCTGCTCCGTTAATAATGGTATCCTTGGCACCATCGAAGGTAATCTGGTTCTCGGTACCAAAGCGAAGGTTCTTGATAAAGATATTGTTATCCCTCACAAAGGCCACGCTGTAGCCATTGGGTGCAAACGTTGCATCACGTTGCGGGCCATTCTTTGACAAGGGTTCAACCTCCCTCCTCTCGATGTCGATAACGTAGTAATCGGCAATAAAAGAGCGACGGTAAATTCTGTTGCTGTTGTTGTAAACAAGAGCACGGCTACCATCAGGGCTAAAAGTAAAGCCCTCAATGGACTCAATAGAAGCACCCTTTAGGCTGGAGACATCCACCAAAACCCCAACGGGTTTTGGCGAGGTAAATGAGTATTTTACGATTTTGGTTCCATCTTCCTCAAGACGGGCATAGTGTTTACCGTCATTCAGCGGCACAATCTTACCAGGAGTTTCTGCCTGGAAAACCGGCCTGGACACAAAATCCGCCAGTTCCAATCCCTGCTGGGCATTTACATTAAGCAGCAATCCGGATAGTAATATCGAAAAGACTAACTTCTTCATTGATCAGTTATGTTTAGATTTTCAGTAAGACAACAAAAATAGGCGACTTTAGCAAATTAACAAACAAGAACAATGCCGTACAATTTTGAACTGTCAAATTCACATCCTTCCGTAAATTATATATCTTTGTGTGTTTTTTGAAAATCAAGATTAGACAAGCATATCATGATAAAAATCACATTTCCCGACAATTCGGTACGTGAGTACGAATCAGGAGTAACAGGCTACGAGATAGCAAGGGCAATCAGTCCCCAGCTGGCCAAAGAAGTGTTGAGCATCACAGTTAATGACGCACTATGGGATCTGACCCGCCCCATCACTACAGATGCAACGATTAAGCTGCACAAGTGGGATGATGAGGAAGGCCGCCATGCATTCTGGCACTCTTCGGCTCACCTTATGGCTGAGGCCTTACAAAGCCTTTATCCCGGGATCAAATTTGGTATCGGACCTGCAATAGAAAACGGTTTCTATTATGATGTGGATCCGGGAGATGCAACAATTACCGATGCCGATCTGCCTAAGATTGAGGAGGAAATGCGTCGTCTTGCTAAGCAAAACAATCAATATGTTCGCAGTGAGGTTCCCAAGAAGGAAGCACTTGAGTTTTTCAGCCATGACCCGTACAAGGTAGAGCTGCTCAATGATCTGCAGGACGGAACTATCAGCTTTTATAAGCAAGGTAGCTTCACCGACCTGTGTCGCGGACCTCACCTGCCTAACACAGAGCATATAAAGGCTATCAAGCTATTGAACGTAGCCGGCGCCTACTGGCGTGGAGATGAAAAGCGCAAACAGCTGACCCGTATCTACGGTATCACCTTCCCCAAGCAAAAGATGCTTGATGAGTATCTCGTTCAATTAGAGGAAGCTCAAAAGCGTGACCACCGTAAACTGGGTAAGGAACTTGAGCTTTTCACATTCAGCCAGAAAGTTGGACAGGGTCTTCCATTGTGGTTGCCACAGGGAGCTCGTTTGAGAGAGAGACTGGAAAACTTCCTTAAGAAAGTTCAGCAACAATATGGCTATGAGCCTGTTATTACACCACATATTGGTAACAAGGATCTGTATGTTACATCAGGTCACTATGCCAAATATGGTGCCGACTCATTCCAGCCAATACATACACCAGCCGAAGGCGAGGAGTTTTTGCTGAAGCCGATGAACTGCCCTCACCACTGTGAGATATATAAGACACGTCCCCGCTCCTACCGTGATTTGCCATTGCGCTTTGCGGAGTTTGGTACCGTATATCGTTACGAGCAGAGTGGTGAGTTGCACGGACTGACCAGGGTGCGCGGGTTTACTCAGGACGATGCTCACATCTTCTGCAGGCCCGACCAGCTCAAGGAAGAATTTATCAAGGTTATTGATATTATTTTCTACATATTCAAGACACTTGACTTTAAGGAATATGTAGCACAGATATCACTGAGGGATCCCAACAACAAGGAAAAGTATATTGGTTCGGATGAAAACTGGGAAAAGGCCGAGAATGCCATTATCGAGGCATGTAAGGAAAAAGGTCTTAACACAGTTGTAGAATTGGGCGAAGCAGCCTTCTACGGACCGAAGCTTGACTTTATGATCAAGGATGCGATTGGACGTAAGTGGCAATTGGGTACCATCCAGGTGGACTACAACCTGCCTGAGCGTTTCGAACTGGAATATATCGGTCAGGACAATGCTCCACACAGGCCAGTAATGATTCACAGGGCACCGTTCGGTAGTATGGAACGCTTCGTAGCTGTATTGATCGAGCATACCGGAGGTAAGTTCCCATTGTGGCTAACCCCAAATCAGGCAGTCGTGTTGCCTATCAGTGAGAAATTTAACGACTATGCACAGGAAGTAGTGAACAAGTTGAAGGCTGTGGATGTTCGTGTATCAGTGGACGACCGTAACGAGAAGATTGGAAGGAAGATTCGCGACAACGAGTTGAAGAGGATTCCTTATCTGTTGATCGTTGGAGAGAAGGAAGCTGAAGGCGGTATGGTTGCCGTTCGCCGTCAGGGAGAAGGCGACAAGGGAGTGATGACGATTGATGAATTTGCAGCACTGATAAATAAAGAAGTTGCTGATTCATTAGCATAACAACACCTCTATTGGCTCAGTATTCATTAGCTTTCATCTGAGTCGGTCGAAGTGAACAAGGCCACGATGGTGCAAAGTCATGCAAGAAAAAAAATCTGTATAAATTTCTTGTATCAATTGAAATCAATATCTTTGCACCCTCAAAAGAAACTTTTTCAATTGAGTGAACTAAATAAAAGTATAATTAAACATAGGAGGGCAATACTATAGGACCAAGAAGATATCCGGTACAACCCCAAAAGGACGAGTTCAACTTCCGTATCAACGAAAAGATACGAGTACCACAGGTTCGCCTGGTTGGTGAAAACATTGAGAATCCCGGGGTTTACCCTATCAGCGAAGCTTTAAAGTTAGCAGATGAGTTAGAACTGGATTTGGTAGAAATTTCTCCAAAAGCCGATCCTCCAGTATGTAAAATACTAGACTACCAGAAGTTTCTCTATCAGCAAAAGAAGAAACAGAAGGAGATGAAGCAGAAGACCATACAGGTTACGGTCAAGGAGATTCGTTTTGGTCCGAATACCGATGACCATGATTACAACTTTAAGTTGCGTCATGCGGAGAAGTTCCTCAATGAAGGATCAAAGGTCAAGGCCTATGTATTTTTCAAGGGACGTAGTATCCTTTTCAAAGAAAAAGGTGAGATACTATTGCTCAGATTCGCTCAGGATTTGGAAGAAATTGGAAAAGTTGAGCAAATGCCAAAGCTGGAAGGTAAGCGTATGACAATGTTCCTTACCCCAAAGCCAAAAAAGAAGTAGTTGAGAAGATCAATCACTTAAATATATCTGAACAATGCCTAAAATGAAGACGAATTCCAGTGCTAAGAAGCGTTTTACTATCACTGGAAGTGGAAAGATCAAGCGTAAGCATGCTTTCAAGAATCACATCTTGACCAAGAAGGAAAAGAAGAGAAAGAGAAATCTAGCTCTACCCGGACTGGTTCACAGTTCTGATGAGAAAAGCGTGAAGCGCTTATTAGCAATGAGGTAATCAACAAATTATTAACCGAGTGAATTAGCAACAAAGATTCCCTGACAGGGAACGCTAACCATTCAAAAAACAGAAATTATGCCTAGATCAGTAAATTCTGTAGCTTCCAGAGCTCGTAGGAAAAAGATTTTAAAGTTGACCAGAGGCTATTTTGGCAGCAGAAAGAACGTATGGACAGTTGCCAAGAATGCATGGGAAAAAGGTCAATTGTATGCTTACCGCGATCGTAAGCGCAAAAAGGGACATTTCAGAGCATTGTGGATACAGCGTATCAATGCTGCTGCTCGTCTGGAAGGTCTTTCATACAGCAAGTTGATGGGACTTCTTGCAAAAGAAAACATCAAGATCAACCGTAAAGTACTTGCTGACCTTGCAGTAAATCACCCGGATGCCTTCAAGGCAGTTGTGAAACGTGCAACAGCTAAATAAATCCTAAGACCGAACTTGGTTATTAAATTTTAGGGTTAAATCTTACAGAAACGTCCCCTCGTGGGGACGTTTTTCTTTTACCCCCTCCCACTTCTACACAGTTACGCATCAGGCAAGATTTTCTCAGGTTAGATTACCAGGCATTCCATTTTCACAGTACGTACCTGCAAAGCGTGTAGCATACAGGGTAATTGTTGCTCACAGTCATATTTTTCCCACATATCCCGCTTTCGTGATATCTTTCAGGCAAAAATCTCCTTAAATTTTTATCTTTGTCAGGTTAAGTAAAACAAGTTCCAAATGAAGATAGCACTTATTGGATATGGCAAGATGGGCAGGACCATCGAGAAGATCGCGTTGTCGCGTGGACATCAGATCGTAGCTAAAATAGACCCCGTCAATGGCGAGGATTTTACAACTCCAGGTCTTAAGGAGGCAGACGTTGCGATTGAGTTTACCAGACCTGAAACAGCATTTATAAACTATCTGGAATGCTTCAGGCTCAATCTGCCTGTTGTGTCGGGAACTACCGGATGGCTGGAGCGTATGGATGAGATCAAGGCTCTTTGTGAGAAGGGACATACCTTCTTTTATGCATCCAACTTCAGTATAGGGATGAATCTGTTCTTTGAGATCAACAAGCGTCTGGCTCAGTTGATGAATTCACAGCCGCAATATGAGGTGAGCATGACAGAGGTGCACCATATCCATAAACTTGATGCTCCAAGCGGAACTGCAATAACCCTTGCCGAAGGAATATTGGAGAATCTGAGTCGCAAGAAATACTGGGAACTTGACAAACCTTCAACAGGAGATGTGATTGGTATCAAAGCCGTACGAGAAGGAGAAGTACCTGGTACCCACATTATAAATTATATCTCTGATGTAGATGAGATTACCATCGAACATAAGGTAACATCACGAGATGGACTTGCTTTTGGTGCGGTTCTTGCAGCCGAGTTTGCCATTAGCAGGAAGGGTTTCCTGACTATGAGCGATATGCTCAAATTCTAGGTTCAGTAATAATTAATAACAAAGCGTATAATGGATTTCAAGGGTATCCCAACCTCTCGTAAGGTAAGGTTTTTTATAGCTCTCATAGCTTTTGTTCTGACTGTGATTTGGATAGGCAACTACTGGCTGTTGCTTGGTGTGCCCGTAATATTTGATATTTACATTAGTCGTATTGTGCCCTGGGGAGCCTGGAAGCAAAAGAAGGAAGGTCAGAGGCCCCCTGCCTGGGTAGAATGGGTAGATGCACTGGTCTTTGCACTTGTAGCTGTATATATCATCAATATTTTCCTGTTTCAGAACTACAAGATCCCTACCTCTTCCCTTGAAAAGACATTGCTCGTAGGTGACCATCTGTTTGTAAGCAAGGTAAGCTACGGCCCCAGGATGCCCATCACTCCGATAGCATTTCCGCTGGTGCAAAACACCTTCCCCATCACAAATAGCAAGTCATATACAGACTGGCCCACATGGGACTATAAGAGACTTAAGGGCTTTGGTAAGGTAGAGCGTAACCAGATAGTGGTATTCAACTTCCCGACAGGAGATACAGTGCCATTCTATCGCCCAAATCCAGACTACTATATCACAATTAAGGAACTGGGTCAATATGCTGCTATGCGTAACCCTTCCCTTATTGAAGGCAAGACCTTTGCTTCAGAATATGAAGAACGCCAGTTTTTTAACGAAATAGGTCGCAGGCTGGTACAAAGCAACCCACAGGAGTACGGGGATGTTCGTTACCGTCCTGTTGACAAGAGAGACAACTATGTAAAGCGTTGCATCGCCCTCCCGGGCGATGTGTTTGAGATTCGCCATAATCAGGTTTATATTAACGGACAGCCAGCAGAAAACCCGGAAAACCTACAGCACAATTACCTTGTTGTTACAGATGGAACCATATTGCCAAAGCAATTCTTTGACAGGCTTGGTATTTCGGAAGATGACAGAAGAGAAGGAGGAACAGGTCCAAACTACGTGCTACCGCTCACCAAAGCAATGGTTGAGACAATAAAGAGTTACGATATTATTAAGGCTGTGGAAGTTGATGAACGCAAGCCCAACGGATCTGGATCAGAGGTATTCCCTTATAGCAAGTATTTCAACTGGAGCAGGGACAACTATGGTCCGTTGCGCATCCCTGCCAAGGGAGAGACAGTTGACCTGACCATTGAGAATATCCTGCTTTATGAACGCATTATCTCAGCATATGAAGGTAACAAGCTTGAAGTAAACAATGGTACCATCTATATCAATGGAGAGGTAGCCAACAGCTATACCTTCAAGATGGACTACTACTTTATGCTGGGAGACAACCGCCACAAATCGGCTGACAGTCGTTATTGGGGTTTTGTACCCGAGGATCACATTATTGGCCGTCCAATCCTTGTCTGGTTGTCAGTTGACAAAGACAAAGGTTTCCCGGGCGGAATCCGTTGGAACAGATTTTTCAAGTGGGTGAAGAACGATTAAGTACCAGATGAAAAAAGCAGTCAGGGTATTAGTATGGCTTGCAATTGGTTTTGGAATATCAGAGTTGATATACCATTATGGACTGGAGCTGCTGAAAGTACCCACTTCTTCAATGTCGCCCGGCATAGAGGCCGGCGACTATGTTCTGGTAAATAAGTTTATTCCTGGTCCACGATACAAAGCCAATGATCCCAACCGCTATGGAAGGTTTGCACTTTCCAGATCATTGAATTATGGAGATATAGTTGTATTCAACTTCCCAGAAGCAGACACGATAGTACCCAACAAGCCCGGAGAGAGTTATTATCTGCTTCGCAGAAGAGATGCTGGGATAGATACATTGCTTACCGAGGAGTATTGGGGAGAGCTGGAAGTTTTAAAGGTCACGCAACGTCCCAGGATGATAAAGAGAGTCGCTGCATTGCCGGGTGATAATATTCAGATTATCAGAGGAGTCTTAAATGTAAACGGAGCTGAGAAGGACTTTCGCATCAGCAGTGGCGACAGCGTTATAATACTTCCTCCCTGGGTATATGATCCCTATGTCTTTCCGGGCAATTACCGGCATGGCTGGAATGTTGATAATCTGGGTCCGTTTTACCTTCCAAGGAAGGGAGATGTGTTGGTATTAGACCCAAAGACTTTCCCGTTGTATGAGCGGATTCTCAAGGTTTTTGAGGCTTCGGCTATAGAGCAACGAGGAAATAGATTTTATCTGGACGGCAAGCCTGTACAGCAGTATGTTTTCAAGATGAATTATTATTGGGTTCATGGCGACAACCGGAATCGCTCCTTTGACAGCCGCTACTGGGGCCCCGTCCCCGAAAACCATATCGTAGGCGTAGTCAAACACCGCTAAAGCAAATAAAAGCCCTATAAAACAACACGCCCTCCCTGCATTGTGCAGAAAGGGCGTGCTTGTATTTGTGTTGTGTTTTGTGCTGTTTAAGACTACTCACGAAAGGGATTCTCATCAAAACCCTTGTTCGTATCCTCCGATTTGAAGGTGGAGGAACCTTGAGCCGGGAATGACAACGGCTCTTGTCCTCCAGGATCAACAGGTTTGGTATCCTCACTTGTCATTAATAAAGAAATCTCCTCATCAAGGATGATTTCTAAAAATGTGGGTGCAGAGTATATCTTTTTTCCTTTCATTTATAGGCTATACGGTTCAGCAAAAGTAAGCAAATTATCAATAAACAACAATCTTTTGTACATGGTGCATTTCTTCTCCATTAATCGTTACCAAATACACACCTGGATTAAATGAACCAAGATTATGTAGAGAACCATCACTTAATTTACCATCAACCACCAAACGACCAGAAACATCGTACACCCGATAAGTTGTTCCACTCAAACTTCGACCTGCCGACAACCAAACGATCTGGTCTTCTACTAACAAACTAAAGGAATCCAATGAACTACTTGAATCATCAATTTTAGTGGTTAACGGGCCGATCAACTTAAGAGTAAAACGAGTGGTGTTAACACCTTTGCTCCCCACATTAAATGTATAAGCATCCTCAGCACTTAAATTGGTTATCACTCCATTATCGTGATCTATCAACTCTACACTTATACCCTCCGCAACAAATTCGTCCATAGCAATGCTGTAGCTTCCTGTCTTTGAGGCTGAATAACCAAGAGCGACCATTTGCTCTTCCGCATACGGCAAAGAGTTAATTGTCAACCTGGAACTTCCCGCCAATGTAAAGATTTCAAAGGGATTCTTTCCACTTCCGAATCGCTTCTCGGTATCAAACTTATCTACTCCAACAGTAGCTTCATCGATAAAAGCAACTGCCAACTTATCTTCAAAATCAACATTACCGGCTTTCAACTTAAAATGCTCCGGAGCCTTACTTGCCGACTTCAGATAACTCAAAGAGTTTGGAACCAAGGAATTTGACTTCAACATCAAATCAGCACTGGCTTCATTAATCTTTACTTTAACTAAAAACCCATGATTTGAAGGAATAGTACCATCCAGTCCAACCCCCACACCAGCTTCACCGTTAAACGCATCGTAAATGGCATTACGAGGATTCCATACCCAGTAACTGTTTTCAATCTTGTTTAAAACGCCAACATTCTCTGAGTCATTGACAATTAAATCCCAGCTCATTGAAGCAGGAAAAGGATTTCCCAAGACATTCCATCCAAATCCTTTACCATCTGTACGAGTCAAAGAGGTTGATACATCCATTCTATTGATCTCCCCTCGAAACACCAAATCATTATTTGAATAGACTGAATACCCAACTCCAGGAATCATTTTATTGAGATTATTATTGTTCCATGTGTCAGTAGTGTTATCGTACCACCTCATCTGAAAACCAGAACCCGAATTTAGTGCATCAGCACTGAGTGTCGGAGCTCCCATTAAGAAAATCCAAGCATCATTTGGCACCGGGATTACCTGATGCACAAATACTTTATCAACTTCTGCTCCTTCAACATTCAAGACACCACCTTGAGGCAAATAAGATGCATTACGTTCCGCACTGGACAATAAATGAAACTCACCTGAAACATTTATGGTTCCTCCTGTTTGCGTCAAAACAGCTTTAGGCTCAATAGTAAGATTATGAACGGATACGGTATCCCCTTCTTTAACAATCGGAAATGAACTTGCAGTACCTGAAATCACTACACTTTTTCCTGAAACATAGGTTCCTCCATCCCAGTTTGCTGAGTTGGTCCAATCGTTGTCGTCACCTTCACCAGTCCAAGTAAATTCACCATCGGTCTGGAAACTCCAAGTAAGCACACCACTGGCATTACCACTTGCATCGTAAACCGACTGAATGGTAATGGTGTAATCTGTTATCGGAGCAAGATCTTCAACCGGATTCAGAGTCACCGTAGTTCTTTCACTGGTAGAACTAACAGAAAAATCAACATGAACCGATGTAGATGTTCCTTCAACCAAATGAGTAAGAGCAAAGTTACTGCTCGTTAGTTCAAGTCCATCCGCACCAAAAACATGTTCGCTAAACACGATGACAATGTCCTCTGAAACACCCATGTTACTGTACCCGTCTTCTGGGTATGTTTCATCTTCATTAATCTTTGGAACAATCCTATCTACAGCAATACTTTCAACATCCGAATACTTGTCGTCATCATTCTTCAAAACTGTATGTAGGAAGTAAAAAGTACCCAGTGGAACTGATGTGCCAAAATCTACAGTTAATACGGTAGGATCACTTATCGATTCCACACTTCCATTTACAGACACGAGAGCACTCTCTCCTACAGCATTTTTACCAAGTGCAATCTGCTCTGCAGAAGGAGCTACCGGATTACTGGTGATGACTGCGTATACAGTTCCTGTTTGATCAGCAAGAACATTCAGATTTAGTTTATTGGCATCTTGCTGACCAATAAAGGGATACCCTTCTTTCCAGAACGGAGGAGCTGTTTCGGTAGTGAAAGTCCAAACTGTTTTATCAGTAAGACCAGGAAAAACAGCGGAAGTATT
>Ga0209510_1002394_pt1 | contig 19358 bp, 17 predicted proteins | sample BiotimSIPDNA_FD_185749 | JGI IMG/M metagenome (GOLD analysis project Ga0209510, IMG submission 185749) | Anaerobic biogas reactor microbial communites from Washington, USA - Biogas_R1 time_0 SIP DNA (SPAdes) (version 2) | ecosystem: Engineered > Bioreactor > Anaerobic > Unclassified | place... | reverse complement strand
CCCCCGGCAAATTGCTGATAGACAGCGGTGAAATCATTCAGCTTTTTGCGTATGTCGCCGGATATGTTCCAGGGAATTCCTTCCAGGGAACTGTGGTTCTGCACCCAGTACAAGACCAGCGCTTCCTGGTAGGGAACGGGCAAAGGCTTGTCGCTCCCGGCAGGATATTCCAGGGTGATGTAATCGGCAAACCGTTCCAGGTCCTTGGCCAGCAAGGTATAGGCCAGCATGTAGGCGTAAGCCATGGTGTTCTCCCGGTTGTCCCGGTACAAGACATCCAGCATGGCATTGAGCCCCTGGGGGCTGAACAGCATCTCGTCCCGGTAACGGATCCTGCGGATCCTGCCATAAAGGGGATGTTCTGCTATATGCTCCTCATCTTCAGGGCACTCATCATTTCCAAGGTATTGCACGGTTTCGTGTGCCCATTTCCGGTAAAAGAGGGTTTTGGACAGCTGCTCCAGGTAACTGCGGGCCACCAGGTAATGTCCGTTAATGATGTTTGTTTGTGCAAGGCGCTTGTAACACCGGGCACTTTTCTGGAAATCGGGGATCGCCTCCATGGCATCGTAGGCGTTCCGTTGAGCAGAATTGACCATGCCCAGATGAAGATACACCTCGGACATCATCAAAGGAGTCACGAAATCCCTGCGGAAAGGCAGCATAAGGCCTTCCGGCCCCTGTTGCGGGTAATGGAACATTTCGGTTTCCAGGCGGCCGGTCTTCCACAAAGCCAGGTTCACAGCCACCATTTCTATGGTAGAGCCCGGAGGATCTTTTTGCGCCCGCTGCAACACATCTTCCCACTCCTCTTCATACACCAGGATGTCGTATCCAAAAAGCCTTTCCTTCTCCAACCCGGCAAAACGGAACAAACCCACTACGGTTCCGGCGGTGATCAGCACCCACAACACCACGGAAACAATCCGGCTTCCGCGGCCGGGGCCCGCAGCGGGGATCAGTCGGTGCAGACGGGCGGTATCCGGCACGGGGATCTGCTGTTTCAGGCTATCAGAACTCGCGGCGGGGATCCGGCGTTTCAGGCTACCAGGTTTCGGCGCGGGGATCAGGCGACACAACAAGGGTACTGCGGCTGCCAGAGCCCAGGCAATGTACTGCAGGGGATATGAAAAGTAGTAATATCTATAAAAGTGGATCCCTCCCAGCAATTTTTCGTAAGGGTACTGCCAGAAAACACGTGCGACCACAGGGTACAGGAACACGAGCGCCACTGCCGGAAGCACCCGGAGGGCATACGATTTCCAACGGCTGGTCGTTCCGTAGCCGGTGGTTCCGGGGCTAACGGTCTGGGAGCCGGTGTTCCCTGGGTTGGGGCTCTCTGGGTTGGTGCTCCCTGAGTTGGTGCTCTCTGCATCAGTGCTCCCTGCATCAGTGCTCCCTGGATCAGTGCTCCCTCGGCGGAATGCCTCCAGGTACAGGAAACAGGCCGTAAAAATGAGCACGGTCCCACCAGCCAGAAAAAACAACACCGGCTGCAGGATATAAAATACAGCAATTCTTGATTTCCCGCTTCCGGCGCGCTGGTACAGGTTTACTGCGCCTAACGCCAGCAAAAGGGCCACCACCGCCGAGATCATGTAATTCTCGTTGCACAGCAACAGCCATACAAAGGCAGATGGCAGAAAGGTCAGTGGATACAAAAAAGTATTGCCGGGTGTGCTGCCGGGTGCACTGCTATGTGCACTGCCAGGAACGGTGCCGGGTGCACTGCTATGTGCACTGCCAGAAACTCGGCCAGGAACTCGGCCAGCCACTCGGCCAGGGACCCCGTATGAAATCCGGGCCACCAGCCGTTGCATCAGCACCAGCAACAAAGCTATGATGAGGGCTCCTGCCCACGGGTAAAGGAAGAACTGGGTGAAAAAACCGCCCAGGTAAAAGGAAAAGCCCTCCGGATGCAGAACCGAGTCCAAGAAATAGTCCGTTCCAAACCTGAAAAACTGGAACTGTTCGTGAAACCGCAAGTGATACGGAACCAACAGCCAGAAAAAAAGAAAAACACCCAGCCCGAAAACCAGTGAAGAGACTTTTCGCATAGTGCAAAGTTAAGAAAAAGCTTTGCTTTTTAAGCTAATGGAGGTGGAACCTCTTTTAATCGCCGAGTGGGCTTTTAAAGCTGAAATTATATGGGAGGTGGTAAGTAACAGACATGTTAGATTAATTCATAAAATACTGCCTATGTGCGTGTTACAAAAGTATGGCTGTTTTCTCCTACTTACCACCCTCCCCGGTTTTTGCCGTTTTAAGTCAATTTGAGGGGGAGGTAGTAAGTAATGACTTTGTGGGAAAACGCCATATGTGTTTGTTATTATGAAAGTTACAAGAAGAAGCGCTGGTTTGATTACTTACTACCTCCCAGTCACCTCAAAGAGGGTCCGTCTGTTGTGTTTACGGGCTGCCATCTGTGCGGCTGCCAGGCACTCAACTGTGTACTGCCGTTGCCGTTGCCACCACAAAGCCCGGGAGCTTTTTGGGGAACGCCGAGGCTCTCGGGGCTTTGTGGTGCAGCAACTATGGTCGCCTGGTGGTCTTTCAAAGCGGTGCGCCAAAAGCTTTTGGCGTTTATAAAATGCTGCTTCGCAGCACCAATTTGAATTATGGCGGCTTTGTGGGAACGGATTTGCAAAAAACTGCCGGTTTGTCCTCAAAAAGGGCCGGTTTTGAGGATGGATTGCCAAAAAACACTTGTTGACTTAAGCGTGTTATACCTGAGTTTAGTTTACTTACCAAGTCTTATCCCAGTCAGACAACTCTTTGGACGAATAGGACTATGGAGACTATGGAACGAACTCTGTTATGTTTAACTCAAAAGACGAATTAAGACCGGGAGGTATCTCAGCATTTTTTTTAACATAATGAACTTCACCGTATTTCACTTTTTCAGGATAATGGTATTGTTCATTATAGGTAACTTTTAAAGTAACTGATTTTACGGGGTATTCTTTATTTTTGTCTTTATCTTCTATTGATCTTTCAATATTTTCCAATGTCCACCCAATGAAATCAAAAAGCTCTCTAACGCTTTTAACAAAAGGCACTTTATGTGGAGTTTGACTTTCAAGAACCGATGATACGTTATTTTGGACACTTATAGTTGCAGGGCCGTTGGGGCCGATGTCACTACTCATATAATCAAAAGTGAACACATAATTTTCAATATGCTGAGCTTCCCATGCTGCATATTCTTTTTCAAAAGATTCTCTGTCTATGTCTACTTTCATTTCAGGATTTTTTGAACATGAAAGTATTGTACCCATTGAAAAAACAAAAATTACAAATATCTTTTTCATTTGTTTATTGCTTTTTGATATTAATAATATCCAACCTGTCAATGGAAAAGTTGTATCCATAAACATACACATTATCCGAATAAAACCATCCATTGAAATCTCCACCACACCCCCAATTCATGTCATAATAATAAGATATTACACCCCCTGTTGACCACGGACTTAGAAATGAGGGTACATAATCCCATTCATTTTTACTCGCGTAATAGTAAGATCCAGGACCGCCCATGAGAAATTCTACAAAATAAATATCCTCATTGGTTTCAGCAATATATCCATCGCATACCCAGGCATGAGCAGCCGTCTCATCGTTCGGATCTGTTCCCTCCATCCAAACGGGCCGTTCAGAATCGAGCTGAGTACGGACAGTTGAGCTATTATGTGTCACTAGACTCATGGAAGACGAATAACCATATTTGCTGAGTTGTAGCGCAGCTATTGCAGCACTGGCAGTAATATACGTAGTAAGTCCATTTTGACCGTTTCCAAAATCAGCGTTCATATCAACCGCCAGGTTGTATAAAAAATTTTGAGTCACCGTAGATGAACCTCCTTGTTGTATCATCTGATCCCAGTCAAGGTCACTGGGCCATGTATGATACGACATTATTTGTGCAATCGCAATAGTAGTACAACCCAGATAAGGCCGTTGCCCATTTTTTAATGGCACTTGACTATTGTATGGATACACTTGATCCCAGGCTGTCTGGAGAAAGGGTCCAACCTGAGAAGATTCGGACCTTACACCTATTGCAACAATAGTGTGATCAGGAGTCCCAAACAAATCACCAATACCCCACCAACCCTGGTAATTGTTTAAACTAATCAGGCCATTTGCATACGCGCTTGATAAGCTATAAACAGTGAAACCCAATTGATTGAGTTCAGCTATTCGATTCTCCCTTGCAAGATCTTGTTCTGGTGTCAGACTTTTTGTGACGACAGTGGAAGAAATCATATTGGCATTTGTTTCATACTGCTGCCATAATCTGTGAATTTCTGCCTTTGTTGCCTCATCCAAAGATCCACTCTGACGAATAGCCTCTTTTGTCTCTTCCATCCAAACTGCCACACCTCCCATGTCATCACTTAGTACAAAATCATTTTCATCAGAATAAGCAAGAATTGGATAGTAATCCTTAGTGGCACTCACGACCACAAAACCACCCCCGTAATAATTAATTACGTACATCATAGGAGCATTGTCATTTTTACCGTCCCTGACAGTTTCTGTTGAAGTATCCCGATCGTAGCTTTTTGTAAGAGGATCATTCGTCAATTGGCCAAAAAATGTCGCTGCAATGTCGGTAGCTTTGGTGACGGAAACAAATGAATCATCGCTATGGTTAATAAACTCTTTATCTTGTATTTCCTGAATGGAATTCATTTCTTTATTACAAGCAAAGAATAATAGCGTAATGCTCAGTGAAGCAATAAATTTAAATAAATTTTTCTCTCTCATATTCAGAGTAATTTAAGTATTTATATACGACAGTAACAAACTTTTTCATTTCGATTTGATTTATTTATGCTCTACTTTGATTCCAGAGAGTTCAGGTCAACTTCAAGCAATTTATCTATTAAATCCCAGAAAGTCAATAGCCTTAGAAAAAGTTTCGGTTAAATGAAGGTTAATGTAGATTAATTCAGCAAGTTATGTTTTAAAAGTTTCGCCCTGAAAAATGAAATGCAGTTAGTTTTCTTCCAGTTAGCGCGGTTCCTCCGACCAGGAAAACAACACCGGTTGCAGGACATAAAACATGGCAATCCTTGATTTACGTTCGCCGGCGCGCTGGTAAAGGTTCACGGCCCAAAGGGCCAGCAAAAGGGCCACCACCTCCGAGATCATGTAATTCTCGTTGCACAACAACAGCCATACAAAGGCAGATGGCAGAAAGGTCAGTGGATACAAAAGAGGGTTGACGTGGGCACTGCCAGAAACTCGGCCAGGAACTCGACCAGCCACTCGGTCAGGAACCCCGTATGAATCCGGGCCACCAGCCGTTGCATAAGCACCAGCAACAAAGCTATGATGAGGGCTCCGGCCCACGGGTAAAGGAAGAACTGGGTGAAAAAACCGCCCAGGTAAAAGGAAAAGCCCTCCGGATGCAGCACCGAGTCCAAGAAATAGTCCGTTCCAAACCTGAAAAACTGGAACTGTTCGTGAAACCGCAAGTGGTACGGAACCAACAGCCAGAAAAAAAGAAAAACACCCAGCCCGAAAACCAGTGAAGAGATTTTTCGCATAGTGCAAAGTTAAGAAAAAGCTTTGCTTTTTGATCTAATGGTGGTGGACCCTCTTTTAACCGCCGAGTGTTCTTTTAACCGCCGAGTGGTCTTTCAAAGCGGTGCGCCAAAAGCTTTTGGCGCTTATAAAATGCTGCTTCGCAGCACCAATCATTTTTTGCGGTTGCTATTTGGGAGGTAGTAAGTAGTGATTTTGTGGGAAAACGCCATATGTGTTTGTTATTATGAAAGTTACAAGAAAAAGCGCTGATTTGATTACTTACCACCTCCCAGTCACCTCAAAGAGGGTCCGCCTGTTGTGTTTACGGGCTGCCATCTGTGCGGCTGCCAGGCACTCAACTGTGTACTGCCGCTGCCGTTGCCACCACAAAGCCCGGGAGCTTTTTGGGGAACGCCGAGGCTCCCGGGGCTTTGTGGTGCAGCAACTCCATAACGCTGTCTTTCAAAGCGGTGCGCCAAAAGCTTTTGGCGCTTATAAAAATGCTGCTTCGCAGCACCCATTTGATTTTTAATGCCCCTTTGGGTCGGAATTGCACATAATCCGCCGGTTTGTCCACAGAAACAGCCTTATATGTGGATGAAAGGCAGAAAAACGAAGGTTTGTCCACAGAAACAGCCTTATATGTGGATGAAAGGCAGAAAAACGAAGGTTTGTCCACAGAAACAGCCTTATATGTGGATGAAAGGCAGAAAATCCCGGGTTCCTCCACAAAAACTGCCTTATCTGTGGATTGATTGACAATAATGACTCAGAAGATGGAATCTTAGAGTGGCCTATCCTGATTTAGTCGTTTAACAGGGCATTAATTTTGAAACTTTATCATTTCAGCCAACTGTAAGAAGTAATCGTTTGACCAGATTTCTAATTCTTCAGGATTTTTAATGAATGGCAATACATCTTGTCTGGCCAGGTTAATATCTGTATCGGCCAGCCGTTCTTTTAATTTTTCAATAAATAATTCCTGACTCATTTCAATTCCATCAAATTGACTGATCCGTTCCTGCAAATGAGTGAAATTAAGCTTTACACCTTTTCTTACATACCACTCAAAATCGTACCAATCACGTCCTTTTACCCGCTGTTTCCATTTCCGGAAAACAAGAGCGTGCATTTTTCCGGCATATAAATCAGGGAGAACAAAACAACGTGTCATAAAAGAATAAGGAAGAAGTAACAGTTTCTGTTCGGTATCGAACTTCATAGGCGGGTCCACGTCCACCTCAATTTTGATTTTTATTGACTTTTCGGTTTGAAATTTCACATCGTACACAGCACTATTCTCTTTCAGAAAAGCAGATTCCACACGACCATAAGTCCGTTTTTCTTTTTTTGAGATAACAACTTCTTTGCCGACAGCTTGAAACTCCTGAATTATGGACAGAAAATAATCTTCGAGTTTGAAATCTACGTCCGGTGCGATCAACGAAAAATCCATGTCTTCCGAAAAACGCTTCATGTCATGAAAGATCCGCAAACAGGTACCCCCGTAAAACGCCGCTTTGTTGAAAAACCCACCGCGATAAAGTCCGGCAAGAATGATTTCCTGCATTACTTCATATGTGGTGTTTCTTGTACTTTCCCCTACACTGTAGCGGGCTACCATTTGGTCAAATACATTCATTGTTTCAATAGTTTTATTACATGGTCTATCGTTTCTTTTTTCTTACTTTTTCCCACACACTGTTCAAATATGGAAACATCCATTTTATAGAATTCATCCATATCAAACCGAATGTCCTCTTCTAAATATGCCAGAAGTGCTTTTACCGAACGTAATTGCAACCTGGGTGTGTACACAATCTGGTCACACAACGCTTTTTCGGGAGAAGCAATCATAAAAGCATAATCCTCACGGATAACCTGCCGGATTCCTATTGAGTAATAACTGACCGGACAAGATATGTAATCATACTGTCCGAATTTATTCCTGAATCTTTGCCTTCTTTTTATTGTCATTGAAACAGTATTATAGACTCTCTCCGGAATTAACCCGTAAAACCGAAGGGCACTTTCTTTGGAAACATAAGAGGGTCCGTAAAGATGATTGGCTATCAACTCTATAGATACTTCTCTCTTTGAAACAGCAGGCGAAACAATATACAATCCACGTTTAAGTCGAATTATTGTGCTTTTTTTTTCCAAATCGCAGACCTTATCTTCCAATGCTTTAAGCGAGGGATAACTTGCCCTGAGAGAAGCATAATCGATTGGAATAACACCGTATTTTACCAGAGACTCCATTTTAGTTTTTTACCAGGTAAAAATAGTAAATTTTTGCATAGTAAATCGAATTATACTCGATTTTTTATGTAGAATTTTACATCGCACACCGCACGTCCAAATGTCTTTGCCGTCAGCTTGAAACTCATGGATTATGAACAGAAAAAACCTTCGAGTACACATATAAATACCCGTCAGATAACTCTTGGGATGAATGGGACTATGGAACGAACTCTGTTATGTTTAACTCAGCAGAGGTACCAAGACCCGGGGGTGGCACATCATTCTTTTTAACATAATAACCGATACCGTATTTCACTTTTTCAGGATAATGGTATTGTTGATTATAAATAACTATTAAAGTTATTGATTTAATGGGATATTCTTTATTTTTATTGTCATTATCTTCTATTGCTTTTTCAAAATTTTCCAATGTCCTCCCAATAAAATCAAAAATTTCTTTAACGCTCTGAACAAGAGGTACTTTATGTGGAGTTTGACTTTCAAGAACCGATGATACGTTATTTTGGACACTTATGGTTGCAGGGCCAAAGAGGCCGACGTGATTACTCCTATAATCAAAAGTGAACAAATAATTTTCAATATGCTGAGCTTCCCATGCTGCATATTCTTTTTCAAAGGATTCTCTGTCTATGTCTACTTTCATTTCAGGAATTTTTGAACATGAAAGTATTGTACCCATTGAAAAAACTGAAATTAAAAATATCTTTTTCATATCGATCCGTTTTTATTATGCCCTACTTTGTTTTCTGGAGTACTCATGTCAACTTTTGCAATTTAACTATAAAGTAAAAATTTAGGGAAAATTCCCCATAACTTATAATTAATCAGTTGACAAATGGTGGAATAAATGTTTGCACCCTCTTAATTGTGAATCTGATAATTTCAGAATCCCCCATTTTGGGGTCGTACTCAATTCCTATGAAATCATTCTCCCCTTTTCGAGCCATATAAAGTTGGCACCCTTCTTTAAGTGTATAGATTTGAGTGCTTTGTGTAACGTTCTTTTCTGTCTGAACAGCATAAAAGACCTTGAGACCATGTCGTAGAATCATACTGAACTGGGTTCCTTCATTCCATATGCCTAACACTTGAAAATCAACGGGCTGGTCCTGCATAAAAGTGTTGATAGTCATTTTAGGGTCAATATAGCATGAATCTAAAGAAACCCACTTATCCATATTTAAATCGTAGAACTCTGGGTAGTATGAGAACCAAATGGCTTTATTGCCCATATATTCAGAAATATAATTCAATAAAAATCCATTCATGGGATATCCGGCTTTGATAAAGCCAGGCGGCTCAACTTGTGCTGATTTCTCAAAAACTAATGAATCTCCTTCAGATTTAAAATAGTATATGAATTCGGGATTAAACGTCAGTTGGTTATTGACGACATCAAAGGTCGTAGTGATAAAGTGCTCTTTGTCAAAAAGTACAGCATTATTGAAATTTACTAGCGGGTTTGCCCTATCAATATAAAGCCAATGGCAGCTAACTGGCCTTAATATCGTGTCCAGTGTGAAGAAAAGGTTTTTCGGTAATATGAAAAAATCTTTATCCTCATTGAAAGGGTAATAGCTTGTTGCTGAAATTATACTGTTTCTATTGTGACAGAAAACACCTTTTAAATGGTACTGGGGATAGGACACCTTTTCAAGTACATGCTGATTCTCCCAAATCTGCCTTATTTTGAGAGTATCCTTGCTATAGGGTGCGGTGTACCAGGCGCTGTCCAATGTCAAACTACCGAGGATCTTTCCGCTCTCAATAGAAAAAAATGAAATGGTGTTGAATATCTTGTCATTTATAACGAGTACTGAGTCGTTTGCTATAGAAAACATTCTGATTCCACTCATCGATTCTTCGATTTTTACCCTATCTATTTTGGTAATGGTGTCGCTCGTTTTAGATAATCGTTCAACAAACAAGGTTTTATTGGCAAAATAGGAAACTAGGGGAATGGTAAGCCGCTGGAGAGGTGTGGTAGAGTTATCAATTATCGTAATTGCTGAAGCATTATTGAAGGAGTACTTTCTGAAAAGTTCTTCAGAAGAAATTATTTTAATGCTATCGGGTATTTTTAATACCTCCTTTGAGTAACGGGAGAGTGCCTTTTCAGGAATATCTTTTACGACCATTGTTACGTACCCTAAAAGCTGTTGCTCCTCTATTTCTGTAAGAATGTCCTTTATAGGTGTCATGCAGGAGATGCAATCCGATGGCTTGATAGCAAAGAAAATTTTCACTTCTTCACCCTTGCATATTGTAGTAAATAATATACTTAGTAAAGCAATAATTTTCAATCTGATTCGCATTGAATGCAAAAAACAGGGTTTTCTATTTTTCAGCATCCTCATCCTCTCGTATTCGATATACTTTTGTTGGGAGTCCATCACAGTTCAAGGCAACTCCCACAACCTGAACCTTGTGTTGAGTCGTTTTAAAGCCTTCCTCGTCAAAGACAGTATATGTTTCTATTGGATATGAGGGATCAGTTATTATCGTCAAACAGTTTTCATCGTATGGGGGATGGCAAATAAGATCAACCCCATCAGGCCCAATATATATCACCTGAATATGACCTAGAATATATATGTTCTGTGCAGGAAGATTTAGGCTAATAAAACCTAAAAAGCTTAATACAATAACAAACTTATTCATTTTGATTTCTTTTAGTTTTCCAGAGTGTTCATATCCACTTTTTACAATTTTATCAATTAAATCACAAAAAGTCAATAGCCTTAGAAAAAGTTTCGGATAAATAAGGGTTAATGCAAATTAGATCTGCATGTTATGTTAAAAAAGTTTCGCTTTTTCGCGTTCAAAGCTTAGTATTTTTATTCTCTGCAGAAACGTTCAACAAGAGGGCTATCGATTCATCGTGTAAGCCCTTATCTTATAACCCTTTTACAAACTCATGGAATAGCATCACCTTTTCTGCATTAGTTGTCTTGAATATAAGATGCGAAAAATCACGGTATTTCCTGTTAAGGTCGGTTTTTTCAACTATTTGTAATAAAGCGGTTATCAGTTCTTCTTTTGTGTAAATATTATGCTTTTCAGCCAGGTACTGATAATCCGGGGCAGTTTGTCCAAGGAGGAACATGGCATCGTAAAAATCGCGTCCTTTCTGTCGCGTAAGTAAAGCCGACAGTTTCATAGCGCACAGAATCGGGTCCGTAGGGACGGGGAACGGAAAGAAAAAACCGGCACGACGAATAAACACGACTTTTGGAGTGTAGCTGAAACCCTGATCCTGGCTTTCAACCTTTATCAGAAAACGCTCCTCTTTGTGTCCCGATAATCCAAGATCGTACAACAATTCTGGAAAATAAAAGTTACGCCTGAAAGCTGTCAACTTTTCAAAATTTCTGTCGCGTGTTTCCGTACGTAAGCCGGAACGTTGCAGGAAAATCAAAATCTCGTCGGTCATTCTAAAGAAATCATCCTTTGAGAAATTCTTACAGTCAAAATCCAGATCTTCTGAAAACCGGTCAATTCCTTTTACCAATCTGAGATTGGATCCGCCAATAAAAACCAACTTTCGTACATAAGCCGATGTGGATAACCAATCCAGGATCATCAACTGAATATACTCCTTGATCATATATTTATGACTGGTTATATTTTGCCTTATATCCGCAGGAAAAAACCCTTTTATCTGTTCAATATCTATCATAATTCGTAAACTTTTTTCATCATATTTACTCTTCTGGTCAAGGCCTTGCTCTCAAAACGACAGGCATACTCGTCAAATCGTGTTTTATTAAGGTCATTTGCCATATAATCATTGTCCAGTCGTAAATTCTCAATTTCGGCCTCAGTATTATAAAATGGATATAGATACAACAAATCCAGCAATGCCTTTTCCGGAAAGGCAAACAGGATTGAGCGATCCCCCATGGGCTTTAGTTCATAGCCAAAAAACAGTCCTTCACGTACTTTTTTGTATGAATAAACCCCAAAATCATTTTTAAATACTGCCGTCTTAAGTGACGATACGGCTGTAATTTGGGTTACAGCTTCGGGAATAATACCATAAAATGCGAGAGCTGTATGTAAACTAATATAAGAAGGTTTGTAAATGCGGTTAGATATAAACAGTGAGAAACCGGGCCTGTCAATGTATTCACTAAAAGCATAAAAACCATTACGTAGTTTGACCAACAGGCCCTGATTCACCCAGCGGGTTAGATTGTTGTTGTTGAATTCCGGTTGCAGAACATTAAGCTGGTGTGTATTAAAGCATCCGTACTCAAAAAACGCCTGTCGAAATGCGTGAAAATTCATCTCTGTTTCTGTTTTTATACAAATATAGTGATTTTTAGAAATCAACAAGAAAATTCCCACTCGTTTAATAAAAATCAAATGAGTATATTTGTTTATTTATACAGCATGAGTAAAGTTTCTATCCGTTTCTTTAACGACCGAGAGGTTCGTGCCGTTTGGGACGAGGAATACAACAAATGGTGGTTTTCTGTTCTTGACGTTACTATTGGAAATACTTGAAATCTAAGCTCAAAAAGGAAAATAGCGAGTTGGTTAGTGCCACTACCCAACTGAAACTTGTCGCAAAAGATGGCAAACGCTATTTAACTGACATGCTGGATTACAATGGTATCATTGCCCTGGCCAGGCAATTCCCGGGTAAACAGGCAAGCCGTTTCATAGATTGGTTTACCTACAGCGACGAAACCATTGACGGAAAAAGCAAACATAAGGCATACGCCTTGTTTGAAAGTTCATTAATTGACAACATTGAAGTGGGCTCCGTTAAAGGATTGCAGCAAATTCACGCGTATCTGTTTAGCGGGCTTTACGATTTTGCCGGACAGATAAGGCAGAAAAACATCTCCAAAGGCGGTTTTAAATTTGCGATGGCTCAACATCTGGAAAATACTCTACGGCAGATTGAACAAATGCCCGAGAATACATTCGACGAAATTGCCGAGAAATACGTAGAAATGAACGTTGCCCATCCATTTATGGAAGGCAATGGGCGCAGCACCCGCATCTGGATAGATCTGATACTGAAAAAACGCCTACCTGAACGCTATGGTAAAAAGCACTTCCGACAGCACATCAATTAAAAACCTGATTTTAATACTCCCCATCTTTCAACCACCGGGTTAGTTTTTTAAGTTTAGTTTTGTGTTTTTACATTCTTTAATTTCTTGCTAATTTTTTAACGTTTAAGCAGCATTTTCATACCAGGAATATGGGGTATAATGGTTCAGGCTTTGATGCGTCCGTTGGTTATTGTAGTAGTAAAGATACTCTTTTAACCCTTTCTGCAATTCCTTTCCATCTTCAGCCGGGTTTAGGTATACATATTCCCATTTGAGCGTTTTCCAGAATCTTTCTATATAAATATTGTCTAATGCCCTTCCTTTGCCATCCATACTGATCATGACACCTTCTTTTTCCAAGTATTCAACCCATCCTGAACAGGTAAATTGGCACCCCTGGTCTGAGTTGATAATTTCAGGTTTTCCAAACGTTGAAATAGCCTCTTTCAATACCCCAAGTGTGTTTTCCGCATCCAATGTATTGAACAATCCCCAGCCCACAATATACCGGCTATATACATCAATTATGGCCGTCAGGTACAAAAAGCCTCGTTTCATGGGTATGTATGTCAAATCGATGCACCACACCTGGTTACTGCGAGTCACCTCTAATCCTCTGAGCTTATAGGAATGAATGTATTTGGCAATCCCCAACTTGCTCAGGTTCTTTTGTGGATATATGGCCATGATGCCCATCTTTCGCAACAACCTTCGTACTCGTTTAGGCCCAACCAAAATCCCAAGCCCCCTTATAAAATCTACCATACCCAATACCCCTTTGGTCGGACGTTTCAAAAACTCTTCATCCATACGTCGCATCAATTCCAGATCTTCAGGATCTTCTGGTACCGATTGATAATACACGTTGCTCCGTTTTACATCCAAAAGCTCACATTGCCTGCGAATACTGACCCTCCCTTGGGGATCTATCACTTTTTCGAGGGTTTCAGTATCCCCAATTGCTCTGATACCCGTTTGCAAAACAATCGTGCCAGAGAGAGCAGAAGCCAAACTTGTTTGGATTATGCCGAACGCCGCCGATTGAAGGCTAATGCCAAATCCACCTCCACCGCCAATCGCCCTATTTTTCATACAAGGCCTTTTCCCGTTTTACAGCTTCTTCATCAGGTGCTTTCGTAGAAAAGATCTCTGCTCCCCGGGAAATAAATTCCCGTTTCCAATTCGAGATCATCTGGGGGTGTACTTCAAACCGCTTGGCCAGTTCGCTTAGGGTCTCCTGTTCTTTGATTGCCTCTAGAGCCACTTGGGCCTTGAAGGCGGCACTGTGTTTCTTTCTTGTTGTTGACATAATGAGTAAATTTAATCGTTTTTGTTAAACTTACCCTGTGGTCTGAATTTACGGCAGTATTATAGATAGAGGGAGCTCTGACCAGTGAGATCAACAGCCATGAAGTATTCATGAAAGGAATCGATTACTCCTATTATTACGAAGAAACATAACCATTTCCGTTATGGAAATTCATCACTTAGTTCTAAGTATGTAAAAAGCCTAATACAATTCTATAGGTATATACGGCATTTTATCATCGGTAACATCTCTCCCCTGCTCATCTGTTACACGAAATGATTTGACCTTACCTGACGGATCAAAAGATTCTGTCCATACACGATAGCTTATCTGAAGGTAATGTTTCTTGTCTATCTTGCTGTAATTGGCTCCATAAGCATTTGGCAAGGGAACATGGCAGTCTTCCATTCCACTCATTTCAAAAATAAAGAATCGATCTTCATCGCTGATTCTGAGAATGAGTCCCGGCAATCCGGAAAATTTGTACGGACCGTCACTTATGGGTATATGGGTAGTGAACCAGGCAGTCCACACCCTCCCTCCGTATTGGCATACCGCTTTTTGACATGGATAGCCCAGGATACTGCACGTGTCCTGTCTCAGAGACCATTGAAAATCAGGAGTAGGCTCCTTGTAATAAAAACGTGAGGTGACCAGAAGGTCGCTAAATACAATTTCTTCCGGTGTTTTCACAATAACGTATTTTTTTCCGTATCCATACACCCTAAGCTCTTCATGAATGAAATAGACGTTTTTACCTGCTGCCAACATCGCTGTTTTTGCAGAGTCTTTCAGGTATTCTATCTGGCTGTAAAACCTAGAGGTATTGTTTCCCCAGTCCAGAAAAAACAAGTCATTATGGTAACCTTTCCTAAGGCTATCCCGTTTGTATTTGCACGTATACTGAAACCGGTGTGTTGATGTACCCAAAGTATCCTGTGAAGCCACCTGTTGGCAGGACAAGATTGTAAGCAGCGGTAATATTAAAAAACTCCGGACTATCATCATGAATCTCCTATTCTATTTTGTGCCTCTCTGTCTGATGTTCCCCGTTCCACCCGTAAGCCTTTTTTGCCAAAATCCAGATTACATCGGATCGAAATCATAAAACTTACCCGGGGTGACAAAGTGGTTCTTTCTGAATACCCATTGTTGAAAAAACTTTTTTTATGTGTGCGATTCATGTAAGATATCTCTGATCTCAGGATCCACTTTCCATCACGGAAGCTTTTCTGCACCCCGCCGTTAATATTAATCCTTGTTGAAGTTTCGCTGTTTATGTATTTTCTTTTGGGGATACTTGTCAATCCCAACGACAAACCCCATTCGTTCTCAAGATAGAACATGTTGTTGGCGGATATCAGGATATAAGAGGTTAAAGCCCTCCCGTAAGTTTGGGTGTGTACGTCAGAAAAAGTCATATTGGCACTTACTGCCAAACGCCACCATTGGAATAATTGTTGGCTTGTAGATGCATTCAATGTGTACGAAGTGTTTTTGGATACGTTCACAGGTCTGGAGATAATGCTGTCCCCTGTGGCAGAGAGTTCTGACACAAAATCGTAAGCGTTTACGGCATGGGAAATCCTTGTTGTCAAATAATAACTTCGTGCCAATTGAGTCAGGAGTTGAAAAGTATGAGAGACATAAGGTTTCAGGTTCGGATTTCCCGTGGAATATTCATTGGCATATTCCCAGTGAATGTAAGGATCAAGCAAGTATGGTGTCGGCCTGTTAACCTTGCTGGAATAAGAAAAATTGACGGAATACCCTTTTTTCTGGTTGATGGCATACCTGGCATTGGCTGCCCACAAAACATCTGTTCCTGAATAATTAATTATACTTCCCGTATATTTATTCAGTTGTTCAAAGTGTGCTCTTTCTACACGAATACCTGCCGTAAAGGTAATTCGATTCCCGGCAGAGCCCCGGTAGTTCAGGTATCCGGCCAAAATATCCTCTTGATAATGGGTATCTTCACTTGCCGAGAGATCAAAAGCCCACTCCTTTCCCAATTCAGTAAAGTGATTGTCCCTGTTTTTATAGTAAGTTTTAAGAAACTTGGCGCCTGTTTCAATAGAATGCTTTTCAGATAAATTGAGGGTAAGATCTCCATAGGTATTCAATGCCTTCCTGTCCGAGTTAGCCTCCCTGCGGGTATGGTTCAATACAATATCATTAAGCGAGAACAATTCAACTTCATCGGTATTATTATACCTCGAAGATGACACTTCTGCCACCAGTAAAAAAGCCGACCCTGTTTGTTTATTCAAAATTGCTTTATAATTCACAAAACCTGTTTTATTACCGGATGATAAGCCTAGTGTCATATTGTTAAAATAGTTTTCATCAACTATTTTTTGCTCATAATGATATGGAAAAACATTAATTGTGCTAAAAACACCAGCAATGGAATGTCTGTCATTAAACCTGTAGTGTAGGGATTGTTCTGTGGTTAAGCTAAAATGCCAGAGACTGACGTTGGTGATATTCTGTTCCGTTTTTATATCCTGATTATCGTTTACAGTTTTTACTACCGAATTATTTAATGAATATCCTGTACTCCCATTAACAAAGGATGAAAAACTCAATCCTTTATAGCGGTAACTTAACGTAGCGTTGATCTTTGGTGTAAATCGTTGCTTATCTGTGTTCACAGAAGATTGTGCATAAAAACGACCGCCCCCCTCCGGTAATTTTTTCAGTGTTAACTTGATTATTGCAGAGAGGGAACTGCCTGAATAACCGACACCAGAAATCGGAATGACTTCTATGCTGGTTATGTCCCCGGCAGGGATAGCTTCCAGGTACGCTTTCAAATCATCACCCGAGAAGGACAACTTCCGGTCATCCACATATACTATTGCAGAAAGCCCGTTCACCTTTAAATCGGAAACACCGGGCAGGTAATTCAAAACCTCAATGCTTGTCCTGTCTTTTGCCATTGGACTGTTAACCATGGACACAACATAACCATCGGGACGATACCTGATGGGTGTATCTTTTATAGTAATTTCCGATAATTTCTGTACGTCCTCTTCCAAAATGACAGTAGGTATAGTAAGACTTCCGCTTACCTGAATTTGTTCATTCCATTCCTTGTAACCGGTAAAACGCACGTTCAAAAGGTAGTGTCCGGCTTTGCTTTTCAATACAAAGGATCCCTCTTGGTTGGTAACTCCCCAGGTAACAACATTTGCCGAGTCTGTATCAAAAAAACGTAACACTACAGTAGCCCCGGACACAGGAATACCCAGAGAATCAGTGACTGTTCCCGAGATAATGTAAGACGTCACATTATCCTGAGACCATAAGGGGAAAAAAACAGATAAGTAGAAAAGCACTATTATTCCTTTTTTCATACAAAATTTTTTATGCAACATTACTGCTAAATTATTCTTTTTCAATAGAGTATATTTAAAACTATTCTGTTTATATATAAGAAAAAACACTCATAGGTTAATAAATATCAGGTTATTGGTTTGGCGATTAAGCTTTTCCATGGTGGAATTGCAAACTGATTTCTGAAAAAATTTTTCAATGTTTTAACTGATTAGTAAGAGACGACTAAGTAGAATTCTGGTTGTATATGTTTTAAAAATTTAAAGACACTCCCAATAAGAAATGAGCCGGGCGGATGGTATAGGCTAGAGAGATATCGGATAGTTGGCTATGGTAGGATATTTCGTAAGTCGATTTATTGAATATGTTATTCCAAGAAATATAAGCGTGTAACTTCTTAAAATCATAGGAAAAATTCAGATTAGCAAAGAATAGATTACGACGTTCTGATGATGAAATTTGGTTATTAAGCCATTTGACATCTGTTATGAATTTTAATTTTGGGCTTAACTGAATGGCCACGTCCAGTGTATTTGCATGATTAACGTAAGGTCCACTAACCCGGATATCATAACTGAACCCAAATACAGCTTTGTTTCCCGGAGAACAGACAGCTCCAAAAGTGCCTTCAAAAGACCAATTGTCATAAGAAGTCACCTGCCCGAACTGGATTATGTCGCCTTTTATCTCAGTAGCCGTTGCATTCAGTTTAATTTTCACGGGTAAGGTAAGAAAACTCTTATCAAAAGAAATGGTATGCAGGAATAAATGCAACGCGTGGTTCCCCGGCAATCTGTACTGAATGGTGTATTCAGGGAAAACATTTTGACCTGAATACAGATTGCTTCCGTTATAAGAGTATTGTGTACTTATATCGGCAAAAAACAAAGAAGCCACGTTTCGGTAACTTATCCCAGCAGATCCCATGGATGAAATCCGTTTTCTAAAGCTGCCATCGGCCAGGTAGAACGTCCTGTAATTACGCATCAGGTACCCTGTTCCCATTTCTTCAACAGGATATTCAGGAGTGGTGTTCATATGGCCGCTGGCGTGTATTCTCCAGTTAGAAGAGGGCTCCCAGATACATCGTACCAGGGGGCGTAAGTACCACCGGGCTGTTCCCAAAAAATTCTCATACGACCAACCTACCGGCAAATGGATGGCAAGGTTCAGGCGGTTTGCTTTATAATTCAGATTTACCCCCAAGAAACAGTTGATGTTTGAAAAACGTGTTAAGGAGATTGTGCTATCTGTCTCAATAACCGGATTTTCCCATACTGTGTGGGAAGATTGGAAAGAGTAATCAATCCCTGCTTCAGAAATCAATTTGAACTGTTTTATCTGTTTTGACAGAGATACTCTATTTGAAGTTTCCATGATTTTATAATCAACCTCCTGTCTGGTAACTTCCTGATCCTTTTCTACTTCCAGAGATTGATTACTGCTGCTGTAAAATGTTTCCGACGTAATAGTAAAAGTGGTTTTTGCAATCTTTTTTATAAATTGAAAATTATTCCCTACAATGGAGTAAGGCAGGTGAAACTCCTGTTGGGTGTTTGTTCCTTTGAACAGGGATGAATTGACCTCTGAAAAATTCAATTTGCCGTACAGCTTGTTTTCCAGAAAGTACTTTTCCGTATTTGCGGTTAGCAGATGTTCCAGTTGATATACCTGTTTTTTATTCAGATGGTAGTTATTTTCCAGTACAGTAATGGTGTCCTGTTCAGGTATGAAATAACGAGTATACTGCACAGACCGGCTTGTATCGCGTGAATGAATATAACTGATATTCAATCTGGACTCCAGATTGTCGCTCCATTTTGACAGATGATTGA
>Ga0209510_1002387_pt1 | contig 19400 bp, 14 predicted proteins | sample BiotimSIPDNA_FD_185749 | JGI IMG/M metagenome (GOLD analysis project Ga0209510, IMG submission 185749) | Anaerobic biogas reactor microbial communites from Washington, USA - Biogas_R1 time_0 SIP DNA (SPAdes) (version 2) | ecosystem: Engineered > Bioreactor > Anaerobic > Unclassified | place... | reverse complement strand
GAAAGCATTTATGCGTACGGTGACACCGGCAAATCTTTGTATGTGATAAATGAGGGCAAGGTCAAGATATTTAGAATGTCCGAAGCAGGCAGAGAGCAGATTATCAGAATTTTGCATCCCGGTGATTTTATGGGCGAGCTTTCCTTGTTTGCTGATTCAGCTGTAAATGAAGGTGCCGAAGCCCTTGAGCCTACCGCCATATGCGTCATTGATGGCCATAAACTCAACCAGATCATGAATGATGTGCCCAGTATTGCCGTCAAGGTAATAGAGGAATTAAGTAAAAGGTTGTTAAATGCCGAGAACCTGATCGAATCCTTGGGTCTGCATGATGTGGAACAGAGAATCGCTGATACTATGCTCAGAATGTCGGCTGGCCAGGAAGAGATAATCCTATCTATTACCAAGAAAGACCTGGCGGCTCACATGGGTATGAGCCATGAAACCCTGAGCCGCAAACTAGCCCAGTTTCAGGAAATGGGCTGGATAAAACTAGAGGGTCGCAAAAAGATTCAGATCTTGGATAGAAAAAGCCTGCAGACCATCGCCGGTTTATAAATAATGTTGCCAGTTTGAAGTCTCCAACCGCGCTAAAGCGCGGTTTTATTATTTTATTTTTGAGTTATTGGCGTGTCAGCTATTCAATGTACTAATCCCAAAGAGTGAAGAGTATATTTGTTACAGCACAAAGTATAATTCGGTTGGCAATGCTGACAGTCTTTTCTGTTGCTATAGGAAAAGATACTTCGCTCGTTCCTCCCTCAGGTTGACAATCATAATAGTCGAGCCGGATCTTTATACTTACGAAAGACTCGACGTTTGCTTCGGGGTTATTAATGCTGTACCCTGGAGGCCACCACCCATGCTCCCTTTGGTCGCACTTAATGTTGCCAGCACAGCATGGCAATCGTTGAGAGAAAAATTAATGTTACGAGTATTGGTTGAAAAATCGAACTGAAAAGAGCAACAAAGGGCAACAGCATTCTTACAAGTATAATATTGGGTATGTATTAATGGGGGGCGGAAATGCTTTACAATTATCCCGCTACCTGTTATAAGTTAAAATAAGGAAATTGGCCGGCTGGACGGTCGATAAATGGATTATGGATTAGGAGAAATGAATTTGAACAACAAAGATACAAGCACAGCAGGGAACACTCGCCAGGTCATTCTACAAACAGCCAATCGATTGATGATGGATCAGGGCATCAACAATACTAGCCTGAATGATATTGCCAGAGAAGCCGGTATTAGCAAGGGTACTCTGCATTATTATTACCCCTCCAAAGATGATCTTATCTATGATATTGCTCAGGAGCATTTTTCGGTGGTAAAGAGCAGTGTTCTCAGGTGGAACGAAAATGTCAGAGGGCAGACCAGCTTTGCAGAGATCTTAAGAGTAGTGTTGAGTTCCTTTTTAGAAGCTGACACCCGCAACAAGCTCCATTTGTATCTGCTGCAGGAAGCCGTAGTTAATAACGAGCATATTCGCCAGCGTTTTCAGGAGAGTTACCAGGAATGGCGCACTCTCTTAAAGGAAGAGTTAGATTTACAGTCAGAGGTGCTAGGGTTTAACGAAAGTGAGACCCGGGCTTTATCGTTTATTATAGTAGCTATTATTGACGGACTGCTTATTCAGCGTATTGTTGGGGGAGATATCATTCCTCTGGATGACATAGTTGAATATTTGGATCGCTGACCCCGAGTCGATTTTGTTTACAAAATGTCGACCGACCGACCGGACGCCAAAAGGAGGAGAGGAATTAACCGGTAATTCAAGATCAAAACTGTGATAAGGGAGGAATAATTCATGGCGGATATCATGGAATACCAGTTGTTTATTGACGGAAAATGGACTCCTGGTTCTTCGGGGGAGTTCATGGAAGTTATTAATCCAGCTAACCAAGAAGTGGTAGCCAGAGTGCCCCGCGGCAACCAGGAAGATGTGGATAAGGCGCTGTCAAGTGCTAGGAATGCCTTTGAGTCAGGAGTCTGGTCTGGGAAATCCGTTGAGGAAAGAGCCCAAGTACTTATGACTGCCTCGATGATGGCAGTAGCCCAAAAAGAAAGGCTAGGCTACCTGGAGGCTTTGACTTCCGGTGCAACTATCCGGCGCACCACCACCGTGGATATAGCCGAAGTAGCTGCCACCCTGTTGCTCACAGCGATGACGGCCCAAGAACTCCCTCGAGTGGAGCACACCCTATTCTCACCACCCTGGGTAGCCCCCATGCACACTTACTGGAAACGGGAACCCATTGGAGTATGCGCTGGTATTACTCCGTGGAACTTCCCGTTGATCCTCGCTATATTTAAGATCGCCCCTGCTTTGATGATGGGTAACAGTCTGGTAATGAAACCAGCCAGTATTACCCCCGTGACTACGCTGGAGTTAGCCAAACTGCTCAGCGATGCAGGCGTTCCTCCCGGAGTTTTCAATGTCATATCTGGCCCGGGTTCGTCAGCTGGTAATTATATGGCCCAGCACCCCGAGGTCGATAAAATAGCTTTTACTGGTTCTACCGAAGTTGGCCGTCATATAGCCCATTTGGCAGCTGACAGCATTAAGCGAGTGACTCTGGAACTCGGTGGGAAGTCGCCCATCATTGTTTTGGATGATGCAGATATGGAAGTAGCCGCCAATATGTGTCTGCTGGCTTTCCTTTTCCATTCCGGGCAGGTTTGTGAATCAGGCACCAGGCTATTTGTTCCGCGCCACATGCAGGATGAACTGGTGGAGCGCATGATAGAAAAGATCAAGAAGATGGTCATCGGTGACCAGATGGATATGGAAACGGATCTAGGCCCCATAGCCAGTGAAGACCAGCTGCAAACCATTATGCATTATGTCCAAGTCGGCAAGGACGAAGGAGCTGAACTGGCTTATGGCGGCAATCGTTTAACTGACGGCATATATGAAAAGGGATTCTTCTTCGAACCGACTATTTTTATAAACTGCCATAATCAAATGGCTCAGGTAAGAGAAGAAATATTTGGACCGGTTCAATGCGTAATTCCCTATGATGATGAAGAAGAAGCCATCGCCATGGCGAATGACAGCCATTACGGTCTGGGCGGAGGCGTATGTAGCACCAATGCCAGCCGGGCTCAGAGAGTTGCCTCCAAGATGCGTACTGGCACAGTTTGGATAAACACCTGGCACGTACTCAGACCGGACGCCCCCTTTGGAGGTTATAAACAGAGTGGTTATGGAAGAGAATGTTCTTATCATTCACTCTTAGCCTATAGTGAAGTAAAACACGTGTGTCAGGATTTGACCCCGGAAGGAAATGAAAAACTGCTCAATCTATTGATCGGTTCGAATAAATAGGGACAGGAGGGTAATAAAGATGTCAATACCAAAATATTTTGTTTGGGATTACCGTGGCCAGATCGAAGTCGGTTCAGGTTGCCGTACCTTCGTACCCCAGCGTTTCGAAGCAATGGGTTGTAAACGTATTGGCCTGATCACAGATGCAGGGTTGGTCAAGGCTGGTATTATAGATCAGGTGACAGAGATATTTGAGGTGCAGGGTCAACCCCCCATAGTTGGTATCTATGACGAGGTTGAACCGGATGCGGTAATGAGAGTCATCAATGACTGTGCGCGCTGGTGCCGGGAAAATGCGGTCGATGGACTGTTGGCTGTCGGCGGAGGAAGCGTCTTGGATTCCGTTAAAGGTGTAAAAGCCATGCTGGGCATGAAAGTAACGGATATTAGAGACATAATGCCGGGTAATATTGGCCCTTATCTGGGCGCCATGGGATCCCCCTTGAACGTACCGCATATAGCTATACCGACTACCGCGGGAACTGGTTCCGAGTCCTCTCCCATAGCAGTAATCTACAATGAGGAACAAAAGGTCAAGGGCGATCTGTTGCACCCATATCTGCCGGCTGATTACGCATTTCTTGACCCGGATTTCACAGTAGGATTGCCACCTAAAATGACGGCCGATACCGGATTTGATGCACTGTCCCATGCCATCGAAGCCATCAGTTCTCCGGGTGCCAATTGTATGATCGATGGCCTGGCTGTTCAGGCCATCAAGTTGATCCGTAAGTATCTACCCATAGCGGTGGAAAATGGTACTGATCTGGAGGCCCGTACCAAGATGTTGGTAGCTAGTAATATGGCCATTATGGCTTTTGCCATGTCGGGATTATTCTATCCTATCCATAATGTAGCTCACGCTGCTGGCGGTCAACTGCGTATCCCTCATGGGGAAGCCAATGCCGTGCTGATACCAATCCTGATGGATCACTACCCCAAACACTATCTACCCAGTGCTGAAGTAATGGCTGATGCCTTCGGGATCGTTCCAAGCGGCCAAAGCCCTGAGGAGTTAGTAGAAGCCTGTGCTGAGCAGGTGCGGGAATTGCAGAAGCAATGCCGGGTAGGATCCAAGTTTACTCAATCACTGGATGAGCAGAGCGCCGAGTTGATGTTCTGGGCGGTGAAAATGGATCCGGCAGGTATCTTCTATCCCTTACCAGACCCAACCATAAGGGATATCATCCAGAGTAGTTTTAATTAAACCTATTTTGGTAACCTTATCATCTGCTGCGGGGGTCACCTCGGAGCAGATGATTGAGAGTTTTGCATGATCATTAGTAATTAAATAGAATGTCATGAGCGGTAGCGAAGGATCTACGGCATTTATAAGACTCTTCGCTATCGCTCAGAGTGACAATATTGAGGGATTTATTGAATTATGCAAAATCCTCGATTAGTATAATGGTATTGTTCAGTAATTTTGTCTGGGTTCTTACGACCCTCACGAGAAACTGATCTGATGGTTTCCCAAATTTTTCCGATTGGAGTGTCAAATGTACAGGATCATTGCAAAGGAGGAACTGGCTCCCAAGATCAAGCTGTTTAAGGTCGAAGCACCTCAAATAGCGAGAAAAGCACGCCCCGGACAGTTTATCATACTGCGCATAGATGAAAATGGGGAGAGAATTCCGCTCACCATAGCTGATTATGATGCTGATCAGGGTACTATCACCATTATTTTTCAAGAAGTAGGCAAAACCACCGATTTGCTTGGAAAAATGAATATAGGTGATCATATACTCGATTTTGTAGGGCCCTTGGGATGTGCCTCCGAGATTGAAAAAGTTGGTACAGTAGTTTGTGTGGGCGGGGGAGTAGGAATAGCCCCGGTTTACCCAATCGCAAGAGGTTTATCAGAAGCGGGCAATACAGTGATATCTATTATTGGTGCACGCTCTAGGGACATGCTGTTTTGGGAAGAAGAGATGCGACAAATTAGTTCCGAATTATACATTGCGACCGATGATGGTACTGCGGGGAAGAAGGGATTTGTAACCGAAGTGCTCCAAGACGTACTTGCCCGTGAAAAGGTGGACAAGGTACTGGCTATTGGCCCAGTAGTAATGATGCAAGCAGTAGCCCGGGTTGTACCCCCAAACCTGCCTTTGACAGTAAGCTTGAATACTATCATGGTGGATGGGACCGGAATGTGTGGAGCTTGCAGATTGGAAGCCGACGGCGAGACTAAGTTCGCCTGCGTTGACGGCCCTGAGTTTGACGGTCACACCGTCAATTGGGAATTAGTACTGCAGCGTTCCAAGATGTTCTTAAATGAAGAAGCTATAGCCCTTCAAACTGTAAAGAAGGGAGGGTGCACATGTCAGAGCCAAAACGAAAAATAATACCCAATAAACACCCCATGCCCCAACAGGAAGCCCAACTGCGCAGCAAAAATTTTGAGGAAGTGGCTCTGGGTTATGATGAGGAAACAGCTGTAGCCGAGGCCGAACGTTGCATCCAATGTAAAAATAGCAACTGTATGGAAGGTTGTCCAGTTGACATCAACATTCCTGGTTTTATTAAAAAGATCACCGAGCGTGATTACGCAGGAGCCATTGACATAATAAAGGAAAAAAACAATTTTCCAGCCATATGTGGCCGGGTATGTCCCCAGGAAAACCAGTGTGAAAAATACTGTACCCTGGGGAAGAAAAATGAACCTGTCGCTATCGGAAGACTGGAACGTTTTGTAGCCGATTGGGAACTGGGCCAGGGTGTAACAACGGTTCGGCTGGCTCCCCGCAACGGTAAAAAAGTAGCTGTGGTAGGCTCTGGCCCATCGGGATTGACCTGTGCTGCTAACTTGGCTACTTTCGGCTATGAGGTCACTATCATGGAAGCATTACACACCCCTGGTGGAGTTTTGGTATATGGTATTCCCGAATTCCGCTTACCCAAAGATATCGTAGCCAGAGAAATACAAAACATCTGTGATTTAGGTGTGAAAATTGAATGCAACCATGTAGTGGGCAAACTCAGTAGTATCGATGAGTTATTGGAAAACGGCTATGATGCAGTATATATTGGCACCGGAGCAGGTTTGCCATTATTTATGAATGTTCCTGGAGAAAACTTAAACGGCATTTATTCAGCCAATGAATTTCTCACTCGCAATAACCTGATGAAAGCTTACCTTTTTCCGGAATATCTCACCCCTCTTAGTATAGGGGATCGGGTAGCTGTGATAGGTGGAGGAAACGTAGCCATGGATGCAGCGCGTACTTCTTTGCGCTTGGGGGCAGAGGCCCATATTGTTTATCGCCGTACCATGGAAGAGCTGCCTGCTCGTGCTGAAGAAGTAGAACATGCTCAAGAAGAAGGAGTTATATTTGACCTCCTCACTAGTCCCATAGAATTCAAAGGTAATGAAGAAGGACGCGTCACCTCTATGATCTGTCAGCGCTATGAACTGGGAGAACCTGATGAATCAGGTCGGAGAAGACCTGTACCCATAAAAGGTGATGTGTTCGAGATGAAAGTAGATACCGTAATTATATCCATTGGGCAAGGCCCGAACCCCCTTGTGCAACAGACTACACCTGATCTGGAAACTAATAAATGGGGGAACATTGTCACCGATGAAGAGGGGCGTTGCTCCAAAGCCGGTGTATTTGCCGGTGGCGATATAGTGACTGGTGCAGCTACGGTCATTTTGGCTATGGGTGCTGGCAAGAAAGCCGCCCGCGCTATACACGAGTATTTGCAGAGTAAATAGAATGCAAACGGATGCGTAAGGGGCGACAACCCTGTCGCCCCCCACTTTATACTACACAATCCCCCATTACTTATTCATAGAGTTCTTCGATTTCTTTGGCGTAATTGGCGAAGACTACCCGGTTTTTGATTTTGAGAGTGGGGGTCAGCTCGCCCCGCTCTTCGGTAAACTTGCGGGGAATGATCTTGAATCGCTTGATGGCAGCGTAATCGGCTAGATCTTCATTGACCCGCTTAATGGCTTCGTCCACCAGTTTATAAGTTTCGGGGTGGTAAGCCAAATCCTCACCCACTTCCACGCAGGTCTCCATCCCGTTGATGGTAGCGTAGACCAGTTTTGATTCATCAAAAGCGATGTTTTTCTGGCGGAATAACTGCATGATGTTGTCATAGCTGGGTACAATCAGGGCGCTGATGTATTTACGGTTGTCACCTAAAACCAGGATCTGCTCCACCACTGGGTTGTTGGTAAACTTCATCTCAATATAGGCCGGGGATACGTTTTTACCGGTATCCAATACGATGATGGCTTTCTTGCGATCGATGATGCGCAGGAAGCCGTGGTCGATTTCACCGATGTCACCAGTTCTGAACCAACCGTCCTTGGTGAAGCTGACAGCGGTGTCCTCAGGATTGTTGTAATATTCCTTGATCACGCTGTCGCCCCGTACCAGGATCTCATTGTCATCGGGATCCAGCATTACTTCGGTGTTGGAGCCGGCCATCTGAGGCCCTTCCCAGCCGATGCGCACACAGCGGGCCTGAACCATGTTGATGCCGGAGGCTGTTTCGGTGAGGCCCCAGCCATCCAAGAGGGGAAAATTCATGCCCCAGTAATTTTTCTGCAGATCGGCAGGCAAAAGGGCACCACCGGAATAAGCTTTATTGACACGTCCGCCGAATACGCCGCGGATCACTGAGAACACTTCTTTATCAGCTCTTAAGAACTCTTCCTTTAAGGTTTCGTCCAGATAAAGGGTAGGGTCGGTGGTCAAATCGATGACACCATTTTCATCGATGCGGGTCTCCAGTACTTTGCGCCCAATGTTAATGGCCCATTCGAATTTGTTCTTACCTTCCGGGGTGGAGCATAAGGCTGCAGCCACTCCATTCCAGATACGATCCCAAAGCCGCGCGACCAACATGACAAAGGTGGGTTTGATTTCCTGGAAGTCCTGCAGGATGGTGCGAGGCCCCTGAGCATAACCGATCAGGCCGCCATAGGATATGCAGGCGCTGTGGTTGTCGATGCGGTTCCAGTTGTGGCTGGTGGGCAAGATGGAAAAGACCACATCATCGTAAGTAAACGGAGTGCCGCCCCAGTATGCCACCTGGCTGACTCCCAGGGTGGAGCTCAAAACGTTTTTGTGGGTGAGGGGGCAGCCCTTCTGCTGGCCGGTGGTGCCAGAGGTATAGAGAATCGTGCAGAGGTCGTCCTGGGTCAGGGATTGCCAGCGGGCAGTGTAAGCTTTAGGGTTCTTGGCTTTGTATGCTTCGCCTAGATCCCAGAGTTGTTGCATGGTGAGCACGTTTTCCTTGTCGCTGGTGTAATCATTGTCGAAGATGATGATGTGTTTCACCTTGGGCAGATCATCCCAGACTTTCAGGATCTTTTCCAGTAAATCCTGATTCTGGACACAGATGCACTTGACGCCGCTGTGGTTGGTAGTGTAGATGATGGTTTCGCTGGTGTCGTCGGGATAAAGGGTATTCACCGAGCAACCGGCTGCTCGTCCGCCGTAATCGCACCAGTCCCAGATGGGATTGGTGGGTGCCATGATGGAAATACGATCTCCTTTTTCCAGCCCCAGGGCCATGAACCCCTGGCCAAAGTTCTCCACCCTTTCTGCAAATTCCCGATAGGTGAGGGTCTCATAACGATCGCCGATTTTATATTTTTGCGCTGGACGATGTCCGCAATACTTCACTGTGTTGTAGAACATGTGAACGGTGCTGGGAACGTCGCGCATGAAATTATCAAGCAAATCGTTGGGTGGCCCCTGGTAAACGTAGGTCTCTGGTGCTTTGATCGCCATATTCCTCTCCCTCTATAATTTAGTATTTAATATTAATTAATCCAACAAATTCCTGTATAAAGTGAGGAGAGAGGGGAGGCGAATTCCCGGCAGCAAGGAAAAGGGGGCGATACTCATATCATCCCCCCTGTTCTTCTAATAAAGGTAGGTCAAAATAATTTCTTTTGATTGCTCCACCCAATAAACGTCAAACCCCAGATTTTCGGTTATAAATCGCAAAGGCAGCATGATGCGCCCATTATTGATCAGGGGAGTCAACTGGGCGTTGGAGGGATCGATAGAAAAGCGCTCTCCGTTGATCCGAGCCGTGTTGCGTCCCACCCATAATTCCATCACCTCTCCATCATAGGATATGGTCGCTTTCTTTTGGTAATCATTCCAGTCGACCTCGGCTCCGATGGCTTCAGCCAGGAATCTGATGGGAACCAAGGTGCGTCCCTGGCTAATAAAAGGAGCCGTATCCATATTCTTGAGGGCTTGGTTCACAGAGTGTTTTTTGTTGCCCACCTGCAACTTGATGACCACTGATTGGTTGTCATAATAATACTCGTCAGATGACCACCAATCGTCATCTGATTTAGCATAATAACTTGCTGTAGACACCGTGATTTCGTCAGAATAATCAGAATCTCCCAAGAGATGATACGCCTGTACCCGATAATGATAGCGTGTATATCTATTCAATCCGGAATCGGTGAAGGTTCTAGTCCGAAAGCCTACGTTGGCAACTGTTACCCACGAACCGCTGTTGCTGCGTCGTTCGACACGGTAACCTAGAGCGGGGAAATCGCCCTGATCCCAAGTCAGATTGATTTTGGAATAAGAAAGAACCGTGGCTTCAAGATTAGTAGGAGCATCACCTCTCCGATAGGCTGATGGTTTTTTATTAGACCGATCCCTGAATTCATGATCATCTGTATAAACGCGGGCTTGGTTGGAAGGTGGGGACGATTGCCCGTCTCTCCATGCTCGAATCCGGTAGGTATAAGAAGTATTTAGTGAAACCGAATCATCGGTATACCTGGTAACATTATCTCCTACAGTGGCAATTTTGCGGAAAGAACGATCAGAGGTCTTGCGTTCTATGGATATAGCTGTGGCTTGGTTGCGGGGATTCTTCCATGTCAATCGCACTCCTTCGCTATAATTAACGGCCTTTAAGTCATAAGGAGCCTCCAATTCCCCGCGAGAAATATCCAGACTACATTCCTTCTCCCATACCCGGCAGGCTATGCCTTCGTACTGGACACCCTGATGAAGTTTTGTGATCCAGGTATCCTGGAGGTCGGTGGAGTATCCATGCCAGTGATAAGCAGATGGGCAGTACCATCGATACAGAGGAACCGTCCCGGCCAAACTGCTATCCTTATCCATTACATAACCTGCTGTTCCTTCCAAACTCCATCCGCTTTTGCCAACATAATCGTCAACTTCGTTCTGACTAGTGGTGTACAAATACTCATGGAAGACTGTCCCTTGGTAGTCGCCAGTATACTTTAAACGGTAAAAAGGCAGCATACCATCAGGCTGAGCGATTTCTGGATCCACAATATAACAGGCTACTCCCATATCCGCATAACCATGATCTCTGATCATCTCTTTTTTCTCGGCCAGGTCGGTGGTATAGAACTCTCCCCCTCTTACTTTTGACAGGTGGAAAAGGGGTTTGGTCACAATACTTTCCGCCTGAACTGCCTCACTCGGAAAGAATGCCCCTAGCATGATAAATGTTATGGCTAGCAAACCCAGTGATACTTTTCTTATCACCTTGATCCCTCCTTCATTGATGGCCTTGGCTACGTAGAGGGCGACGACCCTGTCGCCCCTACAACATGCGAATACACGCAAGTCAGGGGATCGTCCCCTGACTTGCGTCATTCAACTAGCGCTCCCACTTGCACCATTATTATTCTATGTTGGGACAATCATCTTAATGAGCAGCCAGCGAAATTTTCGGCGTAAGCCATGTTGTCTTTAGTGGTAGATGTTTTTCACCATATCAATTTGCTTTTTCGTACTAATCATAAGGAACCAAGAATATAGTCTATTATCACTAAGACAAGCCTAAGAATAACCATTCATTGGGAGAGCAAACATGCGCAGTATAGGGTGGTTGACTCCGTTACTGATATTTTCTGTTTTTTGGACGGCTGGTTGCGGAGAAGAACCTGCCCCCGAATTGTTCTCAGCCGGTTACGTACGCCAGAGAGAAGTGGAAGTCTATTCAGGAATTATTGGCACCGTAACCAAGGTTTGCTGTGAACAGGGCAGTGAAATCGAGGAAGGTCAAGTCCTGGTCGAAACTGATGATACCCACCTACGGTTAGCCTTGGATGCAGCCTCATCGCGCCGCAAACGAATTGCAGCTCAAATAGAAAAAAGTAGAAGCGAAGCTCAGCCGATGTCATTAGTCACTGATCCGGTGGAACTGGAAAGAGATAGGGCGGTGCTGGAAATGGCCCAGATCGGGCTGGAACAGACCCGGGATGCGTTGGATCAGAAGGCGGAGATGGCCCGGGCTGGGTTGATCCCCTTGGATTCTGTGCCCGGTGCTACAGATGACATTAATAGGGCTCGATCTATGCTGGATGAGACCCTGGATGTCACCCAGGAAGCCGAACAGAAACTCAATGAAGCTAACCAATCTTCTGAGGAAGCCTTGAAGGTATTGGAAAGTGAGCTGGCAGAAAGCACTATTGCTGAAAAAATGGCCAGCCAGCGGCTGAAACAGGCCAAGATTCTAGCACCGGTTAGTGGCGAGATCAGTGAACGGCATATAGAAATCGGTGAGGTCATTTTTCCGGAAAGAGCCTTGTTTACGATCTGTGTTCCCGAAGAAAAGTGGATCGATGCCTACATAAAGGAAAGTGGTTTAGCCCAGATCCAGAAGGGAAGCAAGGTTAGCATCAAATGCCCGGAAGCTTTTCCTGATCGAAATTTTACCGGAACCATCATTTGGATCTCCAACAAAGCGGAGTTTTCGCCAAAATCGCTGCAAGAGGGCTCGCCAGATAGCAATTTGGTTTTCCCCATAAAAATAGATCTGCCGCCGGATACCCCTTTACGCGCTGGGATGTCGGTGAAGATCAGCTTAACGGAGGATAAAAGTGACAGAAGTGATTAAGGTAGAGAACCTAACTCTTCGCTATGGAAACTATACAGCGGTCAATAATATTTCTTTTACCGTACCCAAGGGTATAATTTTTGGCTATTTGGGCCCCAATGGATCCGGAAAAACCAGTACTATACGAATGCTGTGCGGTATTCGGCCTCCTACAAGCGGAAGTGCCTATATTTTAGGTTACAATATCGCCACCCATAAGCAAATGGTCAAGCAAAATATCGGCTACATGTCTCAGAAGTTTAGCCTTTATGAAGATTTGACCGTTAATGAAAATCTGTCCTTTTTTGCCCGGATCTACTCCCTAAGCCCGAAAGAGGAAAACTGCCGCAAACAGGAGATGATCAAATTCGGACAGTTGGAAGGCCGCGAAAAGGTTCTAGCCGGCAATCTGTCGGGCGGGCTCAAACAGCGTTTGGCCTTGGGGTGCGCACTGATTCACAGACCCAAACTACTATATCTGGATGAGCCTACTGCCGGGGTGGATCCCCTTTCACGCAAGGTCTTCTGGGATATAATCAAACACCTCACCACCCAGGGGGTAACCATATTTCTAACCACTCATTACATGGATGAGGCCGATGGGTGTGATCTGCTGGCTTTTATGTATCGGGGCAATATGGAAGCGTTTGGTCCCCCGGCTGAGCTCAAGCAGCAAAAGGACGCCGGAAGCCTGGAAGCCCTCTTTATTAAGCTGGTGGAGGAAAGAGAGCGGAAAGGATAGGATCAATAAATGTCCCTGCGCCGTTTGAACGCTATTGCTATCAAGGAATTCATCGAGTTTGGGCGAGACAGGCTCAGTGTAGCCCTGGCCTTTGGTTTGCCCGTTTTCCTGCTGGTGATCATTGGCTATGCCGCTACATTTGATGTAGACCACTTAAGGATGGCCGTCTGCGATATGAGTTGTACCGATGAGTCTCGCCAGCTGATAGCTTTTTTCGAGCAAAGCGAGTATTTCATTCCGGTTTATTATACGGGCAGCTATGCTGAAGTAGTCCATCTGATCGACTGCGGAAAGGCCCGGGTAGGAATGATCATCGAGCCAGGCTATTCTGAAAATCTGCATAGCGGCAAATCAGCCCAGGTTCATTTTCTCATTGACGGTCAGGATCCAGTTATTGCCAAAACCGCCCTGAGCACTTGTCAGGTTCTGGCCATCGCCCGCTCAGTTCAGATCAACTATGATCGCCTGGGGAAAACGATCAGTAGCGGCATCGGCCCCTTCGGCGCCGCTTATGTTGATCTGCGGCCCCAGCTTCTCTATAACCCGGAGGGCAAAAGCAGTAACCTATTTATCCCCGGTCTGATCGGCTTGATACTGCAGAATATCCTGACCATGCTTACTTCCTTTGCCATGCTGCGGGAGACGGAAAGAGGCAACTTTGAACAACTTCTTATTACACCGGTCAAGCCCCTGGAAATGGTGCTGGGCAAGCTGATCCCTTATTTGTTTATTGGTATGGGCGAATATCTGCTGGTTTTGCTGGTGGGAGTATACTGGTTTGAGGCCAAAATGGTCGGTGATATGGTCACCATGTTTGTCATGTGTTTCTTCTTCATATTGGGCTCAGTAGGTCTGGGGTTGTTGGTATCTACCATCGCTAAGACTCAATTGCAGGCCATCGAAATAGTGGTATGCATACTGCTGCCCAGTCTGGTTTTATCGGGATTTGTTTTTCCGCGAGACGCCCAACCAGGGTGGATCTCCTTTATGGGTTCTGCCCTACCGGTAACCTATTTTATTGAAATAAATCGAGGAATCATGGTGAAAGGAATAGGGTACGCGGAACTGGTAAGAGAAATTGCCATACTGGCTGCCCAGAGCCTGGTCATCGTTCTGCTGGCTACGCTGCGCTTAAGAAAGCAGTTTTGATTTTTGTAGGAGTGTAGGGCTTATAAAATTCACTTTCTCTCAATACCAGCAATTTGCCTCTGTCACAAGTGATTACCTAATCCCCCTACAGCCCAAAAGCTGCCCAAAAGCAGATTGATGAGGACATAAATATCAGCAACGTACCCGAAAGAGGATTCCAATTGTGGGAATTTTTAGTTAATTACCATCATATGATGACAATGGGCATGGGGCTGCCCAAAAAAATGTTTTGAGGAGGAGTTGTATTGGGAAGCTTAAATGTTAACCGTAAATTATTCAAAAGAAGTGCTGGTATTTCCCTTGTTGCCCTGGTAGCGCTAATTACACTTCTGGTAGCCACCGGGACAGTGTTTGCGGCTGCCCCCATCGCCGGGGTAGGAGGCTTTGTCATTGAAGCAGGAACAATAAACGGCAGTGACTTTGAACTGATTCCGGCGCTCACCAGCACTAACACAGGGGACGCCCATGCCGTTTCACAGACCAGTATCCCGAACGATTACCAGACAGTATACCCCGCCGCTCAGGTTTGGCTTGGCGATGTTTCTATTGACGGCCTGAATCTCTGGAAAAATATCAGCTTGGAAGCTATTGCTCATCTCTTTGATATTCCTAATGTAAGTTATGTCCAAGTGATAATCGAAGCTGCTGACGGCGTAGCGGGAGAGAATCTGACCATGAATGCCACAGATATTGCTGCTGATAATGCTACATTTGGCAATATGGTCATGATGGAAAACCTGCCTACCGAGCATCCTAACAAATTAACTTTTATGCAGACCAGTGCTCAAACTACGGACGTATTTGGTGATGAGATCAACACCGGGGTACAGATCGGTATGTCTGCTGACACCATGGTAATGACAAACGGTATCATCAATACCCACTATATGGCAGCTGAGCACATGAGCATTCCCGGCATGACTCTGCAGCTGCATCTTTATGATGCCAGCAACACCAGAATCATGCCCCCGTTCCAAAACAGCTTCGCACCCTGGGATTAAAGTACTTATAAGGGGGGGCAGCCCCACCCCCCTTTCCCTGTTGAGATAATTATCAGCGAAATTCTACAGTGGAGGTGATCTGATTTGACCAAAAGCAGACCCGGAGTGAAAGAATATTCCTTTTTGGGATTGCTGCTGGGGACGATGGCAGCCATTAAGCTGTTTCTTTATGTTGGACCATGGGTGTTGATAATTCCCTTGGCAACCGCTGTATTAGGCGGCATAACCGTGCGATGGATCCAACCCCTTCCCGATGAGGTCAAACATAAGATCCAGTATTACATAATAGGAGTAATTGTAGGGGCTATGATGGGCTTTTCCCTATTTGAAACAGATTGGCTAGGTATACCGGTGGGACTGGCTATTGGGGTGGGTTTTTACCGGTGGGTAGTCTCCCCCTGGGTAGCCCGGTTAAAAGAGCGGGATAAATACTTGTCATTTCCCGGAGAAGCCTTTTGGGTTCCGCTCTTTTCATTCATTGGAGTCATATTAGGGGTATCTGCCTTTGATCGTATCACAGCTGCCTTTCCTCAGATTCCCGCATGGTTAACGCCAGAAATATGGATCCTGCTGATCCTTTTGGGCAGCTTGTTATCATTCCCTCTAGGAATAATGGTCGCTGCCAACCGTTACCGCCCGGTCATCGGAGGAACTTTTATTCTTATCGCCGGTGCTTTGGTAACCTGGGTCGGTATCAACATCGCCCCTATACTCTTCATGCCTAGAAGCGGACTGTATTGGATGGGCATGATTGTGGGACTGGCCATATGTGCGGTCGCATTTCTTTCCTTATCCTTTGCCGAGAACCACATGACCCTGGGGATAACAGCCATAATTTTGTCTATTGTGAGCTTTCTGGGAGCAGCAGGAGGCATGTTTATAGGTGGAATACTGGGCATATTAGGTGGTTCTATGGTTCTAGCCTGGGAAAAGGTAGCTTTGCCGCAAACGGAAGAAGAACCTGAGGAGCCGGATGACAAATTTATTGAACCGCCAGGTGATTCTGATCTGGTGGTAAGCTAAATAACCATAAGGAGGAATGGAATTGACAGGACGATGTAAAACACTGTTTGCCTGGGGAGTAATCGCTGTGGCAGGTTTGATCTATCTGGCCAGTTTGCTGCCGGTGGTTGCTGCTATGGAAGAAGGAGGTGTTGTTGTCTCCGATCAACTTCCTTCCTCAGCTAGGGACACGTTTAGCATGATCATGGATGGGACAGGCGAACCCCAAGCGGATACTGCAACTACCGATACGGAAATAAGTAGGCCGGAAGGTGATGCAGGGTTAGGCACACAATTTTCTACTACCCCAGCAACTGCCCCACCTGAGGAAACGGCTGTCACCCAAGCATCAGCTGCAGGCACTGAGACAAACCAAGATCCGGGAGACGCACAACCATTAAACTTAGGAGACGCAACACCAGCTGAGTCAGGAGAAACAACCTCCACAGACTCAGGTGAAGCTTTAGCAGAGTCGGAAGTAACAACGCCCACAGACTCAGGAGATACAACGCCAACCGAGCCAGGGGACTCTATGCCTACTGAACCAGATGAGGCAGAACCAGCCGAAACTGATCCAACTAAGGAATTGGATCCAGCTGATCCTGAGAAAGAAGTAATTGAGCCAGAAGAACCGACACTGGAAGAACTCCTGGCAAGTTTTATTGAAACCCGGCTGGGCCTGGTATTATATGGATCAACTGGTTTCCCCATCACTGATGTTGACGCCACTGGGGAATTTGTATTTCATATCTCGGCTATTATTGGGAGCAATTTTAGTGCGACCAAAGGACGCTCAATCCCTAGCGGGTTTTCAGCACTTACCACTTATGGTAATGGGACAATTAATGGGTTAGAACTATTTAAGAATATGAGGCATGATCCGCATTATGGTGATTGTCATATAGCCATGTCGGCCGATGGATCAGTATCATTCAATAACCTGACGATGGAAGTGACCGAGCTATATAGTCATCAACTGCACGGGGTTAGACTTTTCCCGCTGGTAGACTTCTGGACCACTAACCCGGGTGAGGATCTTCCCCTGGGGGAGGATGAGGAACCCCTTCCTTTGGATGTCCCATTTTATGGGGATGACTTCAAGGTAACGATAATAAAGATGACTGCGGATCATATAGAAATTCCGAATTTCTCCATAAGCGTTGCACCAGGGAAAAAGCAGTTGGAGAGTTAGATATTTTCCCATGAGGGCGGTTGATGTTTTATGAAACCAGGGGGGGATGAAATGCGAATAAAACCAATCCAGATGACGATGATTATGGTACTGATGATGGGACTTGTTTTCCAATCGCTAGCAGTGCCCGCTTGCGGAGCAGAATCTTTCCGGCTCAGAATTGAGTCCAAAATATCCGAAGTGGAACTGAGGTGGGGCAGGGTCTCCGGTGCGACCTCCTATGATATCTATAGATCACTTTCCAAAACCACCAAGCTGGCCACGGTAACAGCAGATACTTTGAAATACCGTGATCGCAGTGTTACCAAAAACGAGAGTTACACCTATTGGGTAGTAGCCAAACAAGATGGTGTTGAGTTGGCCACCTCCAATTGTTGGGTGGCAGTGCCCGGAAATAAGCAGAGCAGTCCTACGCCTCCTAGCTTAAGGGCTACGGCCTACTCTACCCCCTATGTGGAGCTCAGCTGGGGAAGTTCTAATGCGGTCTACTATGAATTAGAGCAAAAGACCGGTAATCAAGAATTCCACACCCGTGCTGTTCTAAATAAAGAAACCAAATTCACTGATTACTTTGTAAACCGGGGTTCAACCTATACCTATCGTGTCAGGGCATTTAATGAACATGGCTCTTCCGATTATTCGGACGAAGTTACTGTAACTATCAAATCAAGTGATGCAGTACCCGATGTCCCCACTGGGTTCTCAGCACGGGATGAGCGCGTCTACGATAGAAATACTGGTAAGTATGAAAGCAAGCAACGGCTCATATTATCATGGCGCTATGAGGACACTGATGTTCACGGCTTTAAGATAGAGAGAAAGAAGTCTTCGGAAGAAAAGTATAGTACAGTAATTGAAGCCATTCCTGGGCTAAACACTTTCAATCAAAAAGGAGGCAGAACTTACAGCTACGATAGTTCAGCTCGATACAAGCAGTATTACTATTATGATCCCAACGTATCAACCGATACCACCTACTACTATCGTATAAAAGCCTATAACCATAATGGTTCATCCGATTACTCCAGGGAGGTCAAGGTAGACACGGCGGTTACCAAGGTACCCTCTCCACCATCTGATCTCCAGGGAGAAGCAATCCCCCGCAGGGTTGATTTAACCTGGAGTGATAATTCAGGCAACGAAAAAGGCTTCTACATCGAAAGGCGTGCGGATAAAAACGCAGCCTTCTCTAAAGTAGGAACAGCGAGAGCAGGTGCCAATTCCTACCGAGATACCAGCGTTTCACCCAATACAGCTTATGAATACCGGGTAAGGGCTTTTAATGATAAGGGAAGCTCCAAGTATTCAAATGAAGTGACCGTTACCACTCCATCAACACCAGGCCACCGTAAAACAACCGGAAAAACAACTGGAGCAGCTTCAGAGACCAAAAGCTTTAGTAAAAGCTGTACATTGTTGTTGTACCCTTCACCTGAGACGGCTAGGCTTTCCAGGATGAAAACTGTAACCACACCGCCGATATTGACATCCAGCACCATCTTTTTGCCGGCTCGTGATATAGCTGATCTGTTAGATGCGGCTATTACCTGGGATGATAACGAAAAAAAGGTGACCATGACATATCAGAATCAAACCATTGAAGGGTGGTTAGGCCAGAACAGCGCCCGGATCAACGGTTCTTCATTTGCCGTAGATGATAATGATCCGACCATCACCCCAATCATCGCCAAAGAGAAATACCTCATGCTACCGCAGTCGTTTATTCAAAAGGCGTTCAAGTGCACTATTGAACCCCAACCCGATGGCAAGTTTATTAAGGTGATCAAAAACAAATAACCTGATATACAGGCCAGATATTCAGATGGGGAGAAACTTGGCATATTCCAAGATATTTCAGAATAATCTTGGACAACGATGAGAGGAGGGGGTCTGATTGATTATGGCTAAAAAATTCATGAGCTTGGTTTTAGCGATCGCAATGATCATGGGGGTGTTCCGGACGATGGCGCCGACTGCTGAGGCGGCAGACGATAGTGCTCTGGAAATTTCATTCTCGGATCCGTGGTATCAGAGCTATGTGGACTACGCGAAAACCAATGGAATTATTCATAAAGATTACGCTTGGGACTCTGCAGCGACCCGCGCTGGATATCTGGGGATTTT
>Ga0209510_1002383_pt1 | contig 19414 bp, 13 predicted proteins | sample BiotimSIPDNA_FD_185749 | JGI IMG/M metagenome (GOLD analysis project Ga0209510, IMG submission 185749) | Anaerobic biogas reactor microbial communites from Washington, USA - Biogas_R1 time_0 SIP DNA (SPAdes) (version 2) | ecosystem: Engineered > Bioreactor > Anaerobic > Unclassified | place... | reverse complement strand
GAGATATCATGATTATTACATTGAAAGTATTATGCCTCAGTGGAAAAAGAGACTGTAACTGTATTACGATTAAGTAGATAAGGAAATAAAAGATAACAAGCAAAAGGGATAAAGTCCATACGTGGTGTAATTTCGAAATGAAACGAGCCACAAGCTCGCTTTTGGTATAATGATTCTGGAAAGAAACTACACACTGGCCGAAAAGAATTTGCACCAACTTTTTGGGCTGGACTATCAAAAGATGAAGCTATTTTGAAGATTTATACTATACTAGGAGGAGCCAAGGAAAAAACTAGTTCGAAGTGATAAAGAAATATTTCACTCACCTAGTTATAGTAATACAAACAGACGAAAGGGGCGAAAGTTCATGGGGAAAAGCCATTTGTCTGAAGAAGATATCAAATTAAGATATATCACACCAGCTATACAGAATGCGGGATGGGATAACAAGCAAATACGAATGGAGTACGCTTTTACTGCAGGGCGTATTATTTTGCGAGGAAATATAACAGCAAGAGGCAGAAAGAAAAGTGCTGACTACCTCCTGTCTTATAAAAACAACTTCCCTCTAGCCATTGTGGAAGCAAAGGACAATACACAGCCTGTAGGTGCTGGTCTTCAGCAAGCCATTGATTATGCTAGGGCACTGGATGTTCCTTATGTCTATGCTTCAAATGGAGATGGCTTTGTGGAGCAGAACCTTATCACAGGTGAAGTGAAGGAACTGAAATTAGAAGAGTTCCCATCACCAGAAGCACTGTACCAAAGATACAGAATTGATAAGGGGATTGATGAAGCTGAAGAAAAAGTTATGTTAGAGCCTTATTACTACATACCTAATTACAAAACCCCTCGCTACTATCAGCGTGTGGCAATCAATAGAACCGTTGATGCAGTTGCCAAGGGGCGAAATCGAGTCCTTGTGGTCAGCGCCACAGGAACCGGTAAAACCTTTATGACCTTTCAGATTATCTATCGTTTGTGGAAGTCTGGCTTGAAGAAGAAGATTCTCTTTTTGGCAGACCGTAATGTCCTTGTGGATCAAACCATTACCGGTGATTTTAAACCCTTTAGTGGAAAGATGACCAAGGTGCAAAATAGAAACCTTGATAGCTCCTATGAAATTTACATGGCGCTGTATCAGCAGCTTGCCGGTGATGATGGAAAAGAAGCCTTTCGTCAGTTCAAACCAAACTTCTTTGATCTTATTGTTATCGATGAGTGCCATAGAGGAAGTGCAAAAGAGGAATCAGCATGGAGAAAGATTTTAGACTATTTTTCTGAAGCTACCCATGTGGGATGTACCGCTACTCCGATTGAAACCAAAGAAGCCTCCAGCTTCAGCTATTTTGGAGAGTCAATATATGAGTATTCCTTAAAGCAGGGGATCGATGATGGATTTCTTGCGCCATATAAAGTGATTCGTATTGGTCTGGATAAAGACCTTGAGGGCTATCGCCCAGAAGCGGGTAAAGTGGATAAATACGGCTATGAAATTGAGGATCGGGAATACAATGCCAAGGACTACGACAGAAACCTGGATGTCGATGAAAAGCATTACAGAATATCTCGACGTAAGCAGAGAAACGGTATTGCAGTGGATAAACAACAGGAATATGCCCGCGCACAAGGTCGGTCGTTTATGGAAGTTTAAGGCTTCAGAAGTAGACGAGTGGATTAGATCTGGCGGTGCGGCTGAAAGCGATAATAAATGAGTCCCATTTAATGTACATCAAAATCGATAGAATTATTGTGGCGCAATAGCTGCTGAGAAAAACATGAGGTGATAGAGAAATGGACAATCAACAACACAATGGAATTGTTAGTTTTATATGGGGTATAGCAGACGACTGTCTAAGAGATGTTTATGTGCGCGGTAAGTATCGCGATGTTATATTGCCGATGGTAGTTATTCGGCGCCTGGATGCCGTTTTGGAACCGACAAAGCAAGACGTTCTCGATATGAAGAAGCGCTTGGATGATGCAAAAATTACAAATCAGACTCCGGCACTTTGTAATGCCGCTGGTCAGTCATTTTGCAATAGCTCCCCTTTCTGTCTGCGCGACCTCACTTCACGGGCAAAACGGCAAACGCTGAAAGCAGACTTCATTGCCTATCTTGACGGCTTTTCGCCCAATGTGCAGGAGATACTGCAGAGGTTTAAATTTCGCGATCAGATAGACACGATGATAGACGCAGATATTCTCGGTGCGGTCATCGAGAAATTCGTAACTCCGACAATCAACTTAAGTCCATCTCCCGTATACAAGGATGACACCAAGACTGAAATTCGGATGCCGGGTCTTGATAACCATTCAATGGGCACTATTTTTGAGGAGCTTGTTCGCCGCTTCAACGAAGCGAACAACGAAGAAGCCGGCGAACACTGGACACCGCGTGATGTTGTTGAACTGATGGCGGACATTGTTTTTACGCCAGTTAGTGACAAAATTAAAGATGCTACCTATTCCTGTTATGACGGAGCTTGCGGAACGGGAGGGATGCTCACCGTAGCGCAAGAAAGATTGCTGCAGTTGGCGGAGGATACAGGCAAAAATGTATCCATCCATCTGTTCGGGCAGGAAATTAACCCTGAGACTTACGCAATAGCTAAGGCTGATCTGCTCCTTAAAGGCGATGGTGACCAATCGGAGCATATTCATTTTGGATCAACCCTCTCCGACGATGGATGGGCGACATATCGCTACGACTTCATGCTCTCAAATCCGCCTTACGGCAAGACATGGAAAACTGACGCCGAAAAAATGGGCGGTAAAAAAGACATCCTCGACAGCCGGTTTAACGGAACTTTGGACGATGGCACCCAGCTCACGATGATTCCGAGAGTGAGCGACGGTCAGCTTCTATTTCTCTTGAACAACGTTGCAAAGATGAAAACTGATACACCGCTTGGTAGTCGCATTGCGGAGGTACACAACGGTTCTTCGCTGTTTACCGGCGACGCTGGTTCTGGCGAGAGCAATGCCCGCCGATATATGATTGAAAGCGACCTGGTTGAAGCCATTATCGCTGTGCCCGAAAAGATGTTCTACAATACAGGCATTGGCACCTTTATCTGGGTTCTCTCTAACCGAAAGGAAGCGCGACGAAAGGGTAAAATTCAGCTAATCGACGCCACTGGTATGAAGTCACCGCTTCGTAAAAACTTGGGTGAAAAGAACTGCGAGTTCACGGATGAAATTCGCCGTCAGATTGTTGATCTATATATGAGTTTTGAAGACAATGATGTCAGTCGTATCTTTAACAATAGCGATTTTGGATATTGGCTTATCACTGTGGAACGTCCACTTCGTCTTCGCGTTGATCTGACTAAACCCATACCTTCTAACACTCTTAAAGAAGCCGACCTTGCACTCTATAGTGCAGCCATTGCCGCTCTGCCGAAAGCTACACCGCTGGACGATTGGACGGCATTTGCAAAAGCAACAAAGCTAAAAGCTGCTCTGCTAAAAAAGGTGCGTCCGCTTATCACAGAAAAGGATCCGACCGCCAAGCCAGTGAAGGGCGAAGCAGATACAGAACTGCGTGACACTGAAATTGTCCCCTTCAATTATGAGGGTGGTATTCTCGCCTTTATGGAAAACGAGGTGTTCCCCTATGCTCCGGATGCTTGGATTGACGAGAATAAGACGAAAATCGGCTATGAGATCAGCTTTACAAAACACTTTTATAAGCCTGTGGAGCTGCGCCCAATGACCGAAATTCTCTCGGATTTGAAAACCCTTGAAGTCGAAACCGAGGGTATGCTGGCGGAGATAATTGGGGGTGCGGAGGGATGAGCACCTTAATTTATAGCTCAAGGTGGGAAATCAAGCGTCTTGCCTTAATATACTCTGAAAACAAACAAAAGAACGGTGATTTTTCAGAGCAAACAGCGTTACAGTTTCGTTTTGGAGAAATCGTACCAAAACGTCAGCTGGCTCTTGATCTGGATCTGATTGAAACTTACCGTAAATATACGATAGTGCAACCGGGCGACCTGATGCTCAATGGTCTAAATCTAAATTATGATTTTGTCACACAGCGGGTAGCGTTGGTAAGAAAGAACGGCATTATTACTTCTGCCTATATTTCTTTACGCCCACGAGATGGAATAAACACAGGTTATTATTGTTATCTTTTGAAAACATTAGACAGTAAGAAAATGTTTAATGGCATGGGAACAGGAATAAGACTTACATTATCTTATAATGAATTACGTAATATGATGCTTCCTTTTCCTCCCCGCGAGGAACAAGACCAGATTGTCCGCTATCTCGACTGGCAGGTATCAAAAACTAACAAGCTCATTTCTGTGCTAAAAAAACAAAGTGCCTTGCTGAAGGAACAAAAACAGGCGGTTATCAATGAAGCCGTAACAAAAGGGCTTGACCCCAACGTCCCAATGAAAGACAGCGGTATTGAGTGGTGCGGAGAAATTCCGGCAGAATGGAGAATAGATAAAATTCCCCGCTTGTTTTCCTCTATTGGTAGCGGAACAACACCCGCAAGCGGAAACGCTAAATATTACAAGGATGGAACTATCCCGTGGATAAATTCAGGTGATTTGTATACTGATAAAAAAAGAGTTGAATCGGCAGGAAAAAGTGTAAATGAATTGGCTTTGACTGATTATTCCGTTCTAAAACTCTATCAAGAAGCTGCTTGTGTTATTGCAATGTATGGTGCCTCTATCGGTAATGCGGCAATTGTTGATTTCCCTTTCTGCTGTAACCAGGCTTGTTGTGTACTATCCAATCCAAGAGAAGATTTGCTATTAGATTACATATATTACTGCACAAGTGCATTCAAGAGACATCTTATTGAAAAATCGCGAGGAGGAGGACAACCGAATATCAGTCAAGATATGATTAGAAAAGTATGGATTCCTTTGCCTGACCTAGAAGTACAGAAAAAGATTGTTGAATATCTTAGCGCGCATTGCGAAAGAATCGATGATCTCATTGAAAACATCAACAATAAAATCGCCTTGCTTGGCGAATATCGTAGACGTCTCGTCTCAGATGTAGTCACAGGACAGATTGATGTGCGTAATATTGAAGTACCCGAATTTGAATATATAACGGACGAAGCCGACGATGAGTCCGATGATGAAAATATCGATACCGAAGAAACGGTGGATGAGGAGGCGTAGACATGGCAGTAACCGATACAATGGAAAAAGGACTTGAATATTTGATTGTAAAGTGGCTTGTTGAGCAAAACGGCTATGAGCAAGGTGTGAGTGCAGATTACAACCGCGAATATGCGCTTGATGAAACTCGGCTACTTCGATTCCTATCCGAAACCCAAACGGACGAGATGGAGAAGCTTGGTGTTTTTTCAAGCGATCTCAAAAAAGCTAAGTTCCTTGACCGTTTGCGAGGTGAAATTGCCAAACGCGGCGTGATTGATGTACTTCGTAATGGCATGAAGATGTACCCCGCCAATCTGATTATGTTCTACACTACGCCATCCCTGAAAAACACAAAGGCCCAGGAAATGTTTGAGAAGAACATCTTTAGCGTAACGCGTCAGCTCATGTACTCAAAGGATGCCACGCGCCTGGCCCTTGATCTGTGCTTGTTCATTAACGGTCTGCCGGTTATTACCTGTGAGCTAAAAAATCAGCTGACGAAACAGAATATTGACGATGCTGTATACCAATATCAGCACGATCGCGACCCGAAAGAACTTCTTTTTCAGTTTAAACGTTGCATGGCTCACTTTGCCGTAGATGACGTTCGAGTAAAATTTTGTACGAAGTTGGACGGAAAAGATTCGTACTTCTTGCCGTTTGATAAGGGAAATAAAGATGGAGCAGGCAATCCGCCTAATCCTGACGGCCTGATGACGGATTATTTTTGGAAGCAGATATTAACAAAAGCAATGCTTGCTCATATCATCGAAAACTACGCGCAAGTTGTCGAAGAAATTGACCCTGATACAAAGAGAAAAAATTACAAACAGATATTTCCACGTTTTCATCAGCTGTCCGTCGTGGAAAGGTTGCTGGCGGATGTACATCATAACGGCATTGGGCAGCGGTATCTGATCCAGCACAGCGCCGGAAGCGGCAAATCAAACTCCATAGCTTGGCTTGCTCACCAGCTCATCGGACTTGAACGCGCTGACGGAAGCACCATTGTGGATACCGTTATTGTCGTAACCGACCGCGTTTTATTGGATAAGCAAATACGCGATACCATCAAACAATTTATGCAGGTGTCGAATACTGTCGCATGGGCTGAACATTCCGGCAATCTACGCGAAGCTATTAATGGCGGCAAGAAGATCATTATCACCACCGTACATAAGTTCCCGGTTATCCTCGACAGCATTGGAAGCGAACATAAAGGTCGTAATTTTGCCATCATCATTGACGAAGCGCACTCATCTCAAAGCGGCAGTATGTCGGCGAAAATGAATATCGTTCTATCCGGTGAATATTCTGGAGCAAATGATGAGGACGATGAAGACCGCATCAATCGTCTGATTGAGGAACGCATCAAAGGCAAAAGAATGCTGACAAACGCCAGCTACTTTGCCTTCACAGCTACACCCAAGAACAAAACCCTTGAAATGTTCGGCGTGCCCTACCCCGAGGGCGATAAAATCAAGCATAGACCGTTCCATGTCTACACTATGAAGCAAGCCATTCAAGAGGGCTTTATTCTTGATGTGTTGAAATACTATACGCCGGTGGACAGCTTTTATAAGCTAATAAAAACCGCGCAAGACGACCCGATGTTTGACAAGAACAAGGCTCAAAAGAAGCTTCGTTATTTCGTGGAAAGCGATGAATTTACTATTTCGCAAAAAGCCACACTGATGGTTGAGCATTTCCACGAACAGGTTGTTTCAAAAAATAAAATTGGCGGCAAAGCCCGCGCAATGGTTGTGACAAGCGGTATCAAACGCTGCATTGAATACTACTACGCGATTAACAAGTGTCTTGCGAATAGGCGAAGTCCGTATAAAGCGATTATTGCCTTCTCAGGTGAATGTGAATTCCGCAAGGGCACCATGCTTACCTCTGCCGGGTTGAATGGCTTCCCTGATAACACAATAGAGAAAGTGTTCCGAACCGATCCGTACCGTTTTCTCATTGTCGCGGACATGTTCCAGACAGGCTATGATGAACCGTTGCTCCATACGATGTATGTGGACAAGATGCTCTCTGATATAAAAGCTGTACAGACACTGTCCAGATTGAATCGCTCATGCCCGAAGAAATACGATACTTTCGTGCTGGACTTTGCAAACAAGACATCCACTATCGAGGAAGCATTTTCGAATTATTACAGGACGACTATTTTATCCTCGGAAACAGACCCAAACAAGCTGTACGATATTATTGCTATCATGGAGGACCACCAAATTTTCTCGCAGGAACACGTCGATACGCTTGTTGGCCTGTACTTGAATGGTGCAGATCGCGATCGCCTCGACCCGATTCTCGATGCTTGTGTAGAACAGTACAAAGAGCTTGAGAACGAAGATAAAATTAGATTCAAAGGCGCCGCAAAGTCTTTTGTGCGCACATACGGATTCCTCGGCGCTATTCTACCTTATGGAAATACCGACTGGGAGAAGCTGTCCATATTTCTGAATTTCCTCGTTCCCAAATTGCCGTCGCCGCAGGAGGACGACTTATCGCTCGGCATTTTGGAGGCGATCGACCTTGACAGCTATCGTGTTGAGGCACGTGAAGCCATATCGCTGACACTTGAAGATGCAGATGCGGAAGTTGATCCTATCCCTGTTGGGAGAGTCGGTGGAATGGGTGATCCTGAATTGGACTTGCTCTCTTCGATTTTGATGGCGTTTAACGATATGTTCGGCAACATCGACTGGAACGATGCTGACAACGTACGTCGTCAAATTCTTGAGATTCCATCAATGGTATCCAAGGATGAAAAATATCAAAATGCCATGAAGAACTCCGACAAGCAAAGCGCACGTATGGAAAGCGAGCGGGCGTTGCAGCAGGTAATATTCAGCATCATGGCGGATAATATGGAGCTGTTCAAGCAGTTCCAGGATAACCCGTCGTTCAAGAAGTGGCTCTCCGATTTGGTATTTAACTTGACCTATAACGAGCAAGGCGAGCCGTTTGAAAAGCCGCAGGAATAATGTTCTGTGAATGTAACTTGGAGGTGTCGGCATGGCTGCAAGAGGGAAAAGCATAAATCTATTTTTGATGGACGGTGAGTCGAATGGGCGTATCAAATGCACCCTCGCTAATTGGACCGGTGTTGCCTATAAGATCCCGCGCACAGCTTTAGAACTTTGCAAAGAGCGCGATGACATGAAACAAAGCGGTATCTATTTTCTCTTCGGCACATCCGATGAAACCGGAAATAATGTTGTGTATATCGGTCAAGCAGGTGCGCGAAAAAATGGCGAAGGCTTGCTTTACCGTTTGCAGGAGCATAAACGTAATCCCAATAAGGACTACTGGACAGAAGCTGTTTTGTTTACAACCTCGAACAACTCCTTCGGAGCTACGGAGATAAGCTACCTTGAAAATCGTTTCTGTGGACTTGCTCTTGCGGCGAAGCGATATGATGTCAGGAATGGAAACGACCCCACACAAGGGAACATCACAGAAGAAAAAGAAAGCGAGCTTGAAGAGTTTGTCGAATACGCCCGTATCGTTATGGGGACATTAGGACATAGAGTGTTTGAACCATTGTCAACGCCATCTGTTGCCCCAAAAGATGAAACCCAGCCCTTAAAGCTAGAATTGATGCTGTATCTTAAGCGCAAAAGTCATAAAAGCGGCAAAACAATTGAAGCCACCTGCAAGCAGACCAGCGAGGGTTTCATAGTCTTAGCTGGAAGCCAAATAGAACGCATTGACTCCCAGAGCATACCTGTTGGTATAAAGAAAGCCCGCGAAACTGCAAGAATCAGCAGTGAGGGGCTATTGCAGGAAGATGTTCTGTTTCAAAGTCCGTCATATGCTGTCGCATTTGTTATTGGCGGTCATGCTAACGGGTTGACCGAATGGAAAACAGTAGACGGTGTCACACTGAAAGACTACGAAAATACCACGGAGCAGTGACTGTCCGAAGGGGGTATCTATTATGAACACGACAAGTTCATATTACAGAAGATTGATTGAAACCGTGCTGCGTTATTCGGATGCCACCGAATGGAATGCAGCAGTTTTAGAGTGGTGTATTGAAGATGTCGAAGAGGACAAAACCCAACAAGAATCTTGCATTTGCGGTAAGGAAAATTTGAGATACCTTTTTACGATAAGGAACACGATTAATGGAAACACCCTTTATCCCATAGGCAGTTCATGCATAAAGAAATTCGAGCGTTCCGATTTGGATGATGAGGTTGTCGTTAAAGAGCAGCTTTTCATTCTGCTACACGCCATTGAAGGGCAGAGCTTTCTCACGCTGTCATCAGCTTTCTTTTCTCGAAAACTCCTACGCTACCTTTATGAAATCGGAGCTTTCAAGCCAACATCGTACAATAAATTCGATCCATATAATGACTATCAGTTTATGCTGGATATGTTTAATAAAAGGAATCGCACAGAGAAGCAGGAAAGAATGGCAACCGCCATTATCCTCAACTCTGTAAAGCCATTCCTGCAAGATATGTTGAGGGATAAAATTCACTGATGTCCTTTGGTGGGGACTCGGATTCGTATTAAGTGTTTATTATCCTTTGGGATATAATTCATAAGCAACAGAGGGGGTAGTAGTATATGCAAAACAGACAAATAGATGGGCTGGCAAAGATTTCTGCTGAAAAAAGTGTGCCGTATTATTTCTCTAATGATAAATTAACTCTCTATTTGGGTGGGACCGCCGCCACTCTTTGTGAGGGCGACAAATTTATACTCGGGCAAAAAACAGGAATGTTTGCTGGAGGGTGGACTTTTTATCATTTTTCTACACCTATCGAGAATTACGGACAAACGGAAGCTGAAGATGAAAAAGGAGAAGTAAAACAAGTACCTATTTCTATTGGTAATGTCAACATATCTGTGGATTACTATATTGATGATTATTGTGAGCGCTCTGAGTATAGTCGAATGCGATTTTCATTTGCGGAACTAAACTATTTTATTCCTTCCTTTAGGGCGTTTTCACATGGTGAAAACCTTATGATGTTCTCACAAATGCCAATAGAGCTGTGTACATTTGACTTTGAATATTCTGGAACCACAGTTTCGATGGTATTACGTGTATATTCTACAGGAACAACAGGTGCAAAATGTACAGCAGAAACGAAATCTGAACTACAACTTCAATTCCCCAAAACAGATAACATTGATTATCTGGTCGGATTAAATCATGTGGTCCGAGATTTATTCACATTTCTATGTAATCGACAAAACATTAACTTTGATAAAGCGACGATTATTGGAGAAAGAATAGTTCCCCATGCAGTGCACTCAAATGGGAAAACGATTATTGAAGAAAAAACTGTACCAACAAGTCAAACACTTGTGGTCATTGACAGATATACAGAAAATCCGGAAAGCGATAAAATTGCCTCGAATACTATGCGGTATGATATGGTGTCCTCGCATTTTAAACAATTATTTCAATTAATTCTCGATGATAAGGTTTCAATTTCAAGCATTCACTCATCTGTAAAATCAAAAAACTACTTTGATCTAAAACAATGCCTCCATATTACGGCAGCGTTCGAGTATTATGAACGTTTGTTTTTACCGGATATGTCTTCGCAAACAACACTGGAAGTATATCATGAGATTAGGAAAATCATTGGCGAATATGCTGATTCATTGACTGGCAAAAAGCGAAAGAAAGCAGAAAACTTGTTGGACGGGCTTGCCCCAATGATTTCACTAAAGGACAAGATAATAAAAGCCTATGCTGGTTACAGCACATGGTCACCATTGTCTAATATTTTAGATGAATGGTTTTTGGGGAGAGTGAATGACTTAGCAGATATAGCAAATAAGTGGAGAAATGAACTGGCTCACGAAAAGAGAACATATGAACCTGACGAACGGGTCGTTTCAGCCATACGGCTGGTTGAGCATATAAACTATTGTATCGTATTAAGGCAAGCTGGATATGCTGATGAGGAAATTAAAGCATTCATTGAGCAGGTTTTAAGCCACTAAACTCACGCAGAACGATTATACTTAGGCAGAACTTTTCATCTGAGGAAATGCACCCTGTATCAATATTATCAGCCTTTGCCAACGGAGGCGGCGAGACTCTAACCCTATTATTGACTTATTTCCTTGAACATAAAATAATCAAAATACATACCCGACATCAACCTAATGCTATCGTGCCATTCCATTACATGGAAATTATCCAAATCGAGCACTCAACCTAGAATAGTGGACGTATTTCCTTTTACGATTGAAATGTAAAAAACAGTGTGGATATGTTTCCTTGCACGAGAAAATTCGAAAATACACTCAAGACATTCAAACGGGCGCTTTTAGCCACGTTGAGTGCGTGGTATTGATGTCAAGGGTGAAAGACTGAGTGTGCTAAAAACCCTTATATATCAATGCTTTTAGCGCACATGGGTATGAAACCCATTGAGCGAAAAACGTGAAAATATCGCTTCGCGGAAACAAGTCCATAATGGCAGTATTTGATAGTCAAGTGGTCAGGTTAGATGTCATTGCCCCGCGAGTGGTCGGGTTAGATGTCAGGGGTTGCGAGTGGTCAGGTTAGATGTTTTTTCGGAAGTTTTTGAGGTTGTGTGGTCGGATTGGATGTAGAGGGAATTAATATGATTTTTAGGAGGGAAATGCGAAGTGGAAGGTAGAGGAATTAGTGACAAATTTATATCTGAGCTAAAAACAGGTCTGCTTTGCCCGGCTTTGGAGGCTGTTTTGCACGATGATACCCTTTGCCTAGAAATCCGTGATGATTACATAAATATTTATTACCGCGGCGGTAACATGCTTCGCATATCGGAAAAGCCATCCGGATATTCGGCGGCATTTGACATCAAATATTGTGATCATAAGAAAATCGGAGTGAAATTCAAGCAACAGGTATTGGGTGCAAAAACAGTGCCAGAATATGTAAAGCTCATTCCTTTTTTGAAAGCAGAAATGGATTTGTATTTTTATGAGCATCCCAAAATGGAGCGTGAAATCCAACAACATATTTTGCGTGAGAATAACAGCACTTCTCTTGCCAAAGATACCGATTATTTTATTGCCGATATCGAATATGCCAACATGCAAAACGGTAGCCGTTTTGATATGCTTGCCGTAAAATGGCTTTCCACCTCACCCGCACGTAAAATCAGTACAGGACTGGGTTTGGCTTTTATCGAAGTAAAATACGGAGACAACGCAATGATGGGTATGGCCGGCCTGAAAAAACACTTCGAGGATATGGAGTCTTTTTTATCTACTTACCCCATTTCAAGTATCTGTGCCGAGGCTCGGAGGATGTTCAATCAAAAAATTGAGTTGGGACTGATACACGGGATGGAAAAAACCACCAAGATCAACATCGACATAGAGAAAAAGCCGGAGTTTATTCTGCTTATCGCAAACCACAAGCCTGCAAGTACAATATTGAAGCGCGAACTAAAAAGCATTGTAAAATCGGATTCGTATAAAAGGCTTTACGAAAAGGCAGATATCTGGATCGCCTCCGCCAGCTTAATGGGATATGGATTATACGAGAGATCCATGCATTCTCTGGAGGATTACATCTATGAAGATTGAAATTCATCGTGGGCAGGATCAAATTGGCGGCAGCATTACTAAAATTTCAACGAAAACGACTAATATTTTAATCGACTTTGGCGAGGAACTATCTTCACATCAGGAAATAGACCCTGTATCAATTCTACAAAATTGTAATGCTGTGTTTTTCACACATTATCACAGCGACCATATCGGGCTGTATAAAAGTATACCTTCGAGCATTCCGATCTATATTGGAGCTACCGCAAAGAAAATTTTCAAACAGCTTGTTGCACGAACAGACAAAGAGAGCCTATCTTTGGTTGAGCGTTTTTCAGAATTTGAACCTCTTAATACAATTCACATCGGTGACATGGAAGTGACGCCACTGCTTGTGGATCATTCTGCTTTTGACGCTTATATGTTTTTAGTGAAAGCTAACGGAAAAAAGATTTTACACACTGGTGATTTCCGCAGGCATGGTTATCGTGGGAAAGCGTTAATTCCAATGGCAGAAAAATACATCGGGAAAGTGAATGCTCTCATTACGGAGGGAACCACCCTTTCCCGAACTGAAAACGATGTTATGACAGAACAGCAGCTGCAGCGAAAAGCTGCGGACTGGATGCGTAAGAAAAAATATGTGTTTGTAATATGCTCGTCTACCAATATTGAACGGATTGCGGCATTTTATCATGCAAATCCGCACGGCCGTTATTTTCTTTGCGACAGCTATCAAAAAGACGTTTTAGTTGCTGTTACACAAGCCGCATCAGAAAAGTCAAGCTTGTACGATTTTCAAAAAGCAGTCGTATATGGAAAAAATATTGAAGAACGGTTTTGGGGCAGAGGGTTTTGCATGCTAATACGCAACCGAGATGACCATAAAGCAATCCTTGACCGATACCCGCCCGAGGATCGCTTGGTGATTTACTCCATGTGGAAGGGCTATCTTGTCGGGAATCATAAAAATGAGAACTTGATAGGCTTTTTAAACGGAATCGAATACAAATATCTGCACACCAGCGGACACGCCGACGCAAAAACTATTAAGGCCCTGATAGACACGGTGCAACCAAATGCAATCATTCCTATCCATACGGAAAATGCAGGCTGGTTTTATGAGAAATACCCCCAAAATGCCGTAAAAGATAGCACATTTGAACTGAATTAAGCAAGGCACCCTACGTCAAATCCGTAGAGTGCCTTGCTCGTTTTCACCCCTATTGATCAACATCCACCGTCACGCTGGACTTGAATTCAACAGTGAATTTGTCCTCGTATATGGTGACCTTTTCAATCAGTCGTCGGACAAGCTGCTCATCATATTCGATGAGAGCGGTGGGTTGCTTCTTTATGAATGTGCTCATATCAGCCATGCGCTTTTTCAAAAGACATATACAGTGGATATTCTAGAAAAGAAGCGCGAAGCCAATAAGGGACAGGTTCCGAAGTACTATGTTGAAAATAGCCACGAAAGTATTATTCCAAAAGACATCTTCCTAAAAGTCCAGGAGGAAATTACACGACGCGCGAACCTCACCAAAGGCAGCACAGAGCGTAGACGAGTTTACTCCGGTCGGTATGCATTATCGGGGATGGTTTTCTGCGTACATTGTGGGGATATATTCCGCAGAATAAAATGGAATAATCGAGGGTGCAAATCTACGGTTTGGCGCTGCACCAGCAGAGTTGATAAAGACGGTCCTGACTGCCCGGCAAGAACAGTTCGTGAAGAACTCCTTCACGAAGTGGTGGTGAAAGCGATAAATGAAGCCTTCCGTGGAAAGAAAAATATCCTGCCGATTTTACAAGACAACATCGAAAGCAGCCTAACAGAGGATGTTGACGATCGCATCGCAGTGGTTGATGAGCAGATAAAGTCGCTCCAGCACGAGCTTTTAGCAACCGCCGAATGAAGAACTCAGGTGATGACCTTGGTATGGAAATTAGAAGACTGCGTAATGAGAAGCAGGCTATCCAGGCGGAGGAAGCATCTCATCAGAGCCGAAGGCCGAGAATCGATGAAATGATGACTTTCCTTGACAGTCTGTCTTACGACCTTACGGAATATGAGGATCAATACGTCAGTACCCTTATAGAAAAGATAACGGTCTATGACGATTACTTCGGTGTTGAATTTAAGTCCGGAATCGAATTCCAAGTAGACCAGTAATCAGTAATACAATTTTACCCGCACCTCTTTTTATTGAGTTGCGGGTTTTTACCTAATGCTAAGGTTAAGTACCAAAGCACTCAAATTTAAACACTGGAGGATAAATGTAATGTGCCCTTCTGTTTTTCTAATACTGGGAGTGAATATATTAATCAGTGCCAATCTCAGCAGACCACTTTTCTGCAATTGACATTTGTAAATAATTGGCACTATTATGTTAACATTATTACATATTTCAGAACAGGGGGTCAATTATGAGACGCAGGAAATTTGTTCGGTTATCATCGTTGTTTCTTAGCCTTGTGATAGCGATCGGGGTGATTGCTTTCAACAATGAAGTGGTGATGGCAGCAACGGATGCCACGACGGGACTTGAATACTCCATTTCAGGCAATCAGGCCACGATTACCAGGTTTACTGCACCTCCTGGCTTTAGTGGCTCGCTTTTAGTTCCTTCAACTTTAGGTGGATCGACTGTGACGAGTATTGCTACCGGAGCTTTTGAAAATGGTGATGTTCTGACCAATATTACCTTTTCAAGTGGATTAACAAGTATTTCTCACAGAGCATTTGTAGGCTGCGATAATCTTGTTAGTATCTCTCTTCCAAATACTTTGACAAGTATCGGTGAATATGCATTCGGAAATTGCTACTCGTTGACCGAAATTTGTATTGATCCAACTAATTCCACATATAAGAGTGTTGACGGCATCGTATATTCTAAGGACGGGACACAATTAATCCTTTGTCCCGAAGGAAGGCAGGGTAGTTTCACAATCCCGAGCTATGTAGCAACGATTTCAGAAGCGGCGTTTTCCGGGTGCCGTGGACTGACAAATATTACTATACCAACAACAGTGACGAGTATTGGTTGTTCTGCTTTATCTGGATGTGGTCTGACGAGTATTACGTTACCTAACAGTATTGATATTATTAATGATGGTTTGCTGTCTGATTGTTGGGGGTTAACTGATGTTTACATACCGAACAGTGTAACTAGCATTGGTGAAAGTGCGTTTGGGGGATGTGGAAATCTGGCCTCCATTGAAATTCCAAATAGTGTTGAGAACATCGGAGCGTACGCGTTCAATGAGTGCTATTCACTAACCAATATTATGATTCCGAGTAGTGTAACAAATATCGACACGTTTTCATTTTTTAACTGTTATAGATTAACATCAATAAATGTTTCTGAATACAATCCCGTTTACAAGAGCAATGAAGGAATTCTATATTCAAAAGACGGAAGTATTCTATTTGATTGTCCTGAAGGAAAACGAGGCTCAATAACGATTCCAAATGGCGTAGCTGAGATTGCGAGTGACGCCTTTTCTTATAGCTCAAGTTTAACCAGTATCACGATTCCTAATAGCGTGATAAACATAAGTGACCGTGCGTTTATGTTTTGCTTTAACTTAGGTTCCGCATATTTTCTTGGAAACGCGCCGACTTTGGGATCAGATGTCTTTAGTGGGGCCGATTCAGGCTTTGTTGTATATTTTTTATACGATAAAATCGGATTTAGCAATCCATGGAATGGGTATTCAACAGCCACATTTACACCAACACCAACCCCGACAGTAACGCCGACTCCGAATACTCCTACAGTGAGTTACCGGACCCACGTCCAGGATGTCGGTTGGCAAGCATACGTCAGCGACGGTGAAGCTTCCGGTACCAGCGGCCAATCGAAGCGATTAGAAGCGATCAAAATCAAATTGGATCTTGAGGGAATTATCGGCGGTATCGAATACCGCACCCACGTCCAGGATATCGGCTGGCAGGACTTTGTCGCGGATGATGCATTAAGCGGCACCAGCGGACAATCGAAAAGACTCGAAGCGATCCAGATTCGTCTGACGGGTGAAGCCGCAAATCTTTACGATGTCTACTACCGTGTTCATGCTCAAGATACTGGTTGGCTCGACTGGGCAAAGAATGGGGCGTCATCCGGAACCGCAGGATATTCGAGACGTCTCGAGGCGATTGAGATTAAGTTAGTCGCCAAGGGTGGGGCAGCGCCGGGTGCCACAGCACGTCCATTTATTCAAAACACGGAACCGATCCCCCCGACTGGTGGAACAGTCAGTTACAAGACACATGTGCAGGATGTTGGCTGGCAAGGCTATGTCAACGACGGAGCGGAATCCGGCACCAGTGGACAATCCAAGAGGCTGGAAGGAATCCAGATTAAGCTTAACAATATCGCCGGCGGGATCGAATACAGCACGCACGTTCAGGATTATGGCTGGATGGCCTTTGTCGCAAATGACGCGATGAGCGGAACGAGCGGAGAGTCCAAGCGCCTGGAGGCGATCAAGATCCGCCTCACTGGAGCGGCCGCGGATGCATTTGATGTGTACTACTGTGTCCATGCACAGAACGTCGGCTGGCTCGATTGGGCGAAGAACGGGGAATCGGCCGGAACGGCTGGATTCAGTTACCGTCTGGAGGCCATAAAGATCGTTCTGGTCGAAAAGGGCGGACCGGCACCCGGAGCGACGGCAAGGCCTTTTGTACAGGGCTGACCCGCTACTGAGTATCTTTGGATCGCGCTTAGTAATTAAAGAACAAAAAGGACTGCCACAAGACGAAAGTTAAGAGGCGGTTCCTTTCTGCTTTTCGGGGCGTAAACGCTCACCCTGAATAATTTTGACTCAGGGTGGCCCGATGCACGTGACCTTAGCACGGTGATAATAGTCTGTATTATCTAATCACAGAAATGCTTGGTGAATATGTAAATTTATCTCGCGAATTCAACGTTATTGATATGTTCCCTCAAACGTACAACCCTATTGATATGTTTCCCCATACCTCGAAAACGCTAAAAAACGGTGGATATGTTTCCGCTTACGTTCGAAACCGGTGACATCAGATGGTCTAACTCCGGCCATGTGGAGACAATTGTATTAATGTCTCGAGCCGGGGTGTAACTATAGAAGTATTGTCACAGTGATAAATCAGAAATCATCTTTCTGTATAACTGTCGATGAGGAGGTTACAATAGGGACTACTGCTCAAGAGCCAATTTGAAAACCAGTCCACCCGAGGCGCAGCGATCCAGCAAATGAAAAATGAAGTCAAAGAGATCTCTCGCCCTCTTTTTCAGGTTCATGACCAGGATAGTCAGATGGATCGTGGTGTTGCTGGTGTCGGAAAGATGCGCCATCACACGACCCAATCCATAGCGTCGCTTGGCTTCACCGAACTTACCCTCTATCGCGTTTCTTTCTCCTGCCTCACTTCGCTCCATTAGCTTCTGGTATTCGTAAAGGCTCTTGTCCTTGGGCGGTCGACCCAGTTTCGGTCCATGCATCTTGATTCCGTTTCGGGCGCAGAAGTTCAGGTTATCTCGGTTTCGGTAGATCTTGTCAGCCAGAATTCGTTCCGGGTAGACGCCATTGCGGTCCCGGTATCGCTCACAGCTTTCGATCAGGGTTTTTGATTCATTGAACGAATCCCAGGAAAGCTTCTCGATCCGGGCATAGCCATTCTCCAGACTCAAAGCCAGTTTGGCACCAAACTCCGTCTTCGCGGTCAACTTGCCCCGGACAATCGGCCGTACCCATGGCTGGGATACACTGACAATTCGTTTCTCAACGACATGGCGCGTGCTGTCATACATTTGCTTTTGCTGCCGATAGATTTCATTCAGAACATCCAGTTTGTACTGCTGTTTAGCCGTCAGACGGTTGGTCTGCGTCAGATCCTTTATATACTGGAGATTCCGACGCAAGTATTGGAGTTGAGCGCGCAGTGTCTTGCGGATCAGACGGTATCCCGGCCGTTTGTTGCGGACCAGTAGCAGGTAGTTCTTTCTGGCCAGTCTGCGATAGGTCCTCGGTTTCTTCTGGCTGTCACTGTCACACAACTCATCGATGATCTTCTCGCTCAACTCGCGGGCGTCATTGAGAACACCGGCATCGGTGGGGAAATGGACATCGGCCGGTGCGCACGTCGCGTCCAGAATCAATGTTCCTTTGTTCTCGTCGAGTTCGCGATCCTCTCCCGTACCACTGGATGTTGGTGGTGGAAGGTCCTCGTGTTCAACAGCGATGATCGCCTCATTGATTTCGGCCATGGCTTCCGGTGGGAAACGCTTCCTGAACGCAACCATTTTGCTCGCATCGAAAGGGGCATGACCTGTAAACTCGCTCATCCCGAGGAAATACTGACAATGTGGATTCTCCCGGATCATGGCTACCGTGTCTTCATCCGAAAGATTCAATTCCTGTTTTATGATCAATGCGCCAAAGGCAATCCGGCTCTCGACAGCCGGGTTACCGGTGCAACTGCCGACGAAATTCTCTGCATATTTTTTATCGACGAGATCCCACGGTATGATCTGCGCCAACTTCACCCATCGATTGTCAGAGAAGATCCTGGCACCATTAAACCCGCCAGGAAAGTCATGGAATGCCACTTGCTTATGTCTTCTACGATTCATCTGCCGCTCCTAGTGCAAGGTTTTTCTAAGATTTCGAACTTTTCTCATGCACTAATTTTACCATTAATTTCCCTGTAACGTCCTGTTTTTAATGCTTTTCAGGTTGCGCAGTAGTCCCTA
>Ga0209510_1002382_pt1 | contig 19417 bp, 13 predicted proteins | sample BiotimSIPDNA_FD_185749 | JGI IMG/M metagenome (GOLD analysis project Ga0209510, IMG submission 185749) | Anaerobic biogas reactor microbial communites from Washington, USA - Biogas_R1 time_0 SIP DNA (SPAdes) (version 2) | ecosystem: Engineered > Bioreactor > Anaerobic > Unclassified | place... | reverse complement strand
GAAAAGCAGCTCCAGGCCCGCTACGGTCAAAACGCCATTCTCGTCTTCCTCAATGGCGCCTGCGGCGACATCAACCAGATCGACTTCTCCGTCAACAGCAAACGCGAAAGCGGCCCTGAACACGCCGAAAAAATGGCTGCCGCCCTGGCTGACGCTGCTGACCACGCCCTTGCCGGAAAGTCTTTTGACCCTGATCCGGTTCTATCCTGGGCCGGGGCCGACGTCGCCATCACGTATCGGCCGCTGTCTCCCGAACAACTTGCCGCTGACCGCGCCCTGGCCTCTTCTGACGCCCCTTGGAACGCGGCCAAGTGGCAAGCTCGCGATCGCCTTCTCTTAGCCGAGGAAATCAGCGGCCGCTGGTCCATCCCCTGCCCGGTTGACGTCTACGGGATTGGCTCGACCGCCATCGCTGCTGCGCCTTGGCAGCCTTTCTGCGCGTTTGGCCTTGAACTCAAAGCCGTCGCTCCCAAGCGCGTCATGGTCGCCATGCTTGCCAACGGCAACATCGGCTACGTCCCGACCCCGGAAGCCTTCCTGGGCGGCGGCTATGAACCCACTCATTGCCGCGGCAGTCGGCACACCCCTGACACCGGCGACATCATCAGCCAGGCCAGCCAGCAACTCCTCAAAATCGTCCTGAAATGACCGATAGCCACGGCAAGAACGCATAAAACGCATATTTCTCGCCCCTTCGCCCCTGTCCACTAAAAACGACTTTCAGCCACTAGCGTCATTGTTTTTCCCTCCCAAGCAATTACATTAATTTTTTTCACTCTGGTCATGTCTTCCAGGCGATGATTTCGACGCCGCCTGCGGCAGACCAGGATTTCGGATTTGAGCACTAAGAAAGGGCGCCCATGACTGCGTTTCAAGACTGGCAAACAGATTCTGATAAGATCATCCTCGGCGTAGCGACTGACCATGGCGGTCTTGCCAAAAAAACCCTGGTTCTGGCAAAATTGAAAGAATGGGGCGTCGCCGCCGTCGATCTTGGCCCAACTACTGAGCAACCTGATGACGACTATCCTGACTTTGCTGTCAAGCTCGTCGAGGCTCTCCGTCAGAAGACGGTCACGGCAGGTCTTCTCATCTGCCGTTCTGGCGTTGGCATGTCGATTGTCGCCAACCGCTTTCATGGCATTCGCGCCGCCCTGTGCACCACTCCGGCCGCAGCCGCCCTCAGCCGCAGCCACAACGCCTCCAACATCCTTGTCTCCGGCGGCGACCAGATGTCTGACGACGACTTCCTGGCCACGGTCAAAGCCTGGCTGGAAACCCCGTTCTCGCAACAAGAGCGCCATATTCGCCGACTCCGCAAAGCCGAAACCATGACTGTTGACGACAACGCCGCTTTGCAGTTCGCTGATCCCGAAATCGCCGCCATCATGGCTCGCGAACAAAACCGCCAAAACCGCGGCATTGAGCTGATCGCGTCAGAGAATTTCGCCAGCCCGGCCGTCCGCGCCGCTGCCGGCTCAATCATGACGAACAAGTACGCTGAGGGCTATCCAGGCAAGCGCTACTATAATGGCTGCGCCCATGTTGACGAAGCCGAGGCTCTCGCCATTGACCGCGCCTGCCGACTCTTCGGTGCAGAGGCCGCCAACGTGCAGGCCCATTCCGGTAGTCAGGCCAACATGGGCGCCTACTTTGCCATTCTCAACCCCGGCGACACGGTCCTGGCCATGCGGCTTGACCACGGCGGTCACCTGACTCATGGTCACAACGTCAACTTCAGCGGCCGCTTCTACAACTTCGTCGGCTATGGCGTCTCTCCAGACACAGAACAGATTGACTACGAAGAAGTTGCTCGCCTTGCCCATGAGCATAAGCCAAAGCTTCTTCTGGCTGGTGCCAGCGCGTATCCGCGCATCATCGACTTTGCCCGGCTCCGGGCCATTGCTGACGAAGTCGGCGCCTTCCTCATGGTCGACATGGCTCACATCGCTGGCCTGGTCGCTGCCGGCGTCCACCCCAGCCCAGTGCCTTATTGCGACATCGTCACCTCCACCACTCACAAGACCCTGCGCGGCCCGCGCGGCGGACTCGTCCTCTGCAAGGAAAGCCTGGCCAAGAAAATCAATTCCCAGGTCTTCCCCGGCATCCAGGGCGGTCCGCTCATGCACATCATCGCTGCCAAGGCTGTCTGCTTCAAGGAAGCCATGACCCCGGCCTTTGCCGCCTATCAGCGCCAGGTCGTCAAGAATGCCGCCTGCCTGGCAGACGCCTTGCAGAAACAAGGCTTCCGCATCGTCTCTGGCGGCACTGACAACCACCTGATGCTCGTCGACCTTCGGCCTAAGGGTTCCACTGGCAAGGCCACCGCTACTGCCTTGGATGAGGCCGACATCACGGTCAACATGAACCTGATTCCGTTTGACCCGGAAAAACCGTTCGTCACCAGCGGCATCCGCATTGGCACCCCAGCAGTGACCACCCGCGGCATGAAAGAGCCGGAAATGCAAGCCATCGCCGCCCTGATCGCCAAGGTCGTGGAAAACATTGACAGCGACAGCGTCAAGGCGGAGGTTCGCGCCGCCGTCCATGCTTTGACCGACCGGTTCCCGATGCCGCAGCTGGTGTCCGAATGGGACTGAATCTGTTCCGCGCCCACGCCATCATCGCAATTCAACCCGTCTGGCGGCGGCAGTCCACTGCGGTCGCCGCATCCACCTCGCCATGCCTCACCTGACCGTCCTTCCCAACAATGAATTCGGCGCTGATTCAACGCCGACCTATCTCTTCGACTATGCCGAGGAATACCGTACGAACGCGCCCGAAGCCGGTCGAAGCTGGTTCCGCGAAGCTCGCTACGGTCTCGCCGTCCGCTATGGACTGCACTCCCTGATCGGCAAAGGCGACCAGATTCAGTACATCGACAAGATCCCGGTGCAGCAGTACGAACTGCTGAAAAACAAGTTCACCGCCGTAAATTTCGACCCTATGGAAATCGCCGAATGTGCTATCGCCGGCGGCTTCCGCTATATTGACTTCTGCGCTCGCGGGGCTGATGGCTTCTGCCTGTTCCAATCTGCCTATAGCGACTTCTCCAGCGTGACAGCGCCAGCCCAGCGCGACCTGGTCGCTGAAATGGCCTCGGTCTGCGAATACCACGGACTCGGCCTCTGCCTGCATTACTCGCATGGCCAGGACTGGCGCCACCCGCACGCGCCAAACCAAGACCTTGGCGGCCCCTTTGCCAGGCCAAACTATCCCCTGCCCGACCCGGCCTATCACATTGACGCCGAACACCAGCTCGAGGTCTACCTCGATTTCGTCAGCGCCCAAATCCAGGAATTGCTCAATTCCTACGGCCCGATTGCAGCCATCTGCCTCGATGGCATCGCCGGGCCACTCTATAGCAGCCCGGAAAAATTCCATTGCTCTGACCTCTATCGCCTAATCCGGCACTTGCAGCCGCAGGTCCTAGTCTCGTATCAGCAGGGGCTGACTGGCGAAGAAGACTTCTTCGCCGTCAACAAGACGCCGCCTGGGCTGGACGCAGCCAAAGCAGAGCAAGGCTTTGTCAACATCATGATGAACAAGCCGCTTGAAATCCGTGACAGCCTGACGCCCGACGCCTGGGGCTATCACGCGGAACTGGCCGGCAATCACCTGACTCCGGACGCCGTCTGGAAACTACTCGAAAAAGCGGCGCTTTTCCCCGCCAACCTGACTTTGAATACCAACCTCATGCCTGACGGCTCACTCGACCTGGAAGACATCAACACGATCATCGCCGTCGGCAGCAAAATCGAAAAACACGGCTTTCCGAAAACCTGAAGGGCGGTTGCACCATGTCCGTTTCGTCTGGTCAACCTATTTGGCGCAGTCTCGTCGCCAATTTCTGCACGCCTGCTGTCCTGGCCGCCTTTGACGCTGGCCAAGCCATCATGGAGGTCTATGACGGCGACCACCAAGTGGAACTGAAGGCCGACCAATCCCCCCTCACTGCCGCCGACCGCGCCTCCCATGCCATCATCATGCAGCGTTTGCAGCAGCTCTGGGACTTCCCTGTGCTGTCCGAGGAAAGCCGCGAAGTCCCCTGGGAAACACGGCGACAGTGGAAGACCTTCTGGCTCGTTGACCCGCTTGACGGAACTAAGGAGTTCATCAAGCGCAATGGCGAATTCACCGTCAACATCGCCTTGATTCACCAAGGCGAGCCTGTTCTCGGCATCGTCTACCGCCCGGCTCGCCCGACCTTCTACCTGGGCGCCCGCGGCTTGGGCGCCCGCAAGCTCATCCTCGGCTGCGACTTCAATGGTCGCGACGACCTTCCAGACGCCCTGGCCCTGTCCACTGCCCAGCTGCCAACACGCCAAGCCCAGCCCGGCCCTGTCCGCGTGATTGCGTCCCGCTCCCATAACAACCAGGAGACCGACGCTTTCATCAGCGCTCTTGAAGACCAATACGGCGCTGTCGAACGTATCTCCATTGGCAGCTCCCTCAAAATCTGCTTAGTGGCTGAAGGCGCCGTTGACATCTACCCGCGCCTCGCTCCGACCATGGAGTGGGACACTGCCGCCGCCCAGGCCGTAGTCGAAGCCGCTGGCGGCGCGATCACGGATTTCCATACTGGCCAGCCGCTCCGCTACAATAAGCCGAATCTCGTCAATCCTTTCTTTGTCACCTATACGGCTGATTGGCCGCCCAACCGGAACCGCGCCTGATGGAATCCTACCGCCTCACCCATTTGCAGCAGCTCGAAGCTGAAAGCATCCATATCATCCGGGAAGTCGCCGCCGAATTCCAGAACCCGGTCATGCTCTATTCCATCGGCAAAGACTCCTCCGTCATGCTCCGGCTCGCCCAAAAAGCCTTCTTTCCCGGCAAAATCCCGTTCCCGCTCATGCATGTCGACACGCGCTGGAAATTCCACGAAATGATCACGTTCCGCGAGCGCATGGCCAAGGAAATCGGGTTCCAGCTCCTGGTCTGGATCAATCCAGACGGCATCGCCCAAGACATCAGCCCAATCACGCATGGCTCGGAAAAGCACACCCAGATCATGAAGACAGAGGGACTCAAGCAGGCTCTTAACCACTACAAGTTTGACGCTGCCTTCGGCGGTGCCCGGCGTGACGAGGAAAAATCACGCGCCAAGGAGCGCATCTACAGCTTCCGCAATCCATTCCACCAGTGGGACCCGAAAAACCAACGGCCGGAATTGTGGCAGCTCTACAACGCCAAAATCAACCAGGGCGAATCCATCCGGGTCTTCCCGCTCTCCAACTGGACTGAACTCGACATCTGGCTCTATATCCGCCTGGAGAAAATCCCTATCGTGCCCCTCTATTTCGCCAAGGAACGGCCTGTCGTCGAACGCGACGGCATCCTCATCCTGGTTGACGACGACCGCCTGCCGCTCCTCCCAGGCGAACAGCCGATGATGAAAAAAGTCCGCTTCCGCACCTTGGGCTGCTATCCCCTCACCGGCGCCATCGAATCCGAAGCCGACACCCTGGAGAAAATCGTCCAGGAAATGCTCCTGACCACGACCTCAGAACGCCAGGGACGAGTCATCGACTTTGACGCTGCCGCCTCTATGGAAGAAAAAAAGAAGGACGGATATTTCTAAGCCCAGTCGCCCTCAATCCTGCAATTCCGCGCCCCACTCTTTCACCCCTTCCTCTCTCTGAACCATGATCATCCCAGACGCCGACCTGATTCAGCGCGACATCGAAGCGTATCTTGAGCAGCATCGCTACAAGGACCTGCTCCGCTTCCTGACCTGCGGCAACGTCGATGACGGCAAATCCACCCTTATCGGCCGGCTCCTCTATGACGCCAAAATGATCTACGAGGATCAGCTCGCCGCCGTCCATCGCGACTCCAAAATCCACGGCACTACCGGCACGGACTTTGACCCGGCCCTGCTCACCGACGGCCTCAAAGCCGAACGCGAACAAGGCATCACCATTGATGTGGCCTACCGCTATTTCTCGACGAGCAAGCGCAAATTCATCATTGCTGACACGCCTGGCCACGAGCAGTACACCCGCAACATGGCCACCGGCGCCTCCAACTGCCAGCTGGCCGTCATCCTGATTGACGCCCGCCACGGCGTCACCACCCAGACCCGCCGCCACAGCTTCATCGCATCGCTCCTCGGCATCAGCCACGTCATCGTCGCCGTCAACAAGATGGACTTAGTCGACTGGTCTGAAGCCGTCTATGACGACATCCGCAAAGCCTACAACTCCCTGTGTGCGCGGCTCTCCTTCAAGGACGTCCACTTTATCCCGATTTCCGCGCTTTTAGGCGACAACGTGGTCGACCGCAGCCCTAATATGCCTTGGCACAACGGCCCGACCCTGCTCCATCACCTTGAAAATGTCAATATCTCTGCGCATCGCAACCTGATTGACATGCGCTTTCCCGTGCAAAGCGTGTTCCGGCCTGACCTCAATTTCCGCGGCTTTGCCGGCACTGTCGCTTCCGGCGTCATCCGTCCTGGCGAGAAGGTGATGGTGTTGCCGTCCCGCCAGACCTCGACCGTCAAATCCATCATCTCCTGGGAAGGCGAACTGGCCTACGCCTTCCCGCCCATGCCCGTCGTCATCACCCTTGCCGATGAAATTGATGCGTCTCGCGGCGACATCATCGCGCCTGTCAACAACCTGCCTCGAACCGACCATGAATTCGACGCCATGCTGGTTTGGATGAATGAGAAGCCAGCCCAGGAGATGACCTCGTACCTGATCAAGCACACTACTGCCATGGTGCCTGCGACCCTGGAGAAAATCCGCTACGAGGTCGACGTCAACAACATGCGGAAGAAGGCTCCGCCGCCGGAAGGCACGGCGCCAGAGCTGGCCATGAACAGCATTGCCCGCGTCAAGATCATCTTGCACCGGCCGCTCGTCTTTGATCCTTTCACGCGCAATCACGCTACTGGCTCGTTCATCCTCATCGACCGCATCACCAACGCCACCGTCGCTGCCGGCATGATCTTAGACCGTACCAGCGCCGCCGACCAATCCCCTGGCGAGCAGCCGCGCTCCACCCACATCACCCGGGAGACTTCACTGGTCAGCAACGCAGAGCGCGAACAACTGCTCAAGCAACGCGCCCGCACAATCTGGCTGACCGGCCTCAGCGGCTCCGGCAAGTCGACCATCGCCAAATTTCTGGAACGGATGCTCATTGACCAGGGCAAACTCTGCTACGTGCTGGATGGCGACAATATCCGCCACGGGCTGAACCGCGACCTGGGATTCGCCGCCGAAGACCGCAAGGAGAACATCCGCCGCATCGCCGAAGTGGCCAAACTGATGAATGACGCCGGACTGATCGTCATCACCGCCTTCATCTCCCCCTACCGCGAAGACCGCAAGAGCGCACGTGACATCATCAGCCACGAACGCTTCCTCGAAGCCTACCTGAATACACCGCTCGACGTCTGCGAAGAACGCGACCCCAAAGGCCTCTATCGACGCGCCCGCAAAGGAGAAATCACCAGTTTCACCGGCGTCAGCGCCGATGCGCCATACGAGCCGCCAACCGCCCCCGACATCCTGCTCGACACTACCACGGCCGACGCCGAACAATGCGCCCGCATCCTCCTCGCCGCCGTCCTGAATTAAAACAACAACGGCCATTCGAGCAAAAAACATAGACAGGTTCGACGAGACCTCTCGGGAACCTCTGCCAACCTGGAGAAGACCATGCAAGACCTTGTGTTGAAAGCAGGCTTTGGCCGGACAGACATTACTCCAGAGCTGGGAACTTACCTGACCGGCTACGGCGACTATGATCGCCCAGCCGAAAAGGTGCTGGACCCGCTGCATGCAACGGCCATCGTACTCGAACAGGGAGGAAAATGCGCCGCCATCGTCGCCCTGGACTGGTGCTTTGTCTGCGAACAGCACACTAACACCATCCGCCAGGCTATCACCGAAAAAACCGGCCTGACCCCAGAGCACATCCAACTTTCCTGCTCGCACACCCATTCCGCCCCGCACACCCGGCTGCGCAAAACCATCAGCGGAGGCGTCTCGCACATCGAAAACGGGCGAGCGTACGTGGTCTCGATCATCCCCAAAATCGTCGAAGCAGTGCAGCAGGCCTGCGACTCCCTCACCTCATGCAAAGTCGGCTTTGCCCAGACTGAAAGCCTGACCGGAGTCAACCGCAGAGCCGTCCACGTCGACGGGGCAGTCAGCTTCGAAGGCGGACCCGACGACGTTTTCGACTCTACGATGACAGTGGTTCACTTCAAGGACGCTGCCTCCGGCGACAACCGCGGCATCATCGTCCACTATGGCGCTCACAACACTGCCCTGGGCGCTACCCGTGAGGTCAGCCGAGACTGGTGCGGCATCATGAAGGATCGTGTCGAATCCCAATTCAAGGCGCCAGTGCTTTTCCTCAACGGCTCCGAGGGCGACACCGGGCCGCGAACGAACGTTGTCCGACCGTCCGGCCGCCTTAACGCTGGCGGCGGGGACGGCATTGAGTCTGCCCGTGAAGTGGGTTATCGAGCTGCCACCGACGCCATCAGGGCGCTGATCTCAATCCGGGAATTTCGTCGCGAGCTGCCTTTGTCCGTGCGAACCTTTAACCTGGACTTGCTCTACCAAAAGCTGCCGACCACCGAAGAAGCCCTGGAAATGCGCAAAACCGAAGGCGTCATGCGCGATTATGCCGACATGGTGCTGGCCATAGCTGACCAGCCTGTGCGCACGGCGCTGAACTTCCGGATGACCATCATCGCCCTTGGGCCGCTCGCCATCCTGCCTCTTCCCGGAGAAGTCTTCTCCAGCATTTCATTGCGTCTGCGCGGCGCCAGCCCTTTCCAGCACACGCTGGTCTGCAGCCAGAGCAATGGCACCAACGCCTATATCACTGACCGCGAAGGCGTTGCCCGCGGCGGCTACGAAATCAAAACCAGGTTGCGCTTCGGGCCGTACATCTTTGTCGATGATATCGATGATGTCATCGTCAAAAACGGCAGCGATTTCCTGGTGCAAATCGAAAAAGAACATGGCGCGGGATGACGCTGACAACCTACTTGACAACCACGGAATACCTAGGGTGGACATGGTGGACGCTGGAAGCTGTATATAGTTTATGCGTCAGCCTGCTGTCCACACCGTCCACTAAAGCAGCCCCTCGCCCCTCGTATCAATCGACGCCCGCCTTCTCCTTTCTTCACGAGTCTGTCATTGAGTTTTTCCGCTTTGCGGCTACATTATACCTATTGTCGAACTCCCTCCCCCAATCAATACTGTGAGATATTTTTTTTCGCGAGTGAATCAATGAATCGAAACATTGTGTTATGCGGTGTTGGCGGCCAGGGCATTTTGCTTTCTGCCAAGATCATTGCTTTTGCTGCTGAGCTGACTGGTTTTCAGGTTACGACCCACGAAATTCACGGCATGGCTCAGCGCGGCGGTTCAGTGACAGCGCAAATTCGCTATGGTCGCCTTGTTCATTCTCCGCTGATTCTGGAGGGTCAGGCTGACGTTCTGGCCTCTCTGGAAGCCTGCGAGGCATTGCGTTTTGGCCATTATCTCCGTCCTGGCGGCCTGGCTGTTGTCTCGTCACAGCGTCTGATTCCAGTCACGGTTTCGACCGGCCAGGCCCGTTATCCCGAAGACTTGGACCAGCGCTTGCAGCAGGCTTTTCCTCGGTTAATCCTCCGTGACTTCTGCGCCCTTGCCAGCGAACTCGGCGATGTCCGCATGAGCAACACCATCATGCTCGGCGCGCTGTCCGCAGAACTGGCGGAAATCACCGCAGAAACCTGGAATGAAGCCATCAAACTTTGTCTAAAACCCGCTTTTCTCAACTCCAACCTCGCCGCCTTCCAAGCCGGCGCCAAAGCATGAGCACCACTATGAACAACTTCTTCAATCCCGTCGAAGAGCGCTATTCCGCCGATGAAATCACCGCTGTCCAACAGAAGCGACTGCGCGCCATGGTCCGTCATACCGACCAGAACAACGCCTATTTCCACCGCCGCTACCAGGAGGCTGGAGTCGACAGTGCTGGCTTCCGCGGCCTTGAGGATCTCCAGGCCCTGCCGTTCATGAGCAAAATCGACTTCCGCGAACAATACCCTGACGCTATGTGCTGCGTGCCGAAAAACACGATTGCGGAAATGCACATGTCCAGCGGCTCGACCGGCACCCCGGTGGTCATGCTCTATACCCTCAATGACGTCAACCAATGGGCGGAATGCATGGCTCGCTGCTACTGCATGGCCGGCACCAAGCCCGGCGACGTCGTTCAAATCACCCCGGGCCTGGGTTTGTTCAACGGCGGCTTCGGATGCTTCCACGGCGCCCGCAAACTCGGCACGTTCATCGTCCCCACCGGACCAGGCAACACCCAGCGCCAAATCACCCTGGCCAAGGACATGAAGACCAACGTCATCGTCAGTGTCGTCTCCTACGGCATACGCATCATGGAAATGGCCCAGCAGATGAACGCCGACCTGCCCGATCTGAAAATCGGCATCTTCGGCGCTGAGACCTTCTCCCCAGCCATGAAGGAACGCATCAGCTCTGGACTCGGCATCGAAGTCTTTGATATCTATGGCATGACCGAAACTGGCGGCATCGGCACACTCGGACAAGACTGCTGCGCCCATAACGGAATCCATGTCTGGGAAGACCACTATATCGTCGAAATCATTGACCCGACCACCAAACAGCCAATCGCTGACGGCGAAATGGGCGAACTGGTCATCACCTCCATCACCCGCGAAGCTATCCCCATCATCCGCTTCCGCACCGGAGACCTGACCCGCGTCCTCTCACGAAAAACCTGCGAGTGTGGACGAACCCACGTTCGCCTCGCACCGATCAGCGGCCGCGTCGACGATATGCTCATCATCAAGGGTGTCAACTTCTTCCCCTCCCAGGTCGAACAATCCCTGATGAAAATCCCCGGCGTGCTTCCGCAGTACCGCATCATCGTCAACGACAACCACGGCGTCATGGAAATGTACATCGAGGTCGAGGCTGAACCCGGCGTCACTGGACACCAAGTCGTCAAACAACTTCGCGAAGACCTCGGCTTCGCTCCAGACGGCGATGTGTTCCCACCCGGCTCCATCCCGCGCCAGGAAGGAAAAGCCAAACGCGTCATCTACAAAAAAGACGGAATGGATATCTGATATGCGACAACTCTTCTCCGGCAATGAAGCCATCGCCCGCGGCGCTTGGGAAGCCGGCGTCAAAACCGCCTTCGGATACCCTGGCACCCCATCAACGGAAATTCTGGAAAACTTCGCCCGTTATCCCGACGTCTATGCTGAATGGTCGCCGAACGAAAAGGTCGCCCTGGAAGCTGCGGTCGGCGCCTCCTTGGCAGGCGCCCGTTCTTTTGTGACCATGAAGCACGTCGGCCTCAACGTCGCCGCTGACCCGCTCATGACTTTGTCCTACATCGGCGTTCGCGCCGGACTGTTGATCGTAGTTGCTGACGACCCTGGGCAGCATTCCTCCCAGACTGAACAGGACACCCGCCATTACGCCCGCCTCGCCAAGGTTCCGATTGTCGAACCCGGCCACGCGGGCGAATGTCGCGAATACATGATCCGAGCGTTCGAACTGTCCGAAAAATACTGCTGCCCGGTCATCCTCCGCACCACTACCTGCGTCAGCCACTCGCGCTTTTTGACCGACACCGCCGAACGCCAGGAACACCCATTCCCGCCTTTCGCCCCCAACCCCTCTCAATATGTGCCCCTGCCAGTCTGGGGACGCAAACTCCGCGTCAAAATCGAGGAACGCCTTGACGCCCAGGTGGCCGACAACGCTGCTGACCTGGCCTGGCACCGCGAATTTACCCGCCAGTCCGACCTCGGCATCATTTCCTCTGGCGTAACTGCCCTGCACTGCCTTGACGTGTTTCCAGAAGCGACCATCCTCAAGCTCGGCTGGTCCTGGCCCTTCCCGGACGACCTGCTGCGAGCCTTTGCCGCCAAGGTCAAACGACTGATCGTCATCGAAGAAGGCGATCCGATCCTGGAAGAACACGTCCGCGCCCTCGGGCTGGAAGCAGAGGGCAAGAACGTCGTTCCCCGAACCGGCGAACTGACGCCTGCCCGCCTGGCTCTAGTCAAGGCCGCGCTGGAGGGCCAGGACGCCAACCTGCCTGCTCCGCTGCCCTCGGCGGCCGACCTGCCGACTCGGCCGCCCATCCTCTGCGCCGGCTGTCCGCACCGCGGCATCTTCTATGCTTTGGCGCAATTCGACGTGGTGGTGACCGGCGACATCGGCTGCTACAGCCTGGGCGTATTTCCGCCGCTGTCCCGCACAGACGTCGTTCTCTGCATGGGCGGCGGCTTCACCATGGCGCACGGCATGACCAAGGCCGGCGAAACCCGGCCGGTCGTCGGCATTGTAGGCGACTCGACCTTCTTCCACTCTGGCATCACGGGTCTGCTCAACATCGTCTACAACCGCAGCCCAGCGACCTGCATCGTAGTCGACAACCGCACCACTGCCATGACCGGCCACCAGGAGCACCCAGGCACTGGCTGCACCCTTCAAGGCGAGAAAACCGCCTCTGCTTCCATCGAAGCCATTGCCAGAGCCTGCGGCGTGACCAGAATCCAAGTCGTCAATCCATATGACATTGCGGAAACCACCCGCGCACTCAAAGAACAGCTGTCTGCCCAGGAGCCATCCCTGATCATCTCTCGGGCGCCCTGCATCCTCAAGGAAAAAAAGGCCATTGGCAAGCCCTACGCGATTGAGCCGCAAAAATGCAAAAACTGCCGCGCCTGCCTGAAGTTAGGCTGCCCGGCCATTGAAGCTGCTGATAAACGCACCAAGCCGACCATCAATCCGCAGCTCTGCACCGGCTGCTCCATGTGCGCCCAAGTCTGCCGTTTCGACGCCATTTCATCATGACCCAGCCAAGGAGGGTTGAACATGACAAGCCCCCCCCGCCACTTCCGCGCCTCCCGGAGCACGCATTGTCCGCCCCGCCCCCGCAGCGTCCATAGCGGCTTCGCCGTCATGGCTATGCTGGCAGCGGCTCTCCTGCTGGCAGCATGCGTCTCCAATCTCAAGAGCCTAACCAACGCCTACAACCCCAGGCATGACCAAAAACGCTGGCTGGACGAAAATCTCGTCATCAGCACCGTTGTCCAATGCGTCAACAACGCTGACTTCGCCTCCCGCCGCCCCATGGCAGTCAAGGAATACGCCACCCTGCTGCGCCTCAGCTACATGAGGGTCTCAGAAGGAGGCGTCGACGTTGACGCCGGCGTCCGCGCCCTCAACTTCATCTATAAAATCCATCGCGACGCCAACGGCGACCGGAAACTCTGGCAAGACGCCGTCGAACGAGCCAAGGATACCACCGACGACGCCAGACGGCTGCCAGGACTGCCAATCCCGACAAAATTCCACTGACAAAAGCGAGACGCGCAGCGTGGGCTACCCGTCCACAACCTATTTTAAACCACGGATGGACACAGATGGACATAGGGTGGACTCTCCGTCCACAACCTAATTTATGTGTCACCCTTACAGGGCTCCAAATATATGCCATCTCCCCCAGGGCTGCGCCGGGCCTGACGGCCCGGCGCAGCCCTGGGCTTTTATGTGTCGCCCTCTGGGCTTTTGCCGCTTTGCGGCTGTTGTGGACGGAAGTGGACTGGGTGGACGTTGTGGACGGCGGCTGATGTGCGTCGTACTGGCGGCCCAAAGGGCCAGCAACATAAAAGCCCAGGGTGAGCGTAGCGAAGCCCTGGGTGAGGCGTATAATAATTTTGAGCCCGCCAGGGGTGACACATAAGCGCTGATTTACAGAAAATCTTTCTCAAAAAACAAGAAGTTGGCAGATAGTAGTACGGATTTTTTATAGGGTTGCTGTTGTAAGCACTGAACACGCAGAATACACGGAAATTTTGTCTTGGGGGTTGCTGCTTGGAAGGATGGGATGGCACGCGGATTTGCGGTTTAGGATGGGTTCTAATTGGCGCCGGAATGCGGTTTGCCTGCAAGAGCATGAAGTGCCGCTTGCCAGCCATCTGCTTCATGAATGACTTGGACGGAGATGCCAGTCGCGGGCTCAGCGATTGCCTCCGTAGCAAAGACGACTATCGGCAATTCCGGGAATGGATTTGACGCCAAAAGCAACTGTATGCGTGCGGCTGTTTCTTCAGGCGTGTCTGCACAGCGCACTGCACTTGCTGCTACCTGGCGATGGAACGCATCCCACATCAGATTTTTCAAAAAAAGATCATTCTTGCCTTGATTGCCGAGAAAAATCACATGTTTTGATGCATCTTTCGGCGCTGGGAAGGAAACCATCATTTTTTCCGTGAAATCGACTGGTGGCAAAGAGGACATTAGGCGTTCGAATTCCGGCGATTGCAAAACGAAAGCAGCGATCAGGCGATGCGACAGCTCCCACGTTGAGTGCTGGTCAAAGCGTCCTGTCTCATTCCAGGCGGGCGGGGTGACGACATGGCGTATGTTGAAGCCTTTTTCAATACCTTCCTCGACCATGTCAGCAGTCCTCTCCAATCCTGGACAACCCCATATATTTAACGCGAGCATGCGGATATCGCTTGAGCCTGAGAAAGGCGCATAGCGGGAGCCGCCATTCCATGCCGCTACCCTGATCCGCTCCGGGAATGTGACGGCCATTTGCTGAGCCATGCTCCCGCCGCTGGATTCGCCGATAACGATCAAGGGACGGAGCTCAAGTCCAAATTCAGCAGCAATGTGTTTCTGGATGCGGAAGACCAGCGCCGCCCAGCCAGACTCAGGATAGATGTAATAGCGGGCAGGGTCGGCAGTTATTACAGTATTGGCTTCAATGCTCAGGCTGAACGCCGAATAACCTTGCTGCAAGGCAAAGTCGCGATGCCATGACACCAGACCCTGGCGAAGTCGGGCAGCTTCGCCATTATAAGGCGCATAAAAAACCATGGTTGAGGCGCTTGGGAGCGGACGGCCATTTTCTGGGTTCAAGGGAATTGCATAGCGGACCAATGTCTTCGGATTCAGTGGCTTCCGTATAGTCAGCTCAAAGCTCCCCTCTACTATGCCAGAGCCGGGAGCAGGCTGAAATGACAAGGGCGGGAAAAGAACAACATATCTCCAGACCAGGTAGCCGGAGAGCGCTGATGCGACCAATACAGCTGCAAGCAAGCCGAATATTTTGCGACAGGACATTATTTCAGGTTCTTCCAAGGGGTGCGAAAAGAATAGTTGTTGTGCGAAATTCTGTAATAAATACTTGTATGCCTTCAGCCTGCCGTACGTAGTTCGGGCTTACTTTTATCGACGAGGCTCCTTCTGCAAGAGTTGCGCCGCAAGTTCCATGACGAGCTGGTTGACTTTGGCGGCTTCCTCCTCTGATGTCATCGTAGTTGATGTTTCAGGGAAAAGCAGACCTTGCACAGATTTGTTTTCTGCTTTGGCTGCTTGCAGAAATTCATCCATTGTGTCGTTATCATCATCCATGATATAGCCTGGCACTTCTATTTCAGCCACATGCGCCAAGGGCGACAAATCTTCAAGGGGCCAGTCTATTGATGCTTTTATGCCGATAAATCCGCATAGCCCCAATGCCCGTGCTTTGGCATCGCTGTTCAGAAGGGCAAAATTACCCACTATGCCGACGCCGACAACCAACATGGGCAGACCGCCTGCCGCTTCTGCAGCCATATTCAATGCAATTTTCGAAGCTTCAAGACCCTGACGGCCAGATTCCAAGGCTACAGATACAATGGCATAGCCATCTTTAAGCCATTCCCTGAATGAAGGCAGGCCATAGATTTTTTTATCACCTCCAAATGCGTCTGCTGGCAAAAAGAAGATTGCCAGCGCTTTAGGCTTTTGGCAAGGAAATGCCGTCAGCACCAGATTCTTTTCCTCGCCTTGGCGCATCGGTCGATATTCAAAATGGCGATACGACATGCTTAAGTTAGTCCAGCATCCGACGAACCATATTGCTCCACAAACCAGCAATGCAGCGGCAAACGGGACGCAGCAATCCAATAAAGGGCGGAAAGCGAACTTTTTAATCAGGCAATTTCCAGCCGTAAAGCAAAAAGTGACAATGAGATTGCAGAGAAACCAAGGAAATACTTCCGGCTGTTCGTAAAGAGTGCTGAAGCATGAACCAACCAGGTATGACAAGCAAGAACACAGCAAGCCAGCCAAAATGGCGCTTCGTGAAGAATAGGCGTTGCGACCAGCAATCCACAAGATGGCAAAGCAGACTAAAAGCAAGGGAAATAAAATGCGAAAGCCATGCCTGACACTGATAGTCAAGACATCACTGATCATCGTGCGATAATGTTCCCTCACGCTTTCCGGCTGATACCATTGGGCATACAATTTCCCACAGGCGTGCGGACTCCAGCCTCGGCATGGTCTCATAGCCGTCACACCGCAGGCGCCGCGCCAAAGCCAAAAACGATGCAAGATGGAGCCATCATGGATTTGCGTCATGCTGCGCATACGCGCAGCGCCAGACGGGAGCAATAAAAAAACGCCCAGCAAGAACACAACGACCCAGCCCATCGCTATTTTACTGCGAGTTAAAGCTGAGAATGCCGTCATAGCAAGCAAAGCAGACAGAATTCCGCCTCGGGAATATGTCATGGCAAGCAAACCGCTCAAGCCCAGGATTACAGCGAATAAGCAACAAGCTATCCAACGGCTCTTAGTCTTCTTCTGCCAGCATATGCAGGCAAATCCAAACAACAAAACTATCATCATCGCCAGCCAGGCAGCGCAAACATTAGGCGAAATGAAAAAGAGTTGCAGCCTTGGATTATTCAGATAACGATACATTCGAAGAATCGCTTTGCGAAAAGTATGCTGTCATCCAGCTTTGACGACGCCAAGAGAAGACGTTCTTTTTTCCAAACCATGTCAATAAAAATGCTTTGGCAGACTACGTTGCTTTCGTCTTCGCATTTTATCGATTGCAGATACGCTCAATGGCTGACGCTCTTACGTTTATGCCAAAAGACAATCCCAAGCGCGATAACTGCAATTGGCAACAGAAACCAAGGCGCTTTCTGACAAATAAAGCCCAGTGGGTTATGATTAGTCAGCTTATTCACCTTCTGGCGAAATTTTCCTGGCGTTGTATTCCGATTCGTTGCCTTTGTAATTTGCTTCCGTGTTTTGATAACATTCTTCGAGTGGGCTTTTGCCCTTTTTGCATAAAGTTTCAAACGCTCGCGAGAATCTTTTGCGTATTTTAACTTTGCATCAGGCGGCACGCTAAAATCATCGTCGGTAAATACTGGATTAAAATTAATATTTTTTTTGCGATCAGAAAGCAACCGCATGCCTGATGAATTATAGTAGTCCCAGGAGAGGATAAATAACTTTTCTTTGTCAATTATAAACTCAGTCATTTCGCCGCCTGTTGCACGCTCCGTAATTTTCCAACAATTTCTACCTTGATAAGTAAGACTTGTCATTTTGTATGTGGCGTCCTTGGGCATCGTATGTCGAGGAATCTCATCCTGAGTCACTATCCCCATAACTCCGTCTTGAGTTACCCACAAGTCAAAGCATCCATCAGAATTATATATTGTCTTTGAGTTAAATGACCAATATCTATCGTTGAAATCTTTAGCCCTTATTGTTTCTGTGACACGCCACACTGAACCGTCGGGGTTACGCCTTTGCTTGACAGTTGTTTCGTAGTCCTCGTCACTAGCGTCTTCAAATGAGAAGGTTAGAGTTACACCATTAATAATCGCTTGCTCCAGCAATTCTTCCGGTTTTGGTTGGGCGCAAATAGAAACTCCCCAAAAAATCAGGAATCCAAGGATGCAATGCCATTTTCTCATGCTGACCTCCCTGCCTGTAAAAGCGTCTTGGGTAGACTCATTTTATAAAAATGTCGCTGTAGTTATTGATTATTCGCCAGCATAATTTGCAATGCGCTGGTAATAATTGTGTTAGGATTTGAATTGGTGCGACTGCCGCAGAGCTTACCCCCGCTTCATCAGATGGCTGCTTCATCAGATGGTTCTAATTTACATTATACAATAATTCATGATAAATTCAAGCTGCCGTTCTATTTCCGCACCAGGTCAAATTAATTTGGTCGCGTCCCGAAGTTGGGACCTGGGTTAAGAGCTTAATCTTTCGTTAGGCCTGTAGTTTTTGATTTGCTGATCTTGAAACTCTTTTTTGTGCGAATGGCCAATGGCGCTGACCTTATCCCCGGGGAAGTGCACACTCGAAGCCCACGAGTTTTTTTAGGCATTGGTCTACCTGGGCCTCGCATGCCTGAAAAACCGCATCCTCCAGTAGAGCCGGTGGGTGTGTCCCCCCACCGACCGGGCATGGAAGCCCAGTCCAGATGCCTGGCTATTCCTTGGCAGGTTGCGCTCCCGCAGAGCCTGCCTCCGCTTCGCCAGGTAATTTTACTTTACCCCACCTGCGCCCTTTTCAAATCATCCGGGCGCCCCGGTTGGGGAAGCCCGTTTTTCCAGTTGCCAAGAACTACTTCGGCTTCAGCCTATTCCGGCTTGGATCGTATCCATTGTAATAGAACGCCAGCCGTATCTTCATTGCATTAACCTAAAAAAAAGCAGTTGAATTTTGGGCATGGATTGGTCAGCGTTTATAGGGTTAGGGGTGGCGCGCGCGCCACCCCTAACCCCTATAAGCCTGGAATACGTACGACAGCCTGAATGACTGCAAGTGTTCATCACAAGGTTTCGCACATTAACGATTCTTTGGAACTGGCCTTGGAATGAAATTATCTTCAACGCAATTGTAAAACGTCAAATACATGTTAACTTCATAGTGGGTTCATGGCTCTTTTTGCCTTGGCATGGGAAATCTCCTTGATAAAGCAGGCGTCAGCGCCATGCCCATGAAAAAGCGCAAGATGTCAGATTGATTTTTTCGGATGCCCCTTTGACCAAGTCGTTTTTGAAAAAGTGAGGTGTGGCCGTCAGGGACTGGCGGTCTGGTTCTGCTTCCAGGAAATCCTTAGTAAAGCCGGCGTCGGCATCATCACAGTTTGTGCCGGCCGGCGTCTGTTGTTGTGCAATTTGGCGAGCTGCTGTCACCATGCAAAGGGGGAAGCAAGATGAAAACTCGACTCTGTCTTTCTGGCGTTTGTCTCCTGGTGTTGGTTATGTTGGGCGGTCGTCAGATGCAGGCTCAGACGACGTTGGGTGAAGCCCTGAATGTGCCTGGGGGGACGCTGGAGTTCACCTCCTCCAGTACGTACGGCCCACCTTATCCGTGGACTGTGGTGACAGGGCCTGGAGCGACGCATGATGGCGCGTCCGCCGCCCGCTCCGGCGCCACCGGCTACTTCTATTCATCCGGCACCTACATCCGCAGCATGTTAAACACCACCTTGGCGGAGCCTGGGGTGCTGACTTTCTGGGTGAAGAAAGCCGGGAGCGGCACACTTAAATTCTACGTCAATGGCGCTTATTCGC
>Ga0209510_1002379_pt1 | contig 19425 bp, 29 predicted proteins | sample BiotimSIPDNA_FD_185749 | JGI IMG/M metagenome (GOLD analysis project Ga0209510, IMG submission 185749) | Anaerobic biogas reactor microbial communites from Washington, USA - Biogas_R1 time_0 SIP DNA (SPAdes) (version 2) | ecosystem: Engineered > Bioreactor > Anaerobic > Unclassified | place... | reverse complement strand
CGGAACTCTGAAGATTCCCGCTATTTCAGAGCGGTTGAACTTCATCGTCTCCAAGAGTTGAGCATCAGCCGGGCTTATCGTTATTGGTGTGTACTTAGACCCGCCCTCAAGGACTGCGGTCTTGCCCACGTTCGCCCCTGAGAAAGCTGCCTCCCATGAAGCCTTTAGCCGCTGAAGCTGCTCATCGTTTAAGTTGCCTTCATAACTGAGAACACCGCCGGGCCGTGCGCCGTTGCCAAATACTGCGCCACAATGTTTTGATGCCGAGATACCTGTCCCGATGGTCTCAGCCGCCATTCTGATTGGCGAATAACCGATGATGCCGTCATAACTGAGTCCGGGGATGTGGAGTATTTGTTCCTTGAGATAGCGTTTTGTCTGCCCTTTGTCGTCCGTGACTTCATAGACCAACTTGTTATTTGTGGCTAACCGCTTCGGCGTGACCTTATCAGGACCCAATAGCTTGATTGACCGAGGTCGCCCTGAGCCGTCAAAGTCGATAAAACTGTAAGCGTTGCCCCATGAGCAAAGGTGCGCCATGGTTGACTCTTTCCATGAGAACGCCGAGACTTCCTCGTCAGGACGAAGATGAAGCAAAGGGTATATCGGGTGGTCGGCAACCTCCTGCTTGCCGCCACTGGGCAGCCGTCTGAATACCTTCAAGGGCATTTGAGCGACTGATTCACTTAACACCCTGATACAGCTATAGACTGCCGCCAACCTCATTGCCGTGGTTTCGTTGACCGTTTCTCCTGACGAGACAGCGGGTCCGAACATAGAGACCCACGCTTGGTCAGGGTCTTGTGAGACAAGAAAACGCATTTCAAGTGCCTTGTTAATGAGTGGTATTTTTATTTTCAATTTCTCACCTCTTTCTAAAGCGTTATTATTCCGCGATGGGTGTAAGGGGATTCTGTCTCTCCCTGTTGCCCTATATATCGGGAGTACGCCATAATGGCGGCAATAAGTCCGTCAATTTTGCGCCGTTTCACTTTTGCCGCCTTATCCAGCTTCACGTTGCCCGCAGGATCAGTTACAACCTCGCAGTTTGTGAGCATCCACGTTGTTACCGGATTGTCTCCATGGTGGAACTCACCCGCACATATTGCCCTTTGAATGGCTTTTGTCGGCGGCGACATAGACAAAAATCCCTGACGCATGTCCACGCAAGGGATTTTCTCTGCAATTAAATGGTTTGTTAGCTGTGTGGCGTTATATGGGTCTGTGGCAAGTTCAATAATTTTATAATCCTTCGCCATCTGCCGTATATCTTCTTCGATGTAGTCATAATCAATTACGTTGCCGGGCGTCAGTGTTATATATCCTTCCTTCGCCCATTCCTCATAAGGCACTCTGTCGCGCCTTGCCCGCTCCTCAATGTCGTCTTCAGGCAGATAGTATTTCCAAATTGCCTGTACCGTGCCGTCATCGTTAGGGAATACGGCGCAGATCGCCGAGATGTCGTTGACTGACGAAAGGTCAGCTCCGAGATAACAACTTCTGCCCTTTAAGGCTTTCTCGTCCACCTTACCCGCTGAGGCTTGCCACGTTTCAAGGTCAATCCATCCCTCTGATGAAGATGTCCAGACATTCATACGGAGCCTTAAAAATGCGTTCTTAGATGCGGAGCTGTTCTTAGCTTTGTTACACCGCTCCCGCATCTCCTCTATGTCGATGGTTTCACCCAACGAAGGGTTCGCTTTGATCCAAACGTCTTCGTCTGTCCAGTCATCATCATCGTCAAGGGTATATATAATACCGAATACCGTCTCGTCTTTAACGATACCGTTGAGAATATTCTCAATATAATCGTGCATTTCACGGCAAATAGACTCTCTTGCGACCCCCGCCGTGGTGATGGCTACTATTAACGGCTGTTCCCTTGCGCCTGTCGCCGTGTCAAGAACATCATAGAGGTCTCTTGTTCGATGGGCGTGGAGTTCATCAATAATGGCGCACGATACGTTGAGTCCGTCAAGGCTGTTGTAATCTGCGCTGAGCGGCTCAAATATGCTGACCGTATCCTCGACCGCCAGACTGTCTTTGTAGACCTTAATATATTTCCTGAGATGCGGTGAGGACTTGACCATCTGTTTAGCTGCCGTGTGGACTATTTTAGCCTGTCCCCGCATGGTCGCCGCCGAGTAGACTTCCGCAGCAGCTTCACCGTCCATGTCAAGCATGTATAATCCAATACCCGCCGCCCATTCTGATTTGCCGTTTTTCCTTGCAACCTCTATGTAAGCGGTCCTGAACCGTCTGAAGCCTGTCTTTTTATTCTTCCATCCGAAGATGATATAAGTTATAGCCTGTTGCCAAGGGAGCATGATAAAGTTTTTGCCCGCCCATTTGCCCTTATAGTGCTTATATTGGGTGAAAGCTTTCAGTGCAACTTCGCCCGCATCAGGGTCGAAGTAGTAACCCTTGAGTCCTTTTAAGTCTTTTATATGTCGATCAATTGCCTTTCGTACCCATTTACAGGCAACGATGCGTCCATAATGGATGTCCTGTATATATTTTTCTGCCCACTCCCGGCTATTTTCGTTTGGCCTCCCTTTCTTTACGCTGGTTTTGCCGCATCGCGCCATAGTCATCACCGTCCTCTGTCTTACTTTCGAGAGGCTGTAAGACCCGCCTCTTAGAAGATGGTGTTAACCCAAACTCAGCCTCAAGGCGCAGCAGTTCAGCCTGTGCGTCTCGCATAATGCGCCATGATGGGTTGTAACATTCATTGACGGTATTTTTGTAAAGTGTCAAACCTCTTTCTGCAACATCTTCATACGCCGTGCGATAAACATGTAACAGGTCTATATAACGCATGAAGGCGAGCCTGTCGCTCACCTTTACTACTCCCGCCGAACTGAGGTTATTCCACAATGTTTCTCCGTCAGGGATATACATATATTCGCCGGGATTTTTTCTGTCGATGTCCAGGACAATCGCTTTCGGCTGTTTTTTATGGTGATCCCTACCGCTTAATTCCTTAATTGCGGCGGGCTTCGGCTTTCGCCCTGTTATTGCCATCTTCAATACCCCTTTTCTTAGGCGTTTTGGGCGGAGATAAAAGGAGGGTCGCCGCCGGTCTTATGTTGGGCAGTTCTAGAGATTACAACTACCCCTCCCTCTCCTTCTTCTCTTGTGAAGTCTTTAAATTGTGATGATATCGGCAGAGTGTCTGTAGATTATCAGGACTTGTCAAGTCGCCGCCGTCTTGAATCTCAACGATATGGTCAACTATCACACCCTGTGTCACCCTACCCTCTGCTAAACACATAACACACAATGGATTCTTTTTTATATATGCCTCACGTGTTCTACGCCATCTTGCCGTGTGATAGAACTTATGTCGCTCAGGACGCATGACATCGTAAGACTTGGATAACTTTGCCTTGTTATTAAAGTAGGCCTCTTTATGTGTCTCACAGTAGGCACTCCCGCCATAATCTATAACCTTATTGCATCCGGGATACTTGCAGATGCGTTGCGCTCGTGTTGGCATGGTGCCACCTCCTGTGCAAAACTAAAATTGGATTTTATATTTTGCTAACTTGTGCCTCAACTTGTGCCTATTGTGAAGCACAAGTTATTTTGTGTCTCAATGGTGACACAAAAACGGGCGGCGCACCACAACGATACACCGCCTCGGACTCCTTCCACAGCTAGTGGATGAATAAAAAATGCTCCACTGGTTTTAGTTTCAACACGCCGCCAACCAGTGGAGACTTACAATAAACGGCGTGTGTCCCTAGTGCGTTGTACACCACAACTAAGGCTGAACCCCTTTGTGGGGCCAAATCCCATACCTCTCGATATGGGGGGTTGACCAGTCCCGTCCACTCGGACAAATGAGCTTCAGGTATGCCAGTCAGGGCTTATAAATTATTGCGTAAACCGTACCAGTCGCAATCCCTGTAATATAAGGTGAAATGCGTCATAGCCTACACAAGGGTAATAATCTATTCCTCCCCACGTTGTAATCGCAGAGAGTGTAAGCTAATGTCCGACACTGGGACACTTCAACGAGAGGTGCGGTCGGTTCTGTTGTATATTGCAATAAACTTATATCTATATCCTCCCCATCGTAACAACAACCTTATGCTCCGTACCGCTCATCTCAATCACAGGGCAGCCCATAACTGCGGGCGGGTATCCCTTTGCCGCCGCGTAACCGCTCCCACGTTTAAGAAAAGATCCACTATTGACAAACCACATTGTGCGCTCGGTAACTACATCACATTGCCGCTCAGGCGTGTAAATCATTGAAGGGAACGATACTTGAGCATGGACATGAGCCATACAATAAATATCGCATAGGACTATATGAGACAGCCTTTCAAGGTTATTAACCTTTGCGCCTCGTGTTCTGCCTCCGCCCCATCCATGCGTTGCATATAACGTATAATAAAGCTGTCTGTCATTTTTCTTTTTTGATAAACCAAACTTAAACTTTAACAGCACCTCAATGCCAAAATAAGGCACATCCAACTTATCAGCCAGCATCTCAACAGGCGATATTCCGACCTCTTTATCCGTTCGCCTCTCGTGGTTACCTGAGACTATCCCTAATATTCTCTCCCTGACCGGATGAAGCATTATCGCTGTTTCCTTGATCTGATCGCGTGGATTCATGGTTTCTTCATAGATGTCAGACACAGAACTCTTTGTTGCGTTGTTTAGGATATCGCCGTTTAAAAGAATATATCGGTTCGGACTCTCCTCAACGTATCGGATGTAACGTAGGAAACATTCCCTGTCGAATGAAGCATCTCCAACGTGAAGGTCGGACAACGGCAGAATCTCAATATGATTTATATTTTTATCTAATATCAGGCTGTGAACTCTCAACAGATCACCTCTTTTGTAAAAAATAATGGGACCGGCAATAAACCGATCCCATTTTCGGGAGAGAGGAGGTAGGAGGTGTGTGTAAATTACAAACTGACACAGCGAAGAAAGATGCGCTTGTCCGCCCTTAAGTGTTTGTCGTATTTTCTTACAACTGTGCCAGTAGGTCTGATTTCTATGCAACAAAAAAGCCGCCCTCGAAATGAGAGCGGCTCTGCGTGGTTGTCCACGATAGAATTATAACAGGATAAAAGGTATCAAAAGTCTACAAGTCGTCTACACTATCTTTCCTAGCATCAACTTAGCGAGCCTCTTAATCAGCCTTGGCCGCCATCGGTTTTTCGCTGTAGTCGGCTCAATATGCAGATTAATACATACATCTTGCCATGGCTGCAGCTTGAAATATCGCCGTTCAATAAATTCATAGTCGTTGGGATCAAGTAGGGTGAGGAAGTATGTGATGGGTTCGGTTCGTTTTCTTAGTCTTGCAACTTCCGCATCATCGTCAATTGTTTCGATTGTCCTTTGGAGTGGGCATGTTTCTGCGTTTCCCTGCACTTGTCCTTTGTCGTCAAACGCCGATGGACTTTTTTCGGATATAGCCTCAAGGTACTCAATTCTGCTTCTCAAATCCCTAATATTTGTGTGATAGTCTCTTAAACACCCTTCGACAAACTCATATAGCCTGTTCTCAATTCGCCGTGGCTGGCGATTATATAGCGTCATTTATTCATCTCCTTTATTTCTCATTATTTTTCTTTTCTCGTAAGTGCGTTGTTCCATGAACCCTCATTCTTCCTGAGAACATATCAGTTATATAATCATTAATAGCCTCTCTCTTTTTTGATTGCGCCATTAAATAAAACACCATATAAATCTCTTTACGGGCTTTTTCATTTACTGCTTCTATCTCTGGTTTGGGATGGACTTTTATCCCATCTTCACCTTGAGGATCATAATACCCCAAACCTGCGGTTACGTGTCTCGGAATTTCCATTGTAATTCTCTGTTTCCAATTAGCGCACAACTTAACTTGCCTTAAATAGTAATAGTCATCTGAATCGTGAAAACAGACGATCTCATCACCGTATATTTTTTTATTTTGGAATCCGTGGGCGCAGTTAAGGCAAGAGTTGGTTGTTTGTTCGACAGGCTTTTCTATAAAATTTTGCATTCTTGGCGGTGAACCGTCTTCGATGATTATATCGACATAATAGTTTGAGTCATACATGTTTTATCCCTCCCTCGGATCAATAGTCTTACCTTCTTGCATAAACTTATTAAATGCAGAAATGCACTTAGGGCATAGAATGCAGAAGGGACAACGCTTCAGTTCTTCCATCACTCCGCACCCTCCTTCCCCGCTAAACCGCAGTAGCCGTCAGTTTTTGACAGCATGGGCCGGGGCTTATACTCTAGTCTGCCATCTTCGTTTAAAAAGGTTTCGCATTGATGGTCGGTAATAAATTCCTCGTGCCAACGCCATGCCATGCAGTTATTTGCGTTACATTTTTCTAATTCGTGCGCGCAACACCATTTAGTTTGAGCTTCCTCAATAGTCATTTATTCTTCCTCCCCAAAGTCAATTAACCCTGCTCTTTCTGTTGATCCAATTCTATTTTCCGCAATTTTAATATACTTATGATTAAGTTCTATGCCTAAGTAATTTCTATTTTCTTCGATACAAACACAAGCTGTTGTTCCTGACCCTATAAAGGGGTCAATGACTATTCCGTTAGCTGGACATCCAGCTCTTATACAAGGTCTAATTAAATCCTTAGGAAATGTAGCAAAATGTGCCTCTGAAAATGGTTGTGTTGGTATTGTCCAGACATCTCTTTTGTTGCGATATTCGTAATTATTGACCTTTAGCCCCCCCATCTTAGTTCTTCCTGGACAATTATTAAGTTTAGTACTATCCCTATCTCGTACACTTGTGTCAGGTGATGCTTGCTCCTTAATAGATTCGTTGTCATAGTAATATTTCTGACTCTTGCTTAGTAAGAATATATACTCGTGAGACTTGGTACATCTGTCGGTTACGCTCTCGGGCATTGGGTTCGGTTTATGCCATATTATATCTTGCCTTAAATACCATCCGTCTGCTTGTAAGGCAAATGCGACCCGCCATGGAATACCAATAAGGTCTTTGGGTTTGAGGCCGTCCGATGCTTTTCTAGGAGGAAGTGGAGTTGTGTTTTGTGCTCTATTCCCTGTAACTCCGTTTGGTCCTTGCTTTCCAGACATACATCCAGCCGCATAACTATCCCCCAAATTCAACCACAGCGTACCATCATCCCTCAGTATCCTGCGAACCTCACGGAACACCTCAACCAATCTTTGCACATACGTATCCGGCGTTTCTTCAAGTCCAATCTGTCCATCAACACCGTAGTCACGAAGTCCGAAGTATGGTGGTGAAGTTACGCAAGTATTCACAATACCATCCGGCAACGTCTTTAATACCTCTATGCAATCACCGTTGATAATTTTATTTTTAATCATTCCCCTTCCTCCCCAAAAAGTTTTCCTTGCGAACAGACCTATTTTCAATGCCATCCACGTCATAATTCCAACGCCATGCCATGCACTCGGAAGTGATACAATTCTGCCCGAACGGACACATTAGTTTTTCGGCTCCTTCAACAAGCATAAAAATCCCTCTCCTCCTGCTTCTCCCACTCCCCGCACGAGTTGTAAGGCTGCTTAATCTCATACGTGCGAAGGCAGATTCCGATAACATAGTCCTTAATGCGCAGGTGCTTACAGGTTTTACAGGTTTTTTCTTGGTCTTTTTCTTTATCCATTAGTCATAATCCTCCTCCCTCTCTAACGTTTCCGCGCATTCTGTGCAGACAACGCCAGCGTCTTCTCTTGTATAGAAGTCCACGACTTCAAAACTTGGATCGCCTCAGCAGATTTCACGGTCGCAAAGAACACAGATCATTTAATCGCTGCCTCCGATCTTCAATTTTCTATACAGCCATCTTTTGATCCATTTGATCATTTTTTAGTCTCCTTTTTTGTTTACAGATTTCAAGCCCGCTCGAAGTAGGGGACAATATACCCCCTCTAAAGAGGGGGGTATATGTTTGTCCCCTCACTTTTCGCCTTGCCCCCCTTTTTTGTCCCCTCTTGTCCCCTTTTGTCCCCTCGGTCTGGCGATTATTGCTATTACTAACTTTTTCGAGGGGACAAAAATTTTTGTGCCCTTGTCCCCTTTTGTCCCCTAAGTGCCATTCGAGGGGACAAAATACCATTTGTGAAAAAAGTGCGTTTGTCCCCTAATTGTACTACAATTTTACAATTTTTGTTTACTCTGAATTAACATTGTGCTTATCAGGTTGTTATCAATAACTTGCCATCCGGAGCCTTTAGGTTCGATAATTTCACTGTTAATTAAGTACCCGATGAACCTGTCGGCTTTACCCGGCTTGACCATTTGTTTTGCATTTTCTTCCGTGTTTCCGTCATTCTGGATAAGGAAATCAAGCATCGCCTGCCGGGATACAAAGGGCTTGTGGTCGTCTGACATCTTCTCTCCTGATGCGAACCATGCCCTTTGGAACATCTTCATAAACCCGGCGACCTTACTGTCCTTCTTCGTTTTGACAGGCTCGGAGGATTCAACAACTACCGCGCTTGTGACCTGCTCGCCGTCCTCATCGATCCATCCCGGAATAGCTACGCTTTGGAGATCCAGATATATAGGTTCGGACAATTCAGAGTCTTTTTGTTTTATTTGCTGAAGTGTGATAGTTGAGCTGTTTTTGTCTTTAATAACCGATATCTCAACGTCCAGTGCGCCTCGCCATGCTGATGATCCGCGCCCCCGGTACTTAGCCTCATCGCTGACTCCTGTGTGATGGACAAGCAGAACAGAGCATTCAAACTCCGCCATCAGTCCGTTACAGGCGTTAAGCATTGTCCCGGCATCCTGTGATGAGTTTTCATCACCTGACAAGAAGCGGTGTAAGGTGTCAACAACAATAAGATCAGGGCGGACAGGTAGGCTCCTAACATGGTCAACCACAAGTTGATAGCCTGTCGGCGTGTTCAGCTCGCAGCCGCATTTTGACAGCCACATATTTGTTTTGTGTATATGGTGATAGTGTTTCCATGCGGCTATACGTGCCTTTAATCCCCAATGCCCTTCTCCTGCAAGATAAACCACGTTGCCAGACTTGACAGGCTGGCCGCCCCACTTGGCTATATCTGACGCGATCCGTAGGCACCAGTCCAAAACCACAAAAGTTTTTCCCCCCCCCGAAGGGCCGTGTACCATCAGCAGCGCATTGCTCTGTACCCACTTCTTAATTAGCCAGTTAATAGGTTGGGGCTTACTTGAGAAGGCATCGGCAGATATCAGCCAGTCGCTTGACAGCTTCGGCTTTAACAGGGCTAAAAGGTCGTGACCACTTTGAACATAGTCATTGGCATCTCCGATTATCGGAGGTATAACAACCCGCATTCCCCATCTTTGGGCAGTTTCAGACGCGGCTTTCTGACCTGTTCCGCTCTCATCGTTATCTGCTACGATAACAACATCTGCGGTGGGTCCGTATTTCTCCCGGATAATTCCTGCCACATTAATGAGGTTGCTGGCTGAGTAAGCAAGGTAGACGGCATCACCTGTTGCCTCATGAATTGAGGCTCCGGTTGCGAAGCCTTCAGCTAGGTAGATCGTCTTATTGACCTTGCCCAATACCCAATATCTGCCGCCGGTGGGTCCTCCATCGTGATAACGCTTGACTCCCTTTTGATCGATATACTGAAGGGTTATCAGCTTGCCGTCAGCATCGTAGAGCGGAAGCACCAAACGACCATCACCTGTCACCTTCGCGCCGTGCGGCTTGACTCCTTTCTTTATAAGATATGGGTGGTCGTTGGGTGCGTCTGGGCAGTTATTCCATATAACGCTTGCTGTTTCCGCTATACTTTCTGCTAGTTTTGCCCGCTCAGCTTCGCGTATTGCTTTGGCTTCAGCATACCGTTTATCACGCTGCATGCGCTCGGAAAAGGATAATTCTCGCCCGATATTGGCGCACCATTTCTCGGTAAAACCTGTTTTCCAGTTGCCGTAAGCACCGGCGGGGACACCATCCGGATAGGCTATATACCATGCTGCTTTTTCCCTTTTACCGTCCCCTGAAAATCTATGTATCCTTCCATCAATATAAATTTCAGACGGAGCTTCAAGCCCCGCCTCGACAATTGCGTTAATAAGCTGCGCTTCCGGAGGAATGGACTCCGGGGCAGGGACCCTGAACGGACCGCCTAGCGCATTGCCGATATCTCCTTTCGCCATTCCTCCACCTCCCTGATCGCGCCTTCACAGCCGTAACCGACTATGCATTTATAGTTGTGCTGTTCTAAATAACTGATCCAGTCTTTTTGCTCCGGAGACAAAACACCTCCTTTAATCCGCTTCATCTCGATCCACAAACGCCACTCAGGGATAAACAGATCAGGAACCCCCCTTAATACCCCTTCCACCTTTAACCTACATGCTGTTGCGGGGTTACGTGCGCCGCCGTTCGGGATGGCGAAGATCCTGACGTCTGGATACTTCCGCCTGAACCATTGAACAAAGTTCTTCTGTTCCTCGTGTTCGGTAGGGATGATGTCAAGCGGCATGATTCCACACCCTCGCTGTCACCCGGTAATACTTGCCGTCCCGCTCTTTTGTTATCTCAGTAGGAGCAGGGACAGTGTTCATCGTGCTGACAATACCTTCAAGGTCGTATGGGTTTTCAATTATTACACCCGCTCGCTTGGCAATACCGTGTAAAAGCCGTTGTGCTTTGTCCTGTGCATACCCGCCATGAAGCAGACAGAGGTACTCTGTCACCATTTCAGCCAGGTTGTCAGCGGAGAAATAAGTTATCGTCACCATCTCTTTGCCTGAATTTGACGTGTAGACCCGCCACAGCCAGCTTTTGACCCGCATTGTCTTGCCGTTGCCCATAATGTCATCGTTATGGAGACGGAGAGGTTTAACCTCGGGTGCGGGGAACTCCCAACCACAGGCGGGACATACCCTTGTTGACAGCGTGACGAACTCTTGACAGTTCTCACATACCTTAACTGGTGCTTCTCCGTGTCCCTGTCCCTTCCTGTCAGGTGGTCTGACCGCCGTTATCGGCCCGTGTGTCCGGACATTTCCGGCGAAGTCAAGAACTAAACAATGATCCGTGTGGCTCTTGACTCTCATGCCTCGCCCTGCCATCTGAACATACAGCCCCGGTGACAATGTTGGTCGGCACATCGCGATCAGGTCAATATCGGGATAATCAAAGCCAGTTGTTAAGACATTAGCGTTTGTAATTGCTCTTAAACTGCCCGATTTAAAATTATCTATTATCGCCTCTCTCTCATTCTTTGGTGTTTCTCCTGTAATACAGGCAGTCGGGATATCAAGACTCTGAAGCAGTTCAGCCATCGCATGGGCGTGTTTGACTCCTGTGCAGAAGATGATCCATGCCTTGCGGTCCTCGGCATATTTGATAATTTCACAGGCGACCCGTAGGTTCTGATCCTTTTTGTTAACCGCCCTTTGCAGCTCTGCCTCGATAAACTCACCGCCCCGCTTATTGACCCCATCCGTTGACAGTAGATTATCAGGTCGCTTTGAGCGGAGTGGAGCAAGATAACCATGCGCTAAAAGCTCCTCAATCGAGGTTGGCTCTAAAATGTCGTCAAAAATAGCCGGCTTATCTGTAATGAGTCCATGCCCCAAACGGTATGGCGTGGCCGTCAGACCAATAACCCTCATTGACGGGTTTATCTCTTTCAGGTCACCAATAAACTTCCGATAGCTGCCCTCTGCCTTGTGGCTTATAAGATGCGCCTCATCGACAATACACAGGTCAATGTGTCCGACATTCTTAGCCTTGTGCCTTATTGACTGGATCCCCGCCACTGTGATTGGATAGCCGAGCTTTTTAACCCCCACTGACGCGGAGTAAACACCAACAGGCGCATTAGGCCAGACATTAAGGATTTGTCCGGTGTCCTGTTCGATGAGTTCTTTAACGTGTGTTAGCAGAATTATTTTTGTTTCCGGCCAGTTGGTTAAAGCGTCCTGACATAAAGAGGCGATGATTATTGATTTTCCTGAGCCTGTCGGAAGGTTGAGACATGGATTGCCTTGATTATTCCTGAACCAGTCGTAAAGCTGATTAATACTTCGCTGCTGATATTCCCTTAACTCCAATGTCTCACCTCCCGAATTTAAAGGTTATATCCTCCGTTTTCCATGTGCCGTCAAGGAGTTCTTTTGAGCTATAAACCTGACTGTCAGGCGCACCATTCTTAATTATTTTTCCCTCAACCTCATAGACCGCCGTGAAATCTTCGTCTGAATTTGATACCTTCCACGGCACAAGATCAGGATGCAGCACATGACATTCACAGCCTGTCCGCTGTGCTTCAACAGGTATCTCAGCCTCTCCGTACCTCATACATGTCCACGTGCTGTTGACACGTGCCGTTGACAGCGCACAGGTACGACAGTTTATCTCTTTAGTTATATGGGTATTGAAACAGAAGTCGTAACATGGGCAGAGCTTGCATTGATACCACGAAGGGTCAGCAGACAGCGGCTCAGGGATCCGATCAGATGTTGTTATCCTTGTACCCCTGTTGATAAGGCTTATTGCCGCCGCCTCGTCATATCTGACCCGCTCTGTGTAGATGTGGTCGTTGTCCTTACAGACGGCGACATATAAAGCTCTGTCAATTTTTGCCCCGTTCATGTAAATTTGACATTGCGACCAATGCATAGGTTTTGATTCTTTAACACCTTTAGAAGTAAGATCATTAAAAGATTTAAGGGAATGTGTTTTACATTCCAAAACATGTTTCTTTGTCGGAGCCTCAGGAACCCCGCCGAGAATGATCCCGTCAAGGCTCCCTGACACGTGTGCCCCGAAATCTACCCGCATTTGCTCCGCTCGTTCCTCTACCTCTATACCGATAGAGCGCAGAAGATTTATAATAACAGCCTCTTCACGCTGACCGCGCTGAAAGAGACGGAGTATCCGACCATCGAATTTCTCTATAACGGCCCATCTGAAGATGAGCCAGAGATACCGATCGCATGGATGCCCCAGTAGGGAAGCTCCCAGATGAGGTCTAGGAGCTTCCTGTCCTTCTTCTGCCTTCTTATCTATCAGATTAGCGATAGATATATTAGGCTCGGGGATCTTCATTTCTTTCCAGCCCAGGGCGGAGTGGCGGTCTTACCTGTCGGGGCTGATGATGTCGGCATCGAAGGCATCGTTCCATCAATCGCCTTAAAGCCCTTCACATCGTTAGAGTCGTTGTACTGACCTGACGTGTCTTTTTTGATCGACAGTTTGATCTGTACATCGCGATTGATAAGCTGGTCGGAGTCGGAAATTACCTCAAGCCCTATCGCTCTTGCCAGACTGCCTAGCTGCTGAATACCGATCTGCTCCGCTTGCTGATTCGGATTTGACAGGTTGATATTGCCGTAAATCACCCTTCCTTGGTGAGTGGGTCCGGTAATGTCATAACGGACCTTGATATAAGAGCCTGTACCCGCCTTAGTGCTTTTAACCTCAGCCTCAGTGATCCTTGCGTTGTACCATCCTGCCGGGACCGGCTCAAACCCATCCTGCTCCGGAATATCCTTCACTGTAAAACTCTGTCCAAGAAATGCCATGATTATTTTTCCTCCTTTTCAATTTTGAATGACACCCTGCCGGGCGTTGTTGTAACTGCCTGTGCCAGTTTTTCTGTGACCGAAGGCTCCGCGTCCTTCCATGCCTTCATGTTGATCTCAGGTTTCCATCTGAAAAGCGTTGAAAGGTATTCCTGTAAACCAAACTCATTCGCTAGGGCGGTCAGCCTCTTATCGTCAACCTTGCGTGTAAACGTCCGCTTGACGTTGATTTTGAAGCCGCCATCTTTCATTGTGTATGAGCCTTCCCAGTCCTCCGGGACCTCAAGGCTCTTTGCTATTTCTTCCTCTATTGCCCTCCTTCTCGTTGTCATTTCTGTTTCTGCTGCTTTTGCTTCCATCCACTGCTCGTATAGGTTCATTCTGTTCCTCCTATCTTCCTGATAATTGCGCCGAGATCAGGCTCTTCCCATGGAGATAGCTGGCCGGAGCGGTCTTTCGCTGTCCAAATGCCGTCTGATTCACACATTAAAGCTCGTTGGATGTCGCCGTCTGATACTTTCTCCATGCGGAGAGCAAGTACCTCATCAAAGAAATAGGGCATTTGCTGTGCAAACTTATTGCCGGGCATTGATGGAGAATAAAGAATGCGCCCCATCTCATCTTGTGCCTTTTCGACCTTCGCTGAAAAATAGACGTGCTTACCGGGTAGGTCCCTGAAGGCCCTCACAAGGTCCGCCATTTGGTCGGCCATTTCGCCGTAAGCCTGACGTGGGTCCTTCGCTGTTTTTTTCTCGGCAGACAGCACCACCTCCGCTATCTCGCTGATGGAGTCAAGGGCAACTGATTTATACTTCTTTGCCTCGTCAGAACTTGTCAGCCAGGAATAAACCTCGTTTAAGTCCGCCATTGACTCAATGGCGAAGTACGGCAGGTCAGTCCCTCTGATCGACAATAACCCAGCCTCAGCCGACAGGATAATTGGATCAGGGAGCGTCTTAATAAGGTATGTCTTCCCCGCTCCTGCCGCTCCGTAGACAAGGAGCTTTACACCGCTAATTGATACATCGTTTGTGTTCCTTAGGTTTACTGCCATTTAATTTCCTCCTTCAAAATAGTTACTCAACCTCTCGCAATCTCCCACCGTCAGCAGCTCCCGAAGCTCCTGAACCTTCTTATACTGAGCGCACAGGTCTGCATCGCAGACCATGGCGATTAGAACTGATAACATGGCTAGCACTCCGGTATAGGCAATCTCTTAGGCGCAGTAGCCGCCGTTAGTTTCAGCATCGCACCGTAGGCTGTGAGTATCCGTGATTGTGTGTCCCTGCGCACCTCGTCAAGTTCGTGTGCCTTAACCCTAAAAGTGCGCTCCACCCACTTCTTTTTACTTTTATCGTTGAGTTCTATCTTGCGTGAGGCAAGGTCGATTTTTGTGTTTGCATCAGCAACCGCTAATCCTTCACCTGGAATCGCATAAAGCAGTATGTCAAAATCTCTTTCTAGGGCAGTTCTCCATGCGTTTACTACGGTCTTAAATCGGTGTTGACCTTTTCTAAGCCCTGTCGCTTCTTCAATTTCACTCCACATAATGACATCGTTTTCTTTTGGTTGTGCAAATGTCTCTAAAAGTTTATCCACATCTAGCTTTGTCGGTATTCCCCTTACAACCCTTGTACTCATCTCTAAATCCTCCTTAATTCAGCTGTGAATGTCCCAAACTGACCCGGCTTACTTGGCGAACCCGGCCTCCAATCCCCGATCCCTGCGTAACGCCCTGCGAATGCAAATATAGTGTTCAGCATATCCTCTGTCAGCTGTGGGTCTGATACTGTGATAGTTCCCGATGCTGACCAATTCTCAAAGCGTGGTCTGACCCTGACGTGTTTAGCCGTGCCTATCCTTGCTCGCTTGACGAACAGTTCAAAGCCCAACTTCTCCGCTAGTGCCTCGTGCTTCTCAAAGTCATTCTCATCAGCAAGTGCAAGTATCGGCTCGTAAGGTATCTCTTTACCGTTCAGCTTCAACACCCAACCTATTTCATTGACCAGTATTCCGCTCTGTGTCGCCGCCTTCATACTCCCCCTGCCTTGCCGTGCGGGTGTCTTTGTCCCGCCGTCTCTCAGCATTGACATTAGGTTGTCGCTGTCGATTACAACAACCTTTTTGTTCATCTCATAGAGATAGCCGATCCATGTCCATGCCGGAGTTCTGTCATCTCCCGGTGTACTCAACTTCTTATTTGCCGGGTCTTTCTGCCATTTTGTTGCCCGTTCGCCCCACTTGATATTGTCTCTGTGCATCAGTATCGGACTGACCCCGTTTAGCGTTACTTCGTATCTCTCCATAATTTGTTACCTCCTCTTATTTTGTGTGTCCTCCCTTGAACCTTGCCTTGCCTGACCTCGCCTGGCCCTGCCCAGCCCTGCCATGCCGAGCCGTGTTCCTCGCCATGCCTAGCCGTGTTCCTTGCCTTGCTCACGCCATGCCTTGCCGCGCCTAGCCAAGCCTCGCCTAGCCAAGCCTTGTTCCTTGCCATGCCGAACCAAGCCCTGCCTCGCCGCGCCATGCCCGGCCGCGCCAAACCAAATTCCCCGCCTTGCCAGGCCGAGCCGAGCCAAGCCCAGCCCCGCCTTGTCCCTCGCCCTACCCCTCCATCTCTCGATATAATTTCAACACTGCCTTCGCATACCCTCTCCCCGCTCTCTCCTTACGAGGACCGGCATTGTAAAAACTCAATGCCTTAAGAACGCTGTCAACTCGCCTTGCATACCCCATTAAGATATGCACTCCTGCCGATATATTCACCTCCGCATCAAGTAAGTCCGTCCCGATACCCGCCTTCTCTAAGTCCTCAAGATGCAACGGCATCACCTGACACAGCCCTATTGCGCCGTGGTCTGAGATAGCTGACCAGCGAAATCCCGACTCCTTTAATATCAGAGATAGAAATAGCCGTGGCGTGATCTGTTTCGTAACGCCTTTCTGATACGCGGGGTCGTTGTGGTAACGTTGAATGGTGCGCTCAATGTGCCTATAGAGGTTGTTGGCATCACCTTCCGAAAGTGAAGGGTTGTACTTGCGAATCCAGTTCACCTCTAAGTAATTTGAAGGTTCTGCCGAAAGTGTGATTATTTCGCACTTTTCCGTTGTATTTATGTGATTTACCGAATATGCGTAGATTGCGCCTGAGATAAGTGCGGTTGTTAAAAGTGCGATTTTACCAAGGCAGATTATTTTTCTCCTTCCATTCATGCCATTCCCTCCGATCTCGTCTAACGGCGTACTCCGTCAGGGCGAAAATAATCAAGGCAATTATCAGCAAAAACCATACGTACCAGTCAGTCATCCCACAAAGCCCCCTTTGTTAAATTTATTTAAACAACAATGTATTGAGATATCCCCAATCCTCGCCCGCAGCCGCGGCTGTTCCGAGCGTGAAATAGGCTCAGGCGTGTCGCAGAAAGCCCACTCGCCCAAGCTGAAATCCTTATCCCTCATCGTTCGCTTGTACCCGCCTTCTACGGAGCGGAAGACATAATGGGTTACGTTAAAGCCTTTTTGTATTTCGACTAACTCATAGAGCGGCGGCTTGAGCCACTTATCCTCCCTACCTTTCATGCCAACTTCGATTAAGTACCCTTTATCACCTATTTCCATGGGATTACCTCCCTTAATATTTTTAAAGTTCGCCCCCGCTCCCGCTTCGACCCGCTCGTTGCTCAATCATGGCGGCTCCGCTCAGTACCTCCCGGTCATCAATGCGTGGCATCTTGTCGGTGGGTGACGTGTTCGTTGTTCGATATTCGGTTGTCATGGTGCGGTATTTATATTAGATCATCAGCAGAACAGGCAAAAAACGCGGCTATTTCCTTCAGCTTCTTTATCGGTGGAGTTTGTTTCCCTCGCTCCCACCGTGAAACGGTCGCGCTGCTGACCCCTATTTTTATCGCAAATTGCTGCTGCGTTAATTTTAAGGCTTTTCGCATTTTTTTTATTTTTTCCACTTTGTCACCCCTCCTTTCTTTATATATCAGATAATAGACGCAAAACGCAAATAATACAATGGGACTATAGGCCCAAGATTTATATATTTTAATATTAAAAGATGGGACTATAGACCTATATACATGTGTTGACAACACAACGGATAGTTGTATAATATAAATATCAAATGAGAGGGGCAGAAGCCCACACAAAATAAGAGGAGGAATAAAAAAATGAAAACTTACAAACAGGGCCAGTGGATCAAGGTAGAGTTTGAAAATGATTTTCACAGCACAAAGGCGGTAGGAATTGCAATGATAGTAAGATTTGAGGGGGACTACTGGACAGTAGAATTGCCACTTGCAACAAGAAAAAGAGTAGAAAAAAAGTTGTGTGGATTTAGCGATTGCAGGTGTCAAAAAATCACAAAGGCTATAGCGGTAAAATCAGGAAAAGAAGTTTTACTTACTTATTAAGGCGAAAGGTGCGGGGCAAAACCCGCACTAAATAAAAATACTATAGGGGGACTTACATGAAATTATTGACCACTCAACAAGCTGCCGACCTGCTCGGCATCAACCTCAACAACATCTCGCTCCGATGTAGGCAGGGGAAAATACCTGGAGCAGTTCAGATAGGAGGGCGGTGGTTGATCCCAGAGGAATCACTAGATGAGATCAAAGCCTACCCGGAGAAGAAGAATAAAAGATACAGCCCCTCATAATCGAGGGGCTTTTTTAAAACCTAATCAAATCGAATGTAACTCCAACTCCAATTACAGCCTCACCATTATGGCTCATCCCGACAAAGAAACCGACTCCCCACCGCTTGGCTTTTTCTTTTACCAGTTTTGACTCTAACTGGTAAGTTTTATTTACAAGTTCCTCTGATACTGTTATTAATTTATCTATCTGCTCATCCTTTTTATTTATGGACTGCCATAAGGTCTTTATCTCCGCATCTTGGGTGTCGATAAGTTCAAGTATGTCCCGCCCATCCTCTACCGACATGACATATTGATTATTCTGTAGGCGCACTTCTGCGCTTGCGGTATTGCTCCAACCGCAAATTAAGCTCATCAGCAACAGTATCATCAGACATAACCGCCACACGTTGGACAGCCTCTTGTTTCGCATCTTTAATCACCTCTTTAATTATAATGCGGTCCTTTATGACCTCCTGCTTAATTGTCTGCACCTGTGGGTCAACTGCAACGATAGGCGGGTAGATTGCCTTATAGATGTAACGACCCGCAACGATAATCACAACGATGCTAATGATTATCAATATTCGTTTCGTCATTTACTCCCCCCCCTCCGTAGTATTGACTTTCCTTTTTGACGGTCTTATTTGATTCCCTAACCGCCTCAAATGCCGATGTGCCGTAAGCCCACGAGAAGATAACGCTGTCGAACCAAATCAGCGCAGTTGATGCATTGTCCGGGATATCTCTATTAAATACCCATGCGCCGAATATCATTATTATTGTGATGATTGCGGCAATCATGGCAAGGGGCTTACGCCACGGCAAGCCCCCCCATGCGTAAAAGAAAGCCTTAATCATAGCTTTGTTTGTCCTCATCAACTATGTGATCAAGGCGGTCGATTCTTTTATGCGCGTTACGGGCTGATTCTTCAACCCTGACAAGTCGCGTATCATGCTGATCAATTTTTGAATCTAGAATTGATATGCTTTTTTCCAGCTTTTCAATCGCTCTCTGTAATCCTGATATGCTCTCTTTTAACGGAGAAACGATAAGACATTTCGCAATCCATACGGCAAAGGTAATTATTGCAATATATATTGTGGCGTTCTCCATTGTGATATGCACTCGCGTCACCCTCTTAGAAAGTTCTCGATCCCCGTCGCAATAGCCAACGCCATCACGTTCTGGTTGTGCCTGTCGACAAGAAACTGCTCCTCGTTTGGATTGGTAATAAATCCC
>Ga0209510_1002369_pt1 | contig 19453 bp, 13 predicted proteins | sample BiotimSIPDNA_FD_185749 | JGI IMG/M metagenome (GOLD analysis project Ga0209510, IMG submission 185749) | Anaerobic biogas reactor microbial communites from Washington, USA - Biogas_R1 time_0 SIP DNA (SPAdes) (version 2) | ecosystem: Engineered > Bioreactor > Anaerobic > Unclassified | place... | reverse complement strand
TGGATGTAGATATTTCAGATTCAAGTATCGGAGTTGCAATATCTTGCAAAAAGAATGAACTGGTTGGCACTTCAGAATAATCCACCGGAACCTGCCCCGAAACTTCGGAATCTTCTTCGAACATGAAGGGGTTGATCTGGTTTGCAAGAGTGGGTTCATCATCAAGTAAGTCTTTGGCGTATTTACCATTGTTATCAATTTCTGGTGGGGGGGCTGACATAGCTTCGGTTTGAGAAAGCACATTCCAACCCAGTTCAGCTGCAATGGCTGAAGGTACAGGTAAATCCATATAGACCTTAAGGTCTTCGGGCCAGAGCGGTTTGAAACTGTGATTCGGACCCAACAAGCGGTTCACAACTTGTCCGCTGGCATCGTGGGCAGCGCTCCAATGTAGTTTTTCTACGCCATGGGCGTCGTCGCCGTGCTGGAGGTCGGCAATCGCAGACATAACCTTGATCTGGACACAATTAGCCCAACGAGCTGCATAAATCCCACTGAGTGTTTGCAGAAGGGTGTAATTTCGGTTTTGGCTTACAACCTGCATGTGAAAAATTGCCGGCAGGGCAACCTTCGGGTTGTGAGCCAGTGATTCCATCACCGATTTCTCAGCTGTGGTCAGATCACCAGCTTCATAGGCATTGCGTGCTGCTAACAACGCCGGCAGCCATTCAGAACGGATGGAAGCTGAAGAACTTGTGCGCTGCAAGTATGCTTTGCTCGCTGCAATATCGCTGTTGGATTGGTTGAGCAAATGATCCAGCAGGTTAGTTGCCTCTGTAAATTCGGGATCAAAGCTTAAAACCTTTTCCAGGTTGGTCACAGCCATCTCTGTGTCACCTAAATCCGCCAAAACCTGGGCATAAATAAAGTTAACCAGTAAATCTCCCGGATAGCTGGCTAACCAAATCAAGGCAGCCTGGCGGGCAAATTGGTATTCCCGGTTGGCTAATGCGGTTTGAAGCAAGGTGAGGAATTTGCCTCTGCGGATAATTAAAACTTCTTCACTTTTATGGGCGGAATAGGGTTTCATTTTCGTTTTGGTGCCTCCTGGAGGTTGTTGACCAGGTTCAATGCCACGATCGCGGCTAACTGGCGACGTATGCTTTGGTCAGATGGTGATAATTGAGCTGCCTGGCGCAGCATATATTCAGCATTACGATAATCACGACTTTCTTTGTAAGCTGCGGCTGCCTGTACGTAAGGACGCGGATCTTTTTCGATCATGTCAATTGCTTTGTGATAAACCTCGATGGCGTTGGTGACCTCACGTCGTTCCTGGTAGGTCTGTCCCATCTCGAGATAAGCCTCGATTTGGCTTGGATCGAGCTGGATTGCCTGGTTAAGACGGACAATTGCCTGGTCGAGGTGTCCTTTCAGCCGGGCTATTTTCCCAAGTGAAATCAAGGTTTCTGCGTTGCCCTCATCAATTGCGAGACTGTTTTGGAGGTTTGTTTGGGCTTTATCAAGCAAATTAGCCTCAATCTGATAATTTGCAAGCTGGTTGAGCACGAGTGTGTTATCGGGGTGGGTATCCGCGAGCATCTGGGTTGCTTTTAAAGCGTATCCCGGTTTGTTTTGGGCTTCAATTTCGATTGCAAGAAGGTCAAATGGGATCGTGTCACTCATAATACTTTTAACGGATTGAATGGTTTGGTTTGCCTGGGCGTGCTTGCCTGATTGCATTTGGCCCTGGGCTATTATCAGAAGTGCCTTTGAATGACCGGGGTGGGAGAATAATACCTGATCAGCGACTTCGACTGCGCGATCAAATTCTCTGCGAGCCAGGTGTGATTCGGCAATTGATGTCATATAAACCGGATTCTGTTGATCAATCTGATGTGCTTTTTGCCAGCACTGGATCGCGACCTGGTGTTCCCCAAGTTTCTGATTAATCCGCGCCAACGAGTCAAGCGCATCGGGATTTGAGGGGAACAAGTCCGAGGCTTTACCAAAGTAATCCTTGGCGGCGTGATAGTCTTTTTCGAGTAATTTCACATCTCCGAGCAACTGCCAGTAGTGGGCAGTTTTGGGGGATATCCGGATTGCTTCTTCAAGGTGGGCTCCTGCTATTGGGTATTTACCTACATCCTGATACATGTTTGAGGCAAATGCATGCCACTCTGGCTCATCAGCCCAAATTGCGAGCGCAGTTTCCATTGCCTGGGCTGCCTTTTCAGGGTCCTGCTGCAGGGCGAATGCCTGGATGGCATGAAGCGTCGGGTCATCCGGATGAGCTTTCGATAATTCTTCTGCAGTTTTGGCACTATATAACGGGTCCTGATGTAAACTCATAATCGCTTTTTGTTTGCGTACTTCCGGGTCTTTTCCAAAAGCTTTCATAATATCTTCGATACGCTCTGGCTTTACCAAAACTGAGACGACGGAGGCAGCCTGGCGTGGGTTCAGAATCAGCTGACCCATATCTTCGTCCTCATCCCAATACCGATTAAATACTGCTTGCCCTGCTTTAAGATCTGGTAACAAACCCGATGGTTTCAGGAAGCGACCGGCAAGAGCTATTTGGTCTTCCAATAAACCAAGCGGATCATCATCTGAATAGAGTTCTGGAATGTGCTGTGTTATATGTAGCAGCATGGCATTGTTGTACTGGCGTTGATTGTCACCCAAATAGGCTGCTAAAAGCTGGTTTGCTATTGGGTTCACACGAACGATTTTCAGACTTTGGCGCATGCTTTCATTTGCCAGTGCCCAATCCTGAACTTCCCATGCAGCAATAAAAGTCATTAAATCAGCCCCAATTGAGTCAAAATGCTGATCGACAACAAAGGTTTTCTCGTTTTCCATACTGATTACCGGGACAGATTTTTTGAGTAATTGCTTTGCTTTTTGGGGATCGTTTTGCCTGGAAGCAAGAATCGCTTCAGTTGAATTCCGGAAGATGGAAGGCTGGTCTTTTGAAATGAAATATTCCCAGAGCATACTCAATTTCTGGTCATCGTTTTGAACTGCCGCATCAAGAGCGAGTATGCGGACAATTGCCTGCGTAGCTTCTTCACTTGTTCGATCAGGATTGAGCAGGTCAAAAGCTTGTTCAAGCTTTTTGCTGTTGCGCAGACTCAAAGCCAGACCTGCCTGGAAAATTAACACCCCGGACATTTTTGGATCTTCTTTTTGAGCCAGATCAGCGTGTTTTTGTGCTGCTAAGAGATCACCGGTTATCCGTTCCAAACCAGCCAGGCGGATGTAGAGACCAGCCATGGTATAGGGTGGGAAATCCACGCTTGATTTACTGTATTGCTGGCTGTTAAAACAAGCCTGATCACCAGCAAATTCAATCCTTTGGAGAAGCTCTTTCAGGTTTTCATGCGCGGCGATGAACTGACGATTCGCGACCTGTACATCGCTGAGCAACAAGAAGTAACAAGGATGGCTGCCCAAAGAATCCTGAATATCGTCAACAAGACGTAAAGCCGCAGGAGCATCCCCAAGACGTAAAATCGAATAAACCAAATCCCGGGAGAGGTCAAAATCGGGAAGAGGATTGTCAGAAATTGCTTTCAAAATGACTGCTGATGCTTCTTCTGTTTCGTTTAGGTTGAGATAAAGATTGGCGATATCGATATATACTTTGGTCGTGATTGAATCGAGCTCAAGCATATTATTGATGCAAGCTTTTGTTTCGGGGAGGTCATCCAGGTGAGCGTATGTGCGGGCTAAAGTGAGATACAGGCTCTGGTTATCCGGTCGTAAGTGGATTGCATCTTTGAGAACCTGGATAGCCTCCTTTTCATTACCCAAGCTGTTCATAAAATCACTGAACCAAAGGATGTTATCGACATCGGAGGGAGCAATTTGGATGGCTGCCCGAGCAGTGATGAGTGCTTCTTCTTCTAATCCTGAATCTGCATAGGCGTTCGCCAGGATATGGCGGGTATTGAGATGGTCAGGATTGATTAGCATGGCTTCTTGCAACGAGGCAAGCGCAATGTCGTTTAGTCCAAGCCTGGCAGCAGTCTTGCCAATTTGAAGCTGCAGATGATGATAGGCACGGGGAGTTTTTGCCTGGGGATCGTCGAGCAAGCCCAGGTAGGAAGCATAGGCATCTTCATTCAAACCATTGGCTGTCTTGAGGTCTGCTGTCAGCATCAGGAGGTCGAAGTCAGGGAATGAAGCTGGTGGTCTCGATTGGATTGCGGTGAGAAGCTGGTTCAATTCTGCCAGGTTGCTACCGGGATGTTTTTCGTTCAAACGCAGCAGTGCGTCGGCGTATGCTTCAAGCGCTTCATCTCGTTTTAACGATTGCCAGGCAAACTTGAGCATCGTTTGGGCAGTATCCGCTTCATCATTTGCCAGGGCAACTTTTCCCAGGATCAATGCAAGTTCAGGATCACTGGCGTAATCTTCTTCCAGTGGGGCGATCAAATCCCAGGCTTCTCCAAGATATCCTTGTTTCAGCCAGGCTTCGGAAAGCAACTTGATTGTTTCCCGATTTTCAGGGTCAGATTGATTGGCTTGTTTCAAAACAGAGATTGCGTCTGTTGTTTCTTCATTTTCGAGATACAACTTTCCCAGTGCTGTCAGGATCTGAGGTTCTCCGGGCAGGGCGGCTTTTGCTTTTCGCAGAGCCAGCTTTGCCTGTTCCTGATCGCCAAGCTCCATCCAAATGCGGGCGAGCGAGGTCCAGCTGGTTGGTTTTTCAGGGGCAACTGCAGAAGCTCGTTCAAGCAGGGTCACTGCCTCAGATTTTTGCCCCGATATGATCAAGGCGCGACTAAGCAGTACCAAGGCTTCCCCATCAAGCTTGTCTTTGGTGAGATAGTTTTCTGCGATGGGGATAGCAAGTTCAGGCTTACCAGCTTTGATGGCGATCTCTGAATAAGTCAGAAAATCATCCCGATCGACAAGGTTCTCATCTGCAATGATTTTTTCGTAGACCTCGAGCGCTTTAGCGTCTTGTTGAATCTGCGAGTAAAGTCTGGCAAGTTCTTTGTTGTTTTCTTTGTTTTCCGGTTCAAATGTTGCTAATAAGACCGAGGACTCTATCGCCTCATCAAGATTGGCGAGCCTTTGATCGATCTTTGCTGCCAGCCGAATCGTTTCGATGTCATTTGGCTTCTCTTTCAAAGCTTTGTGGATAAAATCCGAGGCGAGGTTATATTTTTTCTGATTAAAAGCATAATCGGCTGCTTTGAAATTGTCGCTTATTTCAGAAAAGCGCGATTGATAGGTGGGAAGGCTCCTTTTACTCAAGACATTATCGAGGGCTTCAAGCACCTCGTTGGTCTGCTCGCGTAACTCCGGGTAACGCAATGCCAGCAAGGCTGTGGTCGCTTCGTCCGGGTTTTGGTTGATCAGGTCAAGGGCAAAATCAGGTTCTTTTTGTTTTACTAAAAATTCCGCATATTCACGGCTGTGGCTTGAATTTTCTGGTTCAAGCTGCAGAATTTCTTCCCAAAGTTTACGAGCTTCTTCGGGATTAATCGTTTCAAATTCAAGTGCCAGTCGACGGAGCTGGTTTGCCTGGTTGTGTTTGATTACTGTGATTGCCCCGTCAAGCTCCTGCCTTGCCTTGTCAGATTTTCCTGCATACTGGCTTAGCATGGCGAGATATTGGTGGTTTTCAATTGCTTTTTGAGAATTTAAAATTTCTGTTTCAGCTTCTCTATTATTTTGCTGGATCAAAAAACTGTTGGCGAGTAATTCGAGAAGTGAACTGCCAAAATTCTCCCTCAGATTTCCTAAAACGGTAACCTGCAATTCCAACGGGGCTTCTTCTAACAAGTGGGATAGAAAATTGAATTGTTCTTTTTCGCTTAAGAGCGTTGATTTGACCAGGTCGACCAGAAAACCAGCGGTTTCTTCCTTGGTCAATGTGGATTCTTCCAAAGCGATTGCTCGCAAGGCTTCATCAGCATCGGAACAGAGCCAGGATAAAGACAACATGGCTAGTTTCCATGATGAAAGCGAACTTTTACCCTCGTCCATATAGCTGGATAGTCCATCCCAGGATTGATGATTGACTCTGTACTGGCGAAGCATGAAAGCAAGGCTGGCTGCGTCACGAAGGTTTGCAGGTTCCAGCCCGGTCAGGCGGACAGTTTCCAGAACTTTGGTGGCATGTTCGTTGAACTCTCCCGGAATCGGGTTATTCAAATCGCGAAAATCATTACTGAGAAAAACTGGATCTATGAAGGCGAGAGACAACAATCCGGGCTGCCAGTATTCCAATTGCGAATCAGCGAATTCCAACCAGCCAGCTGGCAGATCGTGATATGACAATTCTTTCCATAACAGCGGATTATTGCGATAAGCAGCGACAATGCTACGAACTGAATCTTTATTAAAACGAGCCCCCAGTTCTTCAAGCAGCTTCTGATATGTCATTATGCCTCCGTTCGCCCCTGCTTATGGTAAAGCAGCGATGAAGGGTTTCACAAAGTAATAAGCCGCCGCAAAAATTACCACACTGAGAAAAACAAGGAAAATGCCAATTCCGGTATTGGTTTTCGCAAGATCATTCAGAGAACTGATCAGCAACGAAGCATTTCCAACCAGTCCGGAAACGCCATCAGTAATGCCTTTGTCTGCCAGTCTTTTGGTTGAATCAGCGATCGTCTGAATATTCCTGCTCATTGCTTGTTTGGCAAGGATGACGATACTTAATACCAGGCATGCCACACCCAGGAAAAAAAGCGCAACCGCTACGTAAAGAACTATTTGATTTCCGCTATCAAACATAAAAACCTCCAATAGAATCCTATTAGAGGTCATGTTGCAACTACTATGCCAAAGGAAGCTTTCCTTGCCCTGAATGTAACGTTGGAGAGGTGACATCGCGGGGGAGGTGACCGAGATCGATGGCTTCTTCGTCGCAAAGCAGCATGGCACGCTCGATGGCGTTGCGGAGTTCACGAATGTTGCCAGGCCAGTCGTAGTTAATCAAGGCTTCCATCGCCTGGGGGGTCACATCGAGGACGTTTGAACCCATTCTCATGTTGAAATGCTGCAGGAAATAGCCTACAAGGTCCGGAATATCTATTTTTCGTTCAGATAGAGACGGTAAATCGAGGTCAACAACTTTTAACCTGTAATACAGGTCTTCTCTGAACTCGTGGTGTGCGATCATTTCTTTCAGATTGCGGTTTGAGGCAGCCACAACCTGGACATCTACTTTGATTTGTGAGTTACCACCGACCCGGCGAAAATACCTTTCTTCAAGGGCTCGTAAAAATTTTGCCTGCAGGTCCATTGGCATGGAAGAAATTTCATCCAGAAATAATACGCCATCGTCTGCAGTCTCCATCAGACCATTTCTGCGGTGGGTTGCTCCGGTAAAAGATCCCGATTCGTGACCAAAAAGCTCAGATTCGAACATTGTTTGCTGGATTGCCGGGCAGTTAACGTCGATAAATGGTTTTGTCGATCGGGGTCCGCTTTCGTGGATGTAACGAGCCAGGACTTCTTTACCAGTACCAGTTGGACCGGTAATGAGCACAGAAACAGAGGCTTCGGCTGCCCGGCGCGCCATCTCGATGATATCCTGCATATGCTGGGTTTTACCTACGATGAATTTGTCCAGACTGGCTTTGCCGCGCAGATGGTTTAACTCGCGGCGCATTGCCACAACCTCAGATGCCCGTTTGACCGACTTCTCCAGCTCGAGTAAATCGAGGGGTTTTTCCATAAAATCCTGGGCGCCGTTTTTCATTGCCTCAACAGCCATGCTCACTTCACCGTGAGCAGTAACGATAATTACCTGTGGACGTTTGGGCAACCTGGAAGTCTCAGCAAGCAGATGAGGACCATAACCATCAGGAAGACGCACATCGAGGATGATAATATCCGTGCTATCCTGATTAATAATCTTTCGGGCGTTTGCCAGCGTGCCAGCCTCCATCACTTCGTACCCCTTGGAACGCAAAAACTCTGCCACCACCATGCGGGCGGTTTCTTCATCATCAACTACTAATACCGATGCTGCCATCTACACCTCATTCAACTATTGGAAGCAGGACATGGAACATGCTGCCTCCTGGAAAACTTTCAACAAATATATTACCTTCGTGTGCGCTGACGATCCGTTTCGTGATCGCCAACCCTAACCCGGTTCCACTCGATTTGGTTGTCAGAAAAGGCTCAAAAATGTGACCAATCACGTCATCCGGAATGCCTGGACCTGAGTCGGCGATTATTATCTCACATTGTGGTGGACTGGTTTGTGGATCTGCAGGGTTCATTTTTACGTTCAGACTGCCGCCTTTTTCTTCCATTGCCTGAATCGCATTACTGATCAGGTTCACAAAAACCTGCTCAATTGCCCTGGGGTCCGCTTTAACCAGCATGCGACCAGAGGAGCTGTTAAAGTTATATTCGATATTGAGACGGGTCATGCGTGGACCCCAACGGTCGAGAATTGAAGGGATCATTTCAGTCAGGTCGACCGGCTGAATCTGATATTCAACTGGTTTTGAAAATGTCAGCGTCGATTTAACCAGGTGGGTCAGGCGTGTGCAATCGTTCTGCAGTCTGATGACCAGATCTGCGTAAGGAGCATCTGGCTCCATTTTCAATCCGATTAGCTGAAGACCAGTAGAAATGCTGTTGATCGGGTTGCGCACTTCGTGAGCAAAGATCGCGGAAACTTCTCCTAAAAATGCGCGTTGTTCCAATTGTTGGGAATGTTCGCGAATCTTCTCGCTTTGGCTCAGGTCACGTAAGATGAGCACGATACTTTTGACGACCTTCTTCTCAACGACAGGCAAACATAAAACCTGCGCCGGGAAACAGGCACCTGCCCGGTTGTTGAGGTTGAGGTTGTCTCCTACGATGCTTGGGATGCCTTGTTGTGCGCTTTTGTAAAGCGTGGAAAGGGTCTCGTTACCAATGAGAACCATATCGGCTTTTTGCTGAAACACTTCAGAACTTGCGTAACCCAGGATCGTTTCAGCAGCCGGGTTCATCTCTGTTATTCTCAGATCTGGTGTGAGTATGATGATGCCTTCCTGCAAATTCTCAGTTATTTTTTGTTGGATAGCCGTGATGTGACGAACATTTTTCAACGTCTGGCGAGCACTCTCGAGAGTTGATAGGTTCTTAATTACAGAACTGCAATGCGCAGATAACAGCGAAAGATATCGCAGGTCCTCGTTGCCAGGGGGTGTGCCGTGTCCAGCCAAAAGCAAAAGCCCATCAGGCATGGCATCAATCAGAATCGGAACCGAGACAAGGTAGCCAAGCTCAGCTTCCTCAGCTACGTTTTCAATTGGAGTCTGGACTGGTTTACCCTCACGCCAAAGCGTCGTGCCAGAAAGAAGTGCGAGATCGGGAACGGGGATACTATCTGGGAAAATATCGTCTTTATTGGCAGGGAAAGAGCGGAGAAGTTCGTCTTCAGCCCGGTGATAGACCATCAAGACTTCTGGCTTAAACACCCGTTGGATAATTCTTATTACCTCTTGGTAAACTGCCTGGACGGTTCTTTGTTCACCGATTTCGGTCAGTAGTTTCAGGTTGTCGTAACGGTATTCCTGGTCGAGTAAATCCTGCCTGATCGGGTTTTCTTCTTCGGTTGGGCTGCAAACAAGGAGTACAACCTGGTTCGTCGGGCTGAGCGAAACGACTTTAAGGAGCACAAACAGAATCTGACCAGATGCAGTTTGAAGCATGATCGGCCGGGCTTCACCCGTTGTGGGGTTGGTATCGGGTTCATCTGGCATGATCGATGCCAGTCTAAGAGACTGCAGATCGGTATGGCTATAAGCGGTTAGATTCTGAAAGGCGTTATTGGAACTGAAAATGCGGTCTTCTGCTCGCAGATATACTAATGCCGGCTCAGGAATAAGGTCGATTACGCGGGGAATGTAGAGCAGACTCTGGGCGTTTGGGTCCACAAGTTACCCCATTATGTTGGAACTTTTTTGGCGGAGGTGAGCTGGCAGGATGCCTTCCATCGAACGATATTTCGCCACAGTTCGGCGAGCAATCGAAACGCCTTCTTCTTCCAGGCATTCTTTAATCTCAGAATCGCTCATCGGATGGTCTTCGTTCTCGATCATTTCCTTGATGATTGTTCGCAGGGAAAGGCTGCGGTCAAAAAAGGTAGCCATCGGCACAATTCTCTTGTTTGGCAGTTGGATGGTCTTTCCGGATACCGCCCTTGAGATTGTGGATTCGTGTAATCCTAATTCCTGGGCGATCTGAGCCCTGGTAAGAGAAGCCATGTTTTTATCGCCACCTATGATGTAGTCTTTCTGGATCACGACCAGTTTCTCGAGCAGCAATTTCATCGCATTGGATCGCTGCTGGATGCACTTGATCAACAGAGAAGCTTTTTCGATGTCACCTTTCCAGATTTCTGCCTGGTCCTGGTCTACTGATTTCATGGAGTCTTTAAACAACTGGTTAACCCTTAACGTCCCCCGAACAGGCAGGATAATTTCGACAACCAGGGGATTTCCCGGTTTGTCGTTCAGGTAATAAACCAATACATCCGGTTGATGAAAAACCTCCGACCCGCTTGTGCTCGGGTTGCGCACGTCCCCCCAATAAGCGCGGGCAGGGAAGGGGTTCAGGTTTTCGCTTATGAAATTTGCCACAGCCTGGACCTGGCGGGTGGTTGTTTTAAGGTTTCGTGCAATATCTCCGAAGTGGTGTTGGCTGACCTGATGCAGATAATCCTGCACAATTTCCCGGGTCAGATCAGGGATGTCGCTGACTTCTGTAAGGCTATCAATCTGGGCTAACATTGCTTCGGCTGGGTTCGCAGAACAGACCCCCACCGGATCGCAGCGCTTGAGCATTGCGATGACATCTTCAACTTCGCTGGGTAGGCGGTGATGGTAACGTGCAATTTCCATGACCGAAATTGTCAGGAGACCGTCTTCATCAAGGTGGCTGAGAATATATGCAGCCAGCATGCGGTCGTCGGTTTTCAGTTCTCCGGCTACTTGTTTGAGGACGTATGAGGGGAGATCGACGCTCTCGGACGCATAAGGTTCGTCTGGGATTTCGTTGCTGCCAGAGCTGATGCCGGTGTAGAAATCTTCGCGGGGAGAAATGAAGACAATCGGCTCATCGGAAACTTCAGATTTTGGTTGACTGCAGATAGGGCAAGGACCACTGGGGGGGAGCAAACGCTTACACATCGGACAGCGTCGTTCCTCAACCAATTCTAATGCGGGATTTTCAGCCAGTTCCGAATCGATTTTCTGTTGAAGTTCGGCTGCTGTAAGGCTGAGAAGTGTCATGGTCTGTGCCAGATGAGCAGAGGTGTGGATAGTGGTTTGCTGCCATTGGTTTTGTAGCATTTTGACCTCGTATAAGCAAGGCTGCGGACGCAGGTTTCAGCCCTCTTGCAAGAATTATACCAGAGGAATTCTATGAAAACTTCCGATGAAGATATCAACAATTGTCATTCCTGGCTTATAATCAAGAAAAAACAAGGAGAGTGCGATTAAGTACTTATGAAACAACCATCAAAGACAGTTGCTAATTTGAAACCTTATTTTTTTGCCGGTCTGAAAAGCGTCATAGCTGACCTTCAGGAAAAAGGTGTGGACGTGATTCGCCTGGATATGGGCTCACCCGATCTTCCGCCTGCCAGTTTTATTATCGATACATTAATTGAATCAGCAAAAAACCCCAAAAAACATGGCTACTCACCGGCTGGTGGGTCTGCTGGTTTTCTTAAAGCTGTGAGCACCTATTACAAACGTCGCTTCGATGTTGATATCGACCCTAATACCGAAGCCCTGGCTTTGATTGGTTCAAAGGAAGGTCTGTTTAACTTAAACCATACCATGTTAGACCCTGGTGACATGGTTTTGTTGCCCGATCCTTATTATCCGGTTTACCTGGCTGGGGCTCAGTTGGCGGATGCCCGTTACCATTTCATGCCCCTCACCCGAGAAAACAATTTCTTGCCTGATTTTGATGCTATTCCTGAAGGTGTTGCCAAAGAAGCCAAGATCATGTGGCTCAATTATCCCAACAACCCCACAGGCGCGGTAGCAGATCTGGGTTTCTTCAAAAAGGCTGTAGCATTTGCTAAAAAGTATGACATTCTGATCGCACATGATGCCCCTTATTGTGATCTGTGTTTTGACGGTTATGAAGCTCCAAGCATCATGGAAGTTGAAGGCGCAAAAGACGTTGCGATAGAATTTAACTCACTATCCAAAACCTACAATATGGCTGGCTGGCGTATTGGAATGGCTGTCGGTAATCAAAAGATCATTAAACTGCTGGCAAACTATAAAAGCCAGATCGATTCATCTATCTTTATGCCCATTTTGGATGCAGGGCAAGCAGCCCTGACCTCCGACCAGGCATGGCTGGAAGGTCGGAACAGAATTTATCAGGACCGTCGGGATGTGGTTTATCAGGGACTGAAAGAAGCTGGGTTTGAAGTTGAACTACCAGAGGCAGCGCTTTATTTGTGGGCAAAGTTGCCGCCCAAATTCGACGACCCGGTTAAATTTTGTGCCGATTTGCTCAATGATACCGGTGTCAGCATGACTCCCGGCGTGGTATATGGTGCCAGTGGTTCGGATTACATTCGTATTTCCATTGTCATCCCAACAGACCGGATCGTTGAGGCGATTGAACGAATGAAAGTCTGGATAGAACAGCAATAAGGACGAAAAGAAAACCAGCTTGAATTACTTAACTGATCAAAAAAACGAGAAAGCAATCATGGTGGGTGTCAGGATTGGACCTCAGACCCACCAGAGTTTATCTGTTGACGCAAGTTTGCAGGAACTCGAGTTGTTAGCTGAGACTGCTGGTATCGATGTGCTCGGATCGGTCGCTCAGAATCTGAACAATCCTAACTCACGCACTTACATTGGAAAGGGCAAGCTGGAAGAGTTGAAATTATTGGCAGAAGAGCTGGATGCCAAAGTAATCTTATTCGATGACGAATTGTCTCCCCGTCATCAACGGGAACTGGAAAAAGAATTCCCGGGCGATTATAAAATTTTGGACAGAACTGCCCTGATTCTGGATATTTTTGCACAGCATGCTGATACCCGCGAGGGTATGCTGCAGGTGGAGCTGGCACAATATAAGTATCGGCTGCCAAGATTGACGCGAGCCTGGACACATCTTGCCAGGCAAGCTGGCGGTGCTGCCGGACGCAGCGGAAGTGTGGGCGGGGTGGGATTGCGCGGACCGGGTGAAACTCAGCTTGAAGTTGACCGCCGCGACATCGGAAAACGGATCGTCAAGCTGGAGGACGAACTCGAAAAAGTCAGAGAACATCGGACGCGCCACCGTAGTCAGAGGCGCAAGACGAACATCCCGGTTGTAGCGCTGGTAGGTTATACCAATGCGGGGAAGTCAACCCTGCTCAATGCTCTGACCGATGCGAAAATTTATGTTGCCGACCAGCTTTTTGCCACTCTGGACCCGACAACCCGACAATTGGAGCTTCCGACAGGGGAGACTGTGCTGCTGACCGATACGGTCGGATTTATCCAAAAATTGCCGACTGACCTGGTGGCAGCCTTCAGGGCTACGCTGGAAGAAATAGCAGAAGCTGACTTGCTGCTGCATGTAATCGATGGTTCTCACGAGAACGCTGAAAACCAACGCACAACTGTTCTGAAGACACTTGAAGAAATTGGGGCTGGTGAAATTCCAATCCTGAATGTTTATAATAAGATCGATCTACTCGACCCCCAAAGCTTGGAGCAAATAAAAGATACCGCTGACCCGCTATCACTTTTCATCAGTACCTGGGAACGGTCTGGGTTCGACGAATTGACAACAGCGATTTCCGCGGGCGTAATGCAGGGATTTGAACGAGTGCAGGTATTGCTGCCTTATAATTTGGGCAGGCTGGTTTCAATGTTCCATGAAAAAGGACACGTGGAAAGCCTGGAACACAGCGAAGATGGAGTTTTTATTACTGGCTTGCTGCCGGTGCAGCTGCTGAGTTTTTTTGATGAATATTTGGTGGATTAAAAAACCAGGCGAAAGCCTGGTTTTAGTTCTTATGTTGAGAGTGTAAGTTATTCTTTTTCGATGGTGATAACTTCACGACCCTGGTAGTATCCACATTTGGGGCAGACACGATGCGGCAGGCGAGTTTCGCCACAATTGGGGCAATTCACGCTGGCGCTTGCTTTCAGGTGGTCGTGAGCACGCCGACGGTCGCGCCGTCCGGGGCTTACTTTTCTCTTCGGTAATGGTGTCATCCTAAACTCCTAACTTGCACTCGTAATATTAACCTATTTAGTTTACTCAATAAATACAGAAATTGCAAGGTTTTAGCAGGTTTTTGTTATTCTCCAGCGAAAATGTCATCCCCCTAAATCACCAGCGATTATGTCAAAGAAAACAAAAAGCCGGGTTTATTTTCGCCCGGCTTAGAATGGTGAACACTAATAGGTTAGAAAACCCGAATGGCAATTTCTGCCGGAGCTGCGAGCAGGCGATCCAGTTCGGGATATAGCTTAACAAGTGTGAGTGAGAAGCCCATCATTTCAAGCGAGGTACAATAATCGCCAACGTAGTTCCTCTTCACCTTGAGTCCCCGTTTTTCACAGAGTTCATGTGCATGCCCATAGAGAATGTAGAGTTCGGAAACTGGTGTTCCGCCCATGCCATTGATCATCAGGGCAACTTCATCACCTTCCTTGTAAGGCAGGTCGTTGGCAACAGCTTCGAAGAGCTCATCAACAATCTTATTGGCTGGAGCGAGTGGGACTCGTTTGCGTCCTGGTTCGCCATGGATGCCAATGCCGATTTCCATTTCGTCTTCCGTAAGTTCGAAAATGGGAGTGCCCTTTGCAGGTGGGGTGCAGCCGGTGAGTGCCATACCCATTGTTCGGGTCACTTCGACCACCTGGTTACCGATGGAAACAAGTTCTTGCAGGTTTTTACCTTCTTCTGAAGCAGCACCGCAGGCTTTCATCACGAAGAAGTTTCCAGCAACGCCACGGCGACCGACAGTGTATAGACTGTCTTTCACTGCAACGTCGTCATTGATAACTACTCTGCCAACTTCGATGCCGTCCATCTCAGCCAATTCCTGACCCATATCGAAGGACATCGTGTCACCGGTGTAATTGTTTAGCAGGTGAAGCACGCCCATCGGGCCAGCGACCAGTTTGGTGGTCTGATAGACAAAATCAGCGGGAGGGGCAGCAAACACGTTGCCGGGGCAAGCAGCATCCAACATACCTTTACCGACAGTCATCACATGTGCCGGTTCGTGACCAGAGCCAGAGCCCTGCATGATGGAAACCTTGTTATCCATCGGGATGTCTTTGCGCATGATCAGGTTGTATTCAGGGATATATTTCAAAGTATTTGGATTGGCGAGGGCAATGCCTTTGAGCATTTCAGGTACAAAATCTTTGGGATCGTTTACAAATCTTTTCATTATGTTCTCCTTTTTTAATGAAAAAACTATGCTCTCCAATCTTCGTTGAGAGCTTTGATCATGGTTGCAAGTGCAACCGAGCCGGCATCCAGGGTGCCAATGCTGCGATCACCAGTGTATGCTGCGCGACCACGCTTAGCAAGCATTTGTCGGGTGGCTTCAGCTGCTTCGGCTGATACCTGTGTGGCAATTTCGAGAATCTCGAGGTCTGTTTTGCCTTCATTGATGGCGGTTTCAATGGAATCAGTTGTTGGAATAAGCGTGTCAAGGTAAGTTTTATCTCCCAGATCACAATTTCCCCGTTTCTTAATTCCTTCAATTACCGCGCGTAAAACCGGGACAACATCTTCTCTTTCCGCTTTTTCTTTCGTGCCAAGTGCCATTCCTGCCCGAAGGAAGGTGGTCCCCCAGATTGTTCCAGAGACGCCTCCAACTGAGCCCATGATAATTTTGGCAACTTCCTTGAGGAAAGTACCTGGGTTTGTGTGGTCGATATCGTCCCATTTTTCAATTACTTTTTCGAAACCTCGAGCCAGAGAGTAGCCAAAATCCCCATCGCCAACTACGGCATCGAGTTCTGTAAAAAACTGCTCATTCTTGAGAGCAGTGTCCGCAATGGACTTGACTACAAATTCAACATCTTTGGTCATAGATTAATTTCCTCGGTTCGTTTTGACTTGAGTATTCGTATAAAAATCTTCGTTTTGACACCTCCCATTTTCACAGCATTAGTCGAACATATGTGTTAGTTGCTGAACGTGTAAGACACCGTCATAATCGGGAATATCTCCCTTGATAAGCTGCCCCCTCTCTCCATCTGGATCACCTAAGTTGGTCACGATAACATCTGCATTGGTTAAATCTTCACGCTGAGTATAGAAGTTGCTGGTCGCGATCACACGAATCCCAGCTGCTTTGGCAGCCAAAACACCATTGTGAGAGTCTTCGACCACCAGGCATTCTTCGGGTCTAAAGCCGGTCTTTTCAAGTGCGAGGAGATAGATAGCAGGGTCTGGTTTCTTTTTGGAAACAATATCACCGGCAAGCACAAATTTAAAGGGGATATCCTGCAAAACGTTGTAGGCAATTGCATGGGCAGCGCGTTCATTTGAGGTAGTTGTGACAGCCAGGGTAAGACCTGCTTCCACACCTTCTTTCATAAAACGGTGAATGCCCGGTCTCAGTGGCAAACTGCCGGTTTCAATCAGTTCAATAAAACGATCGGTCTTATAGGCATGCATCTTCTTTAACAGATTATCGACTTCTTCATCATCAACTTCAACACCGAAGCCGCGGGTTTTTAGATGGTGCTTCATGCGTTCTTTCCCGCCGCCAACCTGGAGCAATTCGTGATAGTACTCAACATCCCATTCAGTATCGAACCCCATGTGTTTGAAGGTGTCATTAAAGGCGACCCGGTGACCGTCCCGTTCGGTATCAATGATGACCCCGTCCTGGTCGAAAAATATAGCTTTGATTGTCATATAACCTCCCCTATGCTTTTCCAGCACTTCCCAGCACATCAATCCACCGACCGACAACCGTGCGGATGGCATCTCTAACAACCATATCAACCTTTCCCGGGTTGTATTCTTCTCGTTTGTCTGAGATGTACTTGTAGGTTGAATCAATGAGGGTATGCTTCAATTCGGTTGAGACGTTAAATTTAGCTCCACCGGCTTCCAATAAACGTTTGACATATTCGTCTGATAACCCTGTACCGCCGTGAACAACTAACGGTGTGTTGATGCGGTCTGCATTGAGCATCTGGTTGATTTTTGCCATCCGTTCAAAATCAACCTTCGGGTTCTTCGTCTTGTAGACACCATGTGCGGTTCCGATGCCAGGAGCGAAGATATCGACACCAGTTCTTTCTACAAACAGGACTGCCTCTTCAGGGTTACAAAGGGCAGCTTCGTTTTCTGCGACAACAATCTGATCTTCCACACCGCTAACCGTGCCCAATTCACCTTCCACTGAAGCATCACTGTTGGCATGGCAGTAATCGACCACTTCTTTGGTCTGGCGGATGTTTTCTTCAAATGGCTGTTTGGATGCATCGATCATGATATTGGTGTATCCGACATCAGCCAGTTTTTTACAATATTCCACCTCAGTACAGTGATCCAGGTGGAGACAGATAGGTACAGGTGCCTGGTTGGCAAGGGTACGGTAGACAGCGACAATCACTTCTGGCTTGACAAACTTTGAGGGGGCGACTGACGCCTGGATGATCAGAGGAGCATTCTTTTCGATTGCGGCTTCAACGACACCTTGCATCTGATTGATACTGGTGATATTGAAAGCGCCAATGGCATAACCACCTTTTGCCGCTTCGCGGGTAATCTCTAAAGCATTAACAATAGACATTTATATTTGTATTCTCCTTTCTGATAGATTTTTTTTTACTCGACTTAGTTTTGGCTCCCTCCTTGTTTTCGTAGACTTTCTGCTATAAAGCGGAGAGATTAAAGGTTACAGAATAAAGGTCTCCCCGGTTGTAACAATAAAGAAATTCAACAGGGATTCCTTCTTCAGTAAACAACGTGCGCTCCTTGTATAGAACGGGAGCAAACTCATCAATTTTCAATAGTGCGGCAACTTCTGGTTCAGCAGGACGTGCCTCGAGACGTTGAACGCCGCGTCTTACTTTATAGCCACGAGATTCGTAATATGCCAACAAATTTTTTGAGAGCTCTCCAACGTTGCTCTCGGTAAAATCAGAAAACTTCTCATGAGAAAAATAAGCTTCATGAATCGTGACCGGATTTCCCTCAACGATTCGCAGGGTTTTTAAACGGATAACCTGCTCACCTTCCTCTTGACTGAGTGCTTTTGCTACCTGGAAACGGGCAGGGATAACACTCATTTCAAGGATTTTCTCGTCAACTGAAAGCTCATTTAGGCGCGAGGTTTCAAAAAAATTCTGAAGATGGCTGTGATTCCTGGCGAAATGCTGCAGGGCAACAAAAGTGCCGATACCATGTTTGCGATAGAGCAAACCTTCGTCGATGAGATCTGCCATGCTTTGCCGCAAGGTCATGCGGCTCACACCATAGGATGTTGATAATTCTTCTTCAGAAGGCAGCTTCTCGCCCCGGTTATATTCACCGTTCTTGATTCGTTCACGTAATGACTCTCTGATGCGAATATATTGGGGCAAGCCATTTGTGCTGGTGTTCGTTGCCAAAAACTCTTCCTTTCATCGAGACATTGGTTGGGTTGTATAGATGACTGAATTTTAGCATGTTAGTGAGGTATGTCAAGGTAAGGATTCAATTTGTCTGGAATTCGATAACTGTATTGATCGAAAGACTTTCATCGAGAAGACTTTTGGGTGATTGCATCCAGTTTGAGTAAACAAAGCTTGACAAATAGAATATTAAGATGTATATACAACCTAAGACAGCATAGATTTTTTTATTGTGATTTTGACGTAAAACAGAACCAGTCAAATACCCGGCGTTTGGTAAGTATGCTCCGGACCTAGATTCAGGTGGTAATAGTAATTAGCCAATACTCATAAACGGTACTTCTTGAACATATATCAGAAGGAGGATAAAAATTATGGTAACTGTCAATTATCTTACTGGTGGGGAAGCCAGAATGGGTGTCCAATTTTCTCTCCAATCCTTAAATGCATCCGTTCTGTCAGGTGACGAGCTCTATATTCAACGCGTTCAGAATTTCCTGCTTGAGCCTCAGGAATATAAGTTGTTAAAAAGCGCAGTTCAAGCGATCGGCATTACCCCACGGTTTCGGGATGTAATCAAGACATTTAAAGTAGCTGAGGGTGAAATACCGGCAGGCTTTCGTGTAGAAGCCAAATTATGCTCTGACGGTTTTCTGCAAATCGACCTTGTGCGCGATATTTCTTATGATAAAAACGGCATGAAACGTCCGACTGGAATGGTCTTCTCGGCTGATTCGGCAAATCCATATGAAATTGTCCCTATCTCACCGCTCCTTGTCAATCTGACCTGCAACCCTGGTATCGTGTATGATCTGTTTATTAATAACCCAAAAGCAAACATCGGCAATAAATATCAAACGCGGGACGAGGTATTTGAGGAAATAGGACGAATATTGGGTCCTGGATGTGAT